>Ga0335070_10012135_pt1 | contig 10063 bp, 6 predicted proteins | sample Lox_Sample_13_FD_206722 | JGI IMG/M metagenome (GOLD analysis project Ga0335070, IMG submission 206722) | Soil microbial communities from Loxahatchee National Wildlife Refuge, Florida, United States - Lox_Sample_1.3 | ecosystem: Environmental > Terrestrial > Soil > Wetlands | place: USA: Florida... | reverse complement strand
ACCTTTCTTCACGGCCTCTTTCACTTTGAGGCCTGTGACGGGATTGGTTTCCGTAATATTGGTGCCGACCAACAAGAGCACGTCTGCTGCGACGATGTCTTCAAATGTTACCGTCCACCGATGCGTGCCCTGCACGCGACGCAAGGCCTGGATTCCGTTGAGGTGCCCGTAGCGCGCACTGCTGTCCAGGTTGTTGGTCCCGATCGTGAGTCGCATGAATTTTTGGAACAAATACAGCTCTTCGTTGGTACACCGACCCGTGATCAATCCCCCGAATGCCTGGGCGCCATGGGCCAACTTGAGCTTGGTGGCCTGCTCCGCGACATACTCCAAAGCCTCTTCCCACGTGGCTTGAACCAGGGCGCCATTGCGTCGGATCAGCGGATGCGTCAGCCGGTCCCGGTGCGTGCTCACGTGGTATCCAAAGAAACCCCTTGCACACAGGTCCCCGTTGTTGCGTCCTACGCCGTAGGCGGACATGACTTCGATCAACTCGTTGCCCTTCGTTTGGACCGTGATCTGGCAGCCATCCCCGCAGAAGGTACAGACCGTGTCGGCCCGCTTCAGCATCCATGGCCGGTACTCATACATGTCCAAGCGGCTGGTGATGGCTCCCACAGGGCAGATCTGGACGCAGCCGCCGCAGAATTCACAGTCCAATTGGTGAGTCGTGAAGTGCTTGATCTCAGTCATCGTGCCCCGGCCGGCCGGCGCCAAGGCTTTCACGTCCATGACCTCATCGCAGTAGCGGACGCACCGGAGGCATTGCACACAGCGATTCATTTGCGTTTCGATGAGCGGGCTAAAGTATTCTTTCTGGAAGATCCGCTTGGTTTCAGCGAACCGGCTGGTGGTGGCCGTGTACTGATGGGAAAAATCCTGCAGATCGCACCGCCCGCCTTGATCGCACACGGGACAGTCCAGCGGGTGATTGGCCAAAATGAATTCGAGAACCGACTTGTGCGCGTCGCTGACGACGGTCGTTGCCGTCCGAACAGACATGCCTTCCGTCGCCGGTGTACTGCAGGAGGTCTGGAGCTTCGGCATCTTTTCGATTTCGACGAGGCACATCCGGCAGTTGGCGTCGGGCTTCAGCTTTGGGTGGTAACAGAAGTGCGGGATCATGACGCCGACACGTCGCGCAGCTTCGATCACGAGTGTGCCTTTCGGCACCGTGACGGGAATTCCGTCAATCGTCAGGTGAACGGTCTCTGTCGTCTGATCAGCCATGTTCCTCGTTGTTCGTTAAACCGTCATTCGTGAAACGCGAGAGCCGAATTTTGCCATTGCGATTAACGAATAACGATTCACGATTACCGTTATCAATGTCTTGCTCCAACCGGTGCCGGCCGCAAGAGATTCGCCGCTTCTGCTTCGTGGATCAGCGACACATACTCCTGTCGCCAATGCTTCAGTGTGCTCTGGATGGGGGCGATCGCGGCGTCCCCAAATGCGCAGACCGTGCGGCCCGCGATGTTCTTGCACAGATCACTGAGGGTTTCAAGGTCCTCCATCCGACCGCGATGGTTCACGATCCGCCGCATGGCCTGCACAAGCCAGGAAGTGCCTTCGCGGCAAGGCGTGCACTTGCCGCACGACTCGTGATAGAAGAATTCCATGAGGCGGAGGGCCGCCCAGACCATGCTCGTGCCTTCTTCCATGATGGTCACGCCCCCCGATCCGAGCATCGAGCCCGCTGCAGCAACCGATTCGAAATCCATCTTCACGTCCAGATGATCCGGCGTGAGGAAGGGGGCTGAGGCGCCTCCCGGTATGAACGCCTTTAAAGGCTTGTCCGACCTCATGCCGCCGGCATGCTCGTAAATCAATTCGCGAAAGGTAATACCCATCGGAACTTCGTAATTTCCCGGCCGTTTTACATGGCCGCTGACACAGAAGATTCTTGCCCCGGTGCTCTTGGGCGGCGAACCGATGGAGGCAAACCACTCGGCCCCCCGATTGATGATGTGGGGAAGGTTCGCTAGGGTTTCGACATTGTTGACGACTGTGGGTTTGCTATAAAGCCCATGGGTTGCGGGGAACGGCGGTTTCACGCGTGGCAGCCCTCGCTTTCCCTCAAGCGATTCCAAAAGTGCGGTTTCTTCGCCGCATATGTACGCCCCGGCGCCCCGATGCACCCAGACGTCGACAGTCGTCCCGCTTCCGAGGATGTTCTTGCCGATGTACCCAGCCGTCCGTGCTTCTGCGATCGCTCGCTCGAGAATCGTGGCACCCAACACGAACTCGCCCCGAATATAAATGTAGGCAACCTCTGCCCCAATGGCGTAGCAAGCCAGCACAATCCCCTCGAGCATCTGATGGGGATCACGCTCGATGAGCTGGCGATCCTTGAACGTGCCCGGTTCGCTCTCATCAGCGTTACAGCAGAGATAGCGCGGGCCACGGTAATCCTTGGGGAGGAAGCCCCACTTCACGCCGGTGGGAAAGCCGGCGCCGCCACGACCGCGCAAGCCTGACTTCATCACCAACTGGGTAACGTCCGTTGGAGCCATCTTGCCGAGGACCTTCCGAACGGCTTGATAGCCGCCGGTTCGTTCATAGTCTGCCAGCGAGCCGGTATAACCGGGCTGGAGCATGTTCTTCAGTAAGATCGGTTCGTATTTAGGCATAACTTTTACTTCCAGTAAGGAGCAAGGAGTAAGGAGGAAGGAGATCGGACTACCGTCGCCTTACTGCTCACTTTTCACTCCTCACTGCATTCACAGGGTCCGGCCACATGAACGGGCCGGTCTTTAGAGAACAGGTCCCTGTCGTGCGAAGATCGGCCAAGATCCGGTCGACCTTCTCTTCGGTGAGCCGTTCGTAATAGTCGTCGTTGATCTGCATCATCGGCGCAGTGCCACAGGCCGCCAGGCACTCCACTGCGTTGAGGGTGAACAAACCGTCAGGTGTTGTCTCACCCGGGCCGATGCCCAACTTCGTTTTTATCCATCCGATGAGCGTGTCTGAACCGACCAACGCGCACATCAAAGATTTGCAGACCTGAATATGAAACCTTCCCACCTTTTTGAGATTCAACATCGTATAGAAGGTGACGGTCTCATAAACTTGCGGCGGTGTCAGGTGCAGCAACGACGCGATCTCCTTCATGGCGCCTTCCGTGATGAAACCTTGGTCCCGTTGTGCCAGGTATAACAATGGAATCAACGCTGACCGCCTCACCGGGTAGCGACTCAATAGTTCGCTTATCTCTTTTCCGTACTTTTCTTTTAGCATTCGCTTCCTCTACCAATCCCTCGTAAGGCGTTAGGCGATAGGCGTGAGGCGAGGGGATTCTTCCTTCGCCTGACGCCTCACGTTTCACGTCTCACGTCATCGGTCACATTCCCCCATCACGATGTCGTAGGTCCCGAAGATCGTGATGATGTCCGAAATCAAATAGCCTCGCGCCATATGGTCGAATGCCCCCATGTGGACGAACGACGGCGAGCGAATCTTCAGCCGGTAGGGTCGAGGGCTTCCGTCGCTGACAATGAAAAAGCCCAGTTCGCCTTTCGGAGCTTCTGTGCCGCAATAAGTCTCGCCCTTCGGCGGCTTGAAGCCCTGGGTGAAAATAATGAAGTGATGAATCAGGCTTTCCATGTCCCGCATGACGTGGGGTTTGGCCGGCGGAATATATTGAGGGATGTCGGCCATGATCGGCCCGGGCGGCATCTGGTCGAGGCATTGCTTGATGATCCGTGCGCTCTGGCGCATCTCTTCCATGCGGATCCAGTAGCGGTCGTACGTGTCGCCGTTCTTACCGATCGGAACCTCCCACTCGACTTTGTCGTATGCGCCGTAGGGCTCGAATTTGCGGACATCGTAAGCCACGCCGGATCCTCGCAGGACCGGTCCGGTACAGCCGAAATTAATGGCGTCTTCAGCCGAAATCACCGCGACATTCTTCGTGCGACCGAGCCAGATGCGATTGGACGCGATGAGCGAATCGTATTCGCGAACTTTTTCCGGAAACGTCTCGAGGAAGGCCAAGAGCCGTTGCACGAGCTCGGGCGTGAAGTCGCTGTCGACTCCGCCGATGCGGTAGTAGTTGAGGGTCAAGCGGGCGCCGCAGAGTTTCTCGAACATATCGAGCAGGGTCTCGCGCTCACGGAACGTCCAGAAAAAGACCGTCATGGCGCCGATGTCCAACGCCTGGGTCCCGAGCCAAAAGAGGTGACCGACGATGCGTTGCATTTCGGCCACGATGGTGCGGATGTACTCGGCCCGTTCCGGGACCGTGATGTTTAAGAGTTTTTCCACGGCCCGTACATAGGCATAGTTGTTGGCCATGGCGCAGACATAATCGAGACGATCCGTGTGCGGGATGATCTGCATGTACGCCAAACCCTCGGAAAGCTTTTCTACACCGCGGTGAAGATAGCCCAGGTCGGGCGTTGCTTTCACGATTCGTTCTCCGTCCAACTCAAGCACGACTCGGAGGACTCCATGGGTGGCTGGATGCTGTGGTCCCATGTTCAGCAAGAGTTCCTCGCGGCGGCGGGAACCGGTGGAGCCGTTCTCGGCAAGGTATGTTTTCCTCTGTTCCTCAGAAAGTTCACCAATCGTCGTGGTTACCGTCGGTTCATCCAGTCGAGGAATAAAGTCGAAGTGGCTACGCCACCCGCGGCCTTCAGCAGGAAAATCTTTTCGGAGCGGATAACCCTCGTCGTAATCTTCGGGCATGAGAATACGACGGAGGTCAGGATGTCCGGAAAAGGCGATGCCCATCATGTCGTACACTTCGCGTTCGAGAAACTCGGCCCCCTTCCAGATGCTCGTGACGGATTGAATCGTTGGATGATCCTCGGGAATCCGTGCCTTCACGCGAAGGCGCTGACGAAGCGGCAGCGAATGCAGTTGATAGACCACCTCGAACCGCTCCTGATCCTCTGGATAATCGACCGAGCAGATGTCGGTCAGATGGTTGAACGATGCTTCCGGCGCATCGCGGAGATAACGGGCGATGTCCAGCAGGCGCGAGGCCTGGATCGAAACGGAGATTTCGCCGCGCGCGGTGTCGACTTCGAGAGTACGCACCGCGTCCGGGAACTTCTTGAGCAGAGTTTCGGCCAGAGTTTGGTTCATCACTTCACGAAGACTTTTTCGCGTTGAATCTTTTCCTGCAACTTCAGCAAGCCATCCATGAGCGCTTCCGGTCGTGGCGGGCAGCCCGGCACATAAACGTCCACCGGGACAATCTGATCCACACCCTGTACCACGGCGTAGCTGTTGTAGTGGTTGCCGGAGGTGGCGCAGGAGCCCATCGAGATCACGTAACGCGGCTCGGGCATTTGATCGTAGATGCGGCGAATCACCGGCGCCATCTTGCGCGTGACGGTGCCGGCGACGATCATGAGGTCGGATTGTCGTGGCGACGCGCGGAACACACCGGCGCCGAACCGGTCGAGGTCGTACCGCGACGAGACGCTCGCGATCATCTCGATCGCGCAGCAGGCCAGGCCGAACGTCATCGGCCACAAGGCCGACTTCCTGGCCCAATTCACGACGGCGTCCAGGTTCGTCGTCAGAATATTCGCCTCTAATTGTCTCTCGAGGAAGCTCATGGTGCCTCGTTAATCGTCAAACGTTAAGCGTTAATCGTTGAAACCGGATTTTTCGATTAACGGTTTACGGATAACGTCCCCTCAATCCCACTCGAGCGCCCCTTTCTTCCAGGCGTACCAGAATCCCACGACCAGAATGGCAATAAACACCACCATCTCGATTAACCCTACCAGCCCCAGCTTCTTGAATGCCACGGCCCAGGGGAACAGGAACACGATCTCGATGTCGAAGATGACGAACAGCATCGCGATGATGTAGTAGCGCATCGGGAACTGGACGCGCGCATCCTGAAATAAAGGACTGCCGCTCTCGTAAGGAACAAGTTTGGCGCGATAGGGACGGCTGGGACGCACCACCCATCCGAGCAGCAACGACACCGCGCCGAAGGCGATGGCAATGCCGATGAACACCAGAATCGGAAGATAATTGAGCGGAACCGCCTCGTTTCCCATCTTGTTATGCGCGTAAGATCCCTACCGCCTTTTCCCCCTCATCCCATGCCTGGTTCAGTGTGAGCGCGGTGCCGAAAAACGGACTGTACGTCAGACCATCGAGCGCCGGTCGTTCGATTCTCTTGTGCTGCACGAGAATCTTGAACGTCCGGCCCATGCCGTCCGGCTTCAAAAGATGGATCGCCGCCTGGAATTCCGGGCTCTCCGGTTCCAACTTCGCGATCATGTCTTCGATGCCGAGTCCCATCAGAAAACTCATTTGATTGGTGAAGCCGGTGACAGAGAGGCCGGCGTCCTCCCCGACTGTCGCAAGGCTCGAAAAGTCCACATGGGCGGTCATGTCTTGCAAGCCGATCCGCTCGAACGGATTCTCCGAAGCCATTTGATGGAAGTAGCACAGGAACGTCCCGCGTGGGCGATCCGAGCCGTAAAGGTCTTGGGCGGTATGGCCATAGTCGATCGTCAAGACGACCCCACGGTCCAACGTCTGTGCCACCTGTTTCATCCACTCGAGTGCCAACAGATTGATTTCAGTCCGGTACCCTTCCGGCATGGCGAGCTTCAAACGGTGAAGATAGGTCGCAAGATGCGGCGTCGACAGCGGCCTCAGGACCTCCGCAAATTTGCCACCGTGGTAGTCGACGAAAATTTCTTGCGCCTGTCCTTCGGCGATCTGGATGCGATGGACGGGAAAGGCATCGACGAGCTCATTGCTGAAGAACAGGCCGGTGACACTCCCGGGAGCGAGACTCTCCAGATTTTCGACCCAGGCGACCAAGCCGGGCTTGTTCAGCCAGGGAGCCAGGTGTTGGCGTTGTAATTCCCTCATGGCCGGGCTCCGCTCGACCAACACGAAACGAAGCCGTTCACAGAGCGAATCCTGTTGAACGAGGATGGCTAGCAGAAAGTCGCGCGCGAGCAGACCTTTGCCTGCACCCATTTCCACGACAGTAAAGGGGGTGGGATGTCCGAGAAGTGCGTCGATTTGCCGCGCCTGCTTCGCGAGCGCTTGCCCAAGGGTCGAGTGAACGTCGGAACTCGTATAGAAATCGCCGGACCAGCCGATACGTTCCGTACCTTCCTCGGGCGGCCGCATGTAGTATCCGAACTGCGGGTGATAGAGGGAGAGTTCCATGAACCGGACGAACGGGATCGGGCCGGATCGCGCGATCTCAGAGACAATGGCGGCGACGAGTTCAGGGTGCCCGGTCGTCACACACAACTCCCTTCGTCCGCTGACTATACTCACGGAGAGACACCAATAGCTGATGGGTACACTCTACCCATCTCTACTGGAGGTCGAAAGAGCGGTAGATTAGCCTCGGGATTCCTTCTAAGTCAAGGTGAGATCAGCGGGAATCGCTATTGATCATAGCGTTTCTTGACGATCGTCCTACGAAAGTGTGACGAGGGGTAGCAGAGCACAGATTCCGGAGGTTTGTCGACTCATGCTCCATGGCATTTCTTATATTTTTTTCCGGAGCCGCAGGGACAGGGATCGTTACGGCCGACCTTCTCGTTGCTGCGGTGGACGGTCTGAGGTGGGGTTGATTCCTCGCCACGGTTGAGGGTCAACCGTATCGGTGGTGGTGCAGAAACCTGCGGAGGTGGCGGAGCTTCGCCTTTGGCAGCTTGGACGAGGAAGAGCCGCTCGAGAGTGTCTGACTTGATGCGCTCCATCATCCCGGCAAAGAGGTCATAGCCTTCCCGCTTGTACTCGATGAGCGGGTCTTTTTGGCCGTAGCCGCGCAACCCGATCCCATCGCGCAGGTGATCCATTGCCAGCAGATGATCCTTCCAATGGTGATCGATCACCTGGAGCATGAAGGTTTTTTCGAGGAACCTCATGAGGTCTGACCCGAGTTCCTGTTCCTTCCGGTCATAGGCCTCGTGCACGTGCTTCTTGAGATCTTCCACCAGCGCGTCTCGCCCGAGTTCGCGAACTGCCTCGCCGCCATCGTTCTTTCCCTGTGTGATGTCGAGGCCGAACTGGCCTAGCATCATCTCGGTGAGGCCCTTCAGATCCCATTCCTCCGGGTATTGCTCCGCGGGACAATAGACATTGAGGGCGGAGTCGACGACCATGTCGATCATGTCATGGACATCATCCTTGAGATTGGTCCCGCCGAGGACGGCCCGGCGATGCTGGTAGATAACCTCGCGCTGCTTGTTCATGACATCGTCGTATTCGAGGAGCTGTTTGCGAATGTCGAAGTTGTGCGCTTCGACCTTCTTCTGCGCGTTGGCGATGGCGCGTGTGACCATGCCGTGCTCGATCGGAACGCCTTCCTCCATGCCGAGCTTGAGCATGAGCTGTGAGACGCGCTCGGAGGCGAAAATGCGCATCAAGTCGTCTTCGAGCGAGAGGTAGAAGCGCGAGGAGCCCGGGTCGCCCTGGCGACCGGAACGACCGCGGAGCTGATTGTCGATCCGGCGGCTCTCATGCCGCTCGGTTCCGAGGATGTGCAATCCGCCGAGGCTCACGACAGCCTGTTTGTCTTTTTCACAGTCGGCTTTGATTTCCTCGTAGACCGCGAGCTTGCGATCGTCCGGCAGATTCTCTTCACGGTACAGCACCTGTTTGAACATGAAATCGGGATTGCCGCCCAGCAGAATATCGGTGCCGCGGCCGGCCATGTTCGTGGCGATGGTGACGGCACCCTTGCGCCCGGCTTGCGCAACGATTTCGGCTTCTCGCTCGTGCTGCTTGGCATTGAGCACGTTGTGCTTGACCCCGTTCCGACTCAGCAGGCCGGCCAATCTCTCGGACTTTTCGATCGAGATAGTGCCAACCAGTACCGGCTGTCCCCGTTCGTGGCATTCCTTGATCTCCTCGACGATCGCGGCGAACTTTTCCTTTTCCGTCCGGTATACGACATCGGCATAATCCAGCCGAATCATCTTGCGATTGGTTGGGACCACGTTCACGTCGAGATTGTAGATCTTGGCGAACTCCGCGGCTTCGGTGTCCGCCGTACCGGTCATGCCGCCGAGTTTCTTGTACATGCGGAAATAGTTCTGAAACGTGACCGAGGCCAGCGTCTGATTTTCGTTGGCGATCTTTACGCCTTCTTTTGCTTCGACTGCTTGGTGGAGGCCGTCGCTCCAACGTCGGCCCGGCATCAGCCGGCCCGTGAATTCATCGACGATGATGACCTCGCCGTCTTTGACGACATAGTCTACGTCGCGCTTGTACAACGCATGGGCCTGGAGCGCCTTCACGACATGGTGGACGAGATCCATGTTCGCCGGATCGTACATGTTGTCGACGCCCAGCAGTTTTTCGACTCGAACGTTGCCGTCCTCCGTGAGCGAAGCGGTCTTGGTTTTTTCCTCGATCGTATAATCCCGTTCGATCTTCAGCTGCGGGATGATGGCGTTGATCCGGTAGTAGAGGTCGGTGGTTTGGTCGGTCGGGCCGGAGATAATCAGCGGCGTGCGGGCTTCGTCGATCAGAATGCTGTCGACTTCGTCCACGATGCCAAAATTCAGGTCGCGTTGCACGCACTGGCTCAGGTCGCTCACGATCAGATTGTCCCGCAGATAATCGAACCCGTACTCGTTGTTCGTGCCGTAGGTGATGTCGGCTCGATAGGCTTCCGGTCTGGTGCAGGGACGCAAATGCTGCAGTCGCTTGTCGGACGCATCGTAGGTAGGGTCGAAGAGAAACGAGGCGTCGTGTTGGATGATCCCGACCGACAGCCCAAGCGCATGATAGAGCACTCCCATCCATTGCGCGTCGCGCTTGGCCAAGTAGTCGTTCACCGTGACGAGATGAACCCCCTTGCCTTCGAGGGCATTCAGATAAAGGGGCAGGGTGGCGACGAGTGTCTTCCCCTCGCCGGTTTTCATTTCCGCGATCCGTCCTTTATGGAGAATCATGCCGCCGATCAACTGCACGTCGAAGTGGCGCATGCTGAGCTTGCGCCGCGACATTTCCCGGCAGACGGCGAAAGCTTCCGGCAGGATGTCGTCGAGTATCTCGCCCGCATCGAGGCGTTTCTTGAATTCCTGCGTCTTGTCGGCAAGGGCATGGTCGGACA
>Ga0335070_10012134_pt1 | contig 10064 bp, 10 predicted proteins | sample Lox_Sample_13_FD_206722 | JGI IMG/M metagenome (GOLD analysis project Ga0335070, IMG submission 206722) | Soil microbial communities from Loxahatchee National Wildlife Refuge, Florida, United States - Lox_Sample_1.3 | ecosystem: Environmental > Terrestrial > Soil > Wetlands | place: USA... | reverse complement strand
ACTCAGGCACCGATCACCGATCCGACCATGGAACCGTCTCTGCATCAGCGACGTCTGTCCCTCCTTGCCTTCAGCCTTCTCCTGACGACCGGAGGGTTGGTCAAGGCAGGAGTCGACGCTCCTTCCGGAGCAGCCGTCCGCTTCTCGATGCAAGGCACGGCCGGTCTCCAGATCGAAGGAGTGACGCACGAGCTGCTCTTGACGCAACAGGAAGGAAACCTGGTCTTCCGAGTGCCGCTCGCCGGACTGGACACGGGCATCGGTCTGAGGAATCGGCACATGCGCGGATACCTCGACGTCACCCAGTTTCCGGACGCCGAGCTGCACGTCACCAGGAAGGGCGTCGCCTTTCCCTCGCCGGGGAAGACCGTGGAATCCGATACCCGGGGGACGTTCACCCTGCATGGCATCTCCAGGCCCTGCTCCATCCACTACCGGGTGGAACAGGGGCAGCCAGGTGAGTACCGTGTCCATGGCACGACGACATTCGTGACTTCAGGATCGAAGTCCCCGCGTGGGGGGTACGCATCGATCCCAGCGTCGGGATCCAGGTCGACTTCACCATGTGCGACCCATGAACGCTGACCTGGCACCCTGGAGGCGCGCAGCGTGTTCCACCGGCTCGGCCCGCCCTCGCCCTCGTCCAGCTCGACCGCCATCCTGCCGGGGCGCTGGTTCTCGAGCAGCCACCGGACGTCACTGTCGCGCTTCGACTCGACCAGCTCGATCGCTTCGGCCGCGCGCTCGTCCGCCGTGGCGCCAGCTCTGCGCAAGGACTCGCGTCCCCGCAGCGCCCCAGGCCACGAGTGCTTGCTTCAGCCGATGGTACGCGCCAGCTCCCCGACCCGCTGGTGACCTTCCTTGCTCAGTTCGCGGAGGCTCCGGTCGAAGTTCGGGTGGGTCATTCCGCTGAGCAGGAACGTCCAGCGGTAGCTCTGCAACTGCTCCCGCTCGATCTCCCCCCTCTCCACGGGAGTGAACACTCGACCGGTCGCCGTCTGGAGGCTCTCGACGTCCATCCGCACCTGTGTCTGCAGCCCGCCGTCGAGCAGCTTGCCGATGTCCATGTAGTCGTCGATCCCCTTCTCGATCTCCTTCCGGTCGAGCCGGGAGGCGATCCTGTCGACGACCAGCGTGTCGAGCTTGGCGTGCTGGCTCTCCTCGAGCCAGTGGTGCTTGAGCATGCTGCAGAAGAGGGGGTCGAGCTTCTCCTTCGCGTTGTCCTTCACCGAATCCAGGTAGTGGCTCTGGGTCATCCACTCGATGTGCAGCGTGGTGATGAAGACGCCGAGGGGGGAGTGGTCCAGGATCGCCGCGGCGATCTCCTCGGCCGGTCCGATCACCCCACAGGGAGTGCCGAACCCCTGCTGGAACTGCTCCCCGAACCACTGGAAGAGCTGGATGTGCTTCGCCTCCTCCTCGGCGAAGTGGAGGAGCGCCCGCCGCTCGTCATCGTTCCCACGAACGCCGTGGCGAACGTGGTCGACGACCGAGGGCACGATGTACTCCTCCACCAAGCCGAAGAGGTGCAGGTAGGTGAACCCGCGGATCTGGTTGAGCGTCCGCTTCTCCTCGGGACTCAGACAGCGAATCGCCTTCAAGCGGGCCAGGGACTCCGGCAGGAAGGGCCGGGTGAAGTCCAGCGTCCCGCCGGCGATGACCTCCTCGAGCTTCCAGTTGACCTTCTCCGACGTCTCCAGAACTGAACGATAATCGTACGCGTGGCTCAGCATTGTGTTCCTCCCTTTCGGAAGGAACGGTGCACCGCGGGCCTTCGGCTCACCATGGGAGTCTTGTCCCGATCGGAGCTAGATTCCGGGGTCCGTCGGGGGACAAGTGTCCCGGTTGAGAATCGAGCCCGATCACCTTGGACAGACGCGTTCGCCAACGCATCCAGTACCTGCACGCCAGCGACGGGGTTCGGCTGGCGTGGGCCGATGCATCCGCTGGTCCTCTGGTGATCAAGGCGGCCACCTGGCTGACCCATCTCGAATACGAGTGGGAGAGCCCGCTCTGGGGTCACTGGATCGGCTTCTTCTGCAACCACTTTCGCCTGGTCCGGTTCGACGAGCGTGGGTGCGGGATGAGCGACTGGAACGTGGGAGATCTCTCTCCCGAGCGCTGGCTGAGCGACCTCGAATCGGTGATCGCCGCCGCCGCACCGCGAGAGCCCTTCACCCTGCTCGGCATCTCCCAGGGAGCGGCATCGTGTCTGGCCTTCGCCGCCCAGCACCCCGAGCAGGTCTCGCGCCTGGTGCTCTATGGCTCGTATGCGCGCGGGTACTGGAGGCGCGGAGATCCCGATCGGTCACGCGCGTACCAGGCCATCATCGATCTCGCGCGGTTTGGCTGGGGAAAGGACAATCCGGCGTTCCGGCAGGTCTTCACCTCGCGCTTCGTCCCGGGCGCGACTGCCGAGCAGATGAACTGGTTCAACGAGCTCTGCAGGAAGACCACCTCCCCGGAGAACGCGGCGAAGCTGATGGAGGCCCGCGCCCGGATCGACGTGGTCGATGTCCTGAACAAGGTCCGTACGCCCACCCTGGTCGTCCACGCCCGGGACGACCAAGTGGTCCCAATCGAGGAGGCGCGTCTGATCGCCTCGGGGATCGCCGGGGCGGAATTCGTCGAGCTGGACTCGAAGAATCACATCCTCCTGGAGAACGAACCCGCCTGGAAGCGATTCTGCGCCGCCGTTCTCGACTTCACCGGGCTCACCCGGACCACCCCCGATGAGGATCCGGTCTTCCAGACTCTGACCCGGAGAGAACGCCAGGTGCTGGCCTTGCTCACCGAGGGCCTGGGAAACGCCGACATCGCCGAGCGGCTCTCCCTGAGCGAGAAGACCGTCCGGAATCACCTCTCCAACCTCTTCGACAAGCTCGGGGTCTGGACGCGGGCTCAGGCCATCGTCTTCGCGCGCGATCGGGGCTTTGGAGCCCAATGAGCCCAAGGACGCCTCGGCACGGACCGGGGCGGGAGATCGCCTCCGACGGCGAGCGGGTCAGTGGCGCTTGAAGTACTGCACCGCCCGTTCGTGCTTCTCGGCGGCGGCTCGACTCCCGAAGGTCCCGAGGTTCTTCCGCTTCCCGGTCCGGGCGTCCTTCTTCTTCGAGTAGAGCCGGTACTTCCCCGAGGACAATCGTCTGATCATCTCACGTCTCGCTTCCAGCGCCGGACGGAGGAAGAACCTACCGGGTCGTCGAGCCGGGAGTCGAGCGGCAGCTGGGTGCTGGCCGGGGGCGGCATGCCTACTCCTGCCGGAGGGCGATCATCGGCTCGACGCGGGAGGCTCGGTGGGCCGGTACGGCGCAGGCGGCGAGCGCCACCCCGAGCAGGCCGACCCCCACGGCCACGAAGGTGAGCGGGTCGGTTGGCCTCACCTGGTAGAGGTGTCCCTCCATCAGCCGCGTCAGGCCGAGCGCGCATCCGGAGCCGAGGGCGATCCCGATCACCGCCAGCCGTCCGCCCCCGGCGAGGATCAGCCGTAGAATGTCCCCGCGCTGCGCTCCGAGCGCCATCCGGAGTCCGAGCTCGCCGGTCCGCTGCCCGACGAGATAGGAGACGACGCCGTAGATGCCGATGCTCGCCAGCACGAGCGCGAGCCCACCGAAGAGGGCCAGGAGCGCCATCGCGAAGCGCTGCCGACCCAGCGACTCGCCGACGATCTCCGGCATCGTCTGCGCCCCGAACACCGCGTACTGGCTCCCCACCCGGCCGATGGCCTGGCGCAGCGGAGCCAGCGCCTGCCCCGGCTCGCCCTCGGTCCGGACCGTCACTCCCACCCCCCTGGCGAGCAGGGAGATCAATCCGTCTGGCGCCTGGGTCCAGGGGACATAGAGCTGTGCCCGGAGGGAGTTCTGGTCGTCGGCAACGAGGCCCCACTGCTTGACGTGCCCCACCACGCCGACGATCTCCACGGGCTGGGTGGCGCCATCGAGGTGGACGCGCTGGCCCACCACCTCGCCCTCGGGGAAGTACGTCCGGGCGAAGACCTCGTCCACCACCGCGACCGGTGCGTTCTGGCTCCCGTCCTGCGGCCCCAGGAAGCGTCCGCGCAGGAGGCGGATCGACATCGCCTCGAGGTATCCCGGGCCCACGACGTAGCTCAGCGTCCACTTCATCTCGTTCTGGCTCGAGGGACGAGGCTGCCCTTCGATCCAGAAGAGCCGCTCGTCGTCCCCGCCCAGCGGAAAGGCGCCGCCGGACAGCGAGACGGCCCGGACGCCGGGCGCCGAGGCCAAGGTCACCTCGACATCGCGCAGCGCGGCGCGGATCTCCTCCGGAGACTCCCTGGTCATGCTCGGGGGCAGAGACACCGAGAAGGTCAGGACGTGCGCCGGATCGAACCCTGGGTCCACGCTCCACAGCCGGGTCAAGGTCCGGACCATCAGGCCCGCGCCGACGAGGAGGACCAGCGCCAGCGCGACCTCGAGGATGACCAGGACAGCCTGCGAGCGCCGGTGGCCTCCGGAGAGGCCCGCGGCTCCGCGGAGTGAGTCGTGCAGCTCGGACCGCGCGACGGCCAGCGCCGGCGCCAGGCCGAACAGAACCCCCGAGAGGAGGGAGATCAGGAGCGTGAATCCGAGCACGCGGGCATCGATCTGGATCTCGGTGGTCCGCGGGAGCGCATCGCCGGACAGACCGAGGACCGCACCGGTGCCCAGCGCGGCCAGCGCCGCCCCCAGAGCGCCACCGAGCACCCCGAGCACCAGGCTCTCGGTGAGCAGCTGCCGCACGACCCGCCATCGTCCGGCGCCCAGAGCGGTACGAACCGCGAACTCGCGTGCCCGGGCGCTGCATCGGGCGAGCGTGAGATTCGCCACGTTCACGCAGGCGATGAGCAGCACGAAGGCCACGGCGGCGAAGAGGAGAAGGAGCACCGGGCGCACCGGGCCGACGATCTGGTCCTTCAGCGGGACGAGCGCGGCGCCGGTTCCCTTGTTGGCCTCCGGATAGGTCTCGGCGAGATCGCGGGTCACCGCCTCCATGTTCGCTTGCGCCTGGGCGAGCGTGACACCGGGCTTCAGCCGCGCGATGCCGTGGATGCCGAGTCCCGAACCCCGGGACTGGAGCAGGTCGTTCATCCATTGCCCGATGGGAACGTAGACCTCGCAGGCCCTGGGGAGGTTCGGCGCCGAGAGCGGGAAGCGGGGGACGACGCCGACGATGGTGTACGGGCGGCCGTCGAGGGCGAGCGTGCTTCCGATGGCCTGGCTGCTGGAGGCGAACCGCCGTTGCCACAGGCCGGCGCTGATCACCACCACCGGCGGAGCGCCCACCTCGTCCTCGCCGGGGGCCAGCGCCCGCCCGAGCACCGGCCGCACCCCCAGCAGCGCGAGGAAGTCCGTGGAGACGAAAGCCCCCACGACCTGCTCCGGCGCGCCCTGCCCGGTCAAGATGAAGCTCGTGTTCCGCGAGACCCCCAGCTCGGAAAAGACCGAGTTCCCCCGCCGCCAGTCCCGGAAGTTCGGGTAGGAGATGGACCCCCGGGTGAAGTTGGGCTTCGAGGCGTGTACGCCCACCAGGCGATCCGGATCGGGGAAGGGGAGCGGGCTGAGCAGCACCCCGTCGACCATCGAGAACAGCGCGGTGTTGGCCCCCACACCGAGAGCGATGGTGAGCACCGCCACCGCGGTGAATCCCGGCGCCTTGCGGAGCCCTCGCAGCGCGTACCGGAGATCGTCGAGGAGCGTCACCACGCCTGGGGCGTGCAACTCTCGTTCCCCGGAGTTCTCGGCCAACCCGCGCTTCGAGCAGGAGTCGGGGGCCCGCAGGGTCCGGGCCGCGTTCGCCTCCGGGACCACGAGTCCCAAGATCGCGCCCCGGTCCCCGGCCAGACATCGCGAGAGCCTGGTCCACCCAGTGAGGCTGGTCGACCGGAGTGACGCCCTCCCGCGCGCGCTCGGGTTCGAAACACCTCCCGGGTGTCGGGCCTGGCTTGCAGTTGGCGTAACCACGCGAAGCCCGAGATCGTTCGCCGCCTGCTCACCGCTGCTGGCGGCAACCCGACCATGGCCACCGTCCTGAAGCTGGCCTCCGCGATGGACTGCCACCTCGAGCTCGTTCCGAATTCCGGCCGGCACCTTGCGGACGTTGGTCGCTCGCCTGGAGAAGTCCGGCTGTCCGGACGTCGAAGCCTGGAAGAGCGGCTGGACCACCTGCTCGCACGAACGTAGGTTCTCGGACCGTCGCCATCGCCCCTCGCCGGAACACTCAGTCCCCCGCCTGATCCAGTGCCCAGCGGAGCAGGTGCACGATCGCGTCCGTTCTCTTCCCCCCGTGGCGCGTGGCGTAGGCGTCGAGGCGCGCCAGGAGGTCCACCATGGAGGAGCGATGGCCACCAGTTGCGACGGATGCGGTCAGCTCTGGCAACGTCACGGCCTCGTGGAAGGGTCGTGGTGTTCACCCGAGGAGGATGCCCGGGCCAAAGACGAACCGGTCATCCCTGTTCCGGCCCTCCCCAAGGTCGGTGGTTGAACGAGCTCCAGGAGGAACTCCGTGGCCTGCTGGAGAGGCGCAGCACCTCGGGCTCCTGAGCGATCTGCGCCAGGCCAGGGGCGTTCAGCGCCGCTCCCCCTAGAGCTTCGCCAGCGCGTCCTGGGCGAGCGTCTTCTCGGCGCTGCTCTGCTTCGCCTTGTCTGCGACCCCGTAGACCTTGAACAGGTACACGGTCTGGGCCTTCTTGACGTAGAGCACCGTGTACTGCGCCAGCGTCGCGTAGAAGGCGTCGTCGCCGAGCCCGCCCGCGGGGGTGATGGTGGTACCCGGAAGGGGGGTCGCCTTGATCCGATCCCACTCCTTGGAAGGCCACAGCGACACGGTGACGATGAGGTGCGGCTTCTCCGCGGTCCACGAGCAGCCGGTGGTCCCGATCGGTTGACCGACGCCGAAGCTTCCGCCGACCGCAGCCGCGATCTCCGCGGGGGTCAGCAACCCACACGGCGGCGGTGCCGCCCGGGCGACGCCACCGAGCCCACAGAGCGCCAGCGCGCAGATCAACTGCACCGGCGTGTTCCAGCGTGTCGAAGCCAAGGGCACCTCCCGGAAGCAGCGGATTCCTCTCACCCCGCTCACCCGGCCGACAAGAGGCTCAGAGCGAATCCGAGCATTCATCGACACTGCCACGGTGTTGCCGGATTCTCGAGTGCGCTGCGAATGGCGGTCGCCGAGCGGGGCGCGGTGGGAGGATCCTCGCGGGCGAGCAAGCCGACGGGGCGCGCGAGGTCGGTCCAGCGCTCACCGGGAATGGACGACCGTCGTCACGAGGGCGAGGTGTCCATGACCCGGGTTCATCGGGCATTCTCCTGGCAAGCCGCCGTGACGCCCCGGACCTCCACTGGGCCAAAGTCCCCGTCGCTGCCAGCGCTCGAGCGCGCCGCGAGGGACCGGCTGGCCCAGCTCGACTGGTCCCAGCTCCCCGAGGTCCGTCGGCCCCTCCTCGACGCGCTCGGCGCCGTCCTCCACGGGGCGGACGCCGCACGGCAGCTCACGGTCCTGCTCCGCTCGCATCCCGGGTGGGACGCCGCCCACCGCGCGGTCGCCTCCGAGGCCCTCTTCGGCGTCGCGCTCTGGCGGAGGCGGCTGGTGTACCACGCCGGCTCGGAGTCCCCGCTCGCCCTGCTCGCAGCGCTGCTCCGTGATCTCGCGCACCTCCCCAGGGACTCCGTCCGCCACTGGACCGGCGCCGAGCTCCCCGACCCCCGCCCTCCGCCGGACGACTGGCCCACCCGGTTCTCCTGGCCCGAGGCGCTCGTCCCCGAGCTCGAACGCGCCCTGGGCCCCGAGGCGCCCCTCTTCGCCGCTGCCTGCAACCTGCCCGGGCCGGTCACCGTCCGGGCCAACCGGCTCCGCCTCGCCCGCGACGCCCTCGCCGAGCGGCTCCGGGCCGAGGGCGCCCCGAGCCACCTGGCCCGGTTCGCCCCCGATGCGCTCCACCTCGACGCCCGACCCAACGTCCTTGGCTTCCGCGCCCACCAAGAGGGCCTCTTCGAGGTCCAGGACGAGGGGAGCCAGCTCGTTGGCGCCCTGGTCGAGGCCCGGCCCGGGCAGCGCCTCCTCGACCTCTGCGCCGGCGCCGGCGGGAAGACCCTGCTCCTCGCCGCCGGCCTCCAGGGCCAGGGCCGGGTGGACGCGTACGACACCGACCCCGAGGCGCTCGAGCGGCTCCGGCACCGGGCCGAGCGCGCGGGGGCCTCGGACACCGTACGGGTGCTCCTTACTCTCCCGGACGACGCCTACGACGGCGTCCTCGTCGACGCTCCGTGCTCGGCCCTCGGCTCCCTCCGGCGCGGGCCCGACGTCCGCTGGCGGCTGGACGTCGCCTCCTTCGCTCGGTGGCCCCAGCTCCAGCGTGAGCTCCTCGAGACCGCCGCGCCCCGCGTCCGGCCAGGGGGAAGGCTCGTGTACGCCACCTGCACCATCCGCCCCGAGGAAAACGAGGAGGTCGTCGGCGGGTTCCTCGAGGCACATCCGGAGTTCCGCCAGGTCGACGCCCCGGTGGCTCCCGAGCTGCGACACGGGCCGGCCCTGTTCACCCTGCCGCACCGGCACGGGACCGATGGGTTCTACGGGGTGGTGCTCCTCAGGTCCGGGTAGTCGAGTGGGTCCCGCTGCGCCGCGAAGGGGGTCCCCACGAGGCGATGGATGGTGGGGGTGACCGAGCGTAAGGTGCGACGGCGCGGACGTCTCGAGGTCGTTGGTGGGAAGGCTGACTCTGGAGGGTCAAATGCCCAGGACGCGCAAGATCGCCGTCTCGAAGAATGGTCCATACCTGGTCGAGGGCGAAGTCCCCCTCGCGAATCAGCACATCGTCACCGACGAGAAAGGCGAATCCGTCGATTGGCGCGAAGGGCGGTCGTTTCCGACTTCGGCGAAGTACGCGCTCTGTCGGTGTGGTCATTCGAAGACGAAGCCGTTCTGCGATGGAACGCACGCGCGCATCGGCTTCGACGGCACGGAGACGGCGAGCCGCGAGCCGTACGCGAAGCAGGCCGAGCGCATCGAGGGACCGACGATGGTCCTGGACGACGCGGAGAAGCTCTGCGCGTTCGCTCGGTTCTGCGATCCGCACGGACAGGTCTGGAACCTCGTCCAAGAGAGCGGCTCCCGCGCCGCAGCGCTCGTGGAGCAGGAGGCCGGCCACTGTCCGTCCGGGCGGCTGGTCGCGAGTCACCGGGCGTCCAGGGAGCCCATCGAGCCGCACTTCGAGCCTTCGATCGGTCTGGTGCAGGATACTGCGAAGAAGGTCAGCGGACCGCTCTGGGTGCGCGGGGGGATCGCGGTGATCGGCGCCGATGGTCACGCGTATGAAGTGCGCAATCGAGTGACGCTGTGCCGCTGCGGGGCGTCGAGCAACAAACCCTTCTGCGATGGGTCTCACGCCGCCATCGGCTTCGACGACCAGAAGTGAGTCGGGGGCTACGGCCGCGCCGAGAAGGCGTTCCTCGATGCTCTGAGAAAATCCGTCTCGGTGACGATGCCGATCAAGTGCCCGTCCCGCCCCACCACCGGCAGCGAACCGAAGCGGTGCTCCAGGAGCAGGTCGATGGCCTGGGGGATCGGCGTGTCGGGTGTGACGGAAACGATCTTCCGGGTCATGTACTCACCCACCCGGACGCTCTTCTTCCCCTTGGCCAGGGCCGCCAGCACGTCGCGGGTCGACAGCATCCCGATCAGGTTCTGCTGGTCGTCGACCACCGGGATGTGCCGGATCCCGATCAGCTTCATCTCTGCCTCTGCCGCGGCGATGGTGTCAGCGTCCCGGATGGTGACGAGCGCCGTCGACATCACGTCCTCGACCCTTGTTGCTGTTGTCATCGGATCCTCCGATCGCCGTCCAAGCGGGGTCTTGCAAGGGCGGGACTCAGGTGATTCGCGCGACCAGCTCCTGTCCACTGGCGCATACAATGCGCAAGAGGGCTCGTCGCGGCGCAGTAGATGCGCGATGGATGGCGTTCCGACGAGGAGCTCGACGCCCCTGCGGCCGTCACCGAGGGCCGACGTCGCCGGGGTGGTCGCCCCTTCCAGGCGTCGGCCCGCCCTTCGACGGAACCACGCTGATC
>Ga0335070_10012133_pt1 | contig 10065 bp, 9 predicted proteins | sample Lox_Sample_13_FD_206722 | JGI IMG/M metagenome (GOLD analysis project Ga0335070, IMG submission 206722) | Soil microbial communities from Loxahatchee National Wildlife Refuge, Florida, United States - Lox_Sample_1.3 | ecosystem: Environmental > Terrestrial > Soil > Wetlands | place: USA: Florida... | reverse complement strand
TGAATATGTTCTGAATCAAAGTAGGAAAAGGAATCTACCGTAAAATGGTGCCTATGTGTAGGATCAATGTATGCCCATTTTGCCCTGAAATACGGAACAATAATCTTAATAATTGCACCGGCTTTACTTATTCTTGACAATTCCTCCATCACTTTTATAACATCATCAAGATGTTCGATGATATTATTTGCATAAACTCCATCAAAAAAAGAATCCTTGAAAGGATATGGCATAGAATTTAAATCATGAATGATATCAGCTTCCGTATCTGGATTATAATCAATTCCAATAGCACCTGTAAGCTTGCGGTTCCCGCAACCTAAATCCAAGATCTTCATATTTTGTTTGGCTAATAAATTAAAATCTTTTTCCATAGTCTTAGCAAGGCAAATATTCCGACAATCAATAGTCAGTACATGTCATGAGAGGCATCGATTCAGGTAAGCTTTCTGGCAATTGTAATTGTATCAAAGGATTTCTCAACCGGAAATCCAAATAGTCCCGCTATAGAGAAAAAGAACCTGAGTATTTTCGGCTGAAATTCAGGGGAGCGACCAGGCATGTCGCGGCGAAATTTAGGTTGCTCAAGTGACCCCCAGAAAGTCTTCTCTATAGATAGGCCGGCATCTTCACAGAGAGCTTTCATCCCTTCCGGATATATTCTCCAACAATCTATCGGTGCTTCGTGATATGGCCAGCTAATCGGGTTTATGGTGATAACTAACCCGTTTGGTTTTGTCACCCGTGCTAACTCTCGCATCCACTGCCAGATTCGGGCAACATGCTCGATAACCTGACCTGAGAGAACGATGTCATAAGTATCGTTCTCAATCGGGAAAGAATACATCTGACATCCAGCAAATGTAAGAGATGGCGAATCGCAAATATCGAGTGTTTCCCATCTAATTTCTTCGATTGATGTCATTTTCTGAAATGTAGATGGAAAGCCGTCAGGACCAATTTCAAGCACGCGCATCCCACGGTGAAAAAGATGGCGAGCAAATTTGTCGAACAGAAGCTTGCTATTCGTATGCATGGGATAGAGTCGAGAAGAACCTTGATAATTATGTTACATTAAAGAATTCAAGATGAGCTTGCGGACAAACTCGTGAGATGTATAATTTGAAGAGTAGTTCATAAGATACTTTACATGATCAGAGGCTTCGCTTTGAAAACGCGACTCATCCATCCTAATCAATTCATGCAATCTCGCGGAGAATTCGTCAAAATCATCATGCTTCAATGACCAGATTCCATCTCTCGGTGAATCATAATTTGAATCGCCGGAAAAATTGCAGAAGAGCACCTTCTTGCCCCAACCGAATGCCTCCAGGGCGGCGGTTGAACAGAAGCTTACAATGACTGTACTCATGTCCATTGCTTCATAGGTAGTCATCTTGGCCTGGTCAAAAGCAGTCAAATATACTTTCCCATCAAAAAGATTTCTGAAATATGATAGCTCTGCTTCGTCGCGCGATCTTGTCGCGATACAGAGTGTAAAATTATTATTCGCGTAAAATCGCCTCACATGGGTGTACAGCGTGTCCAACGCCTTCCGTATCTCAGGAAGAATATTCCCTGTCATAATATTTTCCGACCATTCAGACACCAGACATACATCGAAATGTTTTTCATACTTATCTTTTGCCAAATGAGCACGATAGTAACTGCCTCGAATTGAGCCTATTGAATAGCACTTATCTATTTGGTGGCCGTGCTTTTCATACAAGTCGCGTTCATATTCTCCAAAACAACACAAGGCGGGCATAGAAATAATGCTGCCGGGATGGGGGGACTCAGGCAACCATTTTGACACGTTATAGGGATATCGGATTCCGTTTTGAACGGCGTAGAATGCGGCATTTCTATATGAACGGCTTAACGACTGAAATAGATAGCTGTTGTCTACAAATGTCAGGACGACTTTTGGATTCACATGCTTAATACAACAAAATAGATACAGCAGATATACTTCTGATAAGAATTTCCTCAATCGATCCTTTTTTGTTTGCTTTAAGTACGTCCATCTAATTCTTCCAACGTTTCCAATCATTCTTAATACGATATGTGGAGTTATGTATATTCTTTCGAACCTGGTATGCAAAACAAAGTGATCGATCCCGTGGATCACCATGCGTTCCAGAACTTCACAGCCGCCCTCGTCAAAAATTATAACGTTCTTCTTCGGCGGATTTCGGAAACGTAATTTGGGCAGTTTGTGGACTAAGCGCCGCATTTCTTATTCGGACAGGTGCAACATTTCTTTTACTGACTTCTGGATTCGCCGCCCGAACGAGTTCGGTCCTTTGAAAAAAAAGATGGCGATCTTCTGCGATAGCTTCTGTGAGAAGCTTTTTCTATAATTCGTCAAAAGCAGCGGGTCGTAGATACCCTGAAATGGAATTCTAAAATCTTTGTTATTTTGCTTTCTCAACGCATAGTAAAGCAACGCATCCGAATCCTTGTCTCTCTTATATATGTCAACGAATGTGTCTTTTGAGTAAGGTATTATTTGCGCAGATTCGGCCGCATCTTCAGCCTTAGAAATAATTACAAATTTTTCAATAATCTCATATCGATTTTCATACGCCATATCCTCAAAAAAACTTGGTTGATAGTTGTAAAAACCGTGATCTATATACCCCTGAAAAGGTAACATGTGAAGCATGATCGACCCTGCATGCGCCAAATCGTGAATGTTCTTAAAAATCTGAGAGATATTAAAAACATGTTCGGATGTGCCGTTATTTGTTATTAGATCGTACCTTCCTCGTTGATCTACTGGAATTGGTACATTAAGATCCCATATGAATGCGTCATGCCGACCGTCGGCATCAACACAGTAGTACTCCTGAAAACCAAGCAGTTTGAAAAGCCAATCAGGACTAAAGTCGTCCGGCGTTGATTTTCTTAGAGCCTCAGAAAAGACATGTTCCAAGTAGTTTGTATCAAGACTTAATTCACCACGAATCAACTCAAACAAATTTGTGCGTGGCTGAAAATTCAAATCCTGCGATCCAATCTCTATGACAGACTTGAAATTCGCGAAATATCCTCTCTTATATAAATTCAATATTAACTGGATCGTTGGTTTTGCATGCGCCATCTTTATTACCCGACAAGACTTTCTGAAATAGAGTATCAGAGTATTATTTGCATACCCCTATCATCACGCAATTAGCACCTGATTATCCACCATTCTTTTGAAGTTCCCGTTTACCGCGACCAGGTCAGCGTATGTACCTTCTTCTATTACACGACCGGCATCCATCACATATATGTAATCGGCATTAATGACCGTTGAAAGTCGGTGGGCTATCAGAATTATCGTCGTCCTGTGTGATATTCTTTCTATCGCATCTTGAATCAAGCGTTCAGACTCGGTATCAAGAGAACTCGTTGCTTCGTCCAATATCAGGAGGGCAGGATTACGCAGAACAGCCCTAGCTAGAGCAACCCGTTGAATTTGACCTCCTGACAATCTTACACCTCTGTCTCCAACCAGCGTATCGTACCGATCCGGCAGTCTTTCTATGAACTCTATTGCATTTGCCAACATGCAAGCTTCATGAATTTGCTCTTCAGTTGCATCGGCCTTCGCCCAGAGTAAGTTATCCTTTATTGACATATTGAAAACTATATTGGTCTGAGGTACGTAGCCGATATTTTGCCTATATGAATTTATGTCGAAATTTTGCAGAGGAACATCATCAATCATTATTTCACCTTTTGACGGTTCATTGAAGCCCATGATCATATCAATTAAAGTTGATTTTCCGGCCCCGGATTTTCCTACAAGGGCAACCATCTTCCCCTTAGGAATGACCACGTCTACATCTTCTAGAACTTGTTCGCATCCAGGATATGAAAATGATAGGTTTTGAATAGAAATACTATTCTGTATTCCGGTGAAATTGATGGTTCCCGTTCTTTGAACATATTGCTTCGCTTGATTTCTCAAGCTCATAACCTGTTCGTAACTCGGTAAACAACTGTGAAGAGCGCTCATCTCGCCTGATAAAGACCCTATAAGGGGTACTATCCGCAAAAAAGAATAAAGTATTACAGCTATGTCAGATATAGGAACGGAGAAATAACGTCCTGAAAGCAAGGCTATTATCAAAACAAGTATACCTGTAGGGAAGTACGCCTGGGGAATCGCGCTGTTTATTGTTTGATATTTAAGGGTCGCCCTGCGATGGTCGTCAAAACCTTTGGAAAGCAGTGAAAGGCTTCGCCGCTGGTTACCAAAACCCAGGATTACTTTGGCTGAAGTTAGGCTCTCTTGTATGACAGACCCTACCTGATTTGCTGTTGCTGTGCCTACCTTGCCCAGTCGGTAGCTAACTTTGCCAATGAGGGAAAAGGGTACGGCAAATAGAATGGCACTAACAAAACTAATCGAAGCTACTTTCCAGGAAATAAGAAAGGGAACCGCAGCAAATAAAATGCACTGTGTAATTTGCGCTAAGTAATTTGCCAACGCTCCGAATGCATCGCCGACGACAGCAATTTCGCGCATGAAGGTGTTCAGCAGGATTCCTTCCTTGTTAATGCTGAAAAAATACCATCGCGCCTTGAAAAAATCTTCAAAAGTACCAAGCAGGACACTGCGAAGAACCGTATATTTTGTTTTCAAGATAAAATACCGCGAAGCGCTGAAGATCAGACTTCGCAGTACGTTGAAGAATAGAAAAATGAATAACAGCTTCCAAAGTGATACGCTTATACCGATTGCACTCAGAATGTCTATTATATAGCGAGTAATCTTACTGGTGTTTTCCAGACTGGAATTCACCAGCATATCAACAACGGGTGCAATTGTAAGAATTACACAAGAATCTACAACACCAAGGATCAATAATATTATTATATTAAAGATAACAAGTGATGGAAATTTTATAAAGATTTCTCGGAAAAATAATATCGTCTTCATCTGTTACATTTATCTAACAAGTTCTTCATTCTGTCTAAGGAATTCAGCTCCGATTCTTGTTCTGATAGCCCCAGGTAAGGAAGTACTTTTGAAGAGCGACCAAAATTTATTCTGCAACTCTTCATCACAACTCTCTTCTCTCCATTTGCCATTGAGACGATCATCCATTTCCGTGACTAACGACCTGATTTCTTCAGGTGTATTATTTACTACTTCAATTCCATTCTTCTTATAATCCTGTGTTTCAAGAAAGCTTCCTGCGCCGGATTCAATGACTTCGCGAAAAGTCATGAGCCGTCCTTCGGCTCTAAGCCAAAACTTCTTCGGTATAAACAAGTCTAGCGGAGTCCAACGAGGAACATATTCGAGTGGGACAAAGTTTACGTACGCAACAGGACGCCTGAAGATTGTGGGAACCGCATAGATTCCGCCTGTTGAGCAAACAAAGAATCTGCATTTTGCACCCAAATATATATCCAGGAAATCTGTCCTTTTCCCATTTATCGCGTAATCAATTATCATTGGGTTAGACATCTCTAATTTATCTTTAACAACAGCACCCATTCTAATCAGGTAGTAGCCTCTTCTAGCCAATTCTTCAGCTGCCTGTAAGCAATCATTAATATTTGCATCTCTATAATCGTGATAACTCCAATCTGATTTACAAAACAATCTGCTCAGATAAGCTGAATCTCGAACGTGAAAGCATATAAAAGGTGAACCATGCGATACACCAAGATATTGTAGGGCTTGAATACCTATTTGTTCCTCTCTTTTAGAAAAAGAAAGATGACTTGATGTTTTAGGAAGAAGAGCATACAGGGCCCTTTCGGATTTGAGGGTAATTGTGTGTTTCTCGGATCCCGGCAATAGATAATTACATATGTATAAATACTTATTCAAACGACAAACATGTAGTTTGCGATGCCACATCTTCTTTAATTGATAATTGCAGACGATTCCTGCGTCAAAGAATAGATCAACCGTTCTTTCGCGGTGTTTATGGAGATCTCGCTTGCACAGATAGAACTCTGTGTCTAAGGCATAATGACCTATCCTGTCACTAGTAAGCTGGCCAAATCTTATCAAAACAAACGGACGCAGTATTCGTACAACGAGAACAATAGGAAGTAAGAAGACACAAATCACTGATTTGCCGATATTTTGAAAAAGGCTTGTTACGCCACCTTTCATAGTCTCATTTTTTTTTCGCTTTATATGAAAAGATATTTTTTTAAAATAGGTACTTTGGCCCATATTTCTATAGACAGTTTCTCAACTGCAAATGATTGGTACTCTTGTAGAAAGAAACAATATATTTAAGAGGCTGAATTGTTCATCCCAAGGTAGGTTTAACAGATTTGAAAATAGTGTTTTTTGAGGCAGATTTATTTTGAATCTAGTCTTTTCTTGAACCTTTCCACCGCCAATAAATCGTGTTCGTCCGGTGCCCACACGGCAAAAACAGTGTCGGCAGGATCAAAAGGACCGCTAGTAATTTCATGAAACACCAAATAATCAGAATCTATCTTTAGTGTATGATACTGGGAACTATTCATCCGGTAGAAGAATATCTTACCAGACAGAGAATCACCCATCGGGATTACTTCTAAAATATTTCCGTCAACATCAAAAATGACCACATCTGCGGAGCCTTCAATAATGTGAAAAGACTCGCTTTTATTTAAATGTTTGTGAGGACGCACATAGGTGTCTTTTGTATGCACAATAAGCATTTCATGTACTTTATTATCCACGCCCTGATGGGCGCATAATCTGATTCGTTTGCGTTTATTCCGTATTGCTTGATCCTTAAGACTCTCAATATCGCGGCCATCTACTTTTACGATATCATCTTCAGCATATAGAACCTCTTCATTAATCTGCTTTACATGCACGCTGCCAATTTTTAAATACTTATTTTCCATAAAATTCGTGAATGCAGGAAACTACATATTCCATATCAGATTTAGTCAGTTTTTCGTGCGCCGGGATACATAAGATTTTTTTAACTAACCTTTGGGCGTTCGGATAGTCACCTCTTGTCATGTGACGATAGATTGGCTGCTCGGGCATTAAATAAGGATGTTGGATTTTTGTTTCTATCCCTTGTGCCTCAAGAAAAGTTTTCAATTCATCTCGCAAAGACGCTCGTATGGTATACGTATAGTATACATCCTTTTCTCCATCCGCCTCTATGGGTATTTCAACGACTCCATCAAGCTGAGTCGAATACCAAGAAGCAATTCGCCTACGTTCTTCTATGATATTCTCCACGTCATCTAGTCGATTGAGCAAGATTGCTGCCTGCAAAGTATCCAGACGACCGTTCAGACTAACATCGATGCAAACCTCACGGTTTACAGTCCCATTATAGCGTAGGGCGAGCAAACGATCATAGAGATCTTCCCGATCCGTCAGAACCATTCCTGCCTCACCACATGCCGCCAAAATTTTCATTGGATTCATGCTGAAACATGCAATTACCCCAAAAGCACCCGCTGATTGGCCGTGATAATGAGCACCGAATGCCTGCGACGCATCTTCAATCAATAACAAATTATTTTCTTCTGCCACCTTTGTCAGATCTGACATCTGGCAAACTTTGCCTGTATAATGAACGGGCATTATGGCTGCAGTACGTTCTGTAATTAGACTCTTGACACTAATAGGATCTATGTTGAGGTCGTCGCCGATATCAGCAAACACCGGCTTGGCACCAGTTAAAGCAATAGCGTTCGCCGTAGCGATCCATGATAGCGCTGTCGTTATGACTTCATCTCCAGGACCTATGTTCAGACTTTTCAATCCAAGGAACAGTGCATCCGTACCAGAATTCACCCCAACTGCGTATTTGCGACCACAATATGCCGCAACACGTTTCTCAAGTTCCTGCACCTCTGGCCCCATGACTATCCGGCCATGCTTTAATACAGTATCTACTGCTGCCAATAGATGCCTACGAACTGACTCATCCGTTATTCTGAGATCTAAAAAAGGAACTCTTCTTTCCATGATCAACTTCTCAAATAATACTTAAATCAATTCCTCTTGTTACGTATCGGCAAAAAAGCAAGAATAAAATAATACCATGCCATTTTAGCAAAGCCAGTATGGACTAACTCGTCGTTCATACAAAATGCAATTGTGCGGCCGAAATACGCATCAACTATACTCAACAATTCTTGCAGATCATAGCATTTGACATGTGATGCTTTACTTAACGATCCCTGAAATTGATAGGAATAAATACTTGGTGTCCCAATGACAAGCATTCCTGTTTGGCTCAGCAGCTCAGGTATAAAGGCTATTAGTTCTTCTCCTTGAGAGATTGGCATATGTTCTATAACATCGAGCGCTACAATGACGTCCCAAGTCTTTGATTTATTCATGGTGAAAAGATTTTCAACCTTGAACTCAACGTTGGTACGTAAATTGATCGACCTTGCTTCTTCAATTTCGGTCGTCTTTATATCTATACCTGTAACGTGTGCACAATACTGACTGAGAAAAATACTGCCCAACCCTGATCCGCAACCTATTTCTAAGACGCTATCTTTCTTCTTTAGCATACGAGCAACAAATTTATATCTTGCAAGCCTTATCAACAAGCGCAGTAGATCATTCTGTACAAAAGAAGCATACTCAGGAGGCAACTTTATACCTTCAGGGTACTCACGATAAAGATCTTTGACAAGCTCAGCATATAACTCATTATCTCTGTTATATAACCCGGTATCGATATCTTTTTTGTTTTTTTTCACGATATGCCACTTCCTTTTGCTTCTACTTTGAAATCAACACGTTTTTTTACGATAGAGTTATCAGGAATATCGAATGTTATTATACTTCCTGATGAAATTATTGAATTTTCACCGATGCATAGACCTGGTTCGATGAAAACGCCGGTCCCAAACTTAACATTATCTTTAACCTGAACTTCTCCTGAAGTCATTACTCCTGGGCCAAAAGTGCAATTATTGCCCAAAATATTATGGTGATCAATATTGGTATAAGCACTCAGGAAATTGTTGTCTCCCATCGAAGTACATGGACCAACGCTGCTGTTGCACAGAATAACATTGCCTGCTCCGATTTTTACGTTGAAATGAATTTGAACAGTGTGATCAATAATATTCGTAAAAGGCAGGTTTCTTTTTTGCAAGTCACGAAAGATTCTAGCACGCCTATGTAAATCATTGCTAAAAGAAATAATCAGAGAGTCTGACAAACCATTCTTTATTAAATCTTGCGCCAGGGCCAAAGGTCCTAGGACTTCTACACCAAAAATCTTCTTTTTATGAAGTGAAGGATTGTCGTCCAATATTCCTACCGCTTTGTGGGTAGATCCTCTCATGATTGCATCAATTATTTGGACAGCACCCACTCCGGCACCTAATACAATTACACGTTTAACAAAAGTATCTGGATATCTGTCATAAACGATATCTTCATCTTCTTTTTCAATTTTCTGTGACCTAATGTATTGCAGTACATCTGCCTCTTGAATTATTCCTGAAGCTTGGATGTCGTCTATGTTAATGCCATGTCTCCTTGCAACAAGTTCCGCTTTCTTCGTATATCTCCTCGCTTGCACATCTCCCTTTGTGCGATCATGTTTATGAAGCAAACTAAAATATTCATCCTTGACATTGACGTCATCTTTTTCCGAGATTAACGCAACGGGATTGTCAAACATACATTCTGCACCTTCCGGAAACAAATGAAACAAATAACCTTCATAACTCGCTTCTACTTCATAAATTGCTTTTGTTGTCTCAACGACACAAATTACCTGTCCCTTCTTGACAAATTTTCCCTCCGGTATGACCCATTCGGCCAATATGAACTTATCTTCATTGACAGACTGAATCGGTACCTTTTGAGCAAAATATTTCATAGCAACATTCCTTCAATAGCAGCTTCGATGACCTCGGTATTAGGTAAAACAAATTCTTCCAATTGCCTTGAAGCCGGAATAACAGAATCTAATGCCATAATTCTTCTTATCGGTTTCAGTAATGTATTAAATGCATATTCATAAATCATCGCGGAAACTTCAGCACCCCATCCAAATGGACCTGCTCCTTCTTCAATTATAATGACTCTACCGCAGGATTTTACCAAAT
>Ga0335070_10012132_pt1 | contig 10065 bp, 7 predicted proteins | sample Lox_Sample_13_FD_206722 | JGI IMG/M metagenome (GOLD analysis project Ga0335070, IMG submission 206722) | Soil microbial communities from Loxahatchee National Wildlife Refuge, Florida, United States - Lox_Sample_1.3 | ecosystem: Environmental > Terrestrial > Soil > Wetlands | place: USA: Florida... | reverse complement strand
CGGAATGCGCTCCACGCCCTCGCAGCACGAGGTCCAATAGGCGAAGAGCTCATCGGAGGCGAGCGTGCTCACCAGGAGCCCTGCAGCCTTATCGAGGTGTCCCCCTTTAAGCTCCTGCCTGATCTTCTCAAGCCGCTTCTGAAGAAGATTCACCGCTATCACCTCCTTTGAAAAACACGGTCTCCTCAACCACCCCCTCGATAATGGGTTTGACCACCCCGAATCGCTCGAGGGTTTTGACAGTCGGGTTGATGACGACCGCCTCCAGCCGGGAGCGGGGAAGGAGCTTCTTGACGGTGTAGAGCCCTTCCTTGGCGTAGTCCTCCCAGTTGATTGTCCGGGAGCGCTTCCCGAGGATCAGCAGCGTAGGCATGTCCGATTGGACCACCAAGAGGAGTTTTTCTTGGTGATCGTTATTGAGGATTGCAGCGCAGACATCGTTTCCGGTCCCTTCCCGTATCTCCTCGGGGCGGTATTCGGTCTCGTCCCAGGTGATGGGCACACCCTGACCGTCCAGGGACCAGCGCTTGGAGAAGCGCTCCGCCGTGTAGAACCACCAAACCCTCTCCGCGTTGACCTTTTCCCAGCCCTTCTGCAGGGCCATCCCCGTGAAGACGATCTCTCCCTTCGGTTTCTTTTTTCCCGCCATCACGCTGCCTCCTCTTTCCTTTGCCCCCTCCTCAGAATCTCCATGAACTTCTCCATCTTCCCTTCGTTCTCCACACACTGCCGCAGGAGGAGCATCTGCTCCTTTAGGTTCGCGGCCTTGAGCTCTTTGAGGTCGTCCAGGTCGTATTTGGTAAGTACGTAGGATTTGTAGGCGGCCACGTGCTCGCCGAGCCCCATCTTGGCGAGCTGGACGAGAAGCGAATGGTGGGTGAGCATGCCATTCTGGCCGGCTTCGTGACCGGCGAAAAGGAGGGTGTCCCGCTCCAGCGCTTCCTCCTCCAACTGATGGGTTACCACCCTCTTCCCCTTTCCGTTGATTGCTGGAGCGAAGGAGTGAAAGGTTGGATTTTCGATCACCTGACCGACGTCGTACAGGCCGGTCCGATCTTTTTCTATGATGGCGAGGCGCTTCTTTCCCTCGACGACCAGCTTGAAGCGGATGTCGGTCAGATAGGGTGTCGATTTCTCGGCATCAAGCTTGACGCCCACCTTGATCATCTCGCCGCTTGCCCGGACGTCGTATTCGTCCTTCTGCCTGCCGGTCAAAACGACGTGGAGGGGGAGATTCAAGAGTTTTGTCATCAACGACGAGTAGAATCTCTTCAGAAGCGCCCAGTCGAAGCCGGTGAAGGTTCCGGATTCCTCGCCGGCGATCGCCTTGTCCACGTCTCTCACCTTGAACTCCATTCTGCCGTCCTGGAGGGCCGACCAGATCACGGTCACCGGGTCGATCACGAGCGTCTGGAAGGCGTGTTTGCCGGTTCCCAGGAAATTCACTGCCTCCATGACCTCGGCGAAGGACTTTGTGTCGAGGACACTGAAATCGAAACGGTCCGCATAGAAGTCGGTCCCGCCTTCAAGGTCGATCACGGCCGGCTTCGGGAAACCCAAGGCGAAAAAAGTCTTGCCCACCCCGGATTCCCCGTAGCATGCGATCTTCAGGTGCTTGGCCTTGGTTTTGGCCGGTTTGAAGAGATTGCCCATAACGTCACCTCCTCTTGGGTCCTGATGCCCTGCCGGACGACCCCCTTCCAAGAGAGGGTCGCCTGGCAGTGTCTGTGAGCGTCAGTGAACCAGATCGTGCTGTCTGATGTAGGCGCTGATCCGCTTTACGACATCGGCCCGGGAGACGAGCTCCTTGCCGAAAACCTCCTCCAACGGCTCCTTGCAGCCGGCGAAGGAGATGTTCTTGGCGAGGATTCCTTTCCCTCCGCCATCCGAATTCGTCTTGTTCCTGGCCTCTTCAAACTCTTTGCAGGCTCTCGTCCCCTCCTTGATCTCCTCGCCCGCATCCACGCAATGTTGGAAGTACCGGCACTCTCCGCATTTTTCCTTCGCCATAACGTTCCTCCTTCTTCTGGTTTGTTGTTGGTGTCGTTCTCTATGCGGCCTTGGACGTCTGATAGAGGTCCCAGGCCTCCTCTCCGAATCGTTCCACTACCCTTTTCGCATCGCGTACACAGAAGGGGAGATAGTCGCACCAGTTGCAGTGAACTCCCGGATTTAACCAGTACCTCTCCTCCTGGATGCAGGTGGCCACATGCTTCGTCGTCTCGTAGAAGGCAACGAAATCCTCCAGGGTCCGTACACCCTCCTGCAGCACGACCTTTGGGGTCTTCGTCCGAATGAGATTCAGGTAGCCCACGGGGAAGCAGCCCCTCTTGAAGTGAGGGTGGGCGAGGAGATAGGCGTAGCCCGTGAGCTCCAAGGAGAGCTTCTCGGCGTTCTCGTCGGGTGTTCTTGCCAGGCTCTTGATGTCGATTGCCCGCGCCTTGCCATCCACCCGGTCCACGAGATCAATGAACCCCTGGAAGACGACCTCGTCCAACCTTTCTCCGGTCACGACGTTCACGATGGGGGCGAGAAGGTGTTTCTCGGTCTCTTCCGGTCTGATGCGAATCTCTTTGACGAAGGTCTCCGTCTGGACGATGCAGCTGGCCATGGCCAGTTTCATGGCCGCGTGGCTCTCGTAATCCGTTTCGTACCACTTGTATCCGGCCCAGCAGTCGACCGCCTCTGTCTCGAGTACCTTCCGGGTCCATTTCTTCTTGGTAAGGCAGAGCTCGACGAGCTGATGAATGAGGATTCCCTCCAGGAGACCGCTGGAGGCGAGGAGCGGTTGAATCTCCAACCCGTACCCGAGCCGGTATTTTTCCGGGCACTGGATGAAGGCCTTCATTCGGCTTTTCGAGAGAACCAAGTCACTAGTCATTCGATCCTCCTTTCCTTCCGGGTAATTCATTTCTCACGGGTGGCCGAGAGGGCGCCGGCGATCTCTCTGGCGCGCTCTCGGAGATGCGGAATCGACACCTGCTCCTTTGTAAGGGCGACGGTAAGCAGCCTGGTCGTCAGCTCGCGCATGAGCCGCTCACCGAGCTCCCTCTCTAGGTTCCCCTGCGAGACACGCTCTCTGACCGAGCGAGCGGCCTTCTCCAACGCCCGGGCGTTTTCCTCTCTCGTTGTCATCTCGCGGATGGCGGTCACCCAGGCCAGGTTGTCTCCCGTTTGGATGTCGCAGAGTTCCTCTAGGCTGGAGGCTGTGATCAGGGGGTCGCCAAGGGAGAAGCCGGAGACCACGCTTCGGATCGTCCCCCGGACCATCCCCACATCCACACTGGCCCGGACCACACCGTGGAGCTCCGGGATCGTCGAGGCGATGTAGGCGGTGTTGGCGTCGACGTTCGAGTACTCCTCCATGTTGGTTGCCGATTTGAGGGCGAGCCCCGCCTTAAGGAGCCTGAGGGCCATCTTCAATTGGCGGGCGTTGAAGACGATCGGGGTGTGGGAGAGGTCTTTGACGACCTTCTTGCAGAGCTGCTGCATCACAAAGAGGTCGTGGTCCCGGAAGACAGCGCCTCTCGCCTTCTGGACGGCCTCCTTGATCCGGCCTTGTTCACTCATTGCGCCGTTTCCGGAGAGGATCAGGTCGAGGTGGGTCTCGCGGAGGTCCTTCAAGGCCGGAACCTGCAGGCAGACAAAACGACTGGCGAGAGCGAGGTCCATGAAACCCGACTGATAGCGCTCCGGAGGATTCACCGCCGAGAAGACGAGCTTGAGGTTGGTCGGGATTCCCATCAGGCTTCGGCAGCGGATGAGCTCGTGGAGCTTGGATTGAATGAAAGGATTGGCCCTGTTGATCTCGTCGAAAAGGGCGGCGTCCGCATTCCAAATGGAGAAAGGGGTAGGGACGAAATCGAGCTGCCCCTTTCCGAGGGTCTTGGGATTGATGAATCCGATGAGGTCGTCCATGTTAAGTGTGGGGACCTCGTAATCCCTAAACTCGATCTCAGGACCCAAGACGGCCCTGGCGATGAGCTTCGAGCCTTCCGTCTTGTTGCTGCCGATATCTCCGATCAAGAGGATCGACAAATCGGACACGGCAGCGGCAAGGATGACGGGCTCTACGGATTCCCAGCCGTGAATACCAATGCGATCGAATAGCATGGTTTCAGCTCCGAGTATGTTGACGAAACTGACAAGTTCCAAAAATACAAAGAGGAGACCGGGATGAGTCTCCTCTTTATTGCCATTATCGACGGAATCTTAGCTGTTAATACGTTTATTCTATGATGTTATTGCTACTCAACGACCTGTTGTCATTCGAATTTGACATAATGATACAATAAATCTGGCCTTTTGTCAATATTATAACAAAATGAAATCATTAGATAAATCTAATTGACATCATTTCGATTAAGGAGGGATGCCTCGGTTTCTACTGGATTTGACTGCAGATTTTTGGGAGGTGGCCGAATCGAGAAAATGACGTGAGCTCAGCTGCTGCGTGCGTCGTATCACGAGCGCGGTTGATGAAGAAACCGTATTGCATGGGGCGTGGGCGTAGCAGTCACCGCCGCCGATAAAATGGTGTGGAGCGTAAAGCTTGAAGCTGATCCTATTGATTGCCGCCGAGAAACGAATACGCCGCTCCAGCCGTTCATGGTGTGCGCGATTGCCTCTGTGCTCTATTGCGTTGCCAACGGTAGGGCACCAGGGAAACCTTCAACCCGTCTCTCCTCTAGACTGCCATGTGCCGGCTGCTCTCTGTGTCCTGGATTCTGACTCCTATCTCCTTCCCCCGTGCGCCTTGGCTTGACAAAAGGGACTTCCCCTCGGTTACCCGTTTCGGCTAGATTGCCCTTTTCGACCCCCAATGCCGTTCTAGGGCTCAAGTGAGGCCGACTTGGAATAGCTTTCCTCACATCATCAGCGAGTTCGCTTGGTCCGACAGCATTTAATGAAATAGTTCGGTTTGGTTGCACGAGTCAAGAGCAGGCTTGCCCCTCTATTCTATTAGCACGTGGTTACTCAAACCTCTCGTCCGTCCGGCGCTCGCGCCGACGCTCAAGTTCGGCCTGTCGACCTAACTCGGCATCCTGTTCCGCGGCCCAAGCAACAACTCTCGGATCGGAGTCCGACAAGAACATTCGTGGTAGCACTCGACGACCTTCCAGTATATCGGCCAATGACCCGCTCCAACTACTGGGCTGAAAGTGTGAACTGAACGCGGCGAGAACCGCTGCTCTGTCCGGCGCTGAATCGAGGACTCGCAGAGCGATTGGCGTCCACGCGAGGTCTGTCTTGTCACCACTCTTCGTGAAGGGAGTGATTGCCGATGCCAGCCGTGGAAAGCGTACTTGCGGGTCGAGTTGAGCCCAGGCGATAAGAGATTCCGCCGGCACGACTTCCAAAGGATTCCCGCGGTCGAAATCAAAATCGCTGATAAATAAGTTGTTCGTGTTCTCTATTGAATCTCCAAGAAACTCATCAAGAGCGATCACAGGTTGGGCGCGAAAGAGGCTCGTAACGACGTCTTTGTAGTCGAACAGATATACTCGATGCTGAGAAAGCGCCTCCGTAAATCGACGACAAACAGTGAGCGTATCCTCCGCTGCATCACGACCAACGAAACACGCGTTAACAATCTCGCCGAGGTGGTAATCGAGCATCTGACCTGACTGATCGAATGCGCACTGTTGCACGAGTTCTCGTCCGCACTGAATAACCTCATTGTCAAGAGGAGATCCTGAGTTCCGAGCGGAATAGATCCTCATTCCGAGAATATCAACCGCCACCTCGTATCCTTTCGGCAGTAAAGCCAGCCGGAGAATCATGCGTCGTAGAGTGCTCGTAGAAATAGGGTCAGTAGCCCGGCCCGCAGCAAGATGTGCGTAAGTCCAACTTGGCGCCAGTCCGAGTTGAAGAGCTGCTTCCAGCCGTTCCGCACCTCGTTCGTCGATCTCGACTGACGTTTGTAAGACTGGGAACCAAGGCCCGAGGACCGGGTTGTCAACAGCCGCGTCCAAGAAGCGGGCCGTCACTTCCGCATCTCGTGTAGCGGCTGCCTGAAGAAAGCCCCTTAGGACTTGGATGTTACGCTCATTCTCGGGGGCAAGGACAAGTGCGTCACACAGACATTCCCACATGTCGGGAAGCTGATCTGCACCCGCCGCAAGACCACGGCCGAAGTGCCAGCCCCGTCCGACCTCCCCGCGAACGAGGTCCGGCAATAGCACCTCTAGAATGTTGGGGTTCGTCGCGATCTCACGACCGAGGGTTTCCGTGGTCCTATCCGCGCGCCTGTATACTGATCCCGGGTCCTCACTGCCGTCGTCCGGCTCTCCGGTCGCAATGCCAACCGCACTCGCAGCCTTAGAGAAAACGTATGCACGAGCTGTCTGAAGAAGATCATTGGGGCGAAGGCGCTCGGCAAGGGCACGGAGCCGAGTAGCGTACTCCGGAAGCATCTTTTTCGCGTCGAAACGGATGGTTTTACCCACCGCGATCCAGCCCTCCATCCAAAAGCCATGCGCAGCGAGTGCATGGGCCGTGGACTCAAGTTCATCAATTACGCCCACGTTGGTCCAAATGCCTCTAAAGTGGCTCGCCAAGATAGACCGGGCTCTTTCGCCAAAGCACGAGTTTGAAAGCGCGAGGCGCCGCGTGTAACCAACGGCTTTGCGGTACCATCGAACCATATCGTCTCTAGATTTTGGATGCCAGCCAAAGTCCCGCGGGCGAGCTCCAAAGTCGAAGCTATAGGAAGAGCTGAAATGCCATGCTTCGAGCATCGCATCGAGTGCCTCAAGTGCGCACATCCCACTGGCCGGATCTTGGCTCGCGAGAAGGGAGTCAATAACCCGCAGTCGTTCATCGACGGTAGCATGAGTACCGGACAAGTAAAGCTGGAACAAATTCCTGAACTGACCGCGTGCTGTATGAATCCTATGATTCTGAGGTTCTGCCATGACGAAGCGCGCCAGAAGGCGGGCGGCCCGTGGGAAAAGGCTGGGGTCGTAAGCCAGTGACCTCAGCAGAGAAGTCCAGGTATTGCGCCCTTGATTCGTAATGTCTACAAAGTGCCCTCCATTGGCGCCGTTCGCTGCGCGTTCTAAAACATCTAAGGCGGCATCTGGAGCTACTGGGGTGACATTTCGAAAAATCGTGATGCCAAGCTGCGGTAGCCCAACCAGATCCGACAGAATACCCCCATTCGATAGCCAGTTCTGCACGATCCGCTGAGCTGCCTCGCTGTCATGAAGATATCCAAGGCGACGTGAGAATGACCGAAGCAGCCTCTCTGATGTACGGTTCAAGAAGAAAGATGCGGTTCTCTCTGGCGGCGTTTTTTCGAGAGCCTGATGGGCAAGCCTGTTGGCCACCGCTTGCGGCAGCACTGCTCTCCACTGGCCACGACGCTGAATCAGATCTCGTGCACAAAGTTCCGCCACACATCGGTAAAGTTGATCGACCGTTAACCCGCCTAGTTCCGCCAGGAATGGCAGCTCAGCCGATGCGCCCTCCAACACCTCGCCGTTGAATGAGTAAACGAGTGAGCAAATCTCCGCCGCCAACAAGAGTCCTTCGTCCTGTGGGCGTCGTTGGTGAAACAGCCGCCCGAACAGCTCTGTGTTTGTGAGGTTCGCAACGCTCTCCCCACGTCGAACGGTATGCGCAAGGGCCAAGGCTATGCGAGCGTTGCCGCCTGAGAAATCGGCGATGCATCTGCGATCTACTTGAAACACGTGCGGTGCTTGGCGTCCCAAAAGTCGCTCTATGATCTCCTCGGAAGCCGGTTCGAGGCGAAAGACTTCCGTTCCCTCTGGATCGTCCTCGCCGACATCGTATTCAACCGTGAGAAGGCTCAAGGCGCTCTTCGGCTCTGTGCAAATTGCCGCAAGCGCCCGATGTGTGTCAGGCGGGCAGTTGTCCACGACAACAATAGTGCGTTGGCTATTCTGAACTAGACGACGGACTAAATCTCTCGAAGACGGTTCCGGCTGGTCAGCCAAATCGGTATAGACCGCGAGCGCCGGATCGAGAGCTTGATCCCCTACGCGCTCATCAAAAAGCGCCTGCGCCAGCCGCGTTTTTCCCATTCCCGATAGACCGACAAGGCGAGCTACGCCTCTCGGATTAGCCAGCACCTCGCGGATTCGCCTAATTCCCTCCTCAATCGGTAGCGGGCCTTCTCGTAACGATCGCCAGTCATGAAGTCTGCTTTTTCCATCGAGCAGATACTCAGCCTCAAGACTCTCGCTTGAAGCAGCCCAGCTCGCATAAGGGCGCCAACCACGAATCGGCTGGCCAATTTGCTCCCTCACCCACGCAACCAAACCCGGGTGATCACGGACCCACGACGCCAGACGCTCACGATCGTAAAAGTCCAGAGTTAGAGCCCCAGAATCACCGAGATCCTCGACTGCCTCCCGCATCGCCCTGCGTCGCCGCTGAAGCGCGGAGTCTGAAGTTGACCCCTTGGCACTAACAACGATGTAAGCGCCGGATGTAGAAGCCAGTTCCTGTATCACGGATCGGATCGCCCCTCCTGGGCGCATTTCTTCAAGGATGGATCTCGGTGGCATGTCAGAAACTTTCACCTGAAAACCTGTCATTGGTCTAGGAACGAAACCGCTCAGGTTTGTCGATGCTGGAAGGTCGACACGCACATCGAGACCGCCATCTGCCGCGTTTTGATCGCCGCCCGCAGTTACTGCAGACACAGGTAACCCGGCCCGCCGAAGATCTGCCTCGCACAACCGGGCAACGAGAGTGCGCAGATCGGTATCGTTCAGTTCAGCGATGTGTGAGCCGTCGATATCAAACACGAGGATACTCCAACGAAAGCATCGGGGCAGCCTTAGGTGCCCCATCTTCATTCGGTAAACCCCCGGGATGCGGGTATTCACGCGACGGCCCGAATTGCCCACAGCCGATTTCATGGAGAACGACTTCTTCCTCCGTAGGAGCCAGTCCTTTCCACGCACGGCATCTCACCCAAAGGTCTTCTGGTCTTGAGAAGGCGTCGAGAAGCGGCTCGGTTTCCATTCGGCCGTACTGGCCAGCACGACCGCAACCAAGGAGTACGGAAGGCTCCCGCGCACCCGCGGCGCTGGGTTGCAATTTGTCGCGTTTGGTCATCTGCATAGAGTCGCGGGCGTCAACGCTCGACTACTCATTAGAACAACGGCGTCCCAGGTCCACCTTTTCCGACCTTGTTCTCCCATCGGTCCTGCCTCTCCAGCATTACTTTGACACCTCACTTAAGCACACCCCGAGTGACAAACCAAGTCACAAAGCGAAAGGCTCCATCCCTCCGTCTGGAGAAATGGAGCCTTCTACTCGACGCCACCCGAGCAGCGCCGTGGTCAATCGGAGGGGTGCCCTAGGCTCTCACGGGTAGGCTACTTCTCTGTCCTTGTCATGTCAATGAATTTGCGGGCTGAAAGGTCTGCCCCGCCCTGGCTAACTCATGCTGTGGGGAAGGCTAGGCAACCTATCTATCCTATTGAGAGAGGCATATTGGTTCGCCGAAGCCGCTCGCGGGATTGGTGAGGGCCTTGATAGAATAGACCTCGAAAGCTCAATACCGCTCAACCGGTCCTTTCAGTTTTCCGTACGCAAGAGTCTTGGGGCCTACCCATATCGGAGACGGAAGCGCTATAAAATCGTAGGGTCGCCTTCGCTATTAAACGCCTCCGAAAACCTGTAGGGAGAAGCAGTCCAAGAGCCTCCCTCGATTCCGTCCGATAGGAGCCACGTTTCGCCGTTCCCAGTTGTACACCGTGTCGATTGTCACGCCGAGCCTGTTGGCCAGCTCCTGCGCCGTTAGTCCAGCCTCCAGTCTGGCCTTCCTTAGCCTTTCGCCGAAAGTCCTTGGCACATCCGGGTAGTAATAGCTAAAATAGGCGCGGTTGAAGCTCCGGCTGACGAGGTAAGCGGCCCACTGCTGGCCTGATTCGGATTGTGCAAGGAAGTGTGCCGCATGGTTGCCCGTGCGGCTTCTACGGGGATAGGCGGCGGCAGTGCCAGTGCACCTTCCTCCAGATCCAACGGTATCGGAGCAAGATCTCCGGGCCGCTCCTCGATCGTCTGGACATTCACGTGGAGGTGCCG
>Ga0335070_10012131_pt1 | contig 10065 bp, 10 predicted proteins | sample Lox_Sample_13_FD_206722 | JGI IMG/M metagenome (GOLD analysis project Ga0335070, IMG submission 206722) | Soil microbial communities from Loxahatchee National Wildlife Refuge, Florida, United States - Lox_Sample_1.3 | ecosystem: Environmental > Terrestrial > Soil > Wetlands | place: USA... | reverse complement strand
GGAGTAAAAGATGGGATGAGCCGGAACGGGGATAAGTATAGTACATCTCCACCGTTCCTTTTTTGCAGGTATCCAATTTCATTGACGAGACCATCAGTATCCGGAATGGATGGAGGTGGTGAAGGACTTATATAAAGGATTTTCAATATTTCCCTCCATTGGAACCTGACAACCATCTGGGTAAAGAAATACCTTCAGCTGAATCGATCAGGAGTTCTTCAATTTCATCGTCTTTCATCGCTCTTCCGGCAAGGATACGACGTCTTTCCTTCAGAACATGAGGTATTTCGGGGAGGAAAGAAGCATATCCGGTGAGGGATGCAAAGGGATGGCGGTAATGGAAAAACAAAGCCACCTGCCCGACCAGGATATGATGCAGGTGTCGTATCAGAAGGGAAAACGGGATGTTTTTTCCGAACAGCATCAAACGGTTCCGTGTGACAAACCTGATGTAATCTCCGGAAGGGAGAGCCGATCCATGGCCCTTATGGAGTACCTCTGCATCAGGAACATAGATGCAACGGTAACCTGACAACCTTCCCCGTAAACCGAGATCCACATCTTCAAGATAGTTCACAAACCTTTCATCGAATCCTCCAGTACTATCAAGAAAACCACGTCGGTATAAAGCTGCTCCGGCACATGCTGACAGAACGTCCTGTTGTTTCATATAATCCGTAACGGGCTTCCCATGACCTCGCTTCAGGGCCTGACCATACCAGGTAAGAATATCTCCGGCATCATCAATGAGCAGCGGGTCACTCATTGTTCTCATACTGCCAGCCAGACAACCCACCTCGGGAGGCGAGGTATCCATGATTCGTACCAGATTTTCGATAAAGGAGGATGATGCAACGGTATCGTTATTTAACAGAACAATATATTCTCCGGATGCAACAGCAATTCCTTCATTTACCGCCTTTGCGAATCCACCCCTTTTTCTTCTTTTGATAGTTTTTATTTCCGGAAATTCTCTCTCCAGGTAATCCGTTGATCCATCAATAGATGCATCATCTACCACAATAATCTCTGAATCGCCATAGTCCTGGATTTTAAGTGAATTAAGACAATTTTCAAGCCACTGGAGACCGTTCCAATTTGGGACAATGATACTGACTTTAGATGTTGAACTGGTCATTCCGATCTCCATATACTCCTTGTATCCCATCCTTTAGCCCAAGCCATAGTGCCCTGGCCCGATCCGGCTTTCGTTTGATAACAGCGATCAGAATTTGTATCCAACCGCTGATTACCCATCGCAAACCAAATATAATTTTGGTGTTATTGAAATTCTTTCGGATAAATAAAAACCGGTTTCGAAGAATATAGTAATTATACAGGGTCTCCCTGAGCCTAGGATCAATATTTTTCAGATGAGCTGCCTGACATCCTGTATACACCACACATGTCAACCCCGCAGACCAGGCCCTCCAGCAGAAATCAGCAATTTCTCCGCTAAAGAAATACTTTTCATCGAGGTAACCAATCGATAAGAATACATCCTTACGGGCCACGAGAACGGTTCCAGGAACGTAATCAGCTTCTAAAAGCTGAGATTCCTTATGTTCCGATGTATGACGGATTCTTGTTCCGGAATAGATACCGATGTTACGTCCGCCTGAATATATCTCGCCCCCCTCATCAAGCAGTGGACCGATAACACCGATACGTGAATTTTGTTTAACGAATTCCAGTAATTTTATTACGCAGGTTTCGCCCACGAAGGCGTCCGGATTCAATAACATGACAGAATGATACCCCTCCCCAATGGCGATTTCTATTCCCCTGTTGCACGCCCCTGCATATCCCAGGTTTGAATTGTTCTTTATCAGGTGGTAACTGAGGCCGGACTGTTCGAGTAATAAAATATCCTCAGGTGAAGAAAAATTATCAACGACGAATATCCCTGCCTTTAATCGAGACCAGAGCGAAATCGATCCTATTGATTTAATGGTGTCGGCTGCGCAATTCCAGTTAATAAGGATAACCGCCAACTGCAGATTTTTTTCCATCTATCATCCTCGGCAGGTATAGAAGTCTTCGTTTATTCCCAGATATAGATGACCTGATCGACAAATCTGATAAGAAATATGGAGTATAATACTATCCATGAGGAGCAATAAGATCGAAAAGACCCTGTTCATGGAATACATTTGAAATTCTAAAGAAACTTCTATAAATTTATATTGAAATGTTTCTATTGCCTTAGATACATTCCAGAAATTGTTCAGTCCGGTTGAAACGGAGGAGTATATTTCTTATTCATGAGAAGAGAAATAAAAGTCGGGAAATAAATTATCAACGGATTAGTTTCGAGTGAAATGATGAAGGGAATAATTCTCGCCGGAGGGCTGGGTTCACGATTGTTTCCGATAACGAAAGTTTTGTCAAAGCACCTGTTGCCTGTTTACGACAAACCTTTAATCTACTATCCATTGTCGATATTGATGCTGGCCGGGATAAAGGATATCCTTATAATATCAACAGAAAGGGATATTCCCTTGTATAAATCTCTTCTGGGAGACGGTAGTCATCTCGGTCTTTCGTTTTGCTATGAGATACAGAAAAAGCCCGGGGGCCTGGCGGAAGCATTTCTCATCGGAGAAAAATTTATCGGTGACGACACCGTTGCCCTTATTCTCGGAGATAACATATTTTACGGGCAACATTTTTCTGATATTCTCCACCATGCCAGATCAATCCATGAAGGTGCAGTAATATTTGGTTACTATGTACGGGATCCACGTGCTTATGGCGTTGTGGAATTTGATAAACAGTATAATATCCTCTCACTCGAGGAAAAACCTGCACATCCAAAGTCGAAGTACGCGATCCCTGGTCTGTATTTTTATGACAACGACGTAATCGGAATTGCAAAAGGTTTACACCCCTCCGATAGAGGGGAGCTCGAAATAACAGATATTAACAAAGAATATCTCCGAAGGGGGCGTCTGAAGGTCGAAATAATGGGACGGGGCATGGCGTGGCTCGATGCCGGAACTCACGAGTCTCTGCTTGAGTCTGCAAATTTTATCTCGACGATTCAGAAGAGGCAGGGAATGTATATTGCGTGCGTTGAAGAAATAGCCTACCGTCTTGGTTATATCGATCGCAGTCAGTTGAAAGCGCTTTCGGAATTCCTGAAAAACACGGAATACGGCAATTATCTTGCATTTATTGCCCGGGAATTATGAAAAAAAACGGGGCGTAAGAATGGGAAAATTTACAAGATGTAATACCCGGCTTGATGACGTCGTCATCATCAGACCTTCAGTATTCCGGGACAAACGCGGATTTTTTCTTGAAAGCTATAACAGGAGGGAACTTGCTGAAATAGGGATATATGACGAATTTGTCCAGGATAATGTTTCCCGTTCCAGAAAAGGTGTTGTAAGGGGGCTTCACTACCAGGCCGGACAGGTTCAGGCAAAACTCGTGCAGGTAGTTAATGGCGTGATTTTTGACGTTATAGTTGACCTTAGGAATGGTTCTCCGACGTACGGAGGACATCTTGGCATTGAAATCGATACTGGAGATCCCTGCCTACTCTATGTCCCGGCAGGATTTGCCCATGGATTCATGGCGCTTGAAGATAATACCGAAGTAATGTATAAGGTAACTGATTTTTATGCTCCTCAATACGATGCCGGAATACGGTGGGATGATCCGGATTTATGTATACATTGGCCGATTGAAGCCCATAACATCGACAATGTGATACTTTCTCCAAAAGACGCCGCGTTGCCATTGCTGCGAGAAATTCGGTCACCGTTCAGATACCAGGACAGATGAGTCTATGAATGTTTTGATTGCAGGCGGAAGTGGCCAGTTGGGCCGGGATATGCAAAATCTGTTCCAAAAGAATTTAATTGATTATAGTGCTCCCGATTCAAAGAAACTGGATATTTCTGATTTAGGTGCAGTGCGCCGGTTTCTTCGTGAAAATCAAACGGATGTAATCGTCAATTGTGCTGCATACAATGCTGTTGACCTGGCGGAAACCGAATGGAGAACTGCATTTCAGGTCAACGGACTTGGAGTCAGGAACCTTGCAGTTGCTGCAAACCAGGCTGATGCCTCGATGGTCCATTTTTCCACGGATTATATATTTAATGGGCTTTCCAATAGACCATATACCATTGCCGATTCGCCTTCGCCGATAAACCGGTATGGTGAAAGTAAACTGCTCGGAGAGACCTTTATTCGTGATCTCATGGATCGTTTCATTCTTATCAGGACCTCCTGGGTTTTCGGATCAGGTAATAGCAATTTCCCAAAAAAGGTCATTGACTGGAGCTGTAATAAAAAAGAATTAAAAATCGTATCCGATCAAATCGCTTCACCCACGTATACGGTTGATCTTGCCCGTGCGACCCTCGATATTGTCACGAGAGAAGCATTCGGCACCTATCATGTCACAAATTCCGGATATTGTTCGCGCTTTGAGTGGGCAGCATATATTCTCAAGCAAATTGGTTGGGATGGAAACCTGTATCCGGCGACATCAGATGAATTTCCCGTGCCGGCACAAAGACCCCCTTTTTCTGCCCTTGATAACTTCGGTTTCAAGGAGATCACCGGGTACTTACTACCGGAGTGGAAGGATGCAACAACCCGGTTCCTGTCTGATTTGGGTTTGATTGTATGAACGTGCTTGTTACCGGTGTTGCAGGATTCATAGGCAGTAATTTTGTCTATTACTATCTTTCCAATCACCCCGATATATCGGTTATCGGACTGGATAACCTTTCTTATGCGGGTAATCTGGATAATCTTTCGTTTATTCCAAGAGAACAGAAGGAACGGTTCAGTTTTATAAAGGCAGATATAACCGACACAGACCAGATCCAAATGGTTTTCGAGGAATACCCTGTCGACGGGGTAATCAACATGGCTGCCGAGACACATGTCGACCGTTCTATCCACGATCCCCACCCATTTCTGAAGACAAATATCCTTGGTACTTTTGTTCTGCTGGAAGCCGCTAGACGATCCTGGCTAAAGAAGGGAATCTGGAAAAAGGAAGTTAAATTCCTCCAGGTATCTACCGATGAGGTGTACGGCAGCCTTGGGCCAACCGGCTTTTTCACAGAAACGTCTCCTCTTGATCCCCACAGTCCCTATTCTGCCAGCAAGGCATCGGCGGATCATATAGTCAGGGCGTATCATGACACCTATGGATTGCCTGTCAATATCACCAGATGTTCAAACAATTACGGGCCCTACCAGTTCCCCGAAAAGCTAATTCCATTGACAGTGAATAATGCCCTCCATCACCTGCAAATCCCTGTTTATGGTGATGGGAAACAGGTTAGGGACTGGTTGTACGTTGAGGACCATTGCCGGGCAATTGATCTCGTGTTCGGGAAGGGTCTGTCAGGCGGATTGTACAATATCGGGGGTAACAACGAGCAGGAAAATATCACAATCGTCAAACTGGTTCTCAGCCGTTTAAAAGATCTGACCGGTGATAAGAGAATTAACGACGATCTGATAACATTCGTAAAAGACAGGGCCGGACATGATCGCCGTTATGCAATTGATGCATCAAAGATCAGGCGGGAACTTGGCTGGCGTCACATTGTTTTGTTTGAAGAGGGGATTGACAGGACGGTGCGATGGTATCTTGATCATCAGGACTGGACGGCAAAAGTAATATCCGGCGAATATTTTGACTTTTATAAAAAAATTTATCAATTGAACTGATCAAGACCCGGAGTCCTTTTTAAAACAATCATATCCTCCACTCCTGCTATAACAGCCAGTCTGATGCTTTCTATCTGAAGATGGAGAATATCTGATATCTTCATCCCTCAATGACAGATTCCTGTTATAAAACGGGTCCCCCGATTCCAGGACGTCGTGGTGTCGACTGGCAAAATACCTAATCTCTTTCTGGAACCGGTTAATATTCCCGGGTTCGCTATCAAAGCCACGGGAAACAGATTCAGCATGGATTGCTTCGCAATAGGGGGAGAATATATTCCAGTAGCCATGTTCCATCAGACGAAGGCAAAAATCAACATCATTGAGTGAGACAGGTAAATTTGCCGAATCCATTCCGTCTATCTCCTGGTATTTCCTTTTACCGACCATCATCATAGCACCCGTGACAGCAGAGACATTGTGCGTCAATACGAGCCGGTGAAAATATCCGGTGGAATCTCCAGGGAGCCTTCGGTTTGGCCGACCGGCAAAACCTTTTATCCCGACTACAATACCTGCATGCTGAACAGAACCATCCGGATAATAGAGTTTCCCGCCGACAGCACCAATTTCTTTCCGTTGTGCATGTTCGAGGAGAGATTCAATCCAGTTGGGGGTAATTACCTCGACATCGTTATTCAGGAGAAGAAGATATTCTCCTTTGGCGAGCCCGGCGGCATGATTGTTGATGTCCGAATAATTGAAAGGGATATTATCCTCGGAAAAACGAATTCTTTGGTCTATTTTGGGCCAGTGCTCCATTATTTCAAATATTTTTGGATCTGTGCTGTTGTTACTGATCCCGAGAATTTCAAAATCCGGGTAGGTGGTTATTGAAATGATTGAACGAAGGCATTTTTCAAGAATTTCCGGCTTATCCTGGAAAGGGATAATGATACTTACCAAAGGCTGGCCGATTATCTGTCTCACGATCCTATAATGGTTCGGAATTATCGTGTTTTTCACCGTGGCATTGATCCCTCTTCTTTGTATCGTGCTTTCCACAACCCTCCTCCCGGCGTCGCTGCATTTTTCACGTGTTTCTGCCTGGTGGCTGATTGAGCCGGTATGATAGCGCCAGTGATACAATACCTTACGGATATGGCAGATATTTTCAGCCAGCTCAGCGGCGCGGAGAGTAAGATCGTAATCCTGCGCTCCATCGTATTCAGGACGTAATTTCCCTATTTTAGCCAGCAAATCTTTCCTGATGGCAATAAGGTGAGTAATATAGTTATGGGACATCAGGAGATCGGGGGAATAATCGGGTTTAAAATGAGCATCGATGTAATGTCTTCCGAATAATGTATCAGAAAATTTATCCTCATCGGAATAAATCAAATCGGGGTTGTGCCGGGTTGCAACCGATACAACTTCAAATAAGGCATCCCTGGTTAATTCGTCATCCTGGTCAAGAAATGTGATGAAATCCCCTGAACACATTGAAATCGCCTCATTTGTTGCCAATGAAATGCCTTTATGTGTTTTTAAAAAATGAACCTTAATCCTGGAGTCTTCAACCCCCGATAAGAACCCGGTTGTGTTGGTATCAGGTGAAAAATCATCGACGATGCAAAGTTCCCAATGGGGATATAGTTGCATCGTTACTGACGCTATTGCCGATTTCAACCATTTTTTTTTGCCATTATAAACGGGCATTATTACCGATATATAAGGTGGGTTCGGAACCATATCTGCTGAATATGAATATGTACTGATATCGGGTTTATAGCGATACCTATTCCGAGCGATAAAATCCCGGATATATTTCATTCTTATGAATAAAACAAGGACAGATAATAAACTTCTGAGAACCTGGTGACTGGCCATCCGGGACGTTATGATAATTAAGATCTGCTTCGCCAAAAAGGACCAAGGACATATTAATTTTGTTCACTATCTTTTATTTTCGGTCTAATATACCGGGATACGCAATGAGTTCAGATCTTCACAGTAGAATTCAAAATAAGCTGAACATATGACAATTCGAGATTTTATTACTATATTTTATATCTCTGATACGGCCAACTTCTTTCCAGTGATTTGTATCGGATGCGATATTCCCAAAAACTCAGTTTTTCCCATTCGGGTACCAACCGGAAGAGACCATGATTAGCGTTATTATCGTCAATTTTAATGGCCGGCATTTTTTGGATGAATGCCTCTCTGCCCTTTCCACACAATCTTTCCAGGAGTTTGAAACCATTCTTGTAGATAATGCCTCAACTGACGATAGTATCGAACTCGTTCGTGAGAAATATGGATGGGTCAGGGTAATTGAAAATCTGCAAAATGTCGGCTTTGCTGCCGGTGTGAATGAAGGTATCCGGGCGTCGGAGGGAGAGTACGTATTGACTCTTAACAATGACACGATTGCAGACCGGCATTTTATCGGGGAATTAAAGAGAGCAATGGATGAGGATTCAACATTGGGAATGTGTGCTTCAAAAATGCTGTTTGCCGATGGCAGGATCAACTCTACCGGGATTTGTATCTCGCGAAGTGGCGCTGCATGGGACCGTGGTATGTTCGAACCGGATTGCGGCCAATTTGAAAGAAAAGAGGAGGTTTTTGGTGCATGCGCGGGGGGAGCCATTTACAGGAAGAAAATGTTGGATAGGATCGGCTTATTCGATGAAGATTTTTTCTTATTCATGGAAGATGTCGATCTTGCTTTCCGCGCGAGACTGGCAGGATGGAAGTGCGTATATATTCCTTCGGCACGTGTAGTCCATCTCCATGGAGGGACAACAGGATTCAGATCTAACCTGTCCATATATTATGGGAACCGGAACCTTATCTGGTATGTCGTGAAAAATTATCCGGTAAAAACACTGCTCGTATACAGCCCCTGGATTATCGGCAGGAATTGCGCGGTGATTCCTTATTATATATATAAGGGGAATGGAAGGGCCATTATTGAGGCCAAGATTGATGCTGTTTTGGGAATTGGAAAGATGGTGAAAAAACGAAAAAGTATTCGTATAATTATTTCAGATTCTGAAATGAACCGATGGATTAAACGATTTGCCAGTTTTAAACCCAGTCAGATATATTCTCTGAAAAATGGAAATGCCCAGGACCGGTAATGTCTCCCCCAAACCGGCAGAGTTACATGCGAGAGAAAAATATTTTCAGATTCAAATCAATAAAATATTCAAAATACAGATTGAAATAGAAGTAAATTATATGAAAAATTAAAAAAAACCAGTGAAATTTCGGGATGGAAAAGAGTTTCATACATGCCGATTGTGAATTACATCAGATCTGAAGGAAAAATGATTTCGTGAAAAAAAATATCTTTGCGAAATATATGGTTTGTTTAGAATATCACATCCCTTGCATCTTCCAGTAGAAAAAACCCGGTGAATTATGCGAAATTTGCAAGAATTATCGACCTATGGAAACCTTGTATGGACTCTGGCATGGAGTGATTTTAAAGCCAGATACAAAAATTCCATCCTGGGATATTTCTGGTCATTATTGGAACCTCTTCTCATGCTTTTGGTTTTGTATGTTGTTTTTACCCATCTCATGTCATCGCAGGTCGAATATTATCCCTTGTTTCTTTTACTTGGAATTATTATGTGGAGTTTTTTTTCCCGTGCTACAACTATGGGATTGAATGCAATAGTGGGGAAACCAAGTTTTATCAAGAAAATTTATTTTCCCCGTGAAATTTTGGTTATTTCTTCATGTTTGACGGCATTATTGATGAGCATTTTCGAATCACTGGTATTTATCCTGTTTATGGTATACTTCCAGATGCCACTTTCGATAAATTTTATTTTTATACCATTAATTATCCTTATTTTCTTTATCGTGACACTCGGAGCGGCTTTAGCTATTGCTACCCTGAATGTTTATTACCGGGATATCCAGTTCATCTGGCAGGTGGTATTGCAAGCGGGATTCTTCGTTACGCCGATAGTCTATCCCATAAGTCTTTTTTCAACAGAAGTCCAGAGGCTTATATTACTCAACCCCCTTGCACAGATTATCACTGCAGCGAGAGATGTAATCATTTATTCAACTCCCGTTACATCCCTGTCGATAGTTTATACGGGAATTATCACCCTGGTTATCCTCGCAATAGGGATTGTCATCTTCATGCATTATGAGCCATATTTCGCGGAGGAGCTGTAATGGAAGTTATTACGGGTGAACATCTGGACAAGGTTTTCCGAATACCTCACGAGAAAAGAACAACGTTATTTGAAGCCCTCACCGGAATATTCAGGCCGACCAGTTATGAGACGTTCTATGCCTTGCAGGATCTCAATTTCTCTGTTGAAGAATCTGAGATGCTCGGTATCATCGGTGAAAACGGTAGTGGAAAAAGTACACTATTAAAAATAA
>Ga0335070_10012130_pt1 | contig 10065 bp, 9 predicted proteins | sample Lox_Sample_13_FD_206722 | JGI IMG/M metagenome (GOLD analysis project Ga0335070, IMG submission 206722) | Soil microbial communities from Loxahatchee National Wildlife Refuge, Florida, United States - Lox_Sample_1.3 | ecosystem: Environmental > Terrestrial > Soil > Wetlands | place: USA: Florida... | reverse complement strand
GATCCGACGGCGCTCGGCAAGGTTCGGTACTACATCAAGAGGGCGCTGCCGGAGCTTCTCCGGCTCATCTGATGGCTACCCACACCCGCACCGCCAACCTGATGAAGCCCTGGGCATGGCTCGCCGCGGTCGCGGCGGTCTGCCTCGTGCTCGCCTCCTCGACTGCGCTCTACGTGATCAATTCGGGCGTGAGGCTCGGCCTGCCATGGTGGACGGCAGTGGCGGCGCCCGCCCTCGTGTATGCCCTGGTGCTGCCGCTCTGCATCCCGCGGATCCGCCCCGGGGGCTGGCTGGCCGGCTTCTGCACGCTCGCCGTCCTGCACGTGATTCTTGCGCTCGCCACCGCGTGGCTCTACGCGCATGTCGGGCTCACGTCTTTCGAGGAGGCGCTGGCGCCGGCATTCTGGGGGTTCCCACCGGCCCTTGTGCTCGAGATGGTCGGATCGTTGCTGATGGTCCTGCCGTTCATGGGCGCGCTCGCGCCGCGCCCCGCCGCACCGCGGATCCCGGTGGAGACCTCGTCTCCGGGAGACGCCATGAGCAGGAAGTTCCGGGACCTTCCCGCCCCGCCGGACAGGGGTCATCAGACATGGGCGCGCCCGGCCAAGCCCGCGGCGCCTCCCGTCGCGCCGGTGGCAGCGACAATCGTCTCGGCGGCGCCGCCTCCGGTGGCTGCCGTTGCCCCGGCGATCGAGGAGCCGCCCGCGTCGGCACCCGCTCCGATCACCGTGCATGCGGCCCATCTGTCGGGAACGAACGGCGCGCCGCTGGACATCGCGGTCGATAGTGTCGAGGCGGTTCCTGACTTTCGCCAGGTGCTCTCCGAGCTCTTCGACGCACGAGCGACGTCGTCCGGTGCGCAGGTCGAAGAGATCCCGGAGCCTATCTCTGAGCCGCCGAGCGAGGAGGCATCGCCGCATCCCACCAGCGAAACGCCCGCATGGGCGGTGCCGGAAGCCACGACCACACCTCCGTTCGAGGCGGCTCCTGCGCCGCCGGAGGCCGGCAGGTCGCAGGCGGCCAGTGCGGTGGTGCGAATTCCGTTCGACCGCGTGGTGGGACAGCTCCCGCCGGGAGCCTTCCGGGTGCCCCTGCTCCAAGTGGGGGCTCGGCTGCGCGAAGCGGAGACCTTGCTGGTGGCACAGGCGCTGATCGTGCCGCAGCTCGGGGAGGGCGTCGTACAGGTTGAGTGGGAGGCCGTGGCCGAACAGTTTCCCGCGGCCGTGTTCGCGGTACCGCCGGCGGAGGTGAAGGACCGCATCGTGAACGGGCGGCTCTTGCTGCCGCTGGACGAGATCGTGAAGCAGCTGGCGCCCGACGTGTTCGGAGCGTCGATGGGCCGGGGGCCGGTGGCGGTGCCGGGGATCGAGAGCTTCCCGGCGCCGTTCAAGCCGCTGGGATGGGAAGAGCCCTCTCCGTCCCCCGCGGCGTCCGCAGCGGCGCCGCTGACTGAGGCTCCCGCATCGCTCTCCATCGACGTGCCTTCGGATGCCGAGGTGGCCGAAGACCTGAAGTGGACGCCGCCCACGCCCGACACGCGGCTCGAAGCTCCAGCCGACCTGATCGAGCCGCCGCCGGTCGAGCCGTCACGGGTTGATCTGCCCCCGGCCGAAGCTGTGTCGCTGACGGACCCCGCGGGTCAACACCCGGAGCTTGCTGATGGCGGCGAGCCGCCTGCGGCCATCGACCTAATCCACGCCTCCGAGACCGAGACGATGACTGCGACGGCCATGCTTCCGGCGGCTACCGAGCCGATGCCCGAAGCGGCCGTGGAACTGGAACGGAGCGATCCCACGGCGGCCGCCGAGCCTGCTCCTGCCGAACCGGCGATTCGGATTCCCTTCGACCGTGTGGTGGCGCAGATCCCGCCTGGAGCGTTCCGTGTGCCGCTGCCACAGGTGAGCGCGCGGCTGCGTGCGGCGGACGCTCTGCTGGTGACGCAGGCGCTGATCGTGCCGCAGCTGGGCGAGGGGGCGGTGCACGTGGCGTGGGACGCCGTCGTCGAGCAGTTCCCGGCGGAGGTATTCGCAATCGCCCCGACCGAGGTGAAGGACCTGATCGAAGACGGGCGGCTCTCGCTGCCGCTGGACGAGATCGTGCGTCAGCTGCCGCCGGAGGTATTCGGGGCCGCCATGGCGCGCGGGCCCGTGCAGGTTCCGGGGATCGAGAGCTTCCCGGCGCCCTTCAAGCCGATCGGGCACGAGGAGCCGGCAGCTGCTGTCACCGAACCTGCATCCCCGCAGCCGGTGGCTGGTCCCGCTCCCGCAGAGCCCGTGATCGAGGTTGCAGTGGCTGCTCCTGTTCCCGCAGAGCCCGTGATCGAGGTCGCGGTGCCTGCTCCCGCTCCCGCAGAGCCCGTGATCGAGGTTGCAGTGGCCGCTCCAGTTCCCGCAGAGTCTGCGATCGAAGTGGCCGCTCCCGTTCCCTCAGACGCCGAAATCGAGGTCGCGGTGCCCGAGGCGCGTGGGCCACTGCCGGTTCCGGTCGCGCCGCTCTACGAAGCGCAGGCATTCGAGCGGCCGGCTCCATTCGAGCCGCCGGTTGCCACCGAGCCTCCGGTACCGCAGGAAAGGCCCGATCACGCGGAGAGAATCGCGGCCCTCGTGGCGCCGCTGGAGGCCGCCACCCTCGACGAAGCCCGGGTCGGAGACTTCACGATCATCGGCGTGTCGACGGCCGGTATGGCCGGAGGCGCGGTGACGGCGCCCGCAGGGCGTCTGAGCCCCGTCATCGCCCGCGCCACCTCACCGCCCATCGGGCAGGTGACCCTGCGGGGCGTCGGCGGCATGCTCGTGCTCACGCCCGTCGGATCCGGATGGAGCGGCGGAACCGTGCTCGCCGTCGGCATGCGATCCGGAGGGGCGCTGGCGCGGCTCGAGATGCTGACCAGTCGCGCCGCCGCCGGTGAGGCGCTCGGGCCGCTGCGCGCGCCGGCCCGTGGCGGAGCGCCTTTTGCCAGGCTCGTCGAGACAGAAACGCCTCCGGCTCTCGCCGCGTCCGCCGAGGATCTTACGGCGCTCGGCCCGCTGGCGGCCCAGTCCTACTGCGAGCCCGCAAGCGGCGCTGTCGTTCACTGTCTTGTCTCCCCGGGCATCGCCTCCGCCGATCTGGCGCCGTTGGCATGGGAGCTGGCTCAGGTCATGGCGCAGAGCGCGCCTGGCGAAGCGCTCGGGGCTTTCCATTCTGCCGCTCTCCGGTCGGGGAGCATGCGCGTCGAGATCCGCAGGCTGCCGTCGGCCGTCGGTCCCGCACCCGTCCTGGTCGTGGGAGGGCCCGATCGGGGCCGGCCGGGACTCGCGCACCTTCAGGTACAACGGACGGCGGCACGGCTCAGCCGGGCCTAGGGATACCATGGCGATCATCAACTACGCGCAGAAGGTCATCAACTTCAAGGTGGTCTACTATGGCCCGGGGGTGGCCGGGAAGACCGCCAATCTCCAGCACATCCACAAGAGCCTCCCGGACCCGAGCAAGGGGAACATGATCTCGCTGGCCGCCGGCGACGATCGCACGCTCTTCTTCGACTTCCTCCCGGTCTCGGCAACGACGGTGCGCGGCTTCACCGCGAAGTTCCAGCTCTACACGGTGCCGGGGCAGGTGTACTACAACATGACGCGCAAGCTCGTGCTGCGCGGCGTGGACGGGCTGGTGTTCGTCGCCGACTCGCAATGGGACCGTCTGCGCGACAACGTCGAGAGCTTTCGCAACCTGGAGGAGAACCTGCGCGAGTACAACTACAACCTCGACGAGATGCCGTATGTGATCCAGTACAATAAGCGCGATCTCGCCAACATCGCGCCGCTCGAGTACATGGAGTTCATGCTCAACCGGCGGGCGCGCCAGGTCCCGTACTTCGAGGCCGTGGCCGTGAATGGCGATGGAGTGTTCGACACCCTCAACACCGTCTCCCGCATGGTCCTGGTGGGCGAATTCGGTCAAGAAAAGGGGGAGCAACGTGAGACTGCATGACACGGTCATCCACGAAGGCGACGCGGAGAAGATCAACGCCGTCCTGACGACCTTCCTCGGTGAGTCCGGGGCCACCGAGGCCCTGCTCATCGACCGGAGCGGTCAGCTCCTGGCGATGACGGGGGCCAACCGGGCGCTCGATACGGCGTCCATATCGGCGCTAGCCGCCGGCGCGTTCAGCTCCACGGGAGCGCTGGCTCAGCTCCTGGGCGAGACCGAGTTCACCGTGCTCTTCCACCAGGGCAACAAGGAGAGCATTCACGTCTCCACGGTGGACGACCAGGCCATCCTGCTGGCGATATTCGGCGAGCGGACGACGGTGGGGATGGTCCGGCTCTTCGCCAAGGAAGCGGCGACCGCCGTCGGCCAGCTCTTGGCCGAGGCGCGCTCCAAGCCCAGGAACAAGGGAGCGCTCTCGACGCCGCTGACTGCGGACGAGTCGCGGACGAGCTTCGGCGAGCCGACGAAGAGCTAGCAGACGGAAGGCGCCCAGCTGGGCTCAGGACCCGCGGCAGAATTGCCACGGGAGAAGCGGAGAGCGGCGCTACATGTCCTCGGGGGTGGCCGGCACGTGGGCGGCCGTGCCCCAGGCGCCTTCGAGCGTGGCGAGCGCTTTGCGCAGCGCCCACTGCACCAGGCCCACGTTTACCTCTCGATCCCCCAGCACGACCACGAAGCCGACCGGGCTCGAGCCAAGGAAGACCGTGCCATTGTCCGCCGAGAAGAGGGCTGCCTGGAACGGGGTCCGCTTCAAGCGATCGGCGCCGACTTCGAGCTCGCGCCCGAGGGTGGCGGCCAATGCCGCCAGCGGCTCGACAGCGACGCCGCGCGGCAGGCTCGAGGCGATCACCAGACCGTCTGCGGCGACCACGAGGCCGCCCCGCACGCGATCGATCTTCAGCATCTCGGCGAGGATGCGTCGGAACTCTCGCGCGCGCGCCGCTCGGCCGGGAACGATGGACTCGGCGCTCACGGGCGCACTCCCAGCTCGCGCAGCGAATTGTTCCAGAGCTTGTCGGTCTCGAGCAGCCCGAAGCCGATCTTGACGTCCTGCGGGAAGCTGAGCGCCAGGATCAGCCGGTCATTGCTCCTGAAGAACGAAGTCTCCGTGGCCGCCTGCACGATGCCGCGCCTCAACGCTCCCAATCCGGCCCGCTGAAGAGTCGCGGAGGCGATGCGGTAGACCTGTGTCACGTGCGCGGCCAGGTCCTCGGCGTCCTTGTCTCCCTGCTGCGAGAAGACGAGCGTGCCGTCGGTCTGTGCCAGCACGAACTCGCGCCCACCCGCCGGCGGCCTGAGCTTCTCCACCTGCAGCGGCGGGCCGGTATAGGCCGGCGACTGACCGGAGGCGGCCACGGCGGTCGCCCACCCTGCGACCATCTCCTGCAGCGCCCGGGCTTCCGGAAAGTCGGGGTAGTACTGAAGCGCCTTGTCGAGGAAGGGGCGGCACGCGGCGAGGTCACGCTCCTCGAGCGCGATTTTCGCGAGTCCGAGGAGCGCCCGGGGATGGTACGGGTCGGCCTGCAGAACGAATTGAAGCTCGCTCTTTGCGGGACCTATCTGACGAAAGGCCAAGTGGAGATAGGCCGAGAGGAGATGCCCAACACCGTTATTGGGGGCGAGGCGCAAACCTTGCGCTACCAGCTCCGCAGCTTCCTCGAAACGGCCCTCCTGGCGGTAGAGATCGGCGCGGCGGAAGAGCGTGGCTGGATTGGGAGGGCGGGTCAGGCTGGTGATGGCGTCCCAGATGCGAGACAGGAGCCTCAGAAAGCCCACGTCGTTTGACTCCCTCCCGGCTCGTGACGCCGCCGCCGACGGCTGCGACCGCACACCTTCCACACGCTTCTCGGCCAGCATAGCACAAGGGGCCCGGAGGCCCTGCACGCCTCGGAGGCCCGTTTTTCGAGGGGTGAGGCGGGGGGTACAGCGGGGCCCGCTACCTGGTCACGAGCACCCGGCAGGCCGATCTGGTCGCCCGGTCGATGGCCTCGCTCCGGCTCTTGGCGGCCGGGAGGGCCGGCGGCTGCTCGAAAAGAGGCCTGCCGAAATCCGCCTTGATCGCCCACGAGACGTTCTGGGGGAAAATCCCCGGCTCCCTCAGCAGAAGAATGATGGCGGCGCCCGAGCTGACCACTCCCACGGCGGATCCGTCGGACGCAACCACAGGGCCACCCGAATTGCCGGGCTGGACGGGGATGGTCATCTGAAGAAACGCGGTCTCCGCATCGGGCCCGGTCACGGCGCTCACCGAGCCGTCGGAGAATTTCGGCACCGCGTCGGCTGCGCTCGTGCCCGGGAATCCGACGGTGAAGATCGAGTCGCCGGGCAGGAGCGCTCGCGTGTCGCGGAGAGTGAGATAGGCGGGAGCGACGAGTGATGTCTTGAGCGCGACCAGATCCTGTCCGCGGACGCCGTTGCCGAGCGTCGCAGCCGCGGGCTCGCGACCGGGGCAGGCCACGGCGACCGAGCGCGCACCGTCCACGACGTGAAGGGCGGTGAGGAGGAGCCCGTCGGGACGCACGAAGAACGCGGTGCCCTGACTCATCCGCGGAGGCGAGGCCGGTTGAGCCGTGGGCGCGGGTGGTGGCCGCTGCGCCTCGGGCAGAGGTGGTGGAGCGGGCGGAGGCTGGGGCTGTGTGACGGGCTGGGGCGGGGTAACCGGCTGAGGCGGCGTGACTGGTGGCGGCGCAACCGGTTGGGGCGGTGCGGCCGGCGGGGGCGGGGGCGCCGAGGGACGTTGAGCCTGAGCTACGGGCGCCGGCTGAGCCTGCGGAGCCTGCTGCGTCTGCGGCGGAAGCGAGCCGCCCAGCTCCGCCGCGACTCGCGCGGGCGCGTGCCGGAACTGCTCTTCGAGATTGTCGGCATGCTCTCGAAAGCCCTCTCGCCGCAGGATTGCGACGCCGCCGAGCACCGAGTCGCGGATCTCGTCGAGTCCACCCGGCTCATAGCTCTTTTCACGAATTCGAAACGCCTGCCAGTCGTAGAGATCTCGCGCCAGGTCGAGGTTGAAGCGCTCGCCTCGCGTCATGGCGCGGTGAAATCCGCACCGGCCGTGAAACTCCAGCGCGAGGGATTCCATGAAGCCGACGGCGAAGATGTAGTCGACGGCCGCGGCCTGACAGGCCTCCCAGTCGCCTTGGGCTGCGGCTTCCTGAGTCCGCCGCGCGGCGATCCAGACCTCGGGCCTGACGGCGCAGACGAGCGTGAGGTTGAGCTCTCGCCCGCCGCGCGAGACTCCCACGCTGAAAGGAGCCCCGGGCGCTACCCGGGCCGGAGGACGAGCCTGGTTCTGGAGCTGGGAGGCCGGGACCCCGTCGATGCTCGTGATGCGGTCGCCCCGCCGAAGCCCTGCGCGCTCGATCCAATCCGATGTGGCGAGCACTGTGAGCTGCCGTCCGGTGATGTAGCCGATCTCACACGCGGGAGGTCTCGGTTTCTCGCGGAGAAAGTCGATGAGACCCTGGCGCGCTTGAGCCTTGAACTCATCCGCCTCGCGCTTTGCGGCCGCCGGGGCCTGGCCGCCGCCCGTTGATCCATTGCGGGAGGCGCACCCCATCGCTATCGCGGCAATGACCGCGAGCGTGCAGCCCCAGTGCAGCCAGCGAATGCGCATCAATGGCCCTCACGCGCGGAAGCTCATGGACTCGGGTCGACGCGTCATATCCGTGAGCGGGGCTGCCATATTAGCAGACGGGTGAGGATTTCCGGGGATGTCCGCGCCTTCCTACTTCACGGCGGCCGCCCCCGCGTCGGAGCACTCCTGGTCCTGCTCGCCTGTTCCTCCCCCGCAGCCGATCCCGCCGATGACCTGGCCGCCGAGGGTGATCGGCGTGGCGCCGAGGGTGGGAAGCGCCTGGCCCTGGAGCACGGTCGGCACGAAGGCCCAGAACCCTCCCTTCGCCGACATCTCCGACAGCTCCCTGTTCGATCGCTTGAACGCCGTGGCGGCCATGGCCTTGGCGCGCGAGGTCTCCGGCGTGAAGAAGCCGGTGCCGTCGCCGCGGGCGCACAGGACCAACCGCCCGGCCTCGTCGACGACCGTCACCGTCATGGGCGTGCCCAGCGCCTTCGCCTTCTGCTGCGCCGCGCGCACCGCGGTTTCCGCGATCTGGAGCGTCATCTGTATCATTCCGGTTCTCTCCTGTGAGAAGCGTTTAGTGGCCGAGGAAGATGCGCTTCACCTCGGACGAGGCCAGCAGGTCGCCCGAGGGCCCGGCGAGAATGGTTCGGCCCGACTCGAGAATACACGCGCGGTGGGCCATGCGGAGCGCCAGCTCCACGTTCTGCTCGATGAACACGACGGTGATGCCGCGCTCCCGGTTGATCGCGGTGAGCACGTCGGCGATCTGCTCGATCACGCGCGGGGCCAGTCCGAGGAAAGGCTCGTCCACCATGAGGATGGACGGACGGGCCATGAGGCCGCGGCCGATGGCGACCATTTGCTGCTCGCCGCCGGAGAGCGTGCCGGCCGCCTGCCTTTCGCGCTCTTTCAGGCGCGGGAACAGCGCTTCGACCTCGGCCAGTGTCTCGTCGCGGCGTGCCTTCGCTCCAGGATGGTACGCGCCCAGGAGAAGGTTCTGGCGCACGCTCAGGTAGGGGAAAAGCCGGCGACGCTCGAGCACGTGCGCCAGGCCGAGCCCGACGATCTTGTGGGGCGGCAGGCCGTCGATGCGCCGGTCGCCGAGGCTGATCTCGCCCGAGCGGGCCCGCACCAGACCCGACAGCGTATTCATGAGCGTGGACTTGCCGGAGCCATTGGGCCCGAGGATGGCGACGACCTCGCCGCGCGGGGCGACGAAGGACACGTCCCAGAGGATCTGGTAGTCGGCGTAGAGGACGTCGAGGCCGCGGGCCTCGAGGGCGGCCTCAGCCGACATAGGCCTGGCCCAGATAGGCTTCGACCACGCGCGCGTCCCGACCGACGGTGGCTGGGGGCCCGTCGGCGATGACCTCGCCGAGGTGCAGCGCGACGATGCGGCGCGAGATGTCCATGATCACACCCATGTTGTGCTCGATGACCACGAGAGCCATGCCCCCGGCATTGAGCTCGCGAACGAGGGCGACGAGGCCGGGGATGCTGCGGAGATCGACGCCACCCGTCACCTCGTCCATGAGCAGGAGACGAGGCTGGGTCGCGAGCGCGCGCGCCATCTCGAGCCGCTTGCGCTGGCCGGTGGAGAGCACGCGGGCGTGCGCCTGCGCCTTGTCGGCAAGCCCGACACGCTCGAGCGCCTCGAGAGCCTCCCGCCGGGCGCGCGCGGGGTCGGTGGTCTTCTGAAACGCGCCCACCATCACGTTCTCGAGCGCCGTCATCTGGGTGAAGGGCTTGAGCTTCTGAAAGGTGCGCGCCACGCCGAGCCGGCTGATCTGGTCTGGCCTGAGCCTGGCGATGGGATGCCCGTCCAGCAGCACCTCACCCGCATCCGCCGTCTGAAACCCCGTGAGCAAATCGAAGAGCGTGGACTTTCCCGCTCCGTTGGGACCGATGACGCCCACCAGCTCACCGGCGCCGACCTGGAACGAAATGTCGTTATTTGCCACAAGTCCACCAAACCGCTTCGTCACTCCACGCACATCCAGCAAGATTCCCTCTCCCCCACTGGGGGAGAGCGCAGGGTGAGGGGGAAGGTGGTGAGGGGGTCGACTCATCACCCAGTCCTCCGCCGCCCACGCCTGGCCAGCGCCATGATTCCCCCCGGCTGCACCACCGACACCACCATGATGAGCGCGCCGTAGACGAGGAGATCCACCGCCTTCCCGCTCCCGCCGAAGGAGATGCGCGTCCACTCGCCGAGCGGGATCATGATGGCCGCGCCGACGAGCGGGCCCCAGAGCGTGCCCACTCCGCCCAGCACGGCCACCAGACAGATCAGGATGCTGAGCGCCGTCGGGAACACCGACTCGGGGTCGATGAAGAGAATGTACTGGGCGTAGAAGGCGCCGCCCAGCGCGGTGAGCCCTGCCGAGAGCGCCATGGCCCGCTGCTTGTAGGCCGCGACGGGGATGCCCAGGCTGGCCGCGGCATCCTGGTCCTCGCGGATGGCGCGCAGATAGTAGCCGAGGCGCGAGCGCTCCACGCGCAGGGTGATCCAGAGC
>Ga0335070_10012129_pt1 | contig 10065 bp, 12 predicted proteins | sample Lox_Sample_13_FD_206722 | JGI IMG/M metagenome (GOLD analysis project Ga0335070, IMG submission 206722) | Soil microbial communities from Loxahatchee National Wildlife Refuge, Florida, United States - Lox_Sample_1.3 | ecosystem: Environmental > Terrestrial > Soil > Wetlands | place: USA... | reverse complement strand
GTGGATCACGTCCAGCGTCCGTCTGAAGGAGACCCTCGCCGCGATATCGAGGGCGGTCGAGTGCGGCCTCACCCCGGTCAAGCTCAACACCGTCCTGCTGAAGGGCTACAACGAAGACGAGCTCTGGGACATCATCGCCTATGCCGAGTCCCTTGGCGGGGGAGACAGGGTCATCGTGCAGCTCATCGAGCTGGTCCCGGTGGACCTCGGGTTCTACCGGACCTACCACTACGACCTGGGCATCGTCGAGGAAGAGCTGAAGGAGAAGGCCTCCTCGGTCTACGTGAGGGAGCTTCAGCGCAGGCCTCAGTACACTCTACCAAACGGCGTCAGGGTCGAAATCGTCAGGCCGATACACAATGTCGACTTCTGCATGGCCGACAACAGGATCCGCGTAACTCACGACGGGAGGTTCAAGCCTTGCCTGCTGCGCGACGACGGCTCCATCGACTTCCTGAAGTACATGCGGAAGGGGTGTTCCGACCAGGACCTCGCAGCCAAGTTCATGATGACCGTGTGGGCGAGGGAGCCGTATTACAAGAAGCCGAAGGTCAAGCCTGCCGAGCGCATAACCGTGGCCTGACAGACCGACCTCGCTTGCGCTGGGATTCCTCTATCGCCGGGAGAAGTTCTGGATGGACTGGGCGGGAATTGAATTCGCGGGCCTGCGTGGCCTCCCGCGACCTCCCGCCTGCAAAGCGGGCGTTGCTACCACTGAACTACCAGCCCGGCGACCATGCTCCCGGTTGGCGTCTTAAAAAGAGTTAAGCCCCCTCCGCTCCCCCGCCTGTCGGGACCGAACACAGCGAAACAGAAGCTCTTATAACATGGACTTCAGGGAATCCAAGAACGAAGGATTGGGCCGGTAGCTCAGCTTGGTCAGAGTCCGTCCGAAACACGGCTGGAACGTCTGACTGATAATCAGAAGGTCAGGAGTCCAAATCTCCTCCGGCCCACTTTCTCAACCTACCCAGCGACGACCATTCCGTAGAGGTCCAGGAGTTCCCTGAGCCTCTCCCCTTCGATCTCCATCTCCCTCCCCGAGAGCACCTTCACCTTCCAGACGCCTCCCCTTTCCCTCACTACGACGTCCGATGCCCTGCACGCATCTGTGCCGTCTCCGGCCCTCGCGCAGGTGAGGCGCTTCCTGGTGGCGACGGCCAGCGCGGCAAAAGCGGCCCTCTCCTCCCTGGCCGCCCCTAGGAGGTCCTCACCGACCTCTTCCCCCTGGCCCAGCAGGCGGCCCTCCTCCGCCGTTGCAGGCACAGCGATCCCCCTTCCTTCTTCAGCAGCCTTCAAGGCCCTGGCGAGCGCCCTCCTCCTGCAGCTTGGATCGGAGAGCGCCACGCTCGCCACCTTCAGGTACTCCTGTCCGCCCTCCCTGATCACCTTGAACCCCTTCCCCAGGTCTCCTCCCCACCAACGGAAGTAGTAGACATGGCGCTTCAGGAGCACGAAATCCTGCCTCAGGTAGCCTCCCGCGGTCACCTCGCTCAAACCGGACCTTCTGACGACCTCCCCGAGAAGCCCTGGGGCACGCTGAGGCGCGTAGTAGGGGGAAGCAAGGAGGGCCACGGAAAGGGAGAGGGATGCGAGGGGGATCTGGGCGATGAAAGGGGGACTGAGGAACCCGCCCGCAGCCATCCCGACAAGCGGCTTCCGGAGGTCCCAGCGCCTCTTCTTCCTGCACAGGAGGCGGCGAGTCAGCGCCGCCGGGACGGCAACCGCCAGGCAGAGCTGGAGGAGGCGCGGCCCGAGCCCCTCCGGGCCGAGCCTCAGCGAGATAGAGAGGACGGCCACGTAGACGAACAGGTCCGCAAAGGCCACGGCGATCAGCTTGGCCGCCCTGACGAAGAGCGTCGGGGTCACCTCAATTGAACCCGTTCTCGTCGAGCCTCAGGAGGCAGGCGGACCCGTATTCCTCCAGCCGCGGGTGGCGGTAGGCCCACACCAGCCTGTTCCCTCTCCCCTTCGCCGCCGGGTTGGTCAGAGGCACGTCCTCCAGCTTCGAGTCTGCGGGAGCCTTCTCCAGGTGGAAGACGTACTTGAAATCGTAGCCGACGATGAGCCCTCCGTAGGGGTGGGACCAGGCGGGGTTGATCGGGTGCACCGTGATGTGGTTGATCGCCAGCACCGAGAGCTCCATGGCGTTGCACATCCTCTGCACCTGCCCCAGCAGGAGCGCCAGCGAGGACGATCTGGCGGGCAGGTCCTGCGTCCCCGCGAAGACGGCTTTCATCGGGGCGGAAATGCTGTCGTATACGGCGAAGGTGGCCTTCCTCTGCTCTACGAACCTGCCGAGCGGGGAGAAACGCGGGTCGGTCAAGCCGTGGGGCTGCAGCCTGACCTCCACCCTCCCACCTTCGCTGACCATGATCTCCACTCGAACGCCATGTATGGCCAGCAGGTCCACGAGGTTTGGAACCTCGACCACGTAGATGCAGGGGCCCTCCTCCTTCTCAGTCGTCAGCTCGAGGTTGGGCGCGAACACGTTCAGCGCCTCGGTGAGCTGTTGGTCGGACGGCGTCAGCTGCAGCTGCCGCAGGGCCGAGGCGAAGGCCTCCCTCAGATACGCTTCGGAGGACTTCCTCTTTTTGGCATCTTCGAAGGTCTTCCTCACGTCCGCCTTGACCACCTTCGCCTTGCAACCGAACCTTTCCCCCAGGGGCTTCAGCCAGTGAGGGACCACGTTGTTGACGTAGCCCAGCTCCGTGTCCACTATGACGGAGCTCCGCCCCTCCGAGAGGTTCTTCACCGCCGTCTGGAACGACAGTATCGACTTCCCCAGGGCCTTCAGTCCGAAGAGCTGCACCAGGCTGGCGCGTGGCAGGCCGCCGTCCAGGAGGGCGTCGAGGTCAGGCGAGCCCGTGCTCATGGGTTCACTCAATCTCCTTTCGCCTCGAGCGTCTCAAGGAACGTCCTTCCCGACTCCGTGAGGGCCAGGCATCGTGCTTCCCTCGGGCCTCTCGCCGGCTCCAGGTAGCCCTTGCGCAGGAGGTGGTCGGCGGCCCTCTGCACCCTGTCCTCCTCCATCCTTCCCTTCAGGAACGAGATGAGCCCGGCGAAGGAGACGTTGGAGTAGGAGCCCACCGTGGACAGGACCGCCAGGAGGGCTTCGTCGTCTTCGTCGGGGGTCATCTCCTCCTCCGCGGTCCTCGAAGCCGAGGCTCCCCCGCAGTCGTTTACCAGGTACACCTCCCTCCATTCGCCGCCGGCGCGCTTCATCCGAACTCTTCCGTCCTCTTCGACTATCCTCGTCCGGAAGAGGCCGTCGAACTCCCTGGGCAGGGGCCTGCGGCTCTGCGCAACAAGCTTCGTCCCCTTCGCCTTCAGCGTCCAAAGGAAGGTGGCCGCGACCTCCATCGGATATCTCATGGACCTGGTCTGGCCCTCGGGCAGCATCTCTTCGAAGGAGCCTGCGACTACCAGCGACCTTGGATGGTCCGAGGCGAACTTCGCCAGGAGCACGTAGGCGAGGGCGCGGCGCGCGTACCCGCCGGCGACCTGGCTGAGGTCCACCTCAGCTCTGTCGGGCACGTCTTCTGCGGCCCCAAAGGTCGGAGGGATGACGGTCAGCTCGTCCAGCTTCGACTTCAGGAGCTCCAGCTGCCTTGACTTCTCGGGCAGCATGGAAGAGATCGAGATGACCCCTCCTGCTTCGGCGTTGGAGTAGTAGGTTCTCGACGCCCCCAGGAGGGCGACGTGCTCTTCTTCGTTGAGGTTCAGCGCTGCCGCCAGGCTGCGGGCCAGCGCTTCGGCGTACCTTCCCGTGTCGTCGGAACAGGTGAACGCATACTGGGCAGCAGCTCCCCCGTCCAGTGCCCTGAAGCCCTCTGTCCTCCCGGACAGGCGGCCGCTGAAGTCCAGGACGAGGGCGCACTCGGAAGGGCACCAGCGCGCCACGAGGCGCGGCAGGGCCTCTTCGCTCGATTCCACGAGAGTCCAGTCCTCGACGTCGGATTCGGCGAGTTCCACCGAGGCCGCCGTCTGAGTCTCGTAACCTATAGCGGCTCTTGATGACATTGCGGCCTGCCGTCGCGCGGTTCCCTAATAGTCTCGCCAAGTCTCGAACAGGAGTTGCCGGACTTGCAACACGGTCACTTCAGGAGCCGTCTGGTGACCAGGTAGCAGGCGGCGGCCAGGAGCACCCCTCCCACGATGTAGCCGGCTTCAGAGAGCCGCGCAGCCTGGGCTCCGGAGAGTATCACGATCGCCGCGGGCACCACTAGATGGACCCACGCCGGCCGTTTCGCCTGCGGCACCCTTGCGGCCGTCTCTGGAAGCGCTGCTCCTTCGACCGACTCGAGCAGCCTCAGGCCAAGCGGGGTGAGGCTCCAGTGGACTTCCCCCTGGGCAGGCTCCGTCCTTGAAACGACGCCGGCGTCGATCATTTCGTCGACTATCCTGTAGAGCGTCGACGGGTTCTCGCCGCTTCTCTTGACGACGTCGAGCGGTCGGCTTGCGCCTCGTCTCAGGGCCATCAGCATCCTGACCCTGGACTCCGTCTTGATGCAGCCTGCCAGTTTGACGATGGTCGCCACAACTTCATCGTCTTGAGAAGCCAACTCTCAAGACTCTGACCGACCCACAATTGTTAAACCTTTCTCGACCAGGCCGGGGAGGGTCCCGCAGGGAAGGGATCCGGTCGGCTGCCCTTTCCCCTCTGCCGCACCGACGATCTGGTCGATGGCCTCATCCCACGTTCGCCTTTGCTCCTGCGCTTAGCTCATGATATCGGTGCCCTTCCCTGGTCTTCCATGCAGAAAGCTTTTATTACATCACTAAATGGTCTTGGTCTGCGGAAGCGTAGGCTCTATGGGACATAGGAAGCACAGCGCACCAAGGAGAGGGTCGTTGGCCTTCTTTCCAAGGTCACGCGCTGAGACTCACGTGCCGAGGATGAGGACATGGGCGCAGCTTGGTACGGACAAGCCCGTCCTCGCCGGCTACCTTGCGTTCAAGGCCGGAATGATTCATGCGATCACCGCCGACGACAGGGAGAAGACCGTCAACTTCGGGAAGCCCCTTTTCAACGCTGCCACCGTCCTCGCTGTGCCGCCGATGAAGGTTTACGGAATCAGGGCGTATGAGTACGGTGATGGCGCCTACAACGTCCTCGCCGACATATACGACTATGGGGACCCGCTCTTTGAGAGGGCCAAGAAGAAGGAGTCCGCGGACGACCAGCTGAAGTCCCTCCTGTCCGTCAAGGACAAGGTGAAGGAGGTTTTCGCGTTGGTCTCGGTAACTCCCAAGGACGTCGGGCTCTCTCAGAAGGAGCCCCTGAGGATGGAGGTCGCCGTGACGGGCGGGAAACCCGAGGCTCAACTGGACTTCCTGAAGGGCCTCCTGGGCAAGACGATCTCCCTCACAGGGAACGTCGTCGCGGGCAACAACGTCGACGTCGCCGCGGTCTCCAAGGGCAAAGGTTTCGAAGGCCCGGTCACCAGGATGGGCATCAAGCGCAAGCAGCACAAGTCCAGGAAGAGCGTCAGGGCCGTCGGAGTCCTGAGCCCGTGGCACCCCCACGGCGTAATGTACACGGTCGCCAGGGCTGGCCAGATGGGTTACCACCAGAGGATCGAATACAACCACAGGGTCCTCCTGGCGGGAACAGAGTCCGCCAACCCGATCACGCCCGAGGGAGGCTTCCCTCACTATGGCCTGGTGCGCGGCGACTACTTGGTCGTCAAGGGCTCCATTCCGGGGCCGTACAGAAGGCCGGTCGTCGTCAGGCTACCTCTGCGCAATCCCTTCGACAAGGGAAAGGCTCCCACGATCTTGTTCATCAGCTCCAAACCCAAGGGAGGCGCGAAGTATTGAAGGCCTCAGTCTTGGACCTTGAAGGGAAGGCCGTCGATACGGTCGAGCTCCCATCCGTTTTCTCGACTCCCGTGAACCAGAGGCTCATCAACCGTGCCTTCTGGATACTGTTCACCCACAAGGTCCAGCCCAAGGGCACCTCCCCCATCGCAGGCGAAAGGACCAGCGCCATGTCTTGGAACACGGGCCACGGCGTCTCCAGGGTAGCAAGGGTGAAAGGAGAGAAGAACCCTCGCGCAGGCCAGGCCGGCGGAGTCGGCGGAGTCGTCAAGGGAAGGCTCACCCATCCCCCTAGGGCCGAGAAGGTGATCTACAAGCTGATAAACAAGAAGGAGAGGCTGATGGCCTTGAAGTCGGCCATCGCCGCAACGTCCTCATCCGCCCTGGTCTCCGGCAGGGGGCACTCGATCTCGGGGGTGCCGGCAGTGCCGCTGGTGGTCGAGGACAAGCTTCAGGAGGTCGCCAAGGCCGCCGAGCTCCGTGAATTCTTCGGGAAGCTCGGTCTCCAGGCGGACCTGGAGAGGGCCTCGCGGAGGAGGACGAGGGCTGGCAAGCAGAGCTGGAGGGGCAGGGGCAAGAAGAACGGCAAGGGCCCGCTCCTCGTCGTGTCCGACCCCAAGTCTGTGGGCAGGGCTGCCAACGGGTTCCCCGGGGTCGACATCGTGAGGGTGGACGACCTGAGCGTGATCGATCTCGCTCCGGGAGGGAGGGCCGGGAGGTTGACCGTGTGGACCAAGTCCGCGCTGGATTCCCTCGGCAAGAGGTTCGAGGAGGTAGTCGTAAGTGCAGCTTGAGAAGGCCTTTTCGATAGTGAAGATGCCCTACGTGACCGAGAAGACCTTCAGGCTCATCGAGCAGGAGAACAAGATGGTCTTCCTGGTCAGCAGGGACGCCACCAAGGCCACGGTCAAGGAGGCTATCGAGACGGTCTACGGGGTCAAGGTAGACAAGGTCAACCTCATGACCACCAAGAGTGGGAAGGAGGCCTTCGTGAAGCTCTCCGACGAAACGCCAGCGGCGGAGCTCGCCTCGAAGCTTGGAGTTCTATAGGTGAATCAGGTTGGGAAAGCGGCATGTTGTAAGGCGCAGGGGAAAGGCGGGCCTGCAGTGGCGGGCACCGAGACGGGGCAAGATCGCCCCGGTCGGCTATCCCCTGTACGAGTCTTCGATCGTCAAGAGTGGCACAGTGCGAGACATACTCCATGAGAGGGGCAGGACGGCGCCCGTCGCCAAGATAGCCTTCGACGACGGTGCCACGACCTACCTCCCAGCCGTCACCGGGCTTCATGTGGGCTCTCCCATCGAAGTAGGGAGCGGCGCCACTCAGGCCGACGGATCGGTCCTTCCTCTGGGTAGCATCCTCGAAGGGACCGCGGTCTCCAACATAGAGAGGAGGTTCGGCGACGGAGGGAAGCTGGTCAGGACGGCGGGGACCTCCGCCATCGTGTTCTCTCAGACCGGCCCGACGACGATAGTCAGGTTCCCTTCAAGGAAGAGCGTTGAGCTAGATTCGACGTGCAGGGCCACCATAGGGGTCGTTGCCGGAGGAGGCAGAGGCGAGAAGCCCTTCCTCATCGCCGGGAACAGGTTCTACCATCAGATGGCTCGCAACAAGAAGTATCCGACGATGAGGGGCATCGCCATGGCGGTGGTCCATCACCCGTTCGGAGGTGGCCGCCACCAGCACCCCGGCAAGTCCACGTCCACATCTCGCAACGCCCCGCCAGGACGCAAGGTGGGACACATTGCGCCGAGGAGGACCGGCCGAGGAAGGCAGTCCCGCGTGGAGTCGACCGTCCGCAAATGATAAATAGAATGGGAGGTTGGTGAGACAACAACTTGCCGAAGGAATTCAGATACAGGGGCTTCTCTCCGGAGGAGCTGCAGGAGATGCCGCTCGAACAGGTGCTGGCTCTCCTGCCCTCGAGGGCCAGGAGGACCCTGAACAGGGAGCTCAGCCATGAGAAGAAGAGGCTCATCGAACGTGTCAGGGCCGCCGCCCAGGAAGGCAAGGCCATAAAGACTCACGCAAGGGACATGGTGATCCTGCCCTTCATGGTCGGGATAACGATCAGCGTCTACACCGGCAAGGAGTTCGTCCCCGTCGAGATCAGGCCCGAGATGATAGGCCATTACCTCGGCGAATACGCCATGCCCATCAAGAAGGTCGTCCACGGGACTCCCGGAATCGGCGCCAGCCGCAGCTCGCTCTACGTCCCGCTGAAGTAGAAGACCTACTCGCCCTGTTTCAGCTTGTCGGCCACCGAGACCATCTTCCCGTCCTGCTGTATCCGTATCGTGGTCTCTATGTGGACCCTCATGCCGACCTGCCTGAACAGCCAGAGCAGCGCCCCTCCTGAAATCTTCTCCTGGAGCTTCCCTTTCTCAATGAGGTCCGCTACCTTCTCGACGATCATCTTGGTCTCCTCGGGGTACTGGGTTTCGGCGGCCTCCAGGACTTCGTCACCCCTGTCGTAGAGCATCGCCAGGACCACGGCCCTCGGGTCCTTCGGCTGGGCCTTGGGCTCCGGCTTGGGCTTGGCGTTCAGCGCCGCCCTCCTCTGGAGCTCGAGAAGCTTCTTCTTCATTATGATGTCCACGTCGGGATCCCGGTCAACGCTCATGCAAGGGCACCTGCCTCGGCCTTCTATCTAGAACTACTGTAATAACTCAATCTTATTAGCTTGTATGTCCGCCTCAGTGCCGATGTCCGCAGAGCGCTCAGGGAAATGGGTCGCGCTCCCAAGCTCCCTTCTCATGGAGGACCGGGACCTCAGGGACAAGACGGTCAAGCTGGGGATGGTCGCCAGGGCCATCGGCATCTTCGGGGTCGAGAAGGTCATCATCTACAGGGACCCCGTCGAGCAGACCGTGGACGACTCCTCCCTCATCGAGGAGATCCTTCGATACATCGAGACGCCGCAGTACCTCCGCCGAAAGCTCTACCCGCTGAAGCCGAGGCTGTCCTTCGCCGGACTCCTCCCTCCCCTGAGGATACCTTCCCACAAGCCGAACGTCGGGATGAGCGGCCTGGTGGACGGCGAGTTTCGCGAAGCCGTCGTCGAGATGTCGAAGGGGGTCGTCTCAGCCGACGTCGGCGTGGAAGCTCCCCTGCCATTCGAGGGGACCGCCAAGATCGGCTCGCGGGTGACCGTTGTGGTCCACAGGAGCGGCAGGGAGCTCAGCTGCGAACAGGTGGAGAGCGACGCCGTCAGGGGCTACTGGGGCTTCGAGGTGAAGCGCCAGAGGGACCTGGAGGACCTCCTTGAAGACGGCCGGATTGGCGTCGTGATTGGGACCAGCAGGAAGGGAGAGCCCCTGGCGAAGGTGTGGAACGAGCTGTCCGCTTCGCTGCAGACGCAGGAGAAAAAGCTCGTCGTCTTCGGGGCACCGAAGAGGGGGCTGTTCGAGATGTTCCCAAAGGAGCTCATCGCAGCGAAATTCGACTTCATGGTCAACACGATACCCGATCAGAAGACGGAGACCGTGAGGACGGAGGAAGCCCTTCTCGCGACGCTCGCCGTGCTCGGCGTCGCTGAGCAGAACCTTTGAACGATTTCGCAACATAGCTAACGGAAAGTATTTATCTACTACTGCAGAGGCGACCTATACGCGCGGTGTAAATCGTTGCCGCAGTTCGGGTATTCACATTCCGGGTACAACCCTACGGTCCAAGTCAGGGCGAGCAGCAGAGAGGCCGACGTAAGCCCTAAGACCGCGAGGGAGGTGTGCAGGTCAATAGTTGGCCTTACGATACCCGAAGCCCGCAGCTTTCTCGATGAGGTCGTTTCCCTGAAGAGGCCGGTCGCTTTCAGGCGCTTCAAGCTGAAGAGCGGCCACCGGAGCGAGCTTCAGGGCTTTCCGGCCGGCGCATACCCCGAGAAGTCGGCAGGCGAAGTCCTAAAGTTGCTGGAGAACCTGCAGAGCAACGCCGAATTCAAAGGCCTGAATCCTGACAGGGTGAAGATCCTTCACGCGGCTGCCTACGGCGGCCGGAAGCTGCCTGGCTACACGCCTCGAGCCTTCGGAAGGTCCAGCCCGAGCATGAAGGTCCTTGTTCACATCGAGCTGGTCGGAGCAGAGGTGCCTTAGATTTGGTTACAACAAAACTCATTCTCAAGAAGTCCTTCTCATACGCCGAAATCGACGAGTTCCTGGAGAAGAGGCTCACGGAGGCCGGCTACGCCGGCATGGAGATGGAGAAGCTCCCGCTGGGCTTCAGGCTCAACGTCTCAGTGGTCA
>Ga0335070_10012128_pt1 | contig 10065 bp, 5 predicted proteins | sample Lox_Sample_13_FD_206722 | JGI IMG/M metagenome (GOLD analysis project Ga0335070, IMG submission 206722) | Soil microbial communities from Loxahatchee National Wildlife Refuge, Florida, United States - Lox_Sample_1.3 | ecosystem: Environmental > Terrestrial > Soil > Wetlands | place: USA: Florida... | reverse complement strand
AGGGTATGAATAAGAGGCGGGTTCTTGTCCTCTGTACCGGCAACTCGGCCCGCAGCCAGATGGCGGAAGGTCTGCTCCGCCACGACGCCGGGGATCGGTTCGAAGTGTTCAGCGCCGGCGTCGATCCCGCCGTGCGCGTTCGCCCGGAGGCCATTCAGGTGATGCAGGAATTAGGCATCGATATCAGCGGACATCGCCCCAAACACGTCAACGAATTCGCCGGGCAGCACTTCGACTACGTGCTGACGGTTTGCGACAACGCCAAGGAAACCTGCCCAATCTTCCCGAGCAACACCGTCACGATCCACGAAAGCTTCAAGGACCCCGCCGCCTTCCACGGATCCGAACAGGAACAACTCGAAGTGTTCCGAAAGGCGCGCGACCGGATTCGCAGATATCTTCGAGATTTCCCGGGAAAGTAGCGGCGACCGCAAAATGTCGGGTGGCGGTCACGTGGTCCGACCGCCGCCGTTCGAATTCCCTTGCTTCCGAAATCTGCTTTCCCCATTTACAATGCAACAGGCTTTCACCTTCCGAGCACCTAACTCTTGGGAAGTGGAATGACCAGTCGCGGAATCGTATTTGGGCTGCGGGAATCTAAGAAGGCAGGAACCAGGGACCGGATGGCGACGACAAAAACCGACCCCAAGCTGGGCCTCGCGGCCAATGGCGGGAAGAAAGGCAAGTCGTTCGACGGCCTTACCCGCGATCAACTTATCCAGGCGTATCGCTATATGTATACGTCCCGGCGCATCGACGACCGGGAAATCCTGCTCAAGCGTCAGCAGAAAATCTTCTTCCAGATGTCCGGTGCCGGCCATGAAGCCGTCGGCGTAGCGGCCGCCCTTGCGCTCAAGTCCGGACACGACTGGTTCTACCCTTATTATCGCGACCGTGCGCTGTGCCTCGGTTTGGGCGTGAAGCCCTACGACATGTTCCTGCAAGGCGTGGGCGCTGCCTGCGATCCCAGTTCCGGCGGACGCCAGATGCCTTCGCACTGGAGCTATCCGGCCCTGCACATCGTCACCCAGTCCTCACCCACCGGTTCGCAGATTCTGCAGGCCGTGGGTTGTGCTGAAGCTGGACGCTATTACGCCCGCCATCCCAAGGCCGCCGAAACTCCGCAATCCAGCTTCGTGGATTACCGCCAGTTCAAGAACGTCAGCTTCCAGGGCGATGAAGTCACCTACGTTTCCCTCGGCGACGGCACATCGAGCGAAGGTGAATTCTGGGAAGCGATGAACGCCGCGGCCCTGGGCAAGCTTCCCGTCATCTTCTGCGTTGAAGATAACGGCTATGCCATTTCTGTCCCCGTCGAAGTACAGACCGCGGGGGGAAGCATCTCGCGCCTGGTCTCCGGATTCCCCAATTTCCATTTCGAAGAAGTGGACGGCACCGATCCCGTGGCGGCCTACGCTGCGTTCGCGCGGGCAGCCAAGTATTGCCGCGAAGGAAACGGCCCCGCCTTCGTGCACGCGCATGTGATTCGGCCGTATTCGCATTCGCTTTCTGACGACGAGCGTCTGTACCGGCCTGATGCCGAGCGCGAGCGTGATGCCCAGCGTGATCCCGTGACGCGCACGCAGATGTTCCTGCTGCGCGAAGGCGTGCTCGACGACAAAGGCATCAACCAGCTGGAGAAAGAAGTCGAGGCCGAACTGCAGACTGCAGTGGATCTGGCTCTCGAAGCCATGCCTCCCGTGCCGGAGTCGATCACGGATTTCGTTTACTCGCCCGATCTCGATCCAAAAAGCTCTGGGTTCGACACGCAGCCTGGCCCGGAGCCCGTATCAAACGCCGATGGCAAGAGACCGGCCACAAAAACCATGGCCGATCTCATCAACGCCACGCTGCGCGATGAGATGAAGCGCGACGAGCGCATCGTCATTTTCGGCGAAGACGTTGCCGATTGCAGCCGCGAAGAATATTTGAAGCGCAAGCTGGTGAAAGGGAAGGGCGGAGTCTTCAAGCTGACCTTCGGCCTGCAATGCGAGTTCGGTAACGATCGCGTCTTCAACGCGCCCTTGGCGGAAGCCGCGATCGTTGGTCGCGCTACGGGCATGGCGACGCGAGGACTGAAGCCCGTGGTCGAAATCCAGTTCTTTGACTACATCTGGCCGGCGATGATGCAGATTCGCGACGAGCTTAGCGTGATCCGCTGGCGCTCGAACAATGGATTCTCCTGTCCGGTCGTGATTCGCGTCGCCATTGGCGGATACCTCACCGGCGGCGCCATCTATCACTCTCAGTGCGGTGAGAGCACGTTCACGCATATTCCCGGCCTGCGCGTCGTTTTCCCGTCAAACGCGCTCGATGCTGCCGGCCTGCTGCGTACCGCCATCCGCTGCGACGACCCGGTGCTTTTTCTTGAGCACAAGCGGCTGTATCGCGAGCCGTTTGGAAAAGGAGCGTATCCCGGGCCGGATTACATGATTCCATTCGGCAAAGCGAAAGTCGTGCACCCGGGCACGGATCTCACCGTGATCACTTACGGCGCAGTCGTGCCGCGCGCTCTGCAAGCCGCGCAGAAACTCGAACGCGAGCAGGGTGTGAAAGTCGAGCTGATCGACCTGCGCTCGCTCAATCCGTTTGATTGGGACACGATTGCCGCGTCCGTCTCCAAGACGAATCGCGTTCTGGTGGCTTACGAAGACACGCTCAGTTGGGGATACGGCGCCGAAATCGCAGCCCGGATCGCCGATCAACTATTCGACAAACTCGACGCCCCCGTGCGCCGCGTAGCCGCAAAAGATGTGTTCGTCGCCTACCAGCCGATCCTGGAAGACGCGATCCTGCCGCAACCGAATGATCTGTTCCTGGCGATGAAGGAACTGGCCGAGTACTAGATATCGGTAACGACGGCCGCCCCAACCTGGGCGAGTAAGGGGCGGCACCTAAGACCGCCAAAGACCTAATTCCCGTCGGAACCGCCAAATAGCGTCCGGTACAACCCGCCGCCCAGCGCGCCGCCAATGAGCGGAGCCACCCAGAACAGCCAGAGTTCCTGCAACGCCCAGCCGCCCGCGAAAATAGCCGGCCCCGTGCTCCGTGCCGGATTCACTGACGTATTCGTTACTGGAATGCAAACCAAATGAATCAGCGTGAGGCACAGCCCGATGGCAATAGGTGCGAACCCCTTGGGCGCCCGCTCGTCTGTTGCTCCCATGATGACGATCAGGAAGAATGCGGTCAGCACCACCTCGGCGACGAAACACGCCAGCAGGGAATATCCGCCGGGCGAATTCACGCCGTACCCATTCAAAGCGAAGCCCGCGTGCACATCGAAACTTGGAACGCCGCTGGCAATCACGTACAGTACGCCCGCCGCAGCAATCGCGCCCAGCACTTGTGCGACCACGTAGTGCAAAATTTCCGACGCAGGGAAGCGTTTGCCAACCACCAGCCCGACCGTGATCGCCGGATTCAAATGGCAGCCTGAGATATGTCCAATGGCGTAAGCCATCGTCAACACGGTTAATCCAAACGCGAGCGCGACGCCCGCGAACCCGATTCCAACGGAGGGAAAGCCCGCGGCCAACACGGCCGCTCCACAACCGCCGAATACCAGCCAGAATGTTCCAAAAAACTCTGCCACTGCACGTTTGGTGATAGGCATAGGGGGGTCTCCTTGCGAGTGCCTTTCGAGGTGTCTGGGAGTTGTGAGAACTTCGCCGGAAAGCCTAGCACGCTGCCGCCAGATTGAGAAGCGCCACGGAGCCATTCTTCCGGAGGAGCGAGGGAACTCCCTCTTTCGTGGACCTCAAGAGCACATCCAGTCCGTCGACGGTTTTATACTGATTCGTCCCAACCATGCTCCGCTTATCCGCTCTCTTGCTGCTCGTTCTCTTTGCGATTCCCACCGGCAGCAACGCGCCCGCCGATTCTTCGCCCTATCAATCACCTGGCACCAAGAAGATGGCCGCTCTGCTGGTCAAGATCTTCAATGAGCAAGACTGGCAGACCGATCCCAACAAAGACGCCGTCCGCGCCAAGTACTTCGAGAACCAGCTCAACTCCCATCCGCCGTACGAAAAAGAAATTCAAATCCGCAAAGCCATCGCCGACTGCCTCCTCCGCGCTGGAGACAGCGCCGGCTCGGTCGAGCAACTGGAAAGAATCCGCAGCCTCAGCCGCGAGAAGGGAACTCCCCTCGATCCCGATTTCGACAAGCAAGTACGCGACGCGCTCGCCATCTCGTACCTGCGCGTCGGCGAGCAGGAAAACTGCATCGCCATGCACGGCCAGGAGTCCTGCATCTTTCCGCTGAAAGGATCAGGCATTCACAAGATGACGCGCGGTGCCGAAGGCGCGGTTCGCGAATTCACCGCCGCACTTGAGAAAAATCCCAAAGACCTCAAATCGCGCTGGCTCCTGAACATCGCCTACATGGCACTCGGGCGCTATCCGCAGGATGTTCCGCGGCAATGGCTCATTCCGCCCAACACGTTTGACTCCGATGCCGACATAGGCTTATTCAAAGACATCGCTGCCAACGCCAGCATTCTCACCAATGGCCACTCCGGGGGCGTGGCGATGGAAGACTTCGATGGCGACGGGCTGCTCGATCTCATCGTCTCCGGCTCCGGCCCGCTCGACCAGATTCGCTACTTCCACAATGACGGCAATGGATACTTCAGCGATCGCACAAAGGAGTCAGGCCTGACCGGCGAAGTTGGCGGCCTCAACATCGTGGCCGCCGATTACAACAACGATGGCCATCCCGACCTGCTGATCCTCCGCGGTGGATGGTGGGGCGAGCACGGCAAATATCCGATGTCGCTCATGCGCAGCAACGGCAACGGCACCTTCGACGACGTCACCGAAGAAGCCGGGCTCATGTCGCTGCATCCCACGCAAACCGCGGCTTGGGCCGACTTCGACGGCGACGGCTGGCTCGATCTTTTTGTCGGCCACGAGCAACAGGGAAAAGAAAGCCATCCCTCGCAACTCTTCCACAACAATCACGACGGCACGTTCACCGAAGTCGGCGCCGCCAACAAAATCGCAGATTTGGGCTTCGTCAAAGGCGTGGCTTGGGGAGACTTCAACAACGACGGCCGCCCCGATCTTTACATCTCGCGCAAGAGCCAGCCCAACATCCTGTTTCGTAACGACGGCCCCAAAGACAAAAAGAATCCGCAGGCGGATCGCTGGCAGTTTACCGACGTGACCGAACAGGCCGGAGTTACCGAGCCCCTCCAGAGCTTTCCCACGTTTTTCTTCGACTACGACAATGACGGCTGGCCTGACATCTTCGTTGGCGGATACTGGTTCGACAAATTCGACGACATCGCCGCGTTCCAGATGAAGAAGTTCTACAAGGCGGAGACGCCTCGCCTCTACCACAACAACCACAACGGCACCTTCACCGACGTGAGCAAGGTGATGAGGCTCGACCGCGCCATCATCCCCATGGGCGCCAGTTTCGGCGATCTCGATAACGATGGTTGGCTCGATATTTACCTCGGTACCGGCGATCCTGCCTACGAGGCGCTCTTGCCCAACCGCATGTTCCGCAACAACGAAGGCAAGAACTTTCAGGACATCACCACTTCCGGCGGCTTCGGCGAACTACAGAAAGGGCACGGAATCGCTTTTGGCGACCTCAGCAACAACGGTCAGGAGGACGTCTTCGAAGTTATCGGGGGAGCCCTGCCCGGCGACAACTATCCGAGCGTGCTGTTCCGAAATCCGGGACACCCGCAGAATCGCTGGATCACTCTGCAACTCGAAGGCGTGCAGACGAACCGTGCCGCCTTCGGCGCGCGCATTTGCGTTACGACCCTCAACGGCAAGAACAAGCGCCGCATCTACCGCACCGTCGGTTACGGATCCAGTTTCGGAGGCAATCCAATCCGCCAACACATCGGACTTGGCCCCGCCACAGGAGTGGAAGAAATCGAGGTTACCTGGCCCGTTTCCAAATCTACCCAGCACTTCAATCATATCGCCGTCGATCAGGCGTTCCACATTGTCGAAGGTAAGAACGAACTTACCCCGATTCCTCTCAAGACGTTCACCCTCGCCCCTTCCGCCGCTTCCCACGGGCATTCCATGGAAATGAAGTAGAGCGAGTCTTTGTTCTCCAGAGAAGGACTTACTACAAGCGGCGGGCGCAAAAGCGTTGACTTGCCCGCGCCATCGCACTATGATTTCGGCCACTACGCAGTACCAACCTCCCCAGTTTTTCTGCGTGAGTTCAAACTATTCGCTAAAGGTGAAGAATTTATGTTGCGACGTCTCAATTCCCTGTTCTGGGTACTCTTCCTGCTGAGCGCAGTGGTGGCATCGACCGCCGCGGCGCAAACTCTCAACACGCTCTACGTCTTCACCGGCGGCACGGACGGCGCCAATCCCATGGGCAGGTTGGTCGCCGACAAGGCCGGCAATCTGTACGGCATCGCCCGGAACGGCGGCATGATCGGCAATCTCTGTCCAGAAGGCTGCGGCACAGTTTTTGAATTGTCGCCCTCAGGCTCGGCTTGGACGTTTCAGGTCATCTATTCCTTCACTGGAGCGAACGGTGATGGCATGAATCCCTGGGGACTCACGATCGACGCAAAAGGCAATCTGTTCGGCGTTACGACCTGGGGAGGGAATAGCGACATCAGCGTGTGCGGCGCCAACTCCTGCGGCACGGTATTCGAGTTGTCGCACGGCGCGAGCGGATGGTCCGAAAAAATCATCTACGATTTTCAGGGTGGTACTGCCGATGGAGCACTCCCGTTCACCAATATTGCGATTGACGGTGCCGGCAATCTTTATGGGACGGCTCTCTGGGGTGGAACTGGTACTCAGGGTTGTTATGGCAACGGATGCGGCGTGGTGTGGGAGCTTAGCCCGACGGCCTCGGGTCAGTGGAAGTCGAAAATTATTCACAATTTCCTGGGCAGAAGCAATGGAATGTCTCCCTGGGGACTGACCTTGACCGCAGCCGGAGATATTTACGGAGCCACCAACTTCGGAGGCAACGCACAGCGTGGCACCGTTTATAAGCTGAGCAAAGGCAAGTTCGGCTGGGTCGGAGGAGTCATCTACCGCCTCTCAGCCAATCCTATTCTGGGATATCTTCCTCAGGGTCCGGTAGGAGTCGATGCTGCGGGCAACGTGCTGGTAGCGGCCATGTCGCCCAATGCGACAGTATTTGAATTGACTCCCTCCTCAAATGGATACCAAGAGCAAACTATCGTTTCCTTCCCGCAAAACGCTCCGTCTCCGCTCGATGGCATCTTTATGGACTCTGCGGGAAATATTTACGGCAGCACCGATACATCGGTGTTTCAGCTGTCGATGACCTCCGGAACGTACGGCCTCTCGACCATCGCGACGTTCCAGGGCTCGAACATGCCCGCCGATCCGTCGGGGGCTGTATTAGTCGACAGCCAGGGCAATCTCTTCGGAACGGCCGAGGGCGGACTCGGAACCGCGAAGAATGGCGCCATCTGGGAACTCACTCCGTAGTATTTGCTCTGCTTATATACCCTGCTACATAACCCGGGGATGCCCCACATCTCGCCGACTTTGCGAGATGTGGGGAGCCTGAGCCACGTCCCGTTAGACCAGTTACGAACGCTTCCCCTGCAAGGCGTTCCTGATTGTCCGTTCTAGCGGGCAGATGCTAGGCTCCGAATAGTGGCTTCTGCCTTCGCCAATCCGTTGAAAGCAAGTCCGTCAGCAGCCGGTCGTATCGCCGGTTGGCTGCAATCCGCCTCCGCCGAAGTCTGGATGAAATTCCTCTTCGCTCTCGTCGGCCTGGGACTGGCCTTCGGCGCGGCCTTGTTCTCTACCATCTCTCGAGACGCCGGCAACGTTTGGGGAACGATCGTTCTGGCCTCGCTCTCATTGCTGCTGGCCACGCTGGTCGGATTGATTACAGTCCCATATCTTGCGCGCCGGGTGGCGGTCGAGCGCCTCCGCGAATCCTTCGACTACGATGTCACCCGCGCCGGCATCGTCTACGTGCTGGTCACCCTCGTCATCGGCATCGCCGCGCTGAATACCGGCAATAATCTGCTCTATATCATCGTGGCGGCCATGCTCGCGGCCATCCTCGTTTCCGGTCTCGCCTCGGCCTGGGTGCTGCGCTATCTCGAACTCGATGTCCACCTTCCCGAGCACGTCTTCGCCGGTCGCCCGGTGATGGGGCGAATCGTCCTTCACAACCCGCGTCGCTACTTTCCATCCTTCTCCGTGCGCGTGGTGTCGACCCGCCGAAAAAAGAAAGTGGCTGCCAAACAATGGCGCTGGGAAACGACAGAATTCGCTTTTCCCTTCAATCGTCCCAGAGAGGAACAGTGGCTACGCCTGCCCGATCGCCGTCTGCGACGCGTCCCGGTTGTGGCCCCGCCGCCGGGTATCTTCGAAGGGATGGCTTACTTTCCGTTCCTTCCGCCCAAGTCCGAACTCTCCGCCGATCTCGAACTCAAATTTCAACATCGCGGCCGGTACAGTGAAGACAGTTTCGGACTCGCCACGCGCTTCCCATTCGCGTTCCTCACCAAAACGCGGCATGTGTCGCTATCGCGGGAAATCCTGGTTTATCCCCCGATCGAACCCACCGACGAACTCTTTGAAATTCTCCCGCTGGTGCGCGGGGAGTGGGAAAGCTATATTCGCGGACGCGGCTCTGACCTTTACCTCATTCGCGAATACATGCCCGAGGACTCCGCACGGCACGTCGACTGGAAAGCGACGGCGAAATCCGGCTCCCTGAAGGTACGCGAGTTCGCCCGCGAAGACGAACGCAAACTCTGCATCGTCTTTGACAATCCGGAACCTGGCCTTATCCCGGATGCGGCCTACGAAAACGCGGTCAACCTCGCCGCATCGCTTGCGTGGCATTTCTCGGAGCAAGCCGCTGAAGTATGCTTCGCGCTGCCTGGCAAGCCCCGCAGCTTCGATTTGAACGAATTCCTGGCATGGCTGGCCGTGGTCGAGCCCACTGACCGCAAGGTAGAGAAGGGAATCGCGTCTGCCGACCCGCTCAAGGAACTCAATCTCGCGAACTCCGGCGAATACAACATCGTCGTCACCGCCCGTACCCGGGGAAGCCTGCCCACCGCCTTGTGGAACTCCTCCTATTTCGTCTTTGTGTCAGACGCGCACTAGCAGCTCATTCCAGTGGCCACTCGAAGGGAAACACCTTCCCCGCGTCCTCAGAACTGATTTTCACCCCGAGTTCCTCGGCGGCACGCGCCAGAACCGGGTCGCGGCCGCTTGCGGTGGCGCGAGGGCTGGGCAGCAATAATTCGTCGGGGGTGACTCCGACTTTCTCCAGGCTCTTTCCGTCTTTCATGATCAAGTCCCATTCGGTGATGGAAGCGCCGTAGAAAATGACCGTATCCGTGCCTGCTTGTTCGTTGTAGTCTTTCGCTTCCATCACGGCCCCGGCCGTCTTATCGCCCATCACAACGCCTCGCTTTTCCAACTGGATGACACGGGCGAAAAGCTCTGAGGCAGACGCAGATTCCGAATCCACAAGCACGACAAGCTTTCCGGTAAAGGGATTGGGCAAGGGCTTCGCCACTTCGGGCTTGGCCTCTTTCCGCCCCACCCGATCGGCGATCTTGATCTCCTTATCAAACATTCCGCCGACCAAGTATTTCAGTGTGACGACCAGACCTCCTGGATTGCCGCGCAAATCGATGATCAGACTCTTATGCTTGCGGGCCTTGCCCAAAAGTCCCTCGACCTCGGTCGGGGAAAGATAGCGGAATTCCGGTAGCTTCAGAATCAGCAATTCGTCCCCATACTCGGCATATCGCAGCCGGTCGAGATGATCCTGCGTCTCTTCCTGGCGGTAGAGGTCGAAAATGTCACCACCTCCGTTCTCACCGGTAAGGTCGCGGATACGTTTTTCGTCCCTCACCTTTGCCTGGATCGTAACTTCCCGCTGCGTCCCCGCAGGATCACGCAGGGATAGCTGCATGGAGGCCTGGGGACGCAATGCCGAGAATACGTACTGAATCTTCCATAAGTCGTCGCGGTTTACATCGAAACCATTCAGGGTCAGTATCTCGTCGCCCGGTTTCACCCCTTTTATTTCCGCATCGCTTCCGGGACGTA
>Ga0335070_10012127_pt1 | contig 10066 bp, 6 predicted proteins | sample Lox_Sample_13_FD_206722 | JGI IMG/M metagenome (GOLD analysis project Ga0335070, IMG submission 206722) | Soil microbial communities from Loxahatchee National Wildlife Refuge, Florida, United States - Lox_Sample_1.3 | ecosystem: Environmental > Terrestrial > Soil > Wetlands | place: USA: Florida... | reverse complement strand
CTTGTCTATTTTTCTCCTGGTACTTATTGTGGGTGCACCCTGGGCGATATGGGGATTACGGTTCCGCAGTCCGAAGGAAAAAGAGCTGTGGAGCACCACCGGGTTCCGTTGGCGCCTCTGGGTCTCTTGCATCTTTATTCTTGTGGTATTTCTCTTCCTCATCTATTGGTTCTGGTCCCTTGCGCAACCCTATGACATTTATCAGAACATCGCGATCTTCATTGTCTCCATCATGATCATGGGGGGTATCCTCGCTGCCCTCTGGGCTCCCTGGGGCATCAAGCACAGCCACAAATTCGCGCATGCGCGCTATGAGGAAGAAAAGAAGCCATAGTACCTGCGTGAAGGCACGCTCACTCGTCCGTGTTTGAACTCCCACGCCGTTTTCTCTGATACAAAAAGATACTGTCGAGGAATACCGCAAGCACCCCAGTGATGAACACCATATCGAATACGCTTGCCCCTCCGATGACCGCATTCGTTGCCGAATGCACCGGGAATGAGAGCAGTCCGAACAAATGCAGTACGTCAGCGCCGAGAAGCACTCCGAGCGTCCCGATGGCGTACGCGAACGGAGCCGCTTTCCGCTCAATACCCTTGGAGAACACGGCGGAGAGCAGACTTGCACCAAGGACCGGGATAAGCCAGTAAGGGAACTCAGCAACAATCCCTTGAGACGGGTCAGGATAGGTCACAAGATACGTAATTGCCGCAATAAAGACGATCCCAACCAGCACCAGCGCCACCCGTAATCTATTCTTAATGACCAGATAAATACTCAATGCCAACGGGATAAGGGCGCCTCCGACATTGACACCCACCAGCCAGTAGGTATCGTAAGTGAATAAGGTTATGTTGGAGAAGGTTATCCCAGCAACCCCATCAGCAAGCCCTGATCCGAGGAGAAACGAAACAAACACAATCACGATTGCCTCTAGAGAGGAAAACCCCATCTCATGGAACGCCCTTGAAAGAATCAGATACACAAGATATAACGCAAGCAGAGGAAGAACGATGACAATTAGGTACCCACCAAGAAGACTTAGCAGTGAGGTCGCATCAGCCATCTTAGTTTACATCCACCAATGATTTATAAACCTACTCAACTCAACACGCCTCATCAGAAAAATTGCGGTCATCTTAATTATTTTACATCGAAATGTATTTATAATAGCCACCTATACAATTAATAACTACCAATAGGGGGTAACATATGAGTTCTGGAAAAGATTCTACAAAATCTAGAATAGAGGCAGTTGTCATAGCCCTCCTGTTCATAGGAACCGCATTGATTGTTCCCGTGAGTACGATGGCTAAGAACTCGGGAATTACGACACAATCCCAAAACAATACTTATACTTCTGATGATAATGGACCGTTTGTCCTTGATCGAAGTTATTATCTCCGAGACCCCAACCCGGCAGCGGTTGGCGCCGGTGACAACGATGACGCAGGATATAAAAAGGACGCGGGAACCGACATCACCCACTCATTAGCGATCTATCCTGGGGAAGTCATCGATGAAACTCCTGGACGTGGCCGAGAGGGGAAACTCACAAGTAGTGACACCCAAGATTGGTTTGGCTTCTCAATGAGCAAAGGCCAAACAATCGCCATCACTATGACGCCACCAAATGGATTCAACTTCGACTTGTCGCTCTCCGATGCAGCAGGGAACGTTCTTGCCACCTCATCGAACTCTGGCAGCACCATCGAGACCATTAACTTTCCCAACGCACCTTACGCCGGAAAATACTTTATGAGAATATATTGGGTGAGTGGATCCGGGAGCGGTCGATACAGCTTCACGGTCACCCTAGTTGGGCAAAACGATGCGAACTCAGGAACCGATGCAGGCAACACCCTTGCTACCGCACTCACCATCACCCCAGGGACCTACTTCGGGTACCTCGACATGAACGATCCCTACGATTTCTACAAATTCCAGGCTGATCAAGGAAAAGGCATTCACCTGAAATTAGCGATGAAATCAATCGCGTATCTATCCGATTTCGATCTTCAACTCTATGATCCGAACGGCAAGCTCGTGTACGCAGGAAACCAATACTATGATGATGACCTCCTGTATCCAGCCACAATAGGTGGCATATGGGAGGCACGTGTCGATATCTACCCTGGCTGGGTGGACTGCCCACATCCCACGACTTGGTCCTACTACTCCTATGGGTCTGGCGCCTACAACCTGACATTGATTCTTGAGGCAAGCGCGACCCTGCCGTCACCTATTCCGGAGCCGCAAATCACCCCCATCGCAAAAACATTCAAGATCACCAACGACCCCAGCAGCACCAAAGACGACTTCGCGTACCTTGCAGCCATACCCGCTTGCAACTACCTTGACAATGGAAAACGGTATCTTGCACCCATTATTTACACCGGCGATACCACGCCCACTGCGTACTACGACGACCCAACCGGCTACGGAACAGTTAATGACATGACCCAGTATTTAGTGGATGACTGGAACACCTACCTTGCGACCTACGGTAAGAACCCCACCGAGTATATTGTCCCTACAGACCCCATTCAGGCGGCCTCTGAAATCGCGAAAAATGGGTGGTCATCTTCGAACACTGCTGTTGTCGCTGTGGACGGAAGCTCCTTTAACGACACCACGAAAACGGTTCTGAAAAAGACGGCAACCTTGAAACGGGAAGTCAGCGTTGAAGATGTCCCGAGCAGCAGTTCGAAATTAATGAATCTTAGTTCAAGCACTCATGGATATCTCACGTTCATCGGCCCGAAATGGGGTGCGCTGAATGTCAATGTCACCGGCATTACAACAACGAGCGGATCGGCAAATGGTGCTGGTCTCACCCAGGTAATAGCGAAATTCATGAACCTCGGCTCCGATGATTGGCCAACGCCCTACGATGGAACGGGAAATGCAGGCGATATTTATATGCCCGTGACGCAGATAGGTTACTGGTACCCTTACTCGGACTTTACAAAATATCAATTTAGCCATATTATCGTGACAAAAATCGCTGGCGATCGATACCACTTCAAAGTGAATGCGAATGATGCGGTCATCAACGCGGTCGTGTCCACAACTCAGCCGTCCGACCTCCTTGTCTTCCTCATCGACCCTCAAGGGAACCTGAGATCACCCATCATCCCAGCCTGGAACGGACCGGTCAACCCCATGTTCCAATGGAATGGACTTGAGAATCCCGCAGTGAACCCCTGGAGAAGCTGGAATGTTGATCCTCATACGGAATTCTCCGCGCAGGTCCTGCACCCTGAGACAGGAAAATGGACCGTGATTGTCGTTCCTCGATATGCGACCGGAGCGGATGTGAAATACACCTTAACTACCACAGTGAGAACCGTCAATCCGGATCGAGCTGATGCGACGATGTCAGCTGCGAATGCTGCGGTGATTGCATCGTTGAATCATTTGCCACTGTTGTATGTCACGAAAAACAGCGTCCCAGCAGCGACCACCGATGCCTTTACCAAACTAGGGGTCCACCAGGTGATCTTTGTCGAACGGAACAACATCGGCTCCGCTGTCCGTGGAAGTCTGACGATAGAATCTGGGAAGGATCTCACGACTATGCAGGCAATCGTGGATGAGATAAAGAGCTCTTCGGCCTCCGAGAATTACATCACCTTGACCTCCCTGAAGACCGGCGATGGATACTTCGCACCCGCGGCGATGCTTGCGGCATACCATGGTTCCCCGGTACTACGAGTCGAAGACTCTGCTAGCGGGGACGCCGCTGCTGTCGCAGAACGGATCCAGGCCTGGCAGCGCTGGGCTGGGGATTACTATCACGGATCTCGTGCGAATGGGCATATGCCGGACGCGTCCGTACCTGTCGACCAAAACAGGTTTTCACTCCTGATGACCCTCATAAAGTTCGCCTTGGGCAAGGTCAGTGCAAGTGATCTTCCACCCCTTGGTCTCGATGCAAAACGCTACTGGAACCAGGAAATGTTCAACGACACCCATAACTATGTTGTCAGCCTCGGACTTGATAAAACGGGTCAGGAAGGGTACGCTGTCGTTGCACCACGGGGTGATATCAATATGGAGCTCCACTCCGTTTTGATGGGTAACAACTCCTACGCGGGCGACATCCCCGGGATCACTCCAGCCTATTCAAGTGACATCGTTGTCCGGGATATCTTATACCCCGCATTGATCTATGCGAACCCAGGACGTGACGTCACCACCGCCTCGCTTATGAACTACCCTGAAGGCATGAGCTTCGGGTTAAACGACCATAAGTCCCATTCGGCGTACTCCTCCAGCGTTGTGAAAAACACCTTCAACTCTCACTTCCGGACTTATGACGGGCACACGCTCTGGAACGCCTATATCCAGCGAATGAACGAAGGCGCAAGCGTGTACTACTACTCTGGTCACGGTACCGGTGGTAGCGGCATGGCAGAGATGTACGAGCAGACTAGCTACTCAAGCTATCCTGATCAGGTCTGGTGGGATGGCTGGCGAGGCTACATGTATGACAACTGGAAGAACCCGCGCGATTGCCTCGGATTGATCTGGTTCAACCCGGAGCCCCCAAATCTGTACGATATCATCCACTACAAATGGGTCGATCAGCAGTTACCGAACCTCCACAGTCAAGCGATCTACTACATGTCGTGCACAACCGCTGATGGGGCCTGCCCCATGGTGTATCTCGAACATGGTGCAATCTTTTGGTATGGGAACGCGAACACCGGGTTATGCCCAGAGGCAGACATTGGAGACGATGCGGTCTTCCAAGAAAGCTTAATCAATGGAGTATCGATCGGTGTCGCATGGTCACACCAGGTCTGGTTGCACTACCGAGACTTCACCACGGGTGACACCACCTCGATGTACGGCCCTGCGAGTATGACTGTAGAGTCCATCCAGAACATCTATGGTGACCCAGCCTTGATCGTCTACAGCCCCGAGTGGACCTCACCAGTCCCGATAGATGCATCGTAAACTGCATCTACCCTCTCTCTTTTTTTTATATTTTTTTTATTTCTTTTCGCAGTATCTCCTGTACGTATTATTGGAGAAAAGAGAAAAAAAGGAGTGACGTTATGCGCGTCGTCTCTTGAACTTGTACCCGTAGTAGATCGCGCCGGTATGCCCGTCCTGCTGGATCTTGCGGAACGTCCCCTCGACCTTCATCCCGATTTTGACGTCCTCACACGGTGTGTCGACGATTTGACCCGTGACCTGCGGTCCTTCCTCGAGTTTGATGATCGCCATAGGGTACGGTGTCTGCTCTTCGAAATCCTCAGGTCCAACGTGGATGATTGTGAATGTCACGACCTCTCCTTTGCCTGAGAGGGTGACGTCTTTCATCATGCCGATGCTTTTACGCCGGCAGTGCGGGCAGGACTCCCGCGGTGGGAAGAACACGCGGTCACATGCGCCGCATTGGTTCCCTTTGAAGTTGTACCTCTGAGGGATCTCCCTCCAGAACCGTGCGACACCTTCTTTCACGGTTACATCGCCTCCAAGATATGAACGACACACGTGGCACCCGAGCCACCCACGTTATGCGCGAGTCCTAGTTTGGCGTCCTTGACCTGTCGTTTCCCAGCCTCACCTCGTAGCTGGAGCACGAGCTCAACGATCTGCGCGACCCCGGTCGCTCCTACCGGGTGGCCCTTGGCTTTCAGACCACCGCTGGTGTTGACCGGGATCTGGCCGTCAAGGGTAGTAATGTGATTTGTGATCGCTTGGCCGCCTTTCCCTTTTTCGACGAACCCAAGGTCCTCGATGGCGCAAATCTCGGCGATGGTGAAGCAATCGTGTACCTCGGCGAAGTCTACATCTTTAGCAGAAATCCCTGCTTGTTTGTACGCCATTTTCGCGGCATATACGGTCGCATCCAGTGTGCAGATGTCCCTACGCCCGTGCAGGGCGAGGGTGTCCGAGGCTTGGCCCGAGCCGATGATTTTCACAGGTTTATTCGTGTACTTCTTCGCCTTCTCGGCAGCACAGAGAACAATAGATGCTGCCCCGTCGCTGACCGGCGAGCAATCCATGAGTCCTAAGGGGGAGGCGACGATTGTTGCCTTTAAAACTGACTCGAGTGAAATCGGAGTTTGGTACTGGGCACACGGGTTGAGCGCGCCATTCGCATGGTTTTTCACAGCCACCTGAGCCAGCTCTTCTCGTGTCGTCCCGTACTCGTGCATGTGGCGTGTGGCGATCATCGCATAAATCCCAGGGAAGGTAACGCCGAAGAACGCTTCCCATTCCTGGTCCGAGGCGGTTGCGAGGATTTCTGTGGCTTCGCCTCCCCCAACATCATTCATTTTTTCGATGCCGCCGACCACGACGACATCGTTCATACCGGACGCCACGGAGAGGTATCCTTCTCGTACGGCGAGTCCTCCTGACGCGCAGGCGCCCTCGACCCTGGTCGAAGGAATATGAAGCGATGAGAACCCGGACACCTCGGCGACCAGGGCACCGATGTGTTCTTGGTCCACGAACCTTCCTGAGCTCATCGAACCGACGTACATCGCGTCGATGTCCTTGCCCTCGATTTTTGCGTCAAGGATCGCTTTTGAGCCAGCCTCCGCAATCAGTTGCCTGAATGATTTATCCCAAAGCTCCCCGAATTTTGTGAGTCCGACTCCAATCACTGCTACGTCTCGCATCTTTCCTCACTCCCAGAACAATAAATTCGTCATTTTTGTATACGTCCCATAATCAATGTACTCCTTGTCCGCGACCATCTCGGCGATCGTCGGCGCGGCGTGTCGCGACAAACGCGTGATTTCATCGGTGACCGTGATATCGAACGCGTCGCTTCCGGCACCTGATCCATAGCTCGTCACAAAGATCCTGTCTCCTGGTTGCGCCACATCCAGGACGGAGGCAAGCCCGATCATGGAAGCACCAGAGTAGGTGTTCCCGATGTACGGCACAAGGAGACCTTGCTTCACCTGGTCCATGGTGAAACCGAGTTTTTTCGCGACGTTCACCGGGAATTTTCCGTTCGGCTGATGAAACACCGCATACGTGTAATCTTTCGGCTGCGTCCCGATCTTCTGCATCAGGTTCATCGCGCAGTTCGTGATGTGTTTGAAGTACGCTGGTTCCCCTGTGAAACGTCCGCCGTGGGACGGGTACTTCATCTCTGCACGGCGCCAGAAATCAGGGGTGTCCGTGGTAAAGGAAAGAGTGTCATTGATCGTGGCGACGACCTTGGTCCGTCCGATGATGAACCCAGCGCCTCCCGCTGATGCAGAGTATTCGAGTGCGTCCCCTGGCGCGGCCTGTGAGGTGTCTGCCCCAATCGCAAGACCATAATTGATCATCTTTGCTTTCACAAAAGCGGTGCAGGTTTGAATGGCTGCGGTCCCTGCCTTGCAGGCGAACTCGTAGTCAGCGACCATGAGGTTTGGGGTGGCTCCGATAGCTTCCCCGACGATGGTTCCCGTCGGTTTCACGGCGTACGGATGCGACTCGCTTCCAACGTAAATCGCCCCGATATCAGACGGGTTCAGGGTGCAGCGTTTCAAGGCAGCTCGTGCTGCCTCGACGCTGATCGTCGCGGTATCCTGGTCGCTTGACGGCACTGATTTTTCAAAAATCCCTAGTCCCCGGCTGATGGCATCCCCGTCTTTGCCCCAGACCGCGGCAATGACCTCTGCCTTGATGCGGTAACGGGGGATATGTGCCCCATAACTGACAATCCCTATTTGGTCCATTTGAAATCTAAGTGCAAAACTAGGCAGGGTACTTAAAAGTGCCGCTTTTTGTTCGACGATTGCCGATAAAAAAAGTAATATTATCCGGAGAGGGTGATCTTTTTCCCGCCTTTCAGAGCTTCGACGGATTCATCAGCGGCCTTGTCAAGTTTCGCGGTGTCGGTCAGTTCCTTGCGAGCCTTGAGGTTCTGGCTCCGTAGGATTTCTTTCGACTCCTGGAATCGCTGTATTCGTTCCCGCTTTACGGAGACGATTTTTGACCGCATCTCCAGGGCTTTCTCATGGCTCACCTGGGCTTCCTCACGCGCCTCGATGTACTTCTTGTGCTTCTTGTTCGCCTCGCCGATGAGGGTCGCAATCTCGTTAATGAGGCTCTTGAACTCCTCGTGTTTCTTCTGGCTTTCCCCGTAGTACTTCTGGACCTTCTCGTGCTCCTTGTCTGCTTTCTTGAATAGTTCCGTTATGGCTTTGTCGGTGTCTGAGAGGTCGACTTCGATGAGCTGCTGTTTGTCCATCTGTTTCTTCGCTTCGTTGTACTCGCGTCGTTTTGCTTTGATGCGGTCGATGAGCTCGTTTTCTTTCCGGGTGTTCATGATGCTGGTTTCCTGCTCGTACTCCATCATCTGGATGTCCGCTTTGATCTCCTCGACTCGGAGCGGCAGGTTCTTCTGGACATCACCTTTCTTCTTGCGTTTCGCATCGATGAGCTCTTTCGCCTGCTGCTGGTATTGGTTGCGTTTCTCCTTGTGCTCCCTCATCTTGGCGACGAGCTTGTCTCGCTCCTTCTTGCAGGCGTCCACACTGTCTTTCAGTTCATTGCGCTTCTTGTTGAGCATGTCTCGTTCGTCGCGGAACTGCTTTGCGATCTGGTTAAGTTCGTTGCGTTTCTCGATAAGACTTTGGTACTTCTTCTCCGCGTTCTTGATCTGTTCGAGGTCTTCCTTTTTTGTCTTGGTTTCTACTTCTGGCACAGGAGACACCTTGTTCGAATACCGAATTATTCCCCCATTATAAGGTTTACTGCTCTTTGAGGCGGATTCGCACCTTGTTTTTCCCTTTCACAGCAATCCAGGGCATCTGCACGTCAGCCACTGCGCCGGCTGGTATCGTCGCGGTGACCTTGTTTTTTTGTTTGCCGTTTAGGTAAAAAAAGACCGTGACATCACGCGCCACGATTGTCCCTTTATTGGAGACCGAAAAGGAGGTGACGACACGGTCACCAGGGGAAAAATCCGTGGGCCAATGGGTGACGTTTCCAATCTGCAGGAGTGTTGTTCCTTCTTTAATCATCGCCATAAGGTCGATGGACGCTGTTTTTTTCTTCCCTGCTTTTTGTACACAGACATTGATCTCAGTCCAGTCTTTTGGCATGATGGCTTCCGCAGGGGTGGCGATGATACGTACTGGTTGTTTTTGTCGTCCTCCGACCTGAAGCGTTGCTGGCTCTGCGGTGATGACCCATTGTGAGGGATCCGCGGTGTGTTTGGCGGTCACTTTGTAGGACATGGTTTTTCGCGTTGGGTTCCTAAGGGTAAGCTCAAAGACCGCTTGCTGGTCCGGTTCGATTTCTTTGATGCGTTCCGTGCAGATGATATCAACGTCTTTCAAAGTTAACACAAATGCCAGTATAATGATGATGAATAAAATGATTATCATGATGAGCGCGGTGAGCGCGACAGCGGCGTAATCACCGAAGATATCGGTTAGTCCAAGGGATTTTGCGACGGAACTCAGGGAGTTGTAGATGCTTTGGAGGAGGTCTGGTGGCTCGATATTCACGGTGATGGTGAAGCTTTTAGAGACACTCGGGTTGGAGTCAGAGGTAACGGTAACGTTGATCACATCGGAGTCCAGGGTCGTGTTCTCTGGGACTTTGACGACGATTCTGCCTTCGTTTGCCTTACTGGTCTCTCCACGTCGTACATCCCGTATTGATTCCAGGGGGATGACCTCCCAGCCGTTCTGTGAGATCGCGGACACGGTGTAGTTATCGACGTCATCGATAGCACCGGTATTGTTATTTTTGAGGGTGAAATAGATGTTCTTGGTTTCTCCCTTCTTCATGGTGACATTGGTCTGGTTATTGAATAGGATGATGTCGTAGCGGATTGCCTCTCGGGAGACTTCCGCGGTGGCGGTGGTGCGGGCAATCCCTGTGGTTCCCGCCACAACAAGAACCGTGGTGATGGTATTTCCGTACGCTGCCTTTAGTTCGTCTGTGGAATTCAGGAAGACAGGGATGCTTGTGACGCTGTTTGCCGCAACACTGATAGAAGAAGGTGCGTTCACCGTCCAGGCTCCAGTCTTTTCTTGTTCGATGGACGCTATCGTGATATTGTCGGCATATTTGCTGGAGACGTTGACG
>Ga0335070_10012126_pt1 | contig 10067 bp, 6 predicted proteins | sample Lox_Sample_13_FD_206722 | JGI IMG/M metagenome (GOLD analysis project Ga0335070, IMG submission 206722) | Soil microbial communities from Loxahatchee National Wildlife Refuge, Florida, United States - Lox_Sample_1.3 | ecosystem: Environmental > Terrestrial > Soil > Wetlands | place: USA: Florida... | reverse complement strand
GAGGACTACATCACGAAGAATTACGCGACGATCTTTTACGAATGGAAACAATCAACGAAGAGCAGGGCGGAAGAGATGACGTTTAGGCGAGTACATTCCTGAACAGACTCAGAAGACCACATGCCCCAGCCAGCAAGTTCGGATCGCTAGCGCGGTTACCGAATCCTGGGTTCCTGAGAAGGGGCCTCTCCGGAGCCAAACTGCATGGGTTCCTTCAAATCTGCTACGGTCCCTCTCACCTTCAGAAGAGACTGGGTATCACTAATTCCAGCTGCACATAGTGCCTGACGGAGACTTTCAAAGCTGCCGACGGTAAAGAACTGTTTTCTAGGAGAGATATAGAGTAGGACTTTCTTTTCGCGTCGAATCAGTTCCAGGACGTTCGAGAACGTCCCCTTACTGATCCCATCCCATAACATATAACCGCACGTCGCGTCCTTCGCCATCGCGACGTCCTTGATACCGTAATAGAAACGATCGTGACGCGCACCAGGCGCTCCTGTGTGGTTTCGGACGGGCCAACTCGCGACATTGTTTCGACACGCATCCATACAGTAAATAACTACATTCCGATAACCTATCGTAGCCAAATATCGCTGAAAAGCCTTGTCGGCGCCGTTGGCATCGCCGAGCAAAATGGCGAAGTTCTGCCTTACGACGTTGTCAATTCGCTCTCTCACCTCCAAGTTCAACCGCGAAAGGGACCGAGAGCCAGCCATAAAAACTGAGTGCATCGTTAGTTCCTCGTGCGCGTCAGCGCGATCGCGTATACAGACCTGATCATTCCTTGTTCCTTCAGAGTCCGCGCAGCGACATTCATGGTCGCGCCAGATTGGAAAAGGTCATCCATCAATAGAACCGACCTGTCTTGAACATCTTGACTACTCACGAAAGCAGATTGGAGCGCTGCTACCCGTGCCTGGAAGTCACCGATATCTTTCATCTGCGCCGTGGTCTTCACTTTTTTGAGAGATGCGGTATCCAGCGCAATCCCAAGGCGCTTGGCAACTTCGCTCGCAATCTCTATTACCGGTTGAAAAGCACGTTGCCTCGAGGGCGGCACAGGAATCACAACGTTGGGGTGTATACCCCATCTGTGCACGAAACCCAGCACCACCTGCGCGATGTGATGCAGACCGGATTTATCACCTTTGTACTTCAAGCGGTACACAAGTTCACCCAACTCGGAGCGGACAGTATCGAACTCCGGGTGACCTTGCTCGTTATATCCAATCAAGGTGCTTGAAATCGTATGTATGTCCAGCACGTACCCTTGATCCCAAGCACCCTTGATCTCCTTGGGGTGAATTTCCATACGCGGAGAATCTGCGAACGCGCGTTTTCAGACTAGGCTCCGTGACACTTCTTGTACTTCTTTCCCGACCCGCAGGGGCAAGGATCATTGCGTCCAACCTTCTCCTGCCCACGCACGACTTGCTGCACCTGTTGTGTCTCCCCGGCGCCGGCCATGCGTGCCTGCTCCAATTCGCGGCGCTTGCGGCGCCTGAAGGCTTCTTCGAGTTCATCCGCAGAGGTTGAGACCATCCTCGGACGCCGTCCATTTCCATCACCAGCGCGATGTGCTGGGCTGGGTTGGGCCTCCTCTGCAGGGGGAGCCTGTGCAGGAGGCTGGGCCGGCCGCTCCAGAATCTGCATCAGGTAGAGATACCGGACCGTATCCTCCTGGAAGCGCTGCATCATCGCTTCGAACATTTCGAAGGATTCTTTCTTGTACTCGACCAGCGGATCGTGTTGGCCGTATCCGCGCAGCCCGATGCCTTCCTTCAGGTGATCCATGCTGAGCAAGTGATCCTTCCACTGCTGGTCGATCACACTGAGCATGATCATGCGCTCGTGATGGCGCATCGCGTCCGGCCCGATCAGTTTCTCCTTCGCTTCGTAGCGTTCCTTCAGCTTGCCGAAGATCGCATCGCCCAGTTCCCCACGGCTGAGTTCCTCTGGCTTGATGCCTTCGGCAAGAATGTCCACGCCAAAGCGGGTGAAGACTGCATCCTTCAGCCCTTTAATCTTCCAGTCGTCAGCGTGAGCTTTCTCTGGGCAGTACTCCTCGAGTTGTTCGGCCAAGATGGAAGCCACGTAATCTTCCAGAATCAAGTCTTTCTGGTCGATGCCTTCGAGCAACCGGCGGCGCAGGCCGTAAACGGCCTCGCGCTGCTTATTCATCACGTCGTCGTATTCGAGAAGGTGTTTGCGCGATTCGAAGTGCTGCGCTTCCACAGCCTTCTGCGCAGTCTCAATGCGACGCGTGATCATCTTCGATTCGATCGGCACGCCTTCTTCCATCCCGAGGCGTTGCAGTAAGGTCGAAACCCACTCTTTTGCGAAGATGCGCATCAGGTCATCTTCGAGCGCAAGGTAGAAACGCGACGATCCGGGATCACCCTGGCGTCCAGCACGTCCACGCAGCTGGTTATCGATGCGCCGCGATTCGTGCCGCTCGGTGCCGAGAATGTGCAGGCCGCCAACTGAGATCACTTCCTCATGCTCGATGTCGGTCTGTTGCTTGTAGCGGTTGAACGCTTCCGTCCACTTGTCCGTCGGCACAACGTACTCGTTGCCGTTGTAGTAGAAGACGGAACTCTGTCCTTCTTCCTGCGGACCTTCAATCTTCCCCTGCGCCACACGCAACTGTTGCGCAATTCCCTTCTTGACCATCTCCTGCTTGGCCATGAACTCGGGATTGCCGCCCAGCAGAATGTCGGTACCGCGGCCCGCCATGTTGGTCGCGATCGTGACCGCACCCTTGCGCCCCGCCTGAGCCACGATCTCCGCTTCGCGCTCGTGGAACTTGGCATTGAGAACGACGTGCTTGATGCCCTTCTTCTTCAGCAGGTCCGAAAGCCGCTCGGATTTCTCCACCGACGTCGTACCGACCAGAACCGGCTGGCCCTTAGTCGCGAGTTGCTGAATCTCGTCGGCCGCCGCAAAGTACTTCTCCTTCTCCGTGCGGTACACGATGTCGGGGTTCTCGATGCGCCGCATTTCCTTATTGGTGGGGATGACGACGACTTCCAGCTTGTAGATCTTGTCGAACTCGGTCGCTTCTGTCTCAGCCGTACCGGTCATGCCCGCCAGCTTCTTGAACATACGGAAGTAATTCTGGAAAGTGATCGTCGCCAGCGTCTGGTTCTCGCGCTCGATCTTGACGTTTTCCTTCGCTTCGACCGCCTGGTGCAGTCCATCCGACCAGCGCCGCCCCGGCATCATGCGCCCGGTGAACTCGTCGACAATGATCACCTCGCCGTCTTTGACCACATATTCCACATCCCGCCGGTACAGCGCATGCGCCTTGATTGCAGTCTCGACGTGGTGTTTCCAGCCCCAGTTTTCGGGATCCGCGATGTTGCCGATGCTGAGCAACTGCTCGACCTTCTCCCAACCTTCGTCGGTCACCGTGGTGTTGCGGTGCTTCTCATCGATGACGAAATCGCCGGTGTAAGTCGGGGCTTCACCCGGGGGCCCCGGAATCTCCTCGCCCTTCTCCAGCTTCGGGATAATGCGGTTGACCTTGTAGTACTTGTCGGTGGACTCCTCGCTCGCGCCGGAAATGATCAGAGGTGTGCGTGCTTCGTCGATCAGGATGGAGTCGACTTCGTCCACGATCGCGTAGTTGTGGCCACGCTGCACGCAATCCCGGATGTCGAACTTCATGTTGTCGCGCAGATAGTCGAACCCGAACTCATTGTTCGTGCCATAGGTGACATCTGCAGCGTAGGCGGCCCGACGCTCCTCATCATCCAGATCATGAACGATGACACCCACCGTTAATCCAAGGAAGCGATAAAGCTTGCCCATCCACTCGGAGTCGCGCTTTGCCAGGTAGTCGTTGACCGTGACCACATGCACGCCGCGTCCGCCGAGCGCGTTGAGATATACGGGAAGGGTCGCGACCAGCGTTTTTCCTTCACCGGTCTTCATTTCCGAGATCTTGCCATCGTGCAGCACCATGCCGCCGACTAACTGCACGTCGAAGTGCCGCATGTTCAGCACCCGGCGCCCGCCTTCTCGCACTACGGCGAAGGCTTCAGGAAGGATCTCGTACAGAACTTCCTGCAAGGCATCGTACTGCTCCTTTTCCTGCCGCTTGATGCGATCAAGATCATTCTCATCGTCTTCCGCATCCGCCGGAGTCTCACTACCAGCAGGCGGATTCCCGTTACCTCCTCCAACCCGGCTCAGCCGTTCCTGAATACGCTTCCGGAATTCATCGGTCTTGGCGCGCAGCTCGGCATCGGAGAGCTTCTGCATCTCAGGTTCAAGCGCGTTGATAGCATGCACGTTCGGCATCAGCGCCTTAATAACGCGCTCGTTTTTCGTGCCGAAAACCTTACCTAGCAGTGTATTGATCAACCGGAAGTCCTTCAGAGGGGCACGTACGCCCGAATGCTGTCTTTAGAAGCCTAGCATATTAGATGCGCCACGAGTCGCCTCGGGACCTTAAAGCCCCCGTGCTATAGAATGGCCGTACGGCTGAAGGAGGCTCCATGACTGCACGCCTCTCTACTCTGTTCCCATTGCTGCTCCTGCTGATCACCTTAGCACCAGCGAAAGACAAGAAAAAACCCACTTTCCCCGAAGATGTTTTGCGGGCGCAAACCGTCCGAGTCGTGATTGACCCGCAAGCCGGCGAGCCCCTCGACCGGCCAAATACAAATGTCGTCGCCCGAGACAACGTCGAGAGAGCTTTGATGGCGTGGGGACGCTTCCGGCTGGTGATGGACGGCCAGGAATCCGACCTGGTCATTGCGGTTCGCACCGGCAATGGCCAGTCGCTGCGGCCCACCATCAAGGGTGGACCTCTCGATCAGCGCCCGGGGGTTGGGCAATCGACCGACGGCAGTATTCGCATCGGTGCACAGCAAGGCCGCCCGCCATTCGGCGATCCCAGCTCGTACCCGCAAGATCGGGGACCTCATGTCAGCAATGAGGTTGGCCCCAGCGAGGACATGTTCGCGGTGTATCGCGGAAATTTCGCCGATCCGCTGGATTCACCACCAGTTTGGCGCTACATCAAAAAGGACTGCCTTCGGCCCGCACCCCTAGTACCAGCTGTGGAGGAGTTTCGCAAGGCGCTCGCCCAGGCAGAAAGGCCGAAAGTTCCCAAGAATCCATAGTCCGCCTCCGCCGGCAGATTCCAACGAACCCTGCGTTCCACCGCGCTTTTCGTGTATATTCCCCACGACCCATGCCCACGTTCTACGACCGTTTTCTGGAATGCGCCGAGCGCTGGCCGAACAACGTCGCCCTCGAACTCCAACGCCATGACCACCTTGAAAGCTGCACTTACGGCGAGCTTCACACTTGGGCGCAGTCCGTCGGCCGCTGGATCACCGAAAACAACATCGCTACCGGCTCCCGGCTGGCAATTCTCGCCGATAATCATCCCCGCTGGGTCGCCGCTTATCTGGGCATCATCGCCTCGGGCTGCGTAGCCGTCCCGCTCGATACCGCGCTTCACGACGACCAGGTGCTGAAGCTTCTGAAAGACAGCGGCACAACTGCCGTTTTTGTCGATGTCAAACACGTTCCCGCGACCCGGCCGGCGGTGAAGGAACTCAATGTCGGATTGATCCTGACCGACCCCGACCGCATGACCGATCAGGTCAGGCAGGATCGCTTTCTCGCCAACCTGCCAGATATCTTCAAAGCCGGACCGGGCTCGTTCAAGCCCCTACCCGTGAAAACCGACGATCTTGCTTCCCTGCTCTACACCTCCGGAACCACGGCCGATCCAAAGGGCGTGATGCTTATGCACGGCAACTTTCTCGGCGAAGTGGACGCGGTGTTCAACTGGGTGAACATCGGACCGAACGACGCCCTGCTCGGCGTCCTGCCTCTGTTCCACGTTCTGGCACTCATGGCCAACCTGCTCCTGCCGCTGGTCAAAGGATCGCGGGTCGTGTATCTGGAAACGCTGAACACCACGGAACTGATGAAGGCGCTGCAGGAACGTAACATCACGGCCTTCGCCGTCGTGCCACAGTTCTATTACCTGATTTACGAGCGAATTTTTCAGGAGATCAAGAAGCGCGGGCCAGTCACGCAGAAGATCTTCGGAGCTATGGTCGTACTGAATCGCGCGCTGCGCAAAATCAGTATCAACGCCGGATCGATCCTCTTCCGCAAAATCCATCACACGCTGGGACCGAAAATGCGCTATCTCGCCACCGGCGGATCGCGCTTCGATCCGGAAATCGCAAAAGGCTTCTACGATCTCGGCATCGACGTGATGCAGGCCTTGGGCCTGACGGAGACGACAGCCGCCATCTACGTCAATGCACCAGACGATATTGTGATCGGCTCCTGCGGCAAAGCGATGAAGGGCGTTGAAGGCAAGATCGTTGATCCGCAACCCCAGGAAGACGGCGGTCCCGCTGTGGGAGAACTCGCAGTCCGCGGCCCCGTCGTCATGAAGGGCTACTGGAACCGTCCGGACGCCACGGAAGCGGTGATGAAAAACGGATGGTTCCTCACCGGCGATCTCGGCTATTTCGACTCTAAGGGGAATTTGTTTCTCACTGGACGCAAGAAAGAAGTAATCGTCCTGAGTAATGGCAAGAATGTCTACCCCGAAGAGATCGAAGCGCATTATATGAAGTCGCCATACATCAAGGAAATCGCCGTGATGGGCCTGGAAGGCAAGCCGGGCGAGGAACGCGACCGGCTGCACGCGGTCATCGTGCCCAACTTCGACGAACTCAAGAAACGCAAGATCGTCAACGCCAAGGAAGTGATCCGCTTTGACATCGAAGGGCTCTCAGCTCAGATCGCCACCACGAAACGCATCAGCAGCTACGAGATCTGGCAGGAGGACCTGCCGCGCACCACTACGCGAAAAATCAAGAGATTCGAAGTCCAGAAGCAGGTGAAAGCAAATCTGGCGAGAAGACTTTCCGACGACGCCGAACTGCCGGCCGAAAAGCCGCTCACTGCCGAAGACGCCTCATGGCTCGATCAGCCGGACGTCCGGCGTGGGCTGAAAATCGTGCGTGAGTTGTCACACTCTGTCCCTGCAAATCTGCGACCCACGAACAATCTCGAACTTGATCTCGGACTCGATTCCATGCAACGCGTCGAACTGCTTAGCCGCCTCGAAGAAGAGTTAGGCGGCAACGTCGACGAAGGGCAACTCACAGAGATCTACACGGTCAAGGACCTTATCGACGCCGTTCTCGAGAGTGCGGCCAGTGGCACCGGAAAACCGGCGACTCGCGCCCCCTCCGCTGGATGGAAAGCTATTTTGGCCGAGGACCCGGATGATCCGGAGGTCCTTGACCTGGTGCGCCCGCACCGCCTCCGCACAACGCTCTGGTATTTCATCTCGCGCCTGATGCAAGTCATTTCTCTCGATCTTTTTGATTTGAAGGTAAGTGGGATCGAGAAGCTGCCCAAGAGCGGTCCATTTCTCCTCTGTTCCAATCACCAAAGCTACATCGATCCAGTAATTCTGGTAAGCGTATTGCCCGCGGAGGTCTGCCAGCGCGTGTTCGCCGTGGGAACGAGCGAAATCTTCGGCGAGGGGTTCATGCGCTGGCTGGCGCGTCAGGTCAAAGTCGTTGTCGTCGACCCGGATGCAAATCTGGTCCCGGCGATGCGCGCCGGCGCCTTCGGGCTTCGACAGGGAATGGCGCTCATTCTCTATCCCGAGGGCGAGCGCTCGATCGATGGCACGCCGCGCATCTTCAAAAAGGGGGCGGCGATCCTGTCGATTCATCTGCACGTTCCGATTGTGCCGATAGCGATCGAGGGTTTCTACGACGTCTGGCCGCGAAACAGGCCATTCAAGGGATTCAAGCCGCTGAAAATCGAATTTGGCGATCCGATTCTGCCTCTGCCTGAGTCCGGGGCGTCGGAAGAGGCATACGAGAAACTCACCTCCGAACTGAAATCATGCGTCGTGATGATGTGGGAAGGTCTTCGTGGCAATCGGTAATGCTTCACACGCCCGCCGCCGCCGCCTCGCCCCCGAATGCCTTCCTGCATCCGGCCACGATCAGCGAGTCGTAACGGCCCTCGGCGCGCTTCACGACTTCCTGCCCCGCCTGCGACGGCGACATCTTCATGCCCCGTAGCCCCGTCGTAAGTGCCTCGTACTCTTCCGCCAACGAGAGAATCTGTACTTCTAACGACATGTCCTCAGGTTTGCCACCCTCTTGCCGGAGCCGCCGCTCAGAGAGGAAAATCGGAATCGCACGCCGCAGCGATCCACCCGTCGTTCCAGCCTTGGAGACGGATTTGCGCCGGCGGTTCCCCTTTCGCAGATCTTCTTCCGAAACCTGCGCCGCCTTGATGAGAACTTCGTTCGTGATCCCCAGATCCTTCATGTTGAACAGTAGCGCTGCCATGCGGATGTCTTCGAGGCTTTGTGCATCGAGGCCCGCCGACTCTGCAATCTTGTTCGCGCACATCGAAATCCGGTAGCCATGCGTCTCGCTGTATTTCTGATTCGCAAGAAAATTGTGCAGAATCACCAGCATCCCCTCATATCCTTCTTCCATTTCTCGCAAGCTCTTTTGGTTGTGCTCGTACAGTGTGCCGGTAGCGTATCCGGCCACCATCAACACTCCGCCCCACACGATCAGGTCAAACCACAACCCAAAAGGAATCTCGATGCGACGCACGAACATCGCCGGATTCAGAAAAACAAGCAACACGACCAGGATGATGCTGGCAACAGCAGTCAGCGTGGCATGCCGCCGCCCAAAGTGATACGCCGAATACAAGGTCGGAAGGAAATAGAAGACGAGAGCCATGCGCTGCGATGCGACCACGAAGTTCAACATCGCAGCGATCAGAACAAGAAACAACAGCAGCCATAGTTCCGGATTGATCTTGCGCACAGTGCCTCCGGGGGTTGAGAGGTACCATCCTGAAGCGCGGTGTCCGGCTGCGCCTCAGATTTCCAAACTTGCCCGTCTTACTATTTTCGAAGAGTGGAGAACCTGACCAAGATTACCGAGGTAACAGTAACTGCACGGAATCCTATTCGGTTGGCGTGGATTTTTCTTTCTCTGCGCTCTTTGCGTCCCTTCTCCGTGTTCTCAGCGGTTCAGGTTTTCGCACTAAAAAGTATTATTAAAACCGCAGAGAACCCGAGAAACGCGGCCGAGAACGGCGAGAAGAGCCGTCTATTGCCGGAGTTCGAGGTTGTTTTTCACAGGCTTCTGGGAGCTACTTTGCGCGCGGATGCGTTTGGTCGTACACCTGGAGCACGTGTTTCATGGAAAGTTGCGTGTAACGCTGCGTCGTAGACAGGCGCTCGTGGCCCAGGAGTTCCTGAATCGCGCGCAGGTCTGCACCCTCTTCCAGCATGTGTGTCCCAAAGGCGTGCCGCAGGGTATGCGGATGAACGTCGGGAGAGAGCCCCTTCGACACAGCAATTTTCTTGATGATGCGTCCCACACTACGTGTCGTAAGCCGCCCGCCTCGCTGGTTAATCAACAATGCGTTTGAGTTCTTGCGAGTCTCAGCCAATAAGACCTGCCGCGCCGGAAGATACGCCGCAAGCGCATTTTTGGCGGTTTCACCAAATGGCACGTAGCGCTCCTTCTTCCCTTTCCCGCGGATCAGTATGGCTTCGGCGCTCAGCCGGATGTCGTCGATATTGATCCCGGTCAACTCCGAGTTGCGGATCCCGCACCCGTACAGCAGCTCGAGCATCAGCCGGTCGCGCTCCGGAAATGAAGCCGTCTCCGGCATTTTCCCGTCGAGCACGGAATTCATCTCTTCAATCGTGGGCACGCGCGGAAGTTTCTTCGGCAACCTCGGCGTCGCAACCAGCTTGGCAGGATTCTGCTCGACGACACCTTCTTGTGCCAGCCAGCGAAATACCGAGCGCACGGCGGCCAGGGAACGCGCTACCGATGTTTTGCTCAGACCTTTTTCGTACAGTTGCGAAAGAAATCCTCGGATTGCGATGTGATCGATCTGTTTCCACCCTCTCGTTCCGACATATGCCGCAAAGGTCCCGAGATCGCCGGTATAGGCCTTGATCGTATGCGGCGAGGCGTTCTTCTCGCGCAAGTGGCGGAGGAAATCGGCAACAG
>Ga0335070_10012125_pt1 | contig 10067 bp, 4 predicted proteins | sample Lox_Sample_13_FD_206722 | JGI IMG/M metagenome (GOLD analysis project Ga0335070, IMG submission 206722) | Soil microbial communities from Loxahatchee National Wildlife Refuge, Florida, United States - Lox_Sample_1.3 | ecosystem: Environmental > Terrestrial > Soil > Wetlands | place: USA: Florida... | reverse complement strand
TGAGGCCTCGCTCGTGCTCCTCCCCCAGCTCCGGCTCGCCCTCGACGCCGGGCGCCCGGCGCGCGCGCTGGTCCCGTTGCAGCACGTGGTGGTCTCCCACGGCCACATGGACCACGTCATCGGGCTTCCCGCGTGGGCGAGCCAGCGCCAGCTCAACGGGATGGCGGGAGGGAGGGTGTACGTCCCCGCGTCGCTGCGCGACGGCGTCCGCGAGCTGCTCGCGACGTGCGCGCGCCTCGAGGGCGGGCGCCCGTACGACGTCGAGGTGATCGCGGTCGAACCCGGGCGGACCGTCGTCCTCCGCCGCGGGTTCGAGCTCCGCTTCGTCGCGACGTCGCACTGGGTCGAGACGCTCGGGTGCTGCGTCGAGTGGGTGAGGCGCCGCCTGCGCCCGGCGCTCGCGGGGCTCGAACCCCAGGAGCTGCGCCGGCGCCACGACGAGGGTGAGGAGATCACCGAGGAGGTCCGGACGCTCCTCCTCGCCTACCTCGCCGACACCGGGCCCGAGGTGTTCGACGCCGACCCCACGCTCGCCGGCGCGGAGGTCCTGGTCGTGGAGTGCACGTTCCTCAGGCCCATGGACCGGGAGCGTGCGGGCCGATTCGGGCACATGCACCTCGACGACCTCGTCGCGCTCGCGCCCACCCTCCGCAACCGGCACCTCGTGCTGACGCACCTTTCGCGGCGCCACCGGCTCGGCCCCGGCGCGCGCGTGATCCGGAAGGCTCTGGAGGGAACCCTCGTCCCCGAGCTGCACCTGCTCAACGTCGAGTGGGACTGACGACCGTTCGACGGCCAATTGAGAGTTAAGAGTGAAGAGTTCAGAGTGAAGAAGCGGGAGTCCCGGAGTTCGCGACCATCTGGTGGCCTCCGTTTCTCAACTCTCAACTCTCAACTCTCAACTCTTAACTCTGAACTTTTCGCTGTATTGGCGCGGGTGGCCGCCTGCGCCTCAGATCGGTCACCAGAGGGGAAACCCCGCCACCTTGAACTCGCGGCCCGCGCCGCCGAGCTGCGTGCCTTCGACGGCGAGCTCGAGCCGCACGAGCGCCAGGCCGACGCCGCCCGCCTCCGGGTGCCACCCCCAGCTCGTCAGCGTCCCGCGCACCTTCTCCTCGCCCGTCCGCGTGAGCGGGACGGGGAGTGCCGGCCCGTTGGGCTCCCCGCGGGTCTGGCGCACGCCCACGAGGACGCGCGTCGGGTGCCCGTGGGTCTTCATGCGGGCGATCGTCTCCTGGCCGACGTAGCACCCCTTCGAGTACGAGATCGCCTCCTCGTCGATGCCGACCTCCGGCGGCAGGACGGAGTCCGTGAGCTCCGCCCCCCACGCCGGCGCGCCACGCCTGAGCCGGGCGAGGTGGACCGTCTCCGGAAGGAGCGCGCGGACGCCGTGGCCCCGCAGCTCTTCGGCGAGCTCCTCACCGCCTTCGGTGAGCACCGCCCCCGGCACACCGAGGGGCGTGCGCCCGAACCACGAGACCGGCCGACCGACGAGGGATGCCGCGTGCCACCCTCCGTCGGCGAGCACGCCGGGGTCGCCGCCGAGCGCCGCCGCGGACTCCAGCCACCGGGCGCCCACGATCGCGGTCGCCCCGCCACGGTCCGCCACCGCCTCGGCCGCGCAGCGCGAGAGCGCGAGGTACCTGCGGAGCGCCTCGGCGAGCGCCGCCGCGCGGCCGGGCCCCGCCATCAGGAGCGTCTCGTCGGCACCGGCGAAGACGGCCATGAGTGCGCGGAACTGCCCCTTCGGGGCGAGCAGCAGGGCGAGAGTTCCGGCGCCCGGTGCGAGCGCCCGCAGGTCCTGGCTCAGCACCCGCTGGAGGACGTCGCGGTGACCAGGCCCGGTGACGCGCACGAGGCCGGCGCCCTCGAGTGGGAGGAACCCCGCCCGCCGCTCGAGCTGCTCGAGCTCGCCCGCGATCCGCGACTCGTGGCTCATCGTGCCACAAGACAACACGCCAGCCGCGGCCCGATCTTCCCGGCGGCCGCGGCGACGGCGCCTTGACGGCTCCGAACTCCGTGAACGACACTCCCGCCGGGGGACACGCGTGGAGAGTGTTCGGGTCGCGAGCCTGCGTGAGGTCGCTGGGACGTTCCTGAGGATCGGCGCGACCTCGTACGGCGGCCCTGCGATCGTGGCGCAGATCCGCCGGGTCACGGTTTTCGAGAAGCGCTGGCTCACCGACGACGAGTTCCGCGAGTCGCTCGCGTTCGTCCAGACGCTCCCCGGCCCGATCGCGACCCAGACCGCCGCCCATATCGGCTGGCGTCTCCACGGCGGCCGCGGGGTCCTCGCCGCCATGCTCGCGTACAACTCCCCCGCGTTCGTGCTCATGCTCGCGCTCTCGGCCGCCTACTTCCATTTCGAGCAGCTCCCCCTCGTTCACGCGGCGTTCCGCGGCCTGGGAGCCGCTGTGGTGGGGATCGTCGTCCAGTCGATCATGTCGATGGCGCAACCCGCCCTCAGGAACTGGCGCGGCGTCGTGATCGCGGCGCTCGCGGCGTGGGGGTTCTTCGGCGGCGCCAACACGCTGCTCGTGCTGGCGGGGGCGGCGCTCGCAGGGATCGCGATGGGCGCGTTGTGGCCCGGTCACGCCGGCGGGGCGACCGGCGGCGACGAGGGCGGCCGCGCCGGCCCGGCGGCGGCGTCGTACCGGCGCACCGTCGCGGCGGTGTGCGCGGTCGCGGTCGCGTACGCGGCGGCGATCGCCGCATCCGGGTTCGTCTCGCCCCGGCTCCCCGCCCTCGGGCTCTCGATGACGAAGATCAACCTGATCGCGTTCGGCGGCGGGTACACGGCGGTCGCGTTCATGTACCAGGAAGCCGTCCATAGCGCGGCGCACGCGTGGCTCACCACCAAGGAGTTCATCGACGGCCTCGCGCTCGGCCAGATCACGCCCGGACCCGTGATCATCACCGCGACGTTCATCGGGTACAAGGTCGGCGGCGTGCTCGGGTCGGCGTTCGCAACGGTGTGCATCTTCCTCCCCTCGTCGCTCCTCCTCGTCCTGCTGGCCCCCCACTTCGCGCGCCTCCGCCACCTCGCCGTCGTGCAGAGCGCGGTGAGCGGCCTGCTCGCGGCGTTCATCGCGATGCTGCTCCACGTGCTCGCCGACGTCGCCAGGAGCGCGCTCGTCGGCCCTCTCGAGGTCGGGCTCGCCGCCGCCGCGGTGGTGGCTCTCCGGCTACGGGTGAACGTCATCTGGGTGGTCGTGGGCGCCACCGCCGTCGCGCTCGCCTTTGTGCGGTAGCTCACCCCCCCTTGCCCTGAATTTGAGATACGATCGCGTTTCAGGAGGTGGACGTGTTGCAGGGAGCGACACAGGCGGCGCCGTCCTCGCTGCTGGCGCTCGCGACCACGGTGCACGTGGCGCTGCTGATGCTGCGCCGCTACCGCGGCGTCCGCACGCTCGGCCAGGCCGGGGTCCTGCTCCCGTCGCTCGCCCTGACCGCGATGCCGTGGCTCTTCCCCGACCCGAACTGGATCGGGATCGGCCTGTTCGTCCACGTCGTCTGGTTTGCGGCGTGCGAGAAGCTCCTCCCGAAGCCGGAGGCTCCAGCAGCACGGAACGCCCTTCCGGCCGCGGGGCCGGCGGCGTCTGGGGCACCCCTCGCGTCGCCCGCGCCGGCGTCCCGGTTCACTCTGCTCCCGGTGCTGGCGGTGTTCGAGGAGAGCGAGGACATCAGAACCTTCCGGATTGCGCGGCCCGACGGGTTCCGGTTCCTGGCCGGCCAGTTCCTGACCGTCAAGGTGCAGGTGGACGGGAAGCCGATGGTGCGCTGCTACTCGATCAGCTCCGCGCCCGAGGCCGCCGGCTACCTCGAGATCTCCGTCAAGCGGCAGGGAACGGTCTCGGGCACGTTGCACGCTACGGTGCGACCCGGCACCACGCTCACGGTCAAGGGCCCCACGGGCAAGTTCACGTTCCCGGCCGGGGACGACCGGCCGGTCGTGTTCCTCGCCGGCGGGGTGGGGATCACGCCGTTGATGAGCATGTTCCGGCACGCCGTCGCCTCGCACCCCACCCGGCCGGTGACGCTGATCTACTCGGTCAAGAGCGACCGCAGCGTCGCGTTCCGGCACGAGCTCGACTGGCTCGCCGAGCGCCACCCGCAGGCCACGGTCGCGATCGTGACGAGCCAGGGCCCGTTCCCGATCGGCCACTTCGGCGGGCGCATCAGCGAGGACCTCGTCCACCGGCTGGTGCCGGACATCGCGAGCTCGATCTTCATGGTGTGCGGGCCCGGACCGATGATGGAGGGGATGAGGAAGATGCTGGCGTCGCTCGGCGTGCCGGACGCCCAGGTCCGGCACGAGGCGTTCGAGGCCGCGATCGCGATGTCGAAGGAGGAGACGGCGCCCGCCGCCCGGACGGGCGCCTCGCGGCCGGCCGGTGCCGGGGCGACGCTCACGCTGCGGCAGACGGGGGTGACGGTGGCGGTGACTCCCCGGCAGACGCTCCTCGACGCGGCCGACGCTGCGGGCGCCGCCATCCCCAGCTCATGCCGCGCTGGCGTGTGTATGACGTGCCGCACCCGGCTGCTCGAGGGCGCGGTGGACTGCTCCTCCGACTCGCTCGACGACGAGGACCGCGCCCAGGGGTACATCCTCCCGTGCGTCGCCTGGGCGAAGGGGAACTGCGCCCTCGACGCGTGACGGTGCTCCGGCTGCGGGATCTGCCGTGACGGCCGACGAGCGGTTCAGCGACCGGGTGCTCCCGCTCCGGGGACTCCCGGGCCCGATCTAGGCTAGAATTGCAGGAACTCGGAAGTCGTGTCGATGGGTGAGGTGGGCCCGGGCCGGCGGCGGCTCGGGCGGGGGGTGTCCGTGCGAAGACCGCGAGGTGACTGTCGTCACAGTCTCTGGACGCAGTCTCACACTACATTGCGGATTGTCAGGGTTTGACATTGGCCTGGGGGGGCCCCGAAAAAGTGCCGAGAGTGTCCGGCGTCAGTCTGCAGACGCACGACGAACACGTTCCCGACCGCATCGGGGCACCGGCCTTCCCCTCTCGCGTGGTCTCACCGGCCGCTCCCGCCGCCACCGCCGGCGCCGCGCCGGCGCGGGGCTCCGCGGCACCCTCTGCGCGCAAGCGTTCGGCACGCGGAGTCCTCCTCCTGTCGCTTCTCGTCACCGTCGCGGTAGCGGCCGTCCTGCTGATCGGGTTCCACGGGTGGGCGTACTACCGCACACCGCTCGGGATCCGCGGGTACACACCGGCTCACAGGCTCCTCCGACCGTCCGGCCGCATCGGCCTCATGCTGGGCATCACCGGGTCGGTGCTGATGCTCGTCATGCAGACGTACTCGCTGCGCAAGAAGTTCAAGTTCATGGGCAAGCTCGGCTCGATCCCCGCGTGGCTGGACTTCCACATCTTCTGCGGGATCCTCGGGCCGGTCCTGATCACCTTCCACACGTCGTTCAAGTTCAACGGTATCGTGTCGGTCGCGTACTGGTCGATGGTTCTCGTCTTCCTGTCGGGGTTCGTCGGGCGGTACCTGTACGTCCGCATCCCCAAGAGCATCCGCGGCCAGGAGCTCACCGTCACCGAGGTCGAGGAGCGCGCCGCGGAGGTGAAGGCAGGCCTCCTCGCGATGCGCCTGCCGCGTCACCTGGTCGAGCAGGTCGAGTCGTTCGAGGCGCGGGTGATCCCTCCGCCGGGGCAGAAGGCGCGCCTTAGCGGCCTCCTGTTCGGCGAGGTCTACATCCGCCTCGCTCTCCGCACGCTCAGGCGCCGGATCCGGCACGACGGGGTCGGGGCGAAGACGCTCCACGACGTCATCGCGCTCACCGCCGAGCGCGCCGTGCTGCTGCGGCGGGTCGCTTACCTCAAGAGGACCAAGAAACTGTTCGAGCTCTGGCACATCTTCCACAGGCCGCTGGCGTACGTGATGCTGGTGATCGTGATCGTCCACGTCGCCACGGCCGTGTACTTCGGGTACGCGTTCGGCCGATGACGAGGAGGACGCGATGAGCACGAGGCGCACGGCGTCCGGCAGACGACACCTCCGCGCCCTCGGCGCGTGCGCCGCCGTGCTCGCCGCGCTGGCTTCGAGGGCGGGCGCGCAGGAGATCGGCGCCCTCGTCTCGCCGGGACCGCTCGCGAGGGCGCACGCGAAGCTCGAGGGCATCGCGAACTGCCAGAAGTGCCACGAGCCCGGCCGCAAGGTCACGGCCGCAAAGTGCCTCGAGTGCCACAAGCCGATCGCGGAGCGCATGGCGGCGCACAAGGGCGTGCACAGGAACGTCACCACGGACTGCGTGAGCTGCCACGTCGAGCACGCCGGGGTGGACGCCGAGCTCCGCCCGATCGACGTCAAGAAGTTCAACCACGCGCAGGAGGCCGGCTACCCGCTCGACGGGAAGCACGCGGCGCTCGCCGCCGACTGCGCGCAGTGCCACAAGACCCGGTCGTTCCTGGGACTCTCCGCCGAATGCGCCTCGTGCCACCAGGACCCCCACCACGGGACGCTGGGCGCGAACTGCGCCGGCTGCCACTCGACCGCCGTGGCGTTCAAGGACTCCGAGAGGGCGTTCGACCACTCCAAGACCGCGTTCCCCCTCACCGAGGCGCACGCCAAGGTGGAGTGTGCGAAGTGTCACGTCAACAAGGTCTACAAGGGGATCAAGTTCGCCCTCTGCACCGACTGCCACAGGGACCCGCACCTCCAGGCGTTCGGGTCCGCCTGCGTCAACTGCCACACCGGAGCGACGTGGGCGACCGACAAGGTCGACCACTCGAAGACGCGCTACGCGCTTCTCGGCCGGCACCAGACCGTTCCGTGCGCCTCCTGCCACCGCCAGCCGCCGATGAAGGTCAAGCTCGCGTTCGACCGGTGCGCCGTCTGCCACGCCGATCCCCACAAGGGCGAGTTCAAGCAGGACTGCGTCGCCTGCCACACCACCGCGGGCTTCAAGAGCGCACCGTTCGACCACGCGGCGCGGACGTCGTTCGCGCTCACCGGGCGCCACGCGGAGATCCCCTGCTCCGACTGCCACAAGGGGGCGACCGTGCCCGTCGGCACCAAGGTGGTCGCGACCGTCGAGTTCCGCGGCCTGTCCAAGGCCTGTGCGTCGTGCCACTCCGACGTCCACGCGGGCAAGCTCGGCACCGCCTGCGAGAGCTGCCACGGGAGCGCGACGTTCCGCGTGGCCACGTTCGTGCACCCCAGCGACCCGGAGCTGTACGGCGGCCAGCACGCCCGGGTCGCGTGCGGCAAGTGCCACGGCGGCGAGGGAACCACGAAGACCGGCATCACCGGCAAACCGGCCGCGCAGAGGGTGTACCGCGGGCTGTCCACGGCGTGCGCGAGCTGCCACACGGACGCCCACCTCGGCCAGCTCGGCGCGCGCTGCGAGAGCTGCCACTCGGTGGACGCGGCGAAGTTCGCCGCGCCCGGCTTCTCGCACGCGGCCACCGCGTTCCGGCTCACCGGGAAGCACCTCACGACGGAGTGCGCCAAGTGCCACCGCCGCGAGACGGCGACGTTCCCGTCCGGCCGGGGCGAGGCCGTCCGGTACGCGGGGGTCGGGACCGCCTGCGCGTCGTGCCACCAGGACGTCCACCTCGGCCAGCTCGGCACGGCGTGCCAGAGCTGCCACGCCACCGAGACGTTCAAGCTGGCGAGCTACACGCACCGCGAGAACCCGGGGTTCTTCACCGCCAAGCACGCCTCGGCCCGCTGTCAGGATTGCCACAAGAGCGTCGAGGCCGACTACCCGTCCGGCCACGGGACCGCGGTCCGCTACGCCTCCCTCTCGCCGGCGTGCGCGAGCTGCCACGAGGACGTCCACATGGGGACGCTGGGCACCCAGTGCGAGACGTGCCACACGACGCAGCAGTGGCCGGGCGCGTCGCGCGCGTTCCACAAGGCCACCTCGTTCCCTCTCGACGGCCAGCACCTCGGGGTGGCCTGCGCCTCGTGCCACCTCAACGGCCAGACGAAGGGGACGCCGAACCGTTGCTACGACTGTCACTGGGTCCGCCGGCAAGACGACGTGTACCGGACGGAGCTCGGGACGGACTGCGAGAACTGCCACCGCACGACCTCGTGGCGGTCGGTCGTGTGGGACCACACGGCCGCGACCGGGTTCACGCTCGCGGGCGCCCACGCCACCCTCGCCTGCCAGCAGTGCCACACCCAGCTGCCGTTCCAGGGCCTCTCCTCCGACTGCTACTCCTGTCACCGGCAGGACTTCGTGACCGCCACGAACCCGGCGCACGTCGCCGGCGGTTTCTCGACGGACTGCAAGATCTGCCACAAGTTCTCCGACGCCTCGTGGAGCCAGGCGCACTTCGACCACTCGCAGACCGCCTTCCCGCTGCTCGGGGTGCACGCGACGCAGCCGTGCACCGCGTGCCACCCCAACAACGTCTTCAAGGGGACGCCCACGGCCTGCGTGGCCTGCCACCAGACCGACTACAACAACTCGAAGAACCCGAACCACGCGGCGGCCGGGTTCTCCACGGCCTGCGACACCTGCCACAGGGTGAGCGACACGAGCTGGTCGCTGGGCGTGTTCAACCACGCCGCGACGGCGTTCCCGCTCGTCGGCGCCCACGCGACCCAGCCGTGCTCGGCCTGCCACTCCGACAACGTGTTCAAGGGCAAGCCCGTGGCGTGCGTCAGCTGTCACCAGCAGGACTACAACAGCACAACAAACCCGAACCACCAGGCTGCCGGGTTCTCGACCACCTGCGACACCTGCCACAAGGTCTCCGACACGTCCTGGAGCCAGGCCACCTTCGATCACTCGGTGTTCCAGCTCGCCGGGGTCCACGCCACGACCGCCTGCGCGAACTGCCACACCGGCGGCAACTTCAGCGCACCGTTGCCTACGACGTGCGCCGGGTGTCACGCCAAGGACTACCAGGGCGCGACCGCGCCAGTCAACCACGCGGGCCTGCCGACGACGTGCGACTCGTGCCACAACTTCGCCGACGCCTCCTGGACGCTCGCGTCGTCGTTCAACCACGCCACGTACTTCGCGCTCGCAGGCGCGCACACCACGGCCGCCTGCGCCTCGTGCCACACCAACGGCAACTACACCACGGTCCCGACGACGCCGTGCGTCGCGTGCCACGCGAGCGACTTCGCCGGCGCCGCCGCGCCGGTGAACCATGCCGGGTTCCCCAACACCTGCGACACGTGCCACAAGTTCTCCGACACCTCGTGGACGCAGGCGACGTTCAACCACGTGAGCGTATTCCCGCTCTCGGGCGTCCACGCGACGACGGCCTGCGCGAACTGCCACACCAACGGCAACTACACGACGGTCCCGACGACATGCGCCGGATGTCACACGAAGGACTACCAGGGCGCGACCACGCCGGTGAACCACGCCGGTCTGCCGACAACGTGCGACTCGTGCCATAACTTCGCCGATGCCTCCTGGACGCTGGCCTCGTCGTTCAACCACGCGACGTACTTCCCGCTCGCGGGGGCGCACGCGGCGACCGCGTGCGCGAACTGCCACACCAACGGCAACTACACAACGGTCCCGACGACCCCGTGCGTCGCGTGCCACGCGGCCGACTTCGCCGGCGCGACGGCCCCCGTCCCGCACAGCACGTTCCCGAACACCTGCGACACGTGCCACAAGTTCTCGGACACGTCGTGGACGCAGGCGACGTTCAACCACGCGAGCGTGTTCCCGCTCTCGGGCGTCCACGCGACCACCGCGTGCGCGAACTGCCACGTCGGCGGCAACTACACCACCGTCCCGACGACGTGCGCCGGATGTCACACGAAGGACTACCAGGGCGCGACGACGCCGGTGAACCACGCGGGTCTGCCGACGACGTGCGACTCGTGCCACAACTTCGCGGACTCCTCCTGGACGCTCGCGTCGTCGTTCAACCATGCGACGTACTTCGCGCTCGCCGGGGCACACGCGACGACCGCGTGCGCGAACTGTCACGTGAGTGGCAACTACACCACGGTCCCGACGACCCCGTGCGTCGCGTGCCACGCGGCCGACTTCGCCGGCGCGACGGCCCCCGTCCCGCACAGCACGTTCCCGAACACCTGCGACACGTGCCACAAGTTCTCGGACACGTCGTGGA
>Ga0335070_10012124_pt1 | contig 10067 bp, 8 predicted proteins | sample Lox_Sample_13_FD_206722 | JGI IMG/M metagenome (GOLD analysis project Ga0335070, IMG submission 206722) | Soil microbial communities from Loxahatchee National Wildlife Refuge, Florida, United States - Lox_Sample_1.3 | ecosystem: Environmental > Terrestrial > Soil > Wetlands | place: USA: Florida... | reverse complement strand
CCCGGGCTGGGGCACCGAGCCCAATGAAGAGGCGCTGCGCGCCCACCCGCCGAAGCAAGCCGGCGGGCTCCTGAACTACGGCCGCAAGGCCTAGTGGCGCTGCCGTTGCGCTCTGCTCGCTGACCTTGCGGAGACCGCGCCTGCCGCGCCGCCAATGCTAGCGGGACGAGGCCATGGTCGGGTTGCCCGGCAGCTGACTGACCTGGGTCCGGGTGCCATCCGAGCTGACGAACATCAGGAGGCCGCATGCGACCAGGAGCGTGCAATAGAGCACGACCATGCCGCGGATCCATCTCCGATAGGTCGCCCGTTCCTCGCTGTTCGCCTCGCGAAACCTGAGGGGGGTCAGCGCGTTCGCGCAATGACCTGCATCGTCACCTTCGAACATGACACTTCTCCGCATATCTTCCCGACCAGCACGCACAAGCGCCGACGCCAGACAGCTACGGAAACACCGCCATTGACGCGAAATCGGCCGGCGCCGTCCCCGGCGAGCCTGCGGCGAAATAGATCGCAAGCAACATGACCACCGCGCAAACGGCAAAACCGACCAAAATGCTCATGTCCCGGCTATGAATGTCTTGCTTGGAGGTATTCAGCTGAACGCGCTGAGCGAGTTCCATCTCAAATCTCCATAAAAAATTGACCTGCAGCCCGCCGCCCGAAAAAAAGGGGGGCTTCCGATAAGACGGTTTCCCAGCATTTAGTCGCTGTTGCCAGCGTAGCGATGTGAAATCCGCCACAAGTTGCAGGACACAATCATGCGAGCCGCGGGTCGTCTTGAGAATCAAGCTTCGCGGTAACTGAACTCGCTCCAGGCGTCTCGCGCCGCCTGCCCTTTGGCGAAGTCAAGGGTCAGCCATGCTGCTGTTGTTGAGCAGCGGCAAACACGGGAGCGCACGTCTTCACATTGCACGCTCCTCCGTCAACAGCCGCTCATGCAGGCGGGGTTCTTCACGTCAGGCCTGGGATCGCCAGTGAAATGGTCGCGATTCGGCATCTTGATGGCGGCCAGTGACTTTGCATCGAGCGTCGCATCGGCCGGAAGCAGGCCATTGAGATTGAGGATGTAGGCGGACACCGCATAGACATCGTCATCGGAGAGCGATTGCGGCGCGTTCTGCGGCATGGCGCGACGGATGTAATCGAACAGCGTCGGAGCGTAGGGCCAATAACTTCCGACGGTGCGGACTGGATTTGCCGTTGCCAGCGTGCCCTGGCCGCCGGCGAGCTTGTCGCCGACGCCGCCCTGCCCCATGTCGCCATGGCAGGCCGCGCATTGCTGCGCGAACACCTCACGCCCATGTGAGACCGTGCCGCGACCCGCCGGCAGGCCGCGGCCGTCGCGCCCGATATCGATATTCCAGCCCGCGATTTCGCCAGGCGTTGCCACGCGTCCGATGCCGTAAGGCCCCTGCGTTTCCGCCCGTGCCAAACACATCAGCAGCAGAGCCCCGATAGCCGTGATCCAGGTCTTACGCATTGGCGGCATTGGTCACCTCGCCATTTTCCGCGATATGCCAGGGCCAGATCGCGTTGTTGTGATAGAAATGATTGTCGCCACGTACCGCGAGCAGTTCGGTCAGCGTCGGCTGCACATAGCCGGTCTCGTCGATCGCGCGGCTTTGAATCGTGGTGGGTTCGCCGTTCCAATGCCATGGCAGACGAAAGCGCGTCAGGGCGCGGGTCAGGATCGGCTCCTGCAGTTCTGCCTCCCGCCAGCTCCTGCCGCCATCGACCGAAATATCGACCCGACGGATCTTGCCATGTCCGCTCCAGGCGACGCCCGTGATCTCGTGAAAGCCTTTGGCGGACAGCCGCTGACCGCCAGAGGGCCGGGTGATGATGGATTTTGCTTCCATGTAAAACGTGAACTCGCGCGCCGAGCCATCCGGCATCAGGTCGGTATATTTGGACGTCTCCTCGCGTGAATAGGCAGGCTCGGCTGTGACGTGCAGGCGACGCAGCCATTTCACATTCATATTGCCTTCGAAGCCTGGCAATAGCAGCCGCAACGGATAGCCCTGCTGCGGCCGCAGCCGCTCGCCATTCTGGCTATAGACCAGCATCGCATCGTCGAGGCATTTCTCGAGAGGGATGCTGCGCGTCAGCGCCGCCGCGTCGGCCCCTTCGGCAACGACCCATTTGGCCTCCGGCTTCAACCCTGCTTCCGCGAGCACGAGCGTCAGGCTCACCCCGGTCCATTCGGCGCAGCTCAACAGGCCGCACAGGTCGGAAGCCGTCTTGCCATACGGCTTCTTGTAGACGGGATTTCCCGAGCATTCGAGGAAGTGGATGCGCGACTCGGACGGGAAGCGCCTGATGTCCTCCATGGTGAAGATCAAGGGACGCTCGACCAGCCCGTGCAGCATCAACCGATGCTGCGCCGGATCGATGGTGGGAACGCCGCCATGGTGGCGCTCATAGAACAATCCGTTCGGCGTGATGATGCCGTCCAGATCCTGCAGCGGTGTGCGCGCCGCCGCCGAGAGGTATTGCGGCAGGTTCTTCGGGATGTTCTTCACCACGTTCTTTTCGAACGGCGACGGCGTGCCATAGAGCTGGCCGCCGGTGGGATCGCCTGGCACCTTCATCCATTCCGGCACATCCGGCGGCAGATTGTCGGCTCCGGCGCGCGCATCCGTCACGCCAGCAAGGACCGCAGTGCCGAGTGCAGCACTGCCGCTCAGAAAACCACGGCGCGATGTCCGCGCGCCGTCGTGATCCTTGTTGTTGTCTGTCAGCTCGGTCATGCTGCATTCTCCCTTCAGGTGCCCACATCAAATCGATAGAACCGGCGATTTGCAAATGGACCACAAAATCTCGATGATGGGCCGTTTCGGCCAACATCGTCCCAAAAGCCGGGCGGCGGGCAAGAGTTTCTTCCCGAATTCACCGCACCACCGAGCGGATCGCAGCCGATCCCCTGCTCCGCGGTTCGGCCAGAGCCGGCGTCGGAACGGAAGCACGGGAATTGTGAAGGACACGATTGGCCAGGTTCCGGCTTCCGGGTCATCGCAATTTGATCTCAGCCGGCACAGGATCAGAGCAGCAGCTTCGGCGTTTCTCCCCTATCCGGAAAACAGTATCACAGGACGAGCCAAATGGCGCAGAGCGAAGTTCTGATCGTCGGAGCGGGACCCACCGGCCTCGTACTTGGGCTGTGGCTTGCCAAGCTCGGCGCCAAAATCCGAATCATCGACAAGACCGCAAAGCCGGGGACCACCTCGCGCGCGCTTGCGGTTCAGGCGCGCACGCTTGAACTCTACCAACAGCTCGATCTCGCGGACGCCGTGATCGCGCGCGGGCACCAGGTGCCGGCGGTCAATCTCTGGGTCAAGGGCGAGCCGGCCGCTCGCCTCCCGTTCGAGAACGTCGGAGCCGGCCTGACGCCCTTCCCCTTCCTGCACATCTTTCCGCAAGACCAGCATGAGCGGCTGCTGATCGAGCGGCTCGAGGCCTTGGGCGTGGCGGTCGAGCGGCGAACCGAGCTGCTCGGCTTCACCGAGCGCTACGAGCGCGTCATTGCCCGGCTTCGCGGCAGTGACGGTCAGGAGGAGGATTGCGAGGTGCGCTACATTGCGGGCTGCGACGGTGCGCGCTCGCTGGTGCGCGAGAGCATCGGCACCGGATTTCCCGGCGGCACCTACCGGCAGATCTTCTATGTCGCCGATGTCGAGACCGCAGGCCCGACGGCCAATGGCGAGCTGCATATCGATCTCGACGAGGCGGATTTTCTCGCCGTGTTTCCGCTGGCAGGCCAGGGGCGTGCGCGGCTGATCGGCACCGTGCGTGACGAGCGCAGCCAGAACGCCGACAACCTCCAATTCGAAGACGTCAGCGATCGCGCCATCCAGCACTTGAAAGTGAGGGTCGAGAAGGTCAACTGGTTTTCGACCTATCATGTGCATCACCGGGTGACGCAGCATTTCCGCAAAGGACGCGCCTTCCTGGCCGGCGATGCCGCGCATATTCATAGCCCCGCCGGCGGCCAGGGCATGAACACCGGCATTGGCGATGCGATCAATCTGGCCTGGAAGCTGGCGGCCGTCCTGGCAGGGCAGGCCGGCGATGCGCTGCTCGACAGCTACGAGGCCGAGCGCATCGGTTTCGCGCGACGGCTGGTTGCGACCACCGATCGCGCGTTCAGTTTCGTGACCGCCGAGGGCCGCATCGCCGATCTCCTGCGCACCCGCATTGCGCCCGTCGTTCTACCGTTCGCCGCTCATTTCGAGGCCGTGCGGGAGTTCATGTTCCGCACCGTCTCGCAGATCATGTTGAACTACCGCGATGGCCCGCTAAGCCGCGGCGTTGCCGGGGACGTGCATGGCGGGGACCGCCTTCCCTGGGTTACGTTTGATGGCGCCGACAATTTCGGGCCGCTCGCACGCATGGAATGGCAGGTCCACGTCTATGGCACGGCCGAGAAAGACCTCGCCGCCTGGTGCCGGGCGCATAATCTGCCGCTACACGTCTTCGCCTGGCGAGAGGAGTATCGCTCCGCCGGGCTTGCCCGCGATGCGGCTTATCTCATCAGGCCGGACAGCTACGTGGCGCTGGCGGAGCCGCGCGGCACGGCAGCCGCGCTCGATCGCTATTTCGCCGATCATCGGATGCAGGTCGGATCGGTCGCGCACCGGGCGCGGCGCTAGCCTCACTCTCCCGGAACGATCGCATTGCTCGGCGTCGGCCGATCGGTGATCTGCTGGCCAAACAGGCTGCCGATCAATTCGACCGCCGTGCGCGCGGTGCGGCCGCGCTCGTCGAGGAACGGATTGAGCTCGACGATGTCGACCGAGCGCACCAGCCCGGAATCGTGCAACAACTCCATGATCAGATGCGCCTCGCGATAGGTCGCACCGCCAGGCACAGTCGTGCCGACGCCCGGCGCAAGCTCAGGGTCGAGAAAGTCGACGTCGAAGCTGACATGGAGCACGCCGTTTGCGGCCCTCACCTTGTCGATGACGCGGCGAATCAAGACACTGACGCCGAATTCGTCGATCGCCCGCATGTCGACGATCGAGACGCGGCGGCTGCGCAATAGTTCTTTCTCCAATTTGTCGATCGAACGGATCCCGAACAGCTCGAGCTGGTCAGGATGGATCGGACTGCGCAACTCCTCGTCGACGAGACCATCGAGCCCATCCTCGCCGCAGAGAAACGCGGCGGCCATGCCATGCATGTTGGCAGTCAGCGTGGTCGCCGGCGTGTTGTAGTCGGCATGCGCATCCAGCCACAGGACGAAAAGCTTCCGTCCCAATTCCTGCCAATGGCGCGCCATGGCGGTAACCGATCCCATCGAGAGCGAGTGATCACCGCCGAGAAAGATCGGGATCGCGCCGGTCTGGGCGAGCTCATAGCCGCGCCGGCTCAGCAGCCGGACCCAACGCTGGATATCCCGATAGTGCTTGGCATTCTGCGGTGGAGCGTCGGTCAGATCGGCCATGCCGCCGACAGAGAGATCGCCGTAGTCGGTGAGGTCGAAGTCCAGGCTTTCGAGCAAGCTCAGCAGGCCGGCCGTGCGGATTGCCGCCGGTCCCATCAATGTGCCGCGCTGCGAGGCGCCCAGGTCGATCGGGGCACCGAGCAGCGCGATGCGTCGCGTTGGTTCCAGTTTGGCGGCGTGGGTCAAGGCGCATCCTTTGCGATTGGACGTCGAAAGATCAATTGCTTGGAAAGATCATCTCAGGGTAACAGAGATTCTGCCAGTCGGTGCCTCCGGCACTCCACGGTGTGGCATGGCATCCGGTGGGGTCGTGAAGGCGGCAATTTTGCGCCGGACCACAGGATCGAGACAGATCATCAGAACAAGCTCGGGCCCCGCCGATCGAGCCTGGATTCCCAGGTCAGCAGGGTTGCCGAAGCCACCATGATGACGATCCCGCCGATGCTGAGGCCAAGCTGCATCGCAAAGCCGCCCGCGATCTCGACCAGGATCGCATACGCCGTGAATGCCAGCAGCACGCCAAGGCAATACATCGCGAGCGAGCTCTCGCCGCAACGGATCATGGCCACCATCACTGGCTTGATCGGGCCATGCCATTCGGAGGGCATCAGGCGCGCAACGACGATCGCGAGCGCCAGAAAGTGCAGAAGCCGCAGCGGAGCCATGTGGCTCTTGTCGATGGGATAGATCAATTGCGCCAGCTCTGGAGAGATCAGCCATGCCAGCGCGGTGAACTTCCAGCTCAGCGCAACAACGAGGCTCACGGCGAGATAGCCGACCGCCAGCACCAGCACGGCACGCGACTGCACGATGGCCTGGAGCCAGGGTGAGCAGTGGCACGAATACCAGGCGCCGATCACAAACAAGAACTGCCATGCGAATGGGTTGAAATACAATTCGCCGGCAGGCCAGGCCGGCACATGCCAGCTGAAGATCTGCACCATCATGTAGAGCAGAAACGAGGCACCGAGCGCAACCTCCGGTTTGCGGGTCATCATCCACAAGATGCCCGGAAAGGCGGCGTGCAGCAGCACAAAGGTGAGGAGAATATCGGTATCAACAGGCGCGAACTGCAGCAGCACGGTATGAACGATTGCCGGGCCCGGCACGCGGAAGAAGAAGCCGGTGTTGGTTTCGTCGAGATAGCGCTCGCCACCGCCGACAATCCACACCAGCGCGACATAGAAGAGCACAACGAGCAGGAAAGCGGCGTAGATTTCCCAGGCTCGCCGCAGCGCGCGGACCACAATGGTACGCCAGCCCTGCTCCGGAAGCGCATGCCCATAGGCCAGCATACAGGTGTAGCCCGATACAAAAACGAAGACTTCGCTGACATCGCTGAAGCCGTAATTGCGCAACGTCAGCCAGCTCAGCGAATTGTCGGGAATGTGGTCGATGAAGATGAACCACAGGGCCAAACCGCGACAGGCATCCAGCCGCAGATCGCGGCGGTCGGCACCGGATTGAAGTGTAGCGACGTCGGTCATTGGCTGCGGGCGATCGGTCACAAGCGCACCTGGCCCCATCCGCCGGATCATCTGATGCAGCCGTATTTTTGGCAGATTCGGTGGCGACCGTCTGCCTCCGGAAACGCACGGCTTCGATGCCTATTCTAGCCCAACCAATGGTCCGGAGATTGCGTTAGCGCAATGCGCTATTGCGGTGAGAGAGATGACGATCAATCGGCAGCGGCAATGACAATGCAACCCGGTCTGATTTCGTTTCAGGCCGCCCGGTGGGCACCGCTCCCGACCGTAACGGGCCGGGGGGTGAGACATTCTTCTTCGAACGCCGCCGCGGACATCGGACGGCCAAACAGATAGCCTTGGCCTTCCTGACATCCCATCATGACCAGGAGATCGGCAATCGCCCGGTTCTCGATGCCCTCGGCGATCACCGCGAGGCCCAATTGCATGCTCAAGCCGACCGTCGAGCTGACGATCGCTGCATCATCAGGATCGGTCAGCAGGTCGCGCACAAACGACCTGTCGATCTTGAGGCCGTCAAGCGGAAATTTCTTCAGATAGCTGAGGCTGCCATAACCGGTGCCGAAATCGTCAAACACAATCCGGACCCCGAGCTGCTGGATCCTCTGGAAGATGCCGAGTACACGCTCCTCATCGAGCAGCAGGATGTCCTCGGTCACCTCCAGCTCCAGCAGCTGCGGCGAAAGACCGGTTGCCGCCAGGACATCGGCTACCGATGTCGCGAGGTCGCCGGTCTGCAATTGCGAGGGCGCCAGGTTGACCGCGATGCGAACGCATTGCCCGGCGAGCTCCCAGATCCGGCCCTGACGGCACGCGGTCCAGAGCACCCATGCCGCGATCGTCTCGGAACTCGGTGAGGTATTAATGACGGGCATGAACTCGCCGGGCGATATCAGGCCGCGCTCGGGATGGCGCCAGCGGATCAGGGCTTCCGCGCCGATCAGGCCGCCGTCCGTCAGACGCACCTGGGGCTGATAGAACAGCTCGAACTCGCCCCGTTCAACGGCGAGCGCCAGCTCGGATTCCAGCCGCAGGCGCGCCTCGAGTTCCTGTCTGATGCTGCTTTCGAAGACCACATGCGCGCCGCGCCGGGTTGCCTTGGCGCGGCAGAAAGCCAGATGGCCGTTACTCAGGAGCTGATCCGCATCGCAGCCGGCGTCCGGAGAGATGGCGACGCCGATGCTGGCCCTCACCCGATGCTGACGGCTGCCAGCCTGCAGCGGCGCGTCGAACGCTCGTGCGATGCGCTCGGCGAATTGTGTTGGCGTCTCGTCGAGCAGCCGGCAGGGCACGGCAACTGCAAACTCATCTCCGCTCAGCCGGGCGACAAGACCTGCATCGCCTGTCTGGGCGACCAGCCGCTTGGCAACCGCGCGAAGCACGCGGTCGCCGCAGGCCTGACCGAGCATGTCGTTGATATGCTGGAAATGGTCGAGGCCGAGCACGAGCAGCAGGACCCGGCCTTGCTCCGGCTCTGCAGCCAACAGCATGGCGGCAACACCGTCGTGGAGGGTATTGCGGTTGGCAAGGCCCGTGAGCGAATCGTGCTCCGCCAGGAACCTGATGCGTTCGGCTTCGCGCTTCCGCACGGATATGTCGCGCAGAACCGCGCCATATTGAAAGCCATGGGTTCCCTGCCAGGCCGAGAAGCAGGCCTCGACGGGAAATATTTCGCCGCTTTTCCTCAGCCCCTCGAATTCCATCACCGAGCCGCCGGGCATTCGCAGCGAAGGAAGCGCGGCATTTGCGATCGAGAAGGCGTGGCGCGCGCCGTCGCGAGAGTTGGCGCAGATGGTGTCGAACGGCTTGCCGATCATCTCGGCCGAATCATAGCCGAAAATCGCCACCGCGCCGGGATTCCAGACCGTGATGAGATGATTCTGGTCGGTGCAGACCAGACCATCGCCGAGCGACATGGCGATGCGCTGGAAGCGATGTTCGGCGATGCGGCCGAGCCAGTCGCGCAGATCGATTTCGTCGAGTGCGATCGCCGCGAGGTAAACCGCGATCGCGGTGTGAAACAGCGAGGTGTCGATCATGAGCGGCAGCTTGGCCTGCACCAGCACCGCACCCGTCTCCACCGCGGCCGCCATGCTGACCAGCATGATCACCCGCATGCCGGCGCGGAGTTGCCGCCAGCACACCATCATGAGCAGCGAGATCGCGGCCACGCCGGCCAGCGTGACGGCGTCGGAGGTGGCGCGCAGCATGCGGCCTTGCAGCATGGATTCGGCGGCCAGCACCTGCAGCACCGGGCCGGAAACGACCGCGCCGTTCGGTATACTGAAGCGGTCGCCGAGTTCGAGCGCCGTCCCGCCGACGATGACCTTCCTGTCCTTCAGCCGCGCCAAGGTCGCGGGCTCGCCGCGCAGCACGTCGACATAGGAGACGACCGGGATGCCGGCTGGACGAATGCTGAAGTCGATCAGGAAAGAGGCGTCTTTGTCGTTAAATTGCCCGCCCAGAACCGCGCCCATGGAGGAAAGGAATTCGACCCCGAGCCGTTCGCCAAAGGAGTAGCGGCGGACCAGGCCATCCGGCTCGATTGCGACATTGACGACGGCTGCCCATGAATGAGCTGCGAAGCCCGGCAATGGCCGGTTGATGTGGATTTTGGAGGGGTTGCCGGGCTCGCCGCCGGGTTGCTTGAACGAGGGCAGCACCACCGAACCGCCCGCGCCTTGCAACGCCTCACTGAAGGCGCGGTCGGCGGCCGCATCCGACGGCGCGCTGAAATCGACATCGAAGGCGATGTCGCTTGCGCCCGCGAGTTGGAGCTGCCGAAGCAGCTCGGCGTGCAGGCCGCGAGGCCACGGCCAGACGCCAATCTTTTCCAGCGAGGGCGCATCGATGGCAACGACCACAATCTCGCCCGTGGCTGGACGCTGCAGCCAGGCGAAGCGCAGATCCGACAAGGCATTACGGAATACGCCGTGCCAACCGGTGCAGAGCACGGTCGCCAGCGCGATCACCACAAGGACATGCGGTCGAAAGTGCTTCAAGTCTCATCCCCACGCACCCACGGACGGCCGGGTGCGCCCCTGCGGGGCGAAAAAACGCGCCCCCAAATCTACCCGCTAGTGTTTGCCATGGCCGTGCCCATGGTCGTTCCCGTTCCCGTTCCCATTTCCGTT
>Ga0335070_10012122_pt1 | contig 10068 bp, 7 predicted proteins | sample Lox_Sample_13_FD_206722 | JGI IMG/M metagenome (GOLD analysis project Ga0335070, IMG submission 206722) | Soil microbial communities from Loxahatchee National Wildlife Refuge, Florida, United States - Lox_Sample_1.3 | ecosystem: Environmental > Terrestrial > Soil > Wetlands | place: USA: Florida... | reverse complement strand
CTTTTTGCCAGTGATTTATAATACTTAACGCCAGCTCCTGCTGCTCCTTAAGCGGCGTCAACACGTAATACCGGTATACGCCATAGGTTTTGGCTGATCTTGCGATATCATGCACATCAAGATTGGTTACAGCCGTAGTAACCAGGTTCCGGTTTTTATCATAAACCGGGTAATGGAGTAAAGCGATACTCAAATTCGGGCCTGTCGGAACGTTCTCTGCCAATTCTCTTCAATCTCCGGCAAGCTCCCTGAGATAACTCTGTTCATCGTCCGCAAGGCGGGCGGAACGTATCAGGTCAGGCCTGGTCACATATGTCTTTTTAAGCGCCTGGCGACGTCGCCATAAAGAGATTTCACGATGATTGCCGGACAGCAATACGTCCGGAACTCTCAAGCCCCTGAACTCCGACGGCCGTGTGTACTGGGGGTATTCAAGAAGCCCGTCCGAAAAAGAATCGTCGGATGCCGATTCATCGCTTCCCAGAACTCCGGAGAGGCATCGTGAAACAGCGTCTACCATCACCATGGCAGCCAGCTCTCCACCGGTCAGGACGAAATCTCCCAGTGAAATTTCATAATCGACGAAAAGATCCTTCACCCGTTCATCCACGCCCTCGTATCGCCCGCAAATGACTATCAGACCTTGTTCACGGGACAATTCCCTGGCCATGGACTGGTTGAATGTGCTGCCGCGCGGTGTCGTCAATATTACCTTTGCCTGCGCATTCCCCGGCCGGACAGCTTCAATACAGGCAGCCAGGGGCTCAACCTTCATGACCATGCCAGCCCCGCCACCGTATGGATAATCATCCGTCGTCTTATGCCTGTCCACCGCATAATCACGCACGTTATGGATGCCTATCTGCAACAACCCCTTATCGACAGCACGCTTTATTATGCTTTCGGAAAAAGGTCCATCAAACATGGAGGGGAAGAGCGTAAGGATATCAAACTTCATAAGTCAAGCAGCCCTTCGGGAGGGTCTACCGTCATTGTGCCTTCAGCTAAATTAATTTCAGCGACAATATCCTCGACGGCGGGGATAAGATATTCCTTCTCACCCATTCTGACAACATATACATCGTTGCCGCCGGCCGCCAGAATGTCTGACAGCTCCCCGAGATAGCCGCCCCCGATCGTCCGGACTTTCAAGCCGATCAGATCACACCAGTAATATTCTCCATCCGGAAGCTCCGGAAGCTGTTCACGTCTTACAAATATCTCCCGCCCGACAAGATGCTCGACCTGATTTATATTATGAAAGGACTCCAGTGAAAGAATTACTTTTTTACCGTGTATCGAGGAGCCTGCGACTTCGTAGCCGTCCAACTCCCCGTTGGGTCCTTTTAGAACAATTGTGTGATGCGAAAGAATACTTCCGGCATCACCGGAATATGGAGCTACACGCAGCTGCCCCCTTATCCCGTGGGTGGCAACAACCTTGCCGATCAAAACCAGACTGTCACTGCTAAACATTACTCAACAATTTTAAGGATAGCCTTTTTGTTTCCCTTGGTAGAAACTGCATTGAGAAGCGTTCGCATGGCCTTGGCGGTTCTTCCCTCTTTTCCGATTATACGTCCCATGTCCTCTTTTGCTACGGTCAGTTTGATAACAGTCGTCTCATTTTCCATCTCTTCTGTAGCACTTACTTTGCTGGGGTCATCGACAAGAGCCTTGGCAATCATCTCTACGAGTTCTTTCATGTCGGTATCCTCTGTGAGAGTAGAATGTCCGGCGGACCGGAAAATCGGAAAATCATGCGGCTTTCGTAGCAAATTTCTGCCAGATGCCTGCTTTCTTGAGAATCTGTTTTACGGTATCGGTTGGTTGGGCTCCCTTGCCCAGCCATTCCAAAGCCCTGCTTTCCTCGAAACTGATTGCAGCCGGATCCTGGTTCGGATCGTATGTGCCGACCTTTTCAATAAAGCTTCCGTCCCTCTTATTGCGTTCATCGGTAACGACAATCTGGTAAAAGGGCTTCTTCTTGGCGCCCGCCCGGGCGAGTCTGATTTTTACTGCCATTTCTTCCTCCTGATTTTCTGCGACGCCTGGGCCGCAATAATATTCGAATGATTCGGATCTTATATCTTATTACTTAACAACGATGAAACATGCCTTAAAACGGGAGCATTCCCCTGCCCATCTTGCCCATCCCTCTGAGCATTCCCTTGGCGCCGAGCTTCTGCAGCTGCTTTACAACTTTTTGCGCTTCCGTAAAGCGCTTCAGCAACTGGTTCACTTCCTGAACGGTCGTGCCGCTTCCTTTTGCTATACGAATTCTCCGGCTCCCGTTGATGATCGAATGATTAGTCCTTTCAGCCTGGGTCATGGAGTCGATTATCGCTTCTATTCGCTTCAGTTCCTTCTCGCTGGGCTGGGCGCCCTGCATCTGCTTCATCATTTTCCCCATTCCGGGGATCATTCCCATGATTGACTCAATGGAACCCATTTTCTTGATCTGCTGCATCTGGCTCTTGAAATCATCAAGGGTAAACTCATTCTTCCGCAGCTTTTGCTGGAGCTTCTCGGCTTCCTTTACGTCAATTACCGATTGCGCCTTCTCGATAAGAGTAAGAACGTCACCCATGCCGAGAATGCGCGAAACCAGCCTGTCAGCATAAAATACTTCGATCGCGTCCAGCTTTTCGCCCAGGCCGACAAACTTGACCGGCTTGCCGGTCACTGCCTTTATGGACAGCGCGGCCCCGCCCTTGGCGTCTCCATCGAGCTTGGTCAGCACGACCCCTGAAAGATCGAGTCTGGCGTCAAAACCGGTGGCGACGTTAACCGCCTCCTGTCCGGTCATCGCGTCAGCGACAAGAAGAATCTCGCGCGGGTCAGCCGTTTCCTTGATCCGCACAAGTTCTTCCATCAATTCTTCATCAATCTGGAGACGTCCCGCCGTATCGAAGATGACCGTGTCAAAACCCGAAAGCTCCGCATAGCGGAGAGCATCCCGGCATATATCGACAGGATCCTGTGTCGCTTTCGAATCGTAAACTTCGATTCCGACCTGCTGGCCGACAGTTTTCAGCTGGTCTATCGCAGCGGGCCGATAAACGTCGGCAGGCACCAGCAGAGGCCTTCTTCTCTGCGCCTTGAGATACTTGGCAAGCTTGCCGCAGGTAGTTGTTTTTCCCGAACCCTGCAGACCGACCATCATGACGGAAACAGGGGGTTTTGCCGCAAGGTCAAGGCTGTTGTCTTCACCGCCCCCCATCAGCGCAACCAGTTCGTCATGAACTATTTTAATTACCTGCTGGCCCGGCGCAAGGCTCTGCAGAACCTGCGACCCGACGGCACGATTGCGGACCTTTTCGACAAAATCCCTGACGACCTTGAAATTCACGTCCGCTTCAAGAAGAACAAGGCGCACTTCGCGAAGGGCATCCTTGATATTATCCTCGGTCATAACCCCCTGACCGCGGAGCTTTTTGAATATGGAATCCAGTTTATCAGAGAGGCTGTCAAACATGGGATATATTCTTCCAGTTAATTCTTATCAATTTATCTGTAAAATTGTGGTTATATTGCAAAAAAGTAACTTTAGATGACAGCTTCACTCTTTGTCAAGATAAAATTTAGACAATGACTATGGAGAAGGCATCCGGCACAAATGTCGCCGTTTCATCATTTTTTTCGAAAATTTAATAATACTACGCCTGCGGTTTTTCTCAATCGTCCCGGTCAAATCCGACATAAATCCGGGCGCGATCCTTCGGAGCGTTATTTACGAACAAGCTCTAAATCCCGATTCGCCGCCAAACACGGAGAACCATAAGCTGCAAGGTCAATACATCTGGTAACATTTTGTCCTTTAATAAAGTTCACTGAAGAGCAACCGAAATCGCTTCCCTGGCATCTTCCACAAAGGAAAAATCCAGCTCTGACTTGACGCTTTCCGGTATGTCGTCCATGTCTACCCGGTTTTTCACGGGGACTATCACCTTCTTGACTCCCGCACGGTGCGCGGCCAACGCCTTCTCCTTGAGCCCCCCGATCGCAAGCACGCGGCCAGTCAGGGTTATTTCACCGGTCATTGCGACGTACCGGCAGGCGGCCCGGCCCGTCAGCAGCGAAACGATGGACGTAACCATGGCGATGCCGGCGGAAGGTCCGTCTTTGGGTATTCCCCCGGAAGGAACGTGAATATGTATATCGGTCTCTTCGAAAATCTTTTCCGGAATCCCCCACTCGGAACAATTGGAACGGACAAAAGAGAGCGCGGCCCGCGCGGATTCCCGCATGACCTCACCCAGCGAACCGGTCAGTATCAGCTCTCTTTTTCCGGCCATGCGCGTTGACTCGATGAAGATTATATCGCCGCCCGATTCGGTCCAGGCAAGCCCTGTTACGACGCCGACGCGGTCTTTCTCCGCGGCGACCTCGTTAAAAAATTTCCTCGGGCCCAGCAGTTCCTCCACAACTTCCCGCGTGACAGTCTCGCGCACAGGCTTCTTCTGCGTAATCTCCTTCGCTATTTTGCGACATATGGAGGCTATATTGCGCTGCAGGTTCCGCACTCCGGCTTCACGGGTGTAATCGCGGATAATCCTGTAAATGCCGTCCGTCGTGAATTGCGGCGGAGTCTTCGACAAGCCGTTTTCCTCCACTTCCTTGGGGACAAGAAAGCGGGAGGCGATTTTCTCCTTTTCTTCGTCGGTATACCCGGACAGTGCGATCACTTCCATCCTGTCCCGCAGGGGGGGCGGGATGGTATCGAGAATGTTGGCCGTTGTAATAAACATCACTTTTGAAAGATCATAAGGGACATCGAGATAATGGTCGGCGAAGGAGAAATTCTGCTCCGGATCCAGCACCTCCAATAGCGCGCTCGCCGGATCCCCGCGGAAATCCAGGCCTATCTTGTCGACCTCGTCGAGCATGAATACAGGATTATTATTACCGCAGCGGTAAATTTCCTGGATTATCCTGCCGGGTAAAGCCCCTATATAAGTCCGGCGGTGACCGCGGATCTCCGCTTCGTCCCTCATCCCCCCCAAAGAAATTCGTATGAATTTCCTTCCGAGCGCTCTCGCAATCGATTTCCCCAGGCTTGTCTTGCCCACTCCGGGAGGACCCACGAAACAGAGGATCGGTCCTTTCATGCTCTGCCTCAGGGAACGAACCGCCAGGTACTCCAATATCCTGTCCTTCACCTTTTCGAGGTCGTGATGGTCTTCGTTCAGGACGACTTCCGCCTGGTTTATGTCGTTATTGTCCGGTGTGGATATCTTCCACGGCATTCCGGTGAGGTAATCAAGATACGTCCTGGAAACCGTGTATTCCGGAGAAGACGGATTTATTTTCTCAAGCCTCTTCAGCTCCTTTTCCGCAATCTTCTTGACATCGTCGGGCATTGCGTCGCTGAAAACTTTCTTTCGCAGCTCCTGCATTTCTCCCGATCTTGCGTCGTCCTCCCCCAGTTCCTCCTGAATTTGTTTCATCTGTTCGCGGAGGATATATTCTTTCTGCGTCTTTCCTACGCGCTTGGCAACCTCGGTCTGGATCTCCGCCTTGACCTGGAGACGCTGCACCTCGTTCGTCAGGTGAATATAAACCTTTTTCAGGCGGTCCAGCGGGTCAACTGTCTCAAGCAATTTCTGCAGTTCATCGACGGGAAGGCTGACGTACAGGGCGACAAGGTCCGAGAACCTCGCGGGGCTGTCGATGTAGTCGATCATTTTCAAAACATCGTCCGGAAGCGGCCGGCCGTAGGAAATGGCTATTTTGAGAAGCGCATTGAGGCTCTGCAGCAGGGCATCCGAGACAACCGATTTTTCCACGAATTCACGGACCGGATCAATCCGGGCGAGAATGTACGGGACTTCCTGCATGATCAGGTTAATTCTCACCCGCATGATTCCTTCGACCATGACTTTCGCCCCGCCCTCCGGAAGCTTGTAGAGCTGGTTGATTTTGCAGACCGACCCTATTTCATGGATATCTCCCTGGAGCATTCCCGTTTTTTCATCGCGCAGCTTTACCAGTACGGCAAGATTGTTATAACGCCTTGCCTCCTCGAACGTAACCATCTCCTCGTCATTTATGAAAACAGGGAAAATCATGTAAGGAAACGCCACCATATCCTTAAGCGGGTAAAGCGGCAGTATTTCCGGTATGGTCAGGGAGCTGTTCTCGGGCATACATTTTGTCCTCGGACAATCAGGTTAGCATAAATGCCAATACTCTTACGGGACTTATTTTCCTTATGCGGCGTTTTGAAATACTATCTACAACTTAGCATTGAAAGCCATTCTGTCAAGGCAGACGACAACATGGGCCGCTAATCGGGCATTTCCGGAGCGTGTTCGAACTTACAGGGCACGGGCGCCCTGTGCCTCTTCCCACTCCGTATAGAGACAGGAGATTTTGCAGGAAAGGGCTTGATGGTCTTCCGCGGCGCGCCTGCCTGCGTCCTGGTCTTCGAAAAAACCCGGATCGCTCATTTTCTGTTCCAGTTCATGCAACAAGGTTTCATGCTTTTCTATCAGGTTTTCCAGCTCTTCTATTTTTTTCAATCTGGCCCGTTCATCCCTCTGCCTTTGTTTCTCCTCGTCCCGCCGAAGCATGCGTTCCGCTTTAGCCGCCGGATTCCCATCGGATTTGAGCGGATTTGCCGAAACTTGTCGGGGTGTGGCTCCGTCATCGGCTACACCAGGCCTTCCAGCTGTCTTCTCCAGATAATCCTCATAATTGCCGGCAAAAGACGTTATTCCTCCATTATCAACTTCAATGACCCGCGTTGCGAGGGCATCAATAAAGTGACGGTCATGGGAAACGAACAGTATTGTCCCGGAAAATGATTTAAGGGCGTCCAGCAGTACTTCCTTGCTGAACAAATCGAGATGATTGGTCGGTTCGTCCAGCAACAGGACATTTGCCGGACGGAGCAGCATCTTGGCAAGCGCCAGCCTGTTTTTTTCGCCGCCGGAAAGTACGCCCACCCTCTTCCTGATTTCATCGCCGGAAAAAAGAAAAGCGCCGAGCAGGTCGCGCAGCCCGGGAACCGCATCAAATGGTGCATCGGCCAGCAATTCTTCGTAGACCGTTCTTTCCTCATCCAGGGAAGCGGATTGGTTCTGGGCGAAATAATCGATTATGACATTATGACCGACAATTCTTTCGCCACGCTGAAAACCGCTTCCTGCAAGGACATGCATCAGGGTTGATTTCCCGGCCCCATTGTGACCTACGATGGAAATCTTCTCTCCCCTTTCGACGATCAGGTCAACATCATCAAGAATAACTTTTTCTCCGTATGCCTTTGTCACTTTTTTAAGTTCGAGCGCTATCCTGCCGCTTTTGGGCGCCGGGGGAAAAGCAAAACAGATGCGCTTCCGCTCCGGAGGCAGAACAATCCGTTCAATCTTCTCCAGTTGCTTGATCCTGGACTGAACGAGCGCGGCCTTGTCGGATTTGTACCTGAAACGCGAAATAAAATCCTCTATTTTGGCAACCTCTTCATCCTGGCGGCGCTTCGCCTCCCGCAGCCCCGCGACCCTTTCTTCGCGCTGTTTCAGATAGACGCTGTAATCGCAGTGATAGTCGGTCAGGGAACCGTTCCAGATTTCCGTTATCCGGTGACACACCTGATCCATGAAAAAGCGGTCATGGGACACGAGAATAACGGAATACGGGTACTCTTTGAGATATTCCTCCAGCCAGTTGCGGGCTTCGATATCCAGATGGTTGGTCGGCTCGTCCAGGAGCAGGACATGTGGCTTTTGCAGGAGGAATCCGGCCAGGGCTATGCGCATCCTCCACCCGCCGGAAAACTCCGAACAGGGCCGCTCCCTGTCTTTCATGGTAAAGCCGAGTCCGCACAGAACTCTCCCCGCTTCCGACTCCATCGAGTAACCGCCCCTCTGGCGGAATTCTTCCTCCAGGTGGCCGAACTTGGAAAGCAATTCAGCATTCATATCGGCGCCGTGCTCCGCTTTTTCAAGCTCCGCGGACAGTCCCCGCAATTGCTCTTCGATTCTCCGGAGATACGAAAAGGACGCCATCACCTCGGCAAAAAGGGTCGTCTCTCCGGATGCCATCGCATCCTGGGGGAGGTAGCCGATGACTGCTCCCTTTAATGTCTGAACGGAACCGGACTCAGGCTCCATGAGCCCGGCAATAATCCGCATCAGCGTTGATTTGCCCGCACCATTTTCACCGACCAGGCCGACCCGCTCGCCTTTTTTCAGGTGCCAGCTGATATTCCGGAAAATGGGATTTCCGTTGAATTCTTTTGATAAATTTTGCAGATGCAACATTTAGTCTGTATCTCCAGGAAATAGTTCATCATCATTGTATGAAGAATGAAGCCTTCTTGTCAAATTCTTCGGTTGAATATACACAAGATGCATGAATTAAAATGCTTGATACCGGTTTTTTTCATGCCAAATGATACAAAACTCTGCTATAATTAATAAATTTTGACAGCATTTAAATTCCGGAAATCAAATAACCGGATCACATAAGAATGCAATTCGCACCGCAAAATTTAATTGCGGTGAGTTGCCATGGAGCGAAAGGAAAGCGCTAGATGTCCAAGAAGATGTTGATCAATGTTATGCATCCCGAGGAAGCGAGGGTTGCTATTGTCGCCGATGGCCGGCTGGTTGAGCTGGACATAGAAACGGCAGGCAAGGAACAGACCAGGGGCAATGTTTACAAGGGTTCGGTCGTCAGGGTCGAGCCGGGCCTCCAGGCAGCGTTCGTGGAAATAGGTCAGAAAAAGCTCGGCTTCCTGCAGATGGGCGAAATACAACCCGAATACTGGCAATGGAGGGATGATATCCCGGAAGAGCAGAGAAACAGGCGCCCGAGGATACAGGAAATCCTGCGGCGCGGCCAGGAGCTGATCGTTCAGGTCGAGAAAGGGGAGCGGGACGCCAAGGGAGCGGCGCTCACCACTTTCCTGTCCCTTCCCGGCCGTTACATGGTTCTCATGCCCGGCAGTGATTCCGCCGGTATTTCCCGCAAGGTTGAAAACGAGGCGGACAGGAAAAAACTGAAGGAAATTGTCAGCGAAATCGAGATACCCGAAGGATTCGGATACATAATAAGAACCGAAGCGGTCGGCAAACGGAAAAGCGAACTGCTGAAAGACCTCCAGTACCTTTTAAAACTTTATGAAAACATCCGGGAAAAGGCGGTTGAGTCCAGCGCCCCTTCCCTTATATACCGGGAATCCGATCTGGTAATCCGCACCATCAGGGATTATTTCACCGCCGACATTGATGAAGTGCTCGTGGACAGCAAGGAAGTTTACAAGCAAGCCAGGGCCTTTTTCAAGGAGATCATGCCCAGGTACGAAAAAAGCGTAAAACTCCACCAGGAAAAGCGGCCGATTTTCTCGAAATATCAGCTGGAGGAGCAGATCGACCTCATCTACGAAAAGAAAGTCCCCCTCAAGTCGGGCGGCTCGATTGTCATAGACCCGACTGAGGCACTGGTCAGCATAGACGTCAATTCCGGCAAATCCACCGGCGAGAGAGGAGTCGAGGACACGGCGTTCAAAACCAACCTCGAAGCAGCCGAGGAAGTGGCGAGACAGCTCAGGCTGCGCGACCTGGGCGGCCTGATCGTCATCGATTTTATCGACATGCGGGACCGCAAACACCAGATTGAAGTGGAGAAAGTCCTCAAAAACGCTTTAAAGGCCGACAAGGCAAGGGTCAGCGTCGGGAAAATATCCCAGTTCGGCCTGCTCGAAATGTCTCGCCAAAGGATAAAACAGACCATCAACGAAGGAAGTTACCTGGAATGTCCCCATTGCGGCGGACAGGGAAAAGTCAAATCGGTGGAAACGATGGCCCTTTCTTTCCTTCGCAGGGTGCATGCCACCGCGGCCAGGGGCACAATCGCGGAGGTTCGTGGCGGACTGCCCCTTGAAGTCGCCTATTATCTCCTTAACAGGAAAAAACGTGAACTGACCCAGATCGAAAACGAACACGGCATCGAGATCACGGTAAAAGGCAAACCTTCATTCATGATGAACCAGATTGAACTGGAATTGATGAAGAAGGAGAAGGAGTCTTCCCTTGAACCGGAAGCGGAGTATGCCGCCGT
>Ga0335070_10012121_pt1 | contig 10069 bp, 5 predicted proteins | sample Lox_Sample_13_FD_206722 | JGI IMG/M metagenome (GOLD analysis project Ga0335070, IMG submission 206722) | Soil microbial communities from Loxahatchee National Wildlife Refuge, Florida, United States - Lox_Sample_1.3 | ecosystem: Environmental > Terrestrial > Soil > Wetlands | place: USA: Florida... | reverse complement strand
GGCCGTCGCGTACCAGAACGCTGAGAATCCCTCCAGGATCGTTGTTGCGATCGCAGGTACACAGTTCACGAATGGTGGTGCCATCGATACAGATGGAGCAGTGCTTGGCAATAGCTTTCCAATAGACTTCGACAACTCACTGCGATCGTTCCTTACTGACCTCACGCTCAGTTTGCCTACGAATACTCAGATCGCCGTCACAGGTCACTCGCTCGGCGGCTTTGGTACGCAATTGGCCGTTCCCTTCCTGATCGACCAGGGCTTCACCAACTCCTATGGAGTGACCTTCGGGGCTTTGGGTGCAGGGGCCGTAGCCGGCCAGGCGCACTTCAACTCTTCGCTCAGCACCTACGCGGACTCGATCCTGAATATTGTCAACGCTGGTGATCCTATCGGCACGCTGAAGGCTCAGATTGGCATGGTCGTCCGGGTGGGTGATCAGGGACCAATCTGGCGCTTCCTCGACCTGATCACCGACATACTGTTCCCGTTGGCTCCGCTTTACCTGGCAGGAGCCATCGAGGCGTTCCATGGTCTCGACAGCTACCAAGCGATCCTTGCCGGAATGCCTGCCACGGCTACGGCGCCGCCTCTCCAACTCGACCCAGCTCTCGACACTGCCGAGAACTCCGCGCTGCTCGAGAGCGCAGTTCTGAGTCTTCGGGATGCTGCCGGCAGACTCATGGATCCGACCGTGGATATCGAGGTCGCAAACTTCGGCCAGGCCTATGTGTTGCTGCCTGGCGAGGCCGGCGAGCCCGCTTCACTGCTGACCGTACCGGCCGGAGGTGCGATGGAAGGTGTGGTCGTTGGAATCAACCAGAATGGCGAGCCCAGCCTGTCGTCTGCGGCTGGCGCAGTGGCGAGGATTCATGGGCTGGGGGATGGCGGCGCGCGCCTCGTTCTCAATTCCGGATTTGGCTTTGACCTGGAGAGCGTGGAGATCAAGTCCGATGGTTCGGGCCTGCTCGGGCGCCTCAATGGACCAGCGACAGGATTCGAGCGGGGCGCCATGGTCTGGCTCGGCGGTCGAGACGGGGCCCAGATCGTGGGCGGTGACCGGCCGGATGTCGTCGTCGGCGGCGGCGGAGATGACGTCCTTCTTGGCTTCGGCGGGAACGATCAGCTTTCCGGTGGCCGCGGGAAAGACCAAATGGACGGGGGCGGGGGAGACGACAGACTGAACGGGGGACTTGGCGACGACCGGATGGAAGGCGGCTTTGGCGCCGACCGCATGGAGGGTGGGCCTGGTAACGACACGATGGAGGGTGGCCCTGGCAACGATACCTATGTCTTTGACGGGCAGGGGAATGACGTTGCCTCGGATCTCGATCGTGTCCCAACCGGCGGAGACGTGGACAGGATTGTTGTCGATCCGTCGATTACGCCTGATCACATGGAGGTGTTCTACTCGGGCAGCGATATCATCCTGCGTGCCCATGGTGCGGGCGACGAGGGATCGTTGCGCGTGCGTGGCGGCTTTTCCGGGCAGGAGGGAGACCTCTCGTCATCGATTGAACTGGTCGAGTTCGCCGGCGGCGAGAGGTGGACGCTGCCCGAGGTGGCGGCCCGTGCCCGGGCCCTCCCAGCCGGGGATCCCCTTGGCGAGAGCGGACCGCCGCCATCGGTGCCATTCGTGACCCTGAGCGCTCTCACGGCCTCCGAGGTGGCTCTCACGCGCATCAGCGCGCTCTTCGACGAGGCCAAGGCGGTAATGTCGCCGATCGTCCTTGATCTCGACAAGAACGGCGTCGAAACCATCTCGTCCAGTTCAGGTGCCCACTTCGACCATGATGGCAACGGCCTTGCTGAGCGAACCGGGTGGGTGGGAGGCGACGACGGCCTGCTGGTGTGGGACCGCGACGGCAATGGCCGGATCGACACCGGGAAGGAGCTCTTCGGCAATCGGACGCTCTTGCGGGACGGCGTCACGCGCGCCTCCAATGGTTTCCAGGCACTGGCGTCGTGGGACGACAATGCTGACGGAAAGATCAGCGCCGGTGACGCCCTCTGGTCGCACCTCCAGGTATGGCGGGATCGCGATGGCGATGGAGTCAGCTCGCCCGATGAGCTGTCGACACTCACAGCTCTCGGCATCACCTCCATCCGGACGGCGTATTCGACCTCGGTGAGCCTGGACCCACAGGGCAACGAACACCGTCAGGTGGGCGGCTTCACGTTGGCCGACGGGACGACGGGAGCCGCCGAGGATGTGTGGTTCGGCACGGATATGCTGCACACGGTCGCTCGGGATCTCGTGGCTGTGTCGGCTGACCTGGCCGCCATGCCCAACCTTCGTGGAAGCGGTAATGTCTTCAGCCTCCATCAGGCTATGGCACGCGATACGAGCGGCACCCTGCGAGATCTCGTTGCGTCGTTCGCGAGCTCGACGGATCCCAGCGCGCGTGAGGCTCTCATGGAGAAAATCCTCTTCCGCTGGACAGGGAGTGACGGCATTGCCCCCGCGAGCCGCGGCTCGCTCATGGATGCTCGACAAGTCGCCACGCTCGAAGCATTCATGGGACGGTCATACGTCGGGTACGGAGGCGTTTCCGATCCGCATCACACGTCGGCTCCGCGGCTCCGCGAGGCGTACCGGGAGCTGAAGGAGCTGACATATGCAGGCCTCATGTCAGAAACACGATTGGCGGATCTGTACCAGCGGATCACTTTCACTTGGGACGAGGCTCGCGGCCTCACCGGGAACCTGGATGGCGTGACTGCCGAGCTCAAGCGACGTCTTACGGCGGACCCCACCAGCGGTCGGGCTGACATCGGTGAGTTCGCGCGCTCGGTGCGTGGGCTCCAGGCGGAGTCGACGCTCGGCTATTGGGCGTTCCGCGAGGCTCTCCTGTCGCAGGACGCGTCTCTCGCCTGGGTGATCGATTCCGGAGGGCGCGTTGTCGTCGTGGGGACAAATGGCAATGATTCACTCACTGGCACGCTCGGTCAGGATGCTTTGCGCGGTGGACTCGGCGATGACTGGCTGAACGGGGGCGACGGCGACGACGCACTGCATGGAGATGAGGGTGCTGACACGCTATGGGGCTATGACGGTAACGATGTGCTGGTGGGTGGCGCCGGGAACGATCAGCTGATTGGCGGGAATGGCGCCGACCGGCTCGAGGGGAGCGACGGCGCGGACACGCTCTCCGGTGAGGCGGGAGACGACGTCCTGCTCGGCGGAGCGGGGAGCGATCGCCTGTCTGGGGGCGCGGGCAATGACGTAGTGCGCGGGAGCGACGGTGACGATCAGCTCGCCGGAAACGACGGAGCGGACCTTCTCGACGGAGGGGCCGGCTCCGACTTCATGCAGGGCAATCTTGGTGGGGACGTCTATCTCTTCGGCCGCAACAGTGGACAGGACGGCATCCAGGAGAACGGTGACGTGACGGGAACGGCGGACGTCATACGTATCGGTAGCGGGATCACCCCAGCTGACGTTGCCCTGCGCCGCGACGGCGACCATTTGGTCTTGACGGTGCGGGGCACGACCGACCAGTTGACCGTGTACTACGCGTTCGGCCAGTTCAGCCCTGGCAATGAGATCGAGGCGATACAGTTTGCCGATGGCACGGCCTGGGACCTCACGTACATCAAGGCGACGCTCATCAAGGCCACGGCCGGGCCCGATACGCTCGTCGGCTACCAAGGGGCGGACGTCATCAACGGGCTCGGCGGGAACGACACGATCTCGGGCGCTGCCGGCAACGATGCGATCGACGGCGGCCCGGGAATGGATCGGCTCAACGGGGATGCGGGCGACGACACGTTGATCGGCGGGCCAGGGGACGATCAGCTCTACGGTGGGGTTGACAGCGATACGCTCCAAGGCGGAGACGGCTCGGATTACCTCAATGGCTCATCCGGGGCGGACCGGCTCGACGGGGGTTCGGGAAACGACTCGCTGGACGGTGGTGCTGGCCCCGACGTCTACGTGTTCGGGCGTGGTGGCGGACAGGACACGATCCTGGATGCAGACACGACCCCGGGCGTACTGGACGTGATCCAGATGGATGCGGGCGTGCTGCCCTCCGACGTCAAGCTCTCCCGCTCCGGCGATCACCTCGTGGTCCAGATCGGCGGTACGAGCGATCAACTCACCGTGTACTACTGGTTCTGGCAGGACCGGCCCGACAACATGATCGAGCAGATTCGATTTGCCGACGGCACCCTGTGGAATGCGACGACGATCAGGCAACTTGTCCTCACGGGTGGCGCGGGTGCTGACACCCTTGTGGGCTACTCTACTGACGACTCGCTGCAGGGGCTTGGCGGCAAGGACACGCTCTGGGGACGCAGCGGTAGCGACCGGCTCGATGGCGGCGCGGGTGCCGACATGCTGTACGGGGAAGGTGGTGACGACACCTACGTCGTCGATGATCTCGGCGACGCTGTCGTCGAGGCGATGAACGCCGGAATGGACACCGTCGAGAGCTCGGTGACGTACAGCCTGCCGGTGAACGTGGAGAATCTCGTCCTTACGGGTCAGTCGGCCGCGAACGCGACCGGCAACGGCCTCGCCAATGTGTTGACCGGCAATCCGGGGACCAATGCCTTGGACGGCGGAGTGGGCAGCGACACGCTGAAAGGTGGGCTCGGGAATGATACGTATCGCTTCAGCCTCGGATGGGGCCACGACACAATCAGTGAGAGCGACTCCACCCCCGCAAACGTGGACACAGTCCTCTTCGCGGCGCCAGTGCGCCCGCTCGATCTCGTCTTGCGACGGGCGGGGGATAACCTGGTTCTTGCGCAGCATGCCACGAGCGATGACGTGACCGTTCAAGGCTGGTACAGCGGAAGCGCCTATCAGACGGAGATCATCCAGGCTGGCGACGGTAGCCGCCTCTTGAGCGCCCAGGTGGACGGATTGATCCAGGCGATGGCGAGCTACACTGTGAATACCGGGCTCACGTGGGACCAGGCTATCGAGAATCGCCCCCAGGAGCTGCAGACGGTACTGACCGGATACTGGCAGCCTCATTCCTAGACGGTGCGGGTGCGCGCTCATGTGGCCAATGGAACGGGGGAGGAGGCGCCACTCGGCGGCTCCTCTCCCGGTGGGCTCGATACCGGGCTCTTGTGTCTGGTATTGCTTGCCAGGTATTTCGGTCTCGCTGCCGACTACGATGTGCTCAGCCATCAGTTCGGAGGGCCGCACGAGCACTTTGGTGACACGGAGATCCTGCGGGCGGCGAAGCTTCTCGGCCTGAAATCCGGACGTCTCTCCAGCCAGTGGAAGCGTCTCGCGCGCACGCCGTTGCCGGCTATAGCCCCGCTCAAGGATGGCAGCTACGTGGTGCTGGCGCGGGCCGACGATACACAGGTTCTGCTCCAGGATCCACGAGCGCCGCGGCCAACCGTTCTCCTCCGCGAGAGCTTCGAGCGGGCGTGGTCAGGCTCGCTGATCCTCCTCACCCGCCGGGCCTCTGACCCCGCCGCGGATCGCGCCTTTGGGTTCGCCTGGTTTATCCCGGCGCTCATCCGCTATCGTCGATTCCTGGCCGAAGTGCTGCTGGCCTCCTTCTTCCTCCAGCTCTTTGCCCTGCTTGCCCCGCTCTTCACGCAGGTCGTCATCGACAAAGTGCTGGTGCACAACGGGCTCACGACCCTGCATGTCCTGGCGGCGGGCATGCTGGTGATGACTGTGTTCGAGGCGATTCTCGGCGGCCTGCGCGAGTACATTCTCTACCACACGTCGAGCCGCATCGACGTCGAGCTGGGCGCCCGTCTCTTCCGTCACCTCCTGGCCCTGCCGCTGGCCTATTTCGAGGCGCGACGAGTCGGGGATACCGTGGCACGGGTTCGCGAGCTGGAGCATATTCGCCAATTCCTGACCAGCTCTACGATCACCCTGGTCGTGGACGTTCTGTTCACCGGGGTGTTCCTGACGGTAATGCTTCTCTACAGCTGGATGCTGACTCTGATCGTCCTGGCGGTCCTGCCCGTCTATGTGGCGCTGTCCGTGGTGGCGACACCCATGTTTCGGGCCCGACTCAACGAGCGCTTCAATCGCGGGGCCGAGAACTACGCCTTCCTTGTCGAGGCGGTAAACGGCATGCAGACCCTCAAGACCATGGCCGTAGAGCCGCAGATGCAGCGCCGCTGGGAGGAGCAGCTGGCCGGCTATGTAGGGGCGAGCCTTCGGACCGTGAACCTGGGAAATATCGCCGGACAGATCGCCGCATTCCTGAACAAGCTCACGCTCATCGGCGTCCTGTGGGGCGGCGCCTACATCGTCATGCGCGGCGAGCTGACGGTGGGCGAATTGATCGCCTTCAATATGCTGGCGGGACGCGTGACGGCACCCGTGCTGCGAATCGTGCAGCTCTGGCAGGACTTTCAGCAGGCGGGGGTCTCGGTGGAGCGGTTGAGCGATATCCTCAACGCGCCGGTCGAGCGGGCACATCGGCCCGGGCAGACGAGCCTTCCGAGGCTCGCCGGGCACGTCGTGTTCGATACCGTCACCTTCCGCTACCGGCCCGAGCGACCTGAAGTGCTGCGCCGGATCTCCTTCAGTGTCCCGGCCGGAGCCATCATCGGCATCGTCGGCCGATCAGGCTCGGGCAAGAGCACCATCACCAAGCTGATCGAGCGCTTGTATACGCCGGAAAGCGGCCGGATCCTCGTCGACGGCTTCGATCTTTCCCAGACGGACCCGGTGGTGCTGCGGCGGCAGATCGGTGTCGTGCTTCAGGAAAACTTCCTGTTCAATCGGTCAGTGCGGGAGAACATCGGCCTTGCCGACCCGGGGTTGCCGCTCGAGGCGGTCGTCCAGGCGGCGCGGTTGGCCGGTGCCCATGACTTCGTCGTCGCCCTCCCTGAGGGGTACGACACGGTGGTGGGAGAGCACGGCTGCTCACTCTCCGGCGGGCAGCGACAGCGTATCGCGATCGCCCGGGCTCTGGTTACCGATCCGCGCATCCTGATCTTCGATGAAGCGACGAGTGCCCTGGACTATGAGTCGGAGCGCACGGTTCAGGAGAACCTCGCGCAGATGTGCGCAGGACGCACCGTGTTCATCATCGCGCACCGGCTGAGCACGGTGCGGGCCGCGGACCGGATTCTGGTGATCGATCAGGGGACCATGGTGGAGCAGGGCACCCACGAGGAGCTCTTGGGCCGAGGTGGCCACTACGCCCGGCTCTATCAAATCCAGACTGGATCCGCGGCATCGTCCGCGATGGCCTGAGGCGCCCGATGGCTGGGCGCCGGTCCACGGAAAACGAGTTTCTGCCGGCGGCATTGGAGATCCAGGTGTCGGCGCCATCGCCGGCGGGACGCTCCGTCCTGTGGGCCATCGCGCTCATCTTTGCCGTCGCCGTGCTTTGGGCCTGTCTGGGACGCATCGACATGGTGGCGGTGGCCCGCGGCAAACTCATTCCGAGTGATCATTCGAAGGTGATTCAGCCGCTCGAAACCGGAATCGTCCGGGCCATTCACGTGCGCGACGGCCAGGATGTCGAGACGGGATCAGCGCTCATCGAGCTTGACCCGACAACGAGCCGTGCCGAACACGCGCGCCAGGCGAAAGAGCTGGCGGCCGCGCGCGCGCAGATCGCGCGATTGCGGGCGTTACTCGCCGGAGGTGGCGATCTCGAGGAGCCCGAAGGCGCGGAGCCAGCGTTCGTCGCGCTCCTGCAGCGGATGCTCCACGAGCAATGGAGCGAGCACGAGAGCCGCCTCGAAGCGGCCCGGCTGCTGGTCGAGCAGCGTCACGCGATCGTTGCCGCGACTCAGGCGGACATCGCCCGTCTCGAGGCGACAGTGCCCATGCTGACCGAGCGCGCCGAGGCCTTCAAGACGCTGCTGGAAGGAGGCTTCGTCGCGCGCATGCAGTTTCTCGAGATCGAGGAGCAGCGGATTTCCCGTGTGCAGGCCCTGGCCATGCAGCGGGAGCGGCTTGCGCAGGACAGGGCCGGGCTGGCCGAGGCACTCAAGCAGGTAGAGGCGCTGGACTTCGAGTTCAAACGAAGCCGCCTCGGCGAGCTGGCCGACTGGGAGATGCGCGCCGCCTCGCTCGAGCAGGAGGTTGTCAAAGCGGCCCAGCACTCCGAGATCCAGCAGCTGACATCTCCCGTCGATGGGGTGGTGCAGCAGCTCGCTGTGCACACACTTGGAGGCGTCGTGACCCCGGCCCAGCCGCTGATGGTGATCGTGCCGCGTGACCACCCGCTCGAGGTCGACGCGTGGGTGGAGAACAAGGATATCGGGTTCGTCAGCGTCGGCCAACCCGTCGAGGTGAAGCTGGATACCTTTCCGTTCACGACCTACGGCACGATCCCGGGCAAGGTCCTGGTCGTGTCGCGCGATGCCGTGCAGGTCGACAAGGTCGGGCTCGTGTATGCGGCCAGGACGAGCCTGAGATGGTCCACGATTCCCATGGATGGCGGGCCCGTAGCCCTGCTGGCGGGCATGTCGGTCAGCGTGGAGATAAAGATCGGCGAGCGACGTCTTATCGAATTCTTCCTGAGTCCGTTCCTCCGCCACGCCCGGGAGGGCTTACGCGAGCGTTAGTGCCCACCCGATCAGGCAGCTCCCGTAACTTATCGACAAAACATGATCATCTGGTTTGGCAGGCGTGTGCGCAGTTTGTGTGGGATGAGGAGAACGTCGAGTATATCGGTCGCCATCAGGTCGAGCGGGACGGGATTGAAGAGATCTTGGCGGGGGATCCGATAGTTCGGCGAGGGCGAGACGGACGCTACCTGATCCGGATGTGGATCTCCGAAGCTCTCGTCAGAGAGCTTCAGCAGTAGCGTGGCGGGGCCTACTGCCCGTTGCCCGCCGGGTCCCAGCTCAGCACGTTGACGCGGTAGCCGGGGCCGGTCTTCTCGAGCGGCACCTCGAAGTAGGTGCGGCCGAAGCCGCCCACGTAGCCGGGGGCCAGCGCGCTGGCGGTGTCGATGACCTGCCCCTGGGCGTCGAGCGTCTGGGCCTGCACGCGGAGGTTGGTCACGCCGCCGCCGCGCGTATTGGTGATGTAGCCGCTGATCAGCGGCTGGCCCTGCTTGGTCTGCGCCGTGCCCCACTCGATCTGGAAGCGGCCGTCCGTGTAGGAGACGGACATGCCCGGCTTCTCATACAGGACGACGTGGCTGCTGCAGGCCCCCAGCGCCAGGGCCAGCAGCAGCGCTGCGGCGAGCCGCCTACTGGCCTCCGCCCGCACACTTGTCCCACGAGGCGATGCTGACGCGGTAGGCGGGGCCCGGGGCGCGAATGGGCTCTTCGAAGTAAACATTGTCGAAGCCGCCGACGAAGCCGGGGATGAAGCCCATGCGCTGCGCCGTCACCTGGCCCTGGGCATCGAGCGTCTCCACGAGCAGGCGGGGGATGCAGTAGCCCGACATGCCGCCGTACGTGATCACGTGGCCGACGATGAGCGGGCGGCCCTTGCCGTCCTGGGTCGCCTGCCAGTCGAGGGTGATAGTGCCGGAGTTGCCCGGGATGGTGACGCGCTCGGCATGCACGGCGCGTGCGCCCAGCCACAGGCAGCAGGCCAGCAGCACGATGCCGATCGTCACGTGACGCTTCATCGGGAGCCTATTGGGCGAGCCTACTGACCGCCCGCACACTTGTCCCACGACGCGATGCTGACGCGGTAGGCCGGGCCGGGCACGCGGACGGGCTCCTCGAAGTACACGGTGTCGTACGGGCCCACGGTGCCGGGAATGAAGCCCATGCGCTGCGCGGTGATTTGTCCCTGGGCGTCGAGCGTCTCCACCAGGAGGCGCGGGATGCAGTAGCTGGCCTTGCCACCTTTGGTGATGACGTGGCCCGCGATCAAAGGCCGGCCGGCCTTGTCCTGGGTCGCCTGCCAGTCAAGCGTGATGGTGCCCGCATTGCCCACCTGCGTGCTGCTCTCGGCATGCAGCGGAGCGGTCCACAGCGTGCAGGCCAAGAGGGTCGAGCCAATCGCCGTCAGGGTCTTCATCATGGCAGCCTCCACGCCTTTAGAAGCCCGGGGCGGGGGGAAAGGTTCCCCCGGAGGCTAGATGCGCGAGAAAGGACCGTCGCCCGGTGCGGGGCGGGGTGTGATGCGGCCGGCGATCAGGCGGGCGTGGCG
>Ga0335070_10012120_pt1 | contig 10070 bp, 9 predicted proteins | sample Lox_Sample_13_FD_206722 | JGI IMG/M metagenome (GOLD analysis project Ga0335070, IMG submission 206722) | Soil microbial communities from Loxahatchee National Wildlife Refuge, Florida, United States - Lox_Sample_1.3 | ecosystem: Environmental > Terrestrial > Soil > Wetlands | place: USA: Florida... | reverse complement strand
ATCGGGTGATGCTTTATATCCCTAATTGCCCTCAATTTCTTGCCGGTTACTTTGGATCAATGAAGATTGGAGCGACACCCGTCCCGATTTCTCCCATTTATACCCCTTATGAAATTGAATACCTGATCAATGATTCTGGGGTTAAGTTCATCCTTTGCCAGGACACCAATTGCGGCTATGTTAAAGAGGTTTTCCCGAAGACCTGTTTAAAGGGAATTATTGTCACCAACTTCGCGGATCTCCTTCCTTGGTGGAAACGGGCCACAGGAAAGTTGTTTGATAAGATTCCCCATGGCATCGTAGAAAAAGGCAAAGAAGTTTATTTCTTCAAAGACCTGATTGAAAAATATCCCCCCAACCCCCCAAAGGTCGACATCAATCCGAGGGCTGACCTCAGCCGCTTGCTCTATACCGGTGGGACGACCGGTTTTCCAAAGGGCGTTCCGACCAATCATACCGCCGTCGTCAGTTTTGTCAGTGAAATCCGTCAAATCAGCGAGGGCTACGTGGGAGAAGGAGGAGAGGACCGATTGATCATGATCAATCCTCTCTTCCACGAAATGGCACAGGGAATGACCATGGCCTGGGGCTTGACAAAGGGCAACCCCATCATCTTGATGCCCATCGCTGATGTCGATGCTATTTTAGATTCAATACAAAGATATAAAGTGACCCTGATCCTCGGTGTTCCCACACTTTACCGTATGATTCTCGAACATGATAGAGTGGATTTATATGATTGCCGATCATTAAAATATTGTTTGTGCGGGGCAGACAAGCTCCCTCCCGAGGTCAATGCGAGATGGAAGGATATCATGGGAAGGCCTATCTTCCAATGCTATGGCGCGACTGAAGTTGGTTTTACCACTACCACTCCTTTCAATAGAGAACCTCAGCCAGATTCCATAGGTGTTCCATTACCCTCTCGAGAGGTCCAGGTTGCTGACCCGGAGACCCTGGAACCAGTCCCCCAGGGTGAAGTGGGCGAGGTCCTGGTCCGTTGCGAATATACCTTTAAGCATTATTGGAATAAACCTGAAGAAACGGCTCATTCCTTTGTCTCGGTAAACGACAGAGTCTTTTATCGAATGAGTGACTATGCACGAATGGGCGAGGACGGGCAACTCTACTTTGTTGATAGAGGGACAGACATCATCAAGTACAAAGGATATAGGGTTTCAGCCTCCGAGATCGAAGCAGTGCTGCAGGATCACTCAGCAGTCATCGCCGCGTGTGCCGTGGGTGTGCCTGATTCGAAGACAGGAGAACGTATTAAGGCGATTGTCGTGCTTAAGGACGATGCCAGGGGGGTCAGTTCAGCAGAGCTAAGCAGCTGGTGCCGAAAAAGACTTGCCTCCTATAAGGTTCCAAAATACATTGAGTTTAGGGACATGCTGCCTAAGTCCAAGGTGGGTAAACTATTACGCCGGGAGATCAGGGACGAAGAACGGAGGAAGGCACAGAAAAAAGTTAAGAAGGCGGCCGCATAAAGTGGCCCTTTCCCCAGAAATGGAAGAGGGTATTATCGATTTACATTCCGAAGTAGGCTTCTTTTACATCTTGATTTTCCAAGAGCTCTGCGCCAGTCCCTTGGGCGACTAATCCCCCATTTTCAAGGACGTGGCCATAATTAATGATGGGCAGGATTGGCCTGGCATATTGCTCAGCAACCACTACGGTAATTCCAGTTTCCTGATTAATCGCTTTGATCGCCCGAGCCAGTCTTTTCTCTATGCTCGGGGCCAGGCCCAAGAGGGGCTCATCTAAAAGTAACAACTTGGGCTGAGCCATCAAAGCCCTCCCAATAGCTAACATCTGTTGTTCACCACCGCTCAGGAATCCCCCTGCCCTCCTCTTGAGCTTCACCAGTTCTGGAAAGAGGGTGAACACATATTCCAGAGTCTTCTTTGCCTGCGCCTTACTCGCTAGATATCCCCCCATCCTCAAATTTTCAAGGGCGCTGCTTTCAGGAAAGATAAGCCGCCTTTCCGGACAGAGGATGATCCCTTTCTTAGCTCTTTCGCTTGGTTCAACACCGAGAACGTCTTCACCCCTAAATTTTATCTCCCCTGTTACGGTGATTCTTTCTCCGCCTCTCATTGCCTCTTTTTTTCTGACGTCAAGGATGATCCCTGAGATACACAACATGAGAGACGATTTGCCGGCACTGTTCGACCCGAAAATTCCGACAATTTTCCCTTGGTCCACTTCTATATTAACATTATTGACCGCCACCGCATTTTCATAAAATAACATTAGATTTTTGATCTCAAGAATGGCACTCACAGTTCTATTTCCTCTCCGAGGTAAGCTCGTTTAACCCTTGGGTCTTGCATGACCTCTTCCGGCTCACCTTCGGCAATTTTTTCGCCAAAGTCAAGCATGATCACCTTATCCGCCACTCTGAAGAGTTCTCTAAGTCGATGCTCAACCATGATGATTGAAGCCCCCTTGATGCGAAGGTTCTCGACCAGGGGAACCATGCTTGCTATCTCGCTCATGCTGAGTCCAGAAAATACCTCATCACAGATAATGACCTCAGGTCTGAGGGCAAGACATCGAGCAAGTTCGAGCCGCTTCAGGTAACCAAGAGGAAGCGCAGAGGCAAGTTTGTATGGGACGTAAGCATCTCGTTCAAAGCCAACTTCCTCAAGCAAATCGATGGCCACGGCATCCCTATCTCCACCACGGCTTCCAGCAAACCGCCGAGCTCTCGGTGACCATAAAGGGACGATGAGATTCTTATAAGATTTCAGGCTGAGATAGGGTCTGACGATCTGAAAAGTCCTTGCCACCCCGAGGTCAGCAATTTTATAAGGTGGCAATCCGGTGAGTTTAACATCCCTGAAAAAGACCTCGCCCGAGCCTGGTTTTACAAAACCTGTAATCAGATTAACCAGCGTGGTTTTGCCGGAGCCATTGGGTCCGATCACTCCCATGACCTCTCCTTCGATTAAATCGAAGCTCACATTGTTTAAGGCTTTCACCCCGCCGAAGGTCTTGCTGATATTCCTCACCTTGATAATCGGTCCTTTTTCTTCTTCCATATTACACCTTCACCCAATGTTCAAACTGGTGGTATTTGCGGGCTGCCCAATTCAATAATCCCTCCGGCTTGAACAGGATAAACCCCACAAGCACTGCGCAGTAGAGCACTACCCTAAGTTGTCCAAGGCCTCGTAACAATTCAGACATAGGGGCTAAAATAAAAGCCCCCAGCACTGGACCTGCCATTGTCCCTGGCCCTCCCATGATGCAAGCCGCAATAGGCATGATTGAAAAGTCAACGGCAAATAACGATAACCCAGCAAAACCAGAAAAGTGGGCGATAAAGGCGCCACCAAAACAGCCCATTGCTGTAGCGATAAACAGAGCATAGACCTTTACTCGGGTGATGTTAATCCCTGAGGCTAAGACAGCTTGATCATTATCTTTTACGCCTGCGAACACAATTCCAATATCTTCACCGCACAGCCTCCTCAGGCCAAAGATCGAAAGAAGGACGATGACCATAATAAGATATATCCCAACCCATATGTTGGGAAAGCCTGCAACTGGACTTAATCCTTCAGTACTCCCTAAAAGCCCACCCGCAAGAATGATACTCTGGGTTAAGAAGGGAAACATAAAGGTCACGACAGCAAAGTAAATGCCCCGAAGTGGCAAGCAAGGAAGCCAAAGGAGTGTGCAAATGAGGGCTCCCCCAAATGTAGCAATGGGGATGGTTAAGGCAGGTGATAACTTGAAATAGTAGTTCAGCCCCCCGGCAATATAGCCGCCCACTCCAATCACAAAGGCTCCACCAATGCAAACCAGGCCTACGCGCTCGGCTAAAAAGTCGAAGGAAAGGGCAAGGAGGGCGTAAACCCCCGCCAGGGCCAAAACCCTTTGCCAGTAAAGGCCGGGTAAAATTAACGGCAATATGAGCAAGCCGAGGATCAATCCTGCCCTGGGCGCGACCAAATAGCCTACTTCACGCCAGGATTGAATGGCATACAGACCATCGGTTCGCGCCTTGATTCCGCGGTCCAGTCTCTCTTTGCGTCTCTCCTCTTTAGCCATTCCTATACTCTTTCCTCCAGTTCCTTTTGTTGGCCGAATAAACCCGAAGGCCTGACAATTAAAATAAAGATAATCAGCCCAAAGACAAGCACATTATTCCACATGGTTCCACCAAGGACCGACATAATGGTTGTGGCAAGGCCAAGAGTAAGGGCGGCTAAAATGGTGCCTCCCCAACTGCCGAGACCCCCGATAACGCATACCGCAATCGCCTTCGTCAAAACATCATATCCTGATTCGCAGTTGATATTGCCCAGAGGCATAATCGCTATAGCGGCTAATCCAGCCAGGGCTGAGCCTATGGCGAGTGAAATATTGGCCATCCGATCAGAGTTGATACCGAGCATCAAGGCGGCCCGTTCATTTTGAGCCATGGCTCTCAATGCCAGTCCCATCTTATGATAGTGGGTAAAGAGCCACATGAAACCCATAATGAACAACCCCACTGCAATAATGAAAAGGCGTTGGAGATCGATGGTCACCCAGGGGGTGTCTACAACACCATCGATGAATCGGGGCAATACATACCCTGGACCAATAAAACCTTTGAATCCACCGATGCCCTGCAGGCGCAATCCTTCGAGGATAGCAAGGGCGATGCCAAACGATACGATAATTTCTGATATCGGCATGCCCCTGACCCGGATCATCACAAATTGGTATATAGCCACTCCAGCCAATGAGACAATAATGAGAGAAAGGATGATGCTCAGCCAGAAGGGCAATTCAGCGCTGTTAATAAAGGTCCAGGTAATGAAACCCGTGACAACATATAATGCCCCATGAGCGAAGTTAGGTAATCGGCTAATGCCATAAACAAAGGAAAACCCAACGGCAAATAGGGCAAAGGTCATACCGTTTACAATCCCGTAAATCAATATATCCACAGCCGCACCCCCTGAATGGAGCTTGCTGAATAATTTTGCTCGCCATGATAGTATTTCGAAAAAGTGTTGTCAAGTTCAATAATTTTTCTCAAGGCTAATTCTGCTTGACACATCGCCAACTCTTCCCTATTATTTTAATGTTTAATCAATCAATTGAAGAGATCAGGGGAAGCAAATGGATATTATTGATTTTCACACCCATTATGTTAGAAGGGAGATGTTAAACCCAACGTGGCTCAATTTCCTGGAATCGATCAATCCTGAATTTTATGCCAAGATAGATCATTTCAGCGACCATCCAGAACTCTTCATCGCTTATCTGAAAAGTCAGGGGGTAAAGTATGCTGTGGTGCTTGCGGAATGGGCCCCAGCAACTAGCGGCTCCGTTTCAACAGAAGGAGTGGTGGAATACTGCCGGGGACAAGAGATGCTCTTCCCTTTTACCTCTTTGAATCCAAATGCTCAACCAGATGTCGTGGCTAAGCTTGAATTTTATGTCAAGGAGTGTGGAGTCAAGGGACTTAAACTCCACCCCTCCTATCAATTCTTTTATCCCAATGAAGCAAGGCTCTATCCCCTCTACGGTAAAGCTCAGGAACTCGGGATTCCGCTCATATTTCACATCGGCACTTCGATATTCAAAGGGACGAAGTTAAAATATTGCAACCCGATTTATTTGGACGATGTAGCGGTCGATTTCCCCGATCTAAAAATCATCATGGCCCACAGTGGAAGAGGTTTTTGGTATGACGAATGCTTTTCTCTATCGCGCTTACATAAAAATATTTACATGGATATAACGGGGCTGCCACCGCAGAATCTCCTCAGCTATTTTCCAGAGCTTGAAAAGAATAGTGAGAAAGTGATTTTTGGCTCGGATTGGCCTACCATGCCAGGAGGTATCGGAAAGAACGCTGAAGCCATAAAATCTTTACCACTCCGTGACAAAACCATTGAGGCCATCCTTTATAAGAATGCACATGATATCCTCTTTGGGTGACGAAAGGATCAAAACAGGTCCTTTGAGATCTCGCCTTCCTGCCTTTACTTTCCTTCCTTTTTTTCTTTGATCGCCTTCAAAACCTTCTCCGGAGTGATCGGAAGGTCCGGAATCCTGACTCCGATCGCATCATAGACGGCATTTCCAAGGGCTGGAAAGATGGCCACCGATGCCCCTTCCCCCACCTCCTTGGCGCCGAACGGACCATCCGGATCCATACTTTCCACAAAGATATGTTTGTTTTTCAGGGGGATGTCCATGGAGGTGGGCATCTTATAGTCCATGAAAGATGGGTTCAACACATGTCCATCCTTCTTATCTCTTTTCAGCTCTTCATAAAGAAGTTGTCCCTCTGCCTGGATCCAGGCCCCATCCAATTGACCGGCGCAAAGGATCGGGTTCAAGGCCCTGCCAATATCGTGAGCGCCAACGGCATTTAGAATCGTTATCTTCCCTGTCTCCGGATCCACTCCGATTTCCACGACATCGGCTGCAAACGTATAAGTGGGAGAGATGTTTCCTCTTCCTGTCTTAAAATCGATGAAATCGACTCCGGAGTCATAACTCCCCCTTCCAATAACAGATTTGCTTTCCTTCCCCATACTATGTTGGGCATGCCGGATCAAGGCATCGATTTTCCACCCCTTTTCAGGATTGCTTTTTGAAAAAACCTTTCGGTCTTTAAAGATAATCTCCTCTAAAGGTACTTTCATGACTTTACTCGCCACTTCGGCAAGCTGCTTCTTTGCATCTTCAGCAGCAATCTTTGCTGCGTTGCCAGAATAAAAACTGACCCGAGATCCATAGGTCCCTGGATCGATGGGTGTAAAGTCAGTATCGATTCCCGCATTGATCGTGATATCCTCAATGGGTAAACCCAAAACCTCCGCTACGATCTGAGAGACGATCGTCGATGAACCCTGACCAATATCTGTTGCACCCGTCACTACGGAGGCTGTTCCATCCTCATTCAGTTTAACGACACAAGAAGCAGAATTATGACCACTTAATTTCACTCCTGTGATAAAGGAGGAGGTTCCCATGCCAATCCCCCGATAAGGAGGCAGCTTACCCTTTTTCTCTTTCCATCCTGAAGCCTCTACCGCCTTCTCAACACATTCCGTAAATGCACAACTGGTGATCTTGTAACCACTCGGGGTCTCATCCCCTGGGTGCAGGGCATTTTTTATACTCACCTCGGCAATGTCCAGTCCTAAATCGTTACACACCATATCGAGTTGCTGGCCTAAAGCCCATCTCAATTGAGCAATACAGTGACCTCTCAATGAACCGCAGAATCCCTTGTTCGTAAATACACGGTAACCATCATATTGGACATTGGGAAGGCGATAAGGGATATCGATGAAGAACGCGGGCAAGGCAATGCTGACAGGACCAATCGTTGAGTAGGCCCCTCCGTCGGCCACGACGTACGCCTGGATGGCCTTGATGTAACCCTCCTTCGTCATCCCAGTCTTCACTTTCATATAGAAGGGATGGCGCATCTCACCCATGACGAGAACATCCTCCATGGAATAGACAAATTTTACGGGTTTTCCCGTCTTTTTGGACAACATGAGCGCACAGAAATCAAGGGCAAAAGGGTCTGATCGAGCAGAGCCAAAGCCTGCTCCGACATAGGTTTGTATAACTCTCACCTTGCTCGGAGGAAGCCCCAGAGCCATGGCCAGTTTCCTGTAAACGATATAGGGGCTTTGCTTATTGCCCCAGAGGGTTGCCTTACCCGAAGGGTCCCACAAGCCTACTGATGCATGGGGCTCCAGGAAACCGTGCTTGATCGCCTGGGTGGTGAACTGATCCTCTCTGACGTGGTCCGATTCGAGAAAGCCCTTCTCCACATCTCCAAAGGCGAGATGCTGCGACGCGCTGATATTGTTCTTAACGTGATCATGCAGCTGTGGGGCCCCTTCTTTCATCGCTTCAAAGGGATCAAAGACGGCTGGAAGCTCTTCATATTCCACCTTGATGAGATCCAAAGCCTCTTCTGCAATATCTTCATCGACCGCTGCAACGGCTGCCACCTCGTCTCCAATGTAACGCACTTTATCCTGGGCCAATGGGGTCTGATCCCGAGTGATGGCGGTAAACCCATATTTCAGGCCCCATGGAAAATCTTTGCCCGTCACAATTGCCCTCACCCCTGGAAGCCTCAACGCCTTTCTTGTATCGATATTTAAAATCTTTGCGTGGGGGACTTTGCTCCTGAGGATCTTTCCATGAAGCATCCCTGGCAAAGAAAAATCAGCACCATAGACCGCTTTACCCGTGGCCTTTAATATGGCATCCACCTTAGGGATACCTTTCCCGACGACTGATAATTCTTCTTTCATCTCCTATGCCTCCTTCCTCATCTTCTCCGCGGCCTTCATCACTGCATCGACGATCTGAAAATATCCTGTGCACCGGCATAAGTTTCCGGAAATGGCCCTCTTCGCTTCCTCTTCTGTAGGATTGGGGTGCCCATCGAGGAAGGCCTTTGCAATCATAATCATCCCCGGACTGCAAAAACCACATTGGATCGCCCCTGTCTCCACGAACGCTTCCTGTACCGGATGAAGTTTTTCTCCTTGGGCTAAACCTTCGATGGTGGTGATTTTTTTACTTTGGACGCTTGCCGCAAGAACCAGGCAGGAATTAACAGCCTTCCCGTCAATGAGAACGGTGCAGGCACCGCACTGCCCTTCATCGCATCCTTTGTGAGTGCCCAATAATCCAAGATTTTCTCTGAGCACCTCAAGAAGGGTCCTTCGGTGATCGATTTCTTCCTCATAAATAACCCCGTTGACATTAAACCTCATCAACTGTTTCATCCTTCTCACCCTCCATGAATGAGTTATCTATTTTCCCCCTTTCGAAGGAATATCGGCGAATTCTTTCAAAAATTCACTCGCCGGCATGACCCTTAGCAGTGGAAATAGACCGCCCTGTCTTAATACTTCGATGCTCCCCTGATGGATCTCTCCATTTCGAGAAGCTGAGCAATCTTCTAAAACGATTGTATAAAAATCATTACAGACTGAATCCATAGCGGTTGCGTAAACACATACATGAGTATTGATCCCGGTTACAACAACTGTGTCCACCCCAAGCAGGCGAAGGGTCTGATCAAGATCGGTCTTGAAAAAAGCGCTGAAACGCCTTTTGGGAAGAACCTGATCTTTCTTCTTAGGTCTTAATTCATCGACCACTTCCGCCCCTTTCGTGCCCCTGACGGAATAGGATTGCTTCCCTTTAAAAATGAAATCTTTCTCCAAGAAACTATCACAGGCAAAGATGACCGGTATATTTAATGCTCTCGCTTTGTTGAGGAGTTTTTTAATCTTTGGAACAATCTTTATGTATTCCTGGCTGGAAGGAAGATCTTTCTTCCTGAAAGCATCTTTCAGCATATCCACAACAACGATCGCTGGCTTCATATGTTTTCCCCCCCGATCCCTTATGCTTTCTCCAAACATTGCTTGATGGCTTGCTTCGTTAAGACCTTTACCATCTCCTTCCGGTATTCAGCAGAGCTTCTTATATCATCAATGGGTTTTGACTCTTCCGATGCAATCATCGCCGCACGCTCAATCAGATCGTCACTCAATCGTTTCCCCCTCAGGATTGCCTCCGCCTTTTTCGCCCGCATTGGGACGGGTCCAACAGCTCCCATCGCGATTTTTATATCTTTGCATGTATTACCTTTTAGATCGGGAACTAAATAAGCGGCGACTCCAGCGACGGATAAATCCATTTCTCTCCGAAGGGTATGCTTCATATAGGCTCCATTTCCCTTCCCTGTTGGAGAAGAAATTTGAATCTCGCTGACTATCTCAATAGGACCTAATATCGTTCGGTCAGGACCTTTGAAAAAACCTTCAATCGGCACCGTTCTTTGTTTTTGTATGCCGACCAGCTTCAATTGGGCCCCTAAAACGATTAAAGGCGGCGCCGTGTCTGCAGAGGGAACAGCATTGCAGAGATTCCCCGCTATGGTTCCAACGTTTCGGACCTGTATGGAAGCCATCTGAGCAACCGTTTCAGTAAGAATTGGAAAATGTTTCTGAATGATTGGAGACTCGAGAATCTCACTCAATGTGGTCGCTGCTCCGATCCTGAGA
>Ga0335070_10012118_pt1 | contig 10070 bp, 10 predicted proteins | sample Lox_Sample_13_FD_206722 | JGI IMG/M metagenome (GOLD analysis project Ga0335070, IMG submission 206722) | Soil microbial communities from Loxahatchee National Wildlife Refuge, Florida, United States - Lox_Sample_1.3 | ecosystem: Environmental > Terrestrial > Soil > Wetlands | place: USA... | reverse complement strand
ATAAATCATAGGCTTCCGTTCCAGACCGGGGCATCCGGAGGCCCCCGGCGCAAATGCCGTCGGACTCGCCACCCGATCCGTTAACGGGAAACCCTAGTGCATTTCTTGCTGCACTGCGAGATGCTATTCGGAGTTCCGTGAAAAGGGATGAAATTCAAGACCCATGGGCCCAAGCGCATGACCGCGACCCTCACCATCAGCAGCAAGAACTACTCCTCCTGGTCGCTGCGGGGCTGGCTGCTCTGCCGGCTGGCCGGGCTCGATTTCGAGGAGAAGCTGATCCCGTCGAGCGATCCCGCGACCCGGGCCGAGCTCCTGCTGCTCTCGCCCTCCTTCCTGGTGCCCCGCCTCGAGCATGAGGGCGTCAAGGTCTGGGACACCTTGGCGATCGCGGAATATCTCAACGAGATCCGGCCGGAGGCGAAGCTGTTGCCGGCCGACCGCAAGGCGCGGGCGCATTGCCGCGCGGTCTCCGGCGAGATGCATTCCGGCTTCTCCAACCTGCGCGAGGCGCTGCCGATGAACCTGAAGGCGCGGCACCAGGGCTTCAAGATCTGGTCCGGCGCGCAAGGCGACATCGACCGCGTGATCACCATCTGGCGCGACTGCCTCTCGACCTATGGCGGCCCCTATCTCTTCGGCGCCGGCGTCACCGTCGCCGATGCGATGTACGCGCCGGTCTGCGCCCGCTTCCACACCTACGACGTCCCGCTCGACAAGCCCTGTGCCGATTACGCGGCGCGGATCCGCGCGCTTCCGGCGATGGTGGAATGGACCAGCGCCGCCTGGTCCGAGCCCGAGGCCGTCGAGGAGCTGGAAGTGGAGTTCTGACGGTGCTTGCATCCGGAGTAGCCGTATCTTGACCGTATCTTGACTCGTGTGCTCCCCCACACTCGGTCGTCATCCCCGGGCTTGGCCCGGGGATCCACGACTTTCTTTCCCGGCACGACAAACTCGTGGATGCCCGGCCTAAAGCCGGGCATGACGACCCAGTTTGTGCCCAACATCGCGTATCGATGAAGTTCCGCATCCTTGCCGTCGGGCGCATCAAGAGCGGGCCGGAGCTGGCGCTCTACGAGCACTATGCCGCGCGGGTGAAGCCGGCGATCACATTGAAGGAGGTCGAGGAGAAGCGGCCGCTCTCTTCAGCCGAATTGAAGACCCGCGAGGCGGAGCTGTTGCTGGCGGCGCTCGAGGACGGCAAAGGTGGCAAGCGCGCCGTCGTCGCTCTCGACGAGCACGGCAAGAGCTTCAGCAGCCGCGACTTCGCGACCAGGCTGCAGCGCTTCCAGGATGACGGCGCCGGCGAGATCGCGTTCCTGATCGGCGGCGCCGACGGCCATGGCCAGGCGGTGCTCGACCGGGCCGACCTCAAGCTCTCGCTGGGCGCCATGACCTGGCCGCACCTGATGGTCCGCGCCATGCTCGCGGAGCAGCTTTATCGCGCTCAAGCGATCCTCGCCGGGCACCCCTATCATCGGGATTGATCTCGCCTTTCGAACCGGCCGCAATCCTGCAACATTTCCCCGCGAATCCAAGCGGTTGGAACGCCATTCCATGCCCACAAAGCGCTGGCGACAGCCTCCAATCCCGGTTATCACTGACCCCATGAATCTCCTCCCGGATTCCACGAGGCTCCAGAATGGCGACCACTAAGCGACCGAAGCCCGTCGTGCTCTGCATCCTGGACGGCTGGGGCTATCGCGAGGCGACGGACAACAACGCGATCGCGCTGGCCCATGGCGGCAACTGGGCGCGGCTGGTGAAGGAATGCCCCTGGAGCCTGGTGGACGCCTCCGAGCTCCATGTCGGCCTGCCCGACGGGCAGATGGGCAATTCCGAGGTCGGCCATATGAACCTCGGCGCCGGGCGCGTGGTGATGCAGGACCTGCCGCGCATCGACCAGGCGATCAAGGACGGATCACTGGCGAAGAATCCGGAGCTCGCGACGTTCGTCGCCAAGCTGAAGGCCAGCAAGGGCTCGTGCCACATGCTCGGCCTCCTCTCGCCCGGCGGCGTGCATTCGCACCAGGACCAGATGGCGGCGGTGGCGCGGCTGATCGCCGAAGCCGGCGTGCCGGTGGTGATGCACGGCTTCCTCGACGGCCGGGACACGCCGCCTTCGAGTGCCCGCGGCTTTCTCGCCGAGTTCGAGAAGCAGGTCGCCGATCTGAAGAATGTCGCCTTCGGCACTATCGGCGGCCGCTATTACGGCATGGACCGCGACAAGCGCTGGGAGCGCGAGGAATTGGCCTATGACGCGCTGCTCGGCCGATCGGAATTCAAGGCGCCGACTGCCGATGCGGCGATCGCCGCCGGCTATGCCCGGGGCGAGACCGACGAGTTCGTGAAGCCGACGGTGATCGACGGCTTCACGGGCATGAGGGACGGAGACGGCCTCTTCATGGCGAACTTCCGCGCCGACCGGGCGCGGCAGATCCTGACCGCCCTGCTCGATCCCGCCTTCAAGGATTTCCCGCGCAAGCGCGTCGTCAAGTTCGGCGCGGTCCTCGGCATAGTGGAATATTCCTCGGCGCTGGCGAAGCTGATGCCCTGCCTGTTCCCGCCGCAGGAGATGCGCCACACCCTCGGCCAGATCGTCTCCGAAGCCGGGCTGAAGCAGCTCCGCATCGCCGAGACCGAGAAGTACGCCCACGTCACCTTCTTCTTCAACGGCGGCGAGGAGACCCTGTTTCCCGGCGAGGAGCGCATCCTCGTCCCCTCGCCCAAGGTCGCGACCTATGACCTGAAGCCCGAGATGTCGGCCTTCGAGGTGACCGACAAGCTGGTGGAAGCGATCGACGCCGACAAGTTCGACCTCGTGGTCGTCAACTTCGCGAACGGCGACATGGTCGGCCACAGCGGCAATCTCGAAGCGGCGGAGAAAGCCGTGCTCGCCGTGGACAAATGCCTCGGCCGGCTGCGCGAGGCCGTGGAGCGGAGGGGCGGCGTTCTATTGATCACCGCCGACCACGGCAATGCCGAGCAGATGATCGATCCCGTCACCGGCCAGCCGCACACCGCGCATACCCTGAACCGCGTGCCCTTCATCCTGGTGAACGGGCCCGCAGCAATTCGAAAGCTCTCCGACGGCCAGCTCTCAGACGTGGCGCCGACCGTGCTCGAGCTCATGGGCCTGCCGCAGCCTAAGGAGATGACCGGGCATTCGCTGCTTCATCCGCCAAAGGACGCGGCGCTTCGCGCCAGCGCGCAATAATCCTGGCCTGTGCCCAATAGAGGTCCCCTCCTTGCTTTGACCCTGGCGATCGCCGCATCCGGCGCGGCGATGGCGCCGTCATTCGCCGACGACGTTCCGATACCCGGCACGTCGGATCTGAACGCGATCCAGCAGCAGATCCAGCAGGGTCAGGAGCAGCAGGCCCAGCTGAAGGCCCGCGCCGACGAGCTCGACAAGGAAATCGCCGACCTCCAGGCGCAGGCGGTGAAGGCGGCGGGCCAGGTCCAGGATACCGAGACCCAGGTGACCGAGCTCGAGGATACGCTGCAGGCGCTTTCCGATGCCGAGCAGGACAAGACCGCGGCCCTCACCTCCGAACGCGGCAAGCTGACCCAGGCCGTGCTGGCGCTGCAGCGCCTCTCCAGCCAGCCGCCGGAAGCGATGCTGTTCTCGTCCCAGGCGCCGATCGACGCCGCGCGCACGGCGCGGCTGCTGAGCTTGATCACGCCAGCGCTGGATGCGCGGGCGCGATCGCTGCAGAGCGACCTCAACGAGCTTCAGGAGATGCGCCAGCAGATGGCGCAACAGCGCGACGATCTCGCCGCGGCTGTCACCAAGCTTGCCGGCGAGAATGCCCGGCTCTCCGACCTCATCAACAAGAAGGCGCAGATCCAGCGCTCGACCCTGGCGGAGAGCGCCTCGGCCCAGGCGCGGCTCGACAAGCTCGGCGGGCAGGCGAAAAACCTGCAGGACCTGATCGACCGGTTGAACAAGGCGAAGGCCGAGACCGGCCCGGCCGTCCCGGACAGCAGCGATAACATGCCCGTGAGCGAGCAACTCGCTTCGGCGCAGACCGGTTCTGCCGTACCGGCCAATCCCCAGCTGATGCAGCGACCGGCCGGTTTCCGCAATTTCCCTGACGCCGCCCATATCGATAGCCGGAACGTGGTCTTCGCGCCGGCCCGCGGCAGAATTTTGACACATTTCGGGGATCCCATGGATACCGGCGGCCTCTCCAAGGGTTTGACGGTCGAAACCCGGCCGGGAGCCCAGGTGGTGGCGCCCTTCGACGGCAGGATTGCGTTCGAAGGACCGTTCCGCTCCTATGGCCAAATATTGATCATCGAACACGGCGGCGGGTATCATACTGTGCTCGCCGGATTGGACCGGGTCGATGCCGTGGTCGGCCAATGGTTGCTCGCCGGAGAGCCGGTGGGCGTCATGGCTGGACCCGGGGCAGGACCCGGGACCGGATCTGGAGCCGCATCGGCGACCGGTCGCCCGAAACTCTATTTGGAGCTGCGCCGGGACGGACAGCCGGTCGATCCCGTCCCCTGGTTCGGCGCCGCCGAAGCCAAAGCCGTCAACGCACCAACGCCGTCAACAAATAAAGGTCAATGATCCGATGTTCCGTACCACGCTCCTCACCACCGCGGCCCTGATCGGCGGCGTGGCGATCGGTGCCTTCGCCCTTCGCCCCGGCATGGTCTCCGCGCAGAACGCCACGGCCGGCGCCGGCGCGGCCTCGACCGACACCAACACCTACGAACAGCTCAACCTGTTCGGCGAGGTGTTCGAGCGCATCCGCTCCAGCTATGTCGAGCCGGTGAAGGACGACCAGCTCGTCGAGAACGCCATCAACGGCATGCTCTCCGGGCTCGATCCGCATTCGTCCTACATGAACGCCAAGGACTATGCGGACATGCAGATCCAGACCAAGGGCGAGTTCGGCGGCCTCGGCATCGAGGTCACCATGCAGGACGGCCTGATCAAGGTGGTGTCGCCGATGGACGACACGCCGGCGGCCAAGGCCGGCATCCAGCCCGGCGACCTGATCTCGCACATCGACGGCGATCCGGTGCTTGGCCTCACCCTAAACCAGGCGGTCGACAAGATGCGCGGCGAGGTCGGCTCGGCGATCACCCTGACCGTGATCCGCGGCAGCCAGGATCCGTTCGACGTCACCATGAAGCGCGCGGTCATCACCCTGAAGTCGGTGCGCTGGGAGATGGAGCCGAACAACATCGGCTACATCCGCATCACCAGCTTCAGCGAGCAGACCGACAGCGGGCTGAAGAGCGCGCTGCAGGCGATCAAGGGCGCCACCAAGGGCGACATGACCGGCCTGGTGCTCGATCTCCGCAACAACCCCGGTGGCCTCCTCGACCAAGCGATCGCCGTCTCCGACGATTTCCTCGACAAGGGCGAGATCGTCTCGACCCGCGGCCGCAACCCCGACGACGGCCAGCGCTGGAACGCCGAGGCGGGCGACCTGCTGGACGGCAAGCCGCTGATCGTGCTGATCAACGGCGGCTCGGCCTCCGCCTCGGAGATCGTCTCCGGCGCGCTGCAGGATCACCACCGCGCGATCCTCATGGGCACCAAGTCGTTCGGCAAGGGCTCGGTGCAGTCGATCATCCCGATCCCGAACCACGGCGCGATCCGCCTCACCACGGCGCGCTATTACACGCCGTCCGGCCGCTCGATCCAGGCCAAGGGCATCGATCCCGACATCCAGGTCGAGCCCGCGAAGATCGAGACCGTGGACGACACCGGCAAGCACGAGGCCGATCTCCGCGGCGCACTCGCCAACCCGGACAATCCGCAGGCGAAGCCCCCGGTGATCAACGGGCAGCAGCCCAACACCCAGCCCGGGCCGGAAACACCGAACAACCAGAACCAGAACAACAACCAGAATAACCAGAACGGCGCTCAGCCGCAGAGCAACGCGGCGCCGACCACCAACGTGCAGCCCGGCACCAATGTCGAGCAGCATCCCCATGTCGGGTCGGAGAAGGAGGCCATCACCGATCCCAGCAAGGACTACCAGCTCGCGCGGGCGCTCGACCTGTTGCAGGGCCTCGCGCTGGTGAAGACCGGCGACGCCGCCGCCAACTGAGGCAAGCGGGCCGGGCGCGATGGACGCGCCCGGCCCCGTCTCGGCTGAGCCAGGTCGCCGGGATTGATCGCCGCCCGATGGCGCGCCGCCCCAACCGCAACGCCGCTCCATTCCTCCGCCGGGTCACCGGCCTGCTGGTGATCGCCGCGATCGGCGGCGGCGTGTGGTGGGCGCTCTCCGACCAGGCCTTCCTCTCCCGCCTGAAAGCTCTAGCCGGCAGTTCCGACGTGGATCTTGCCGATTCACCGGCGCCGCGCGCCGCCGCCACGCCTGGCAATGCGACGGATCTATCCGAGATGCCGGCCCTGGTGGCGACCGGTGCCGGCAGCGATGCCGGCGATGCCGCGGGCGGCGCGACGCCCGACAGCTGGCCGGCCCTCGCCCCCTCCGCCTTGCTGGAGCAATCGGCAAGCGCCGGTCGCGCCCTGAACGACACCGAATTCGACCAGCCGCCCTGGCGCCGCTTCGCGCGCCCCGCGGCGGTGGGCACCGGCCATCCGCGGATCGGGATCCTGCTGACCGGTCTCGGCAATGACCGCGCCATCGCCGCGGCCGCCATCGCCGGCCTGCCGGCCGATGTCACGCTGAGCTTCAGCCCCTACGCGCCGGACCTCGGCGAATGGATCGCCGCCGCCCGCGCCTTCGGCCACGAGGCCATGGTCGACCTGCCGCTGCAGGCGAAGGACGGCCGCGATCTCGGCGCGCTCGGCGTCATGACCGCGTTGAACCAGAACGAGGCCGGCCGCCGGATCGACGCCATCGCCGGATCGGCCGACCACGTGGTCGGCTTCGCCGCCGCCGGCGGCGACGCGCTGCTCCTGGACGACCAGGCGACCGCCACGGTGCTCGGCGAGACCGCGCGCCTCGGCCTTGGATTCATCGATACCAGCGGCGAGCCGATGAGCCTCGGCGCCACGACGGCGAAGGCGAGCGGCGCGCCGTTCGCCCGCACCGTGCTCAGCCTCGACGACTCGCCGTCACGGGCCGGCATCGCGGCGCGGCTGGCCGTCGCGCTGCAGCTGGCAAGCCGCGACGGCGGTGCGCTCGCGGTGGCGCACGCCTCGCCGGCCACCATCACCGCCATCGCCGACTGGACGCGACAGCTCGGCGACAACGATCCGGCCACCGTGCCGGCCAGCGCCTTCCTGAAGACGGATTGAAATGGGCGAGAAGAAAGACAAGAAGCACAAGCACGACGACTGGTCGTATGACGACCTGCCCTATCGTCGTGGCGTCGGCATCGCGCTGTTCAATGCCGCGGGCAAGGTCTTCGTGGCGCAGCGCCTCGACAGCCCCGGCCCGGCCTGGCAGATGCCTCAGGGCGGGATCGACAGGGGCGAGACGCCGCTCGACGCCGCCTGGCGCGAGCTCCATGAGGAGACCGGCATCACCAGCGCGGAACTGATTGCCGAGACGCCGGGCTGGTTCCACTACGACCTGCCGCCGGAGCTCGCGCGCGATCTCTGGAAGGGCAAGTATCGCGGCCAGGAGCAGAAGTGGTACGCCTTCCGCTTCACCGGCAAGGAATCCGAGGTCGACATCGCCGGCGACCATCCGGAATTCTCCGAATGGAAGTGGGTGGATTTCCGCCGGGTGCCGCAGTTGATCGTGCCGTTCAAGCGCGCGCTCTACGAGAAGCTGGTCCTGGAATTCGGCCATCTCGCCCATCCGGAGAAGCTGCCGTGAGTGCCGCCGCGATTGACCCCCAGATCGGCACGACCCTAAATTGAGCGGCAAGAAGTGGGGGAATTGCCGATGTTGCCGTTTCCGATCGCGGTCATGCTCGCGCTGGCGTCGGCGCTGGTCGTCGGCGCCTGTACCAGCGGCGGTACGGCGCCGGCAGCAGGATCGCAACCAGCCGCCCTGTCATCCCACGACGTCGAGGACTGTGTCCGCTCCGCCGCAGGCCGCGACTACGCGACCACCGTTGCCGTCTGCGACCGTGCGCTCAAGACCGAAAGCCTGACGCCAGCGGCGCGCGCTGTCGCGCTGGCCGGCCGCGGTGAGGGCTACGGTGGTATCGGGGACTACGATCGGGCGATCGAAGACTTCAACGCCGCACTCGCCCTAGAACCGAAGCTTGCAGGCGCGTATAGCTGGCGCGGCTGGGCCTACCGTCAGCAAGGCAAACTCGACCAGGCGGTTGCCGACTACGACCGGTTCGTCACTCTGCGGCCGGCCGCGCCGGAGGGTTACCACGATCGCGGCATCGCCTATGCGTTGAAGGAAAATTACGACCGCGCCCTCGCGGACCTGACGACGGCGATCTCCCTCAAGGCGGATTACGCCGAAGGGTACAACGACCGCGGATTGATCTACATGATCAAGGGCGACACCGGACCCGGCATCGCCGACTACAACCAGGCCGTGGCGCTGCGGCCGGACGCCGCCATCCCATACCAGAATCGCTCCGTCGCCTTTTTCATCCGGCGCGACTATCAACGCGCGATTTCCGATGTCCGTCACGCCATTCGCATCGAGCCGGGCAATCCCTTCTCCTACCTCTGGCTCTATATCATCTCGATGAAGGCCGATGAGGATCCGATTGCGGTACTGGGAAGCGTGACCGCCGCCGATCCCGGAATCTGGCCGAGCGTGATCGTCCGGTTCTATCAGGGCAAGGCGACGGAGCGCGACGTGCAGGCGGAGATGTCTCGAGCGAAGACCCGGCGCCAGGCGGCGGAACGCGATTGCCAGGCCGCCTTCTATCTCGGAGAATTCGAGCTTCTCAACGGCCGCGGCGATCAGGCCAAGTCCCGGCTCGAACACGCGCGGGATGTCTGCCGCATCGACTTGACCGAACGGACCATGGCGCTCGTCGAGCTGGCCCGAATGTGAACGCAAGCCAAGCCGCGCACTAATCGATCCGCGTGTCCGCGCCGGCCGGCGCGAGGCCGCGGAACCGCCAGCGGTTGCTCCAGGAAAACGTCGCCGCCGAGAGCGGCGGCGCATCGATACGCTGCAACACCGCGGCGCCGGCCCCGAGCACATGGGCGATGGCCGCACGCAGGACCAATGGATGGACCACCGCCAGGATGCGCTCCTGGGTGCCGCCCTGCGCGTCCAGCCAAGCGCCGATCCGCCGCAGCGCCGCCGCATGCGATTCGCCGCCATGGGGCGCCGCCTCGGGATCGGACAGCCAGAGCTGCAGCGCGTCCGGCGCAAGCGCCGCCAGCCGCTTGCCCGCCCAGGTGCCGTAATCGCCGTCACGCAACGACGGTGCGTTCTCGCCGGCGAGGCCGAGCGCCTCGGCGGTCTGCCGGGTCCGCAGCTCCGGCGCGATCCAGACGCGGGCGGTGGAGAAGTTCAGCTTCACCCGTGCGCAATCCCGAAGGCCGAATGCATCGAGCGGCTCGTCGCCGGGAAACGTCGCATGTCGCGCAGCAGCCGTCGAGGCATGGGCGATCAGGGTCAGCGTGGTCGCCACTCAGCGCGTCTCGAATCCGCAATGGCGCATCACGAAATCTGCGATCGCGTTGACGTCGTTGAGATCGATCACCGGCAACCGCGTCGGCGGCACCGGGCCGTCGGCCAGGATCGCCACCACATGGGGATCCTCGCTCGCCAGCAGCGGCTTGCCGTTGGCGTCGCGATAGATCTCCAGCTTGTCGTGGTCCTCGCGCTTGAAGCCCTCGATCAGCAGGAGATCGACCGCGGTCATGTGGCGCATCAGCGTCTTGGAATCCGGCTCCGGCGCGCCGCGATGCTCGTGCATCAGCGCCCAGCGGTTGCCCGAGGCGACCAGCACCTCGGTGGCGCCGGCCTCGCGGTGCACGTGGGAATCCTTCCCCGGCTGGTCCACGTCGAAGGCGTGGTGGGCATGCTTCATGGTGGAGACGGTGATGCCGCGCCGGATCAATTCCGGGATCAACTTCGCGAGCAGCGTGGTCTTGCCGGCGCCGCTCCAGCCAGCGAGACCCAATACCTTCACCGCCCCGACACCTTCATCGCTTGTAGTCCCCGCGGCTGTCCTCGGACATATGCTTCAGGCCG
>Ga0335070_10012117_pt1 | contig 10070 bp, 7 predicted proteins | sample Lox_Sample_13_FD_206722 | JGI IMG/M metagenome (GOLD analysis project Ga0335070, IMG submission 206722) | Soil microbial communities from Loxahatchee National Wildlife Refuge, Florida, United States - Lox_Sample_1.3 | ecosystem: Environmental > Terrestrial > Soil > Wetlands | place: USA: Florida... | reverse complement strand
ACCGCGCCGGGCAGGTATTTTCGCGACTTTTGCGCTCTCTGCTGAATCTGACCAGGGCCGGTTCGCTAATCTGGCGGCTCACTCGCCCGGCTGGCCCGCAGATAGCACCCGCCTTTCGTTGCCGCACCCCTCGTCCTCGCTCACGCATTCTGAGTTGTTCCGCCACGGGCTGATAGCCTCAATTACGCTGCTCGGTCTTCGGCTTCTGCCGGAGTCGCCTTGCTCTTTATGAGCTTCGGAGCCAGAGCGGTCACGATCCCGCTAACAATCAAGTAAAGAAGAAGGAGTGGTCCGACCAGTTTCTCATCTGGAAAATTGGTATGTGCAATCGCCAACGCAAGACCCGGATGGCGAGAAGCAGTCGCCAGAGACAACACAGAACGCTGCTCGGGCTCCGGTCCTCCCAATAAGAAGCCGACGAAGTAGCCGATTAGTGCGAAGACAGCGAGGCTGAGGAGCGTGCCGTCGCCAAGGAAGGGCAGAATGGTCTTCATCGCAACAAAAAGCACCGGTAGTACGCCCAGGACCAGGAGCGCGGCGGCGAGCGTGCCCAGGGGTTTCGTTATCCGGTCAGCAAACGACGACGAAATGGCGCGCACCACAATCCCAGCCAAAAGCGGCGTCAACACGGTTGTAAAGACTTTGGTGGCAACGGTCAGAGCCGACATGTATAGTGGCACGCCTGTGACCCTCTGAAATGTCTCCAGCGCGACCGGTATCGCGACAATTGCGAGCACTACCGTCGCCACCAGGAGACCGATCGTGTAGTTTTCCTTGCCGCCAGCCTTAAGCGCATTCTTTGGGAAAATGGGTGGCACCGGAGACACCGAAAGTGCAACCAAAGCGATCTTTACGGCCGGATTCAGATGAAATGTCATCACCAGGATCAGGGCGACCAAGGGCATGATCACGTTCATGGAGAGGAATCCGCGAATCAGCAGCTTGGGGCGTCGGAAGAGAAACGTTGCGTCAGCGAATGTTGCTTGCAATCCCAGTGCGAACACAGTGAGGAGGATACTTACCTTCAAGACGATCAGAATCAGAGACTGTAGGTTCATGGCCAGACTCCTTGAGCTTCCCGCCGAGCGCGGTGTGGTCGCACGCGGCCCGTTTCTTTCGAATTTACGAACCGGTTGCTGGTGGTAGCGCCAACAGTGGCCCGCTGACATGCTTCACCTTAAGATCAACGGTGACCTCAACGCGATCCGCAATCTTGACCAGCGGAATTCCTTTGTTCATGCCATAGTCTTTGCGGTCGAATGCCATCGATCCGGAGATCGCGCCCGAGCCCTTCCCGTCACGTGAGATTTTGAAAGTCAGTTGCTCGGTCTTGGTGACGCCGCGAATAGTAAAATCGCCTTCAAACTCAAAAGTGTCCGGTCCGGTCTGTCGCAGTTTCGTTGATTTGAATGTGATCGTCGGATCCTCTTCGACATAGAAGAAATCCTTGCTCTTCAGCTTGCCGTCTTTCATGCCGCTTCCGGTGTTCACACTATCGGCCTGAATTGTGATCGTTAAGACGCCCGTCATAGGATCGGTCGACGTGAACGCTAGGTTGGTGTCCCACTTCGAGAACGTACCTTCGATTTTCACCGAAGACTTCACGGAAAAGCGTATTGAGCTGTTTTCGGGAGTCACGGCCAGAGTAGGAACTTCTGCGGGCGCCTGGGCCTGCACCATGGAAAGAAATATTGCGAGAACCAGGAGCAAGAGAGCGCCCAACTGAACGTTAGCCATTATTGGTTGAGGTTTCATCACCGGTTCCACACGTTTCCAATTTTCACAATTCCACCCAGGCGCTCTGCAATCGTTCACGGAGGTGCTGTGGTTTCATGCGCCATATACTGAAACCGTGGCGCCGAGATTCAGTGAGAGCCCGTCAGAGCCTTTAGCTTCGCATACGCCTGGCGATATTCGAGCTCGGTCCGAAACATTTCAGCTTCCATGGTTGCCCGCGCAGATTCGACATCCGGGTCGTCCGGGTTGTAGCTCGCTGGAACCACTTGAGTCGCGGTCACCATCCGGCTCGCTAATTGATAAAGTTGGCGGGAGCGCTCCAGTTCGAAATAGGCGCTCTTCACCGAGGCCGCCACTTTGGCCTTGGTCAATTGCACCCCCATGTCTGCCATTTCGGATTGTGCCTTAACCTCTTTCACTCCATGCTCACGCTTGCCAAAATCGTAGATGGTCCAGGAGGCCGAGACGCCGATATAGCCGAAAGACTTGGGAAGGACGCGGTTGATCGCATCTTGCAATGCGTAACCGCCGATTATGCCGACGGTAGGAACATATTGCAGTTTTGTCGCTACTAAACCCGCGTGCGCCTTGATCGCGGTTTGCTCTGCCTCTATTACCTCGGGATTCGCTACTGCTTTGTCAACGGCTTCTCCGAGCGAAATATTCTCGACCAAAGGGGCGGGGGCGATGAGTCCCAGCTTCGTTCCTTCTGGCAGGCCAAGCATTTCATCGAGCGACGCCATCAGCTCCTTTACCTTGCTGGCCGGACCTATAAGTGCTTTTTCAGCATTGATCATGTCCGTTTCTTGCTCGGTCGAGATGCTGGTAATTCCCGAACTGCTCGCCCTAAGCCATTTGGCTTGGATTGTCTTTGCACGTGCTTTACTGGCCGTAAGTTCTCGCTGGGCAACGAGCAATTCGAAGAAAGCCTTCTCGACATTTCTAGCCGTTTGCGCTAGCGGCATGCCCGCCTTCGCTCGGGCGATGTTCTCGTCCGCCCGCGCGATCTTCGAGAGTTGATAGATGGAAAAAAGGGGCGTGATCGGTTGAACTGCCAAGAAGTTCATGGTGTTCGAATCCTTATTGATGATGTTTATAGCCACTACCCCCTCACGACCCACCGAGAGCACATCGCCCGGATGCTTGTTGTAGTGAAGATCGAAAAACGACGTACTCACGGCTGGGAAATACTGCGCCTCCACACCTAGCCGGTGCTGCTTCGCAACTTCTACCTGAAGTTCTCCGAGCCGCACGAGAGGATTGCTCGCCACTGCGGCCTGCTGCTGCGCCTCATCCAGCGTGAGTGTAACGACTCCATCAGGGCCTGGTGTCAACGCGGTTGTTGCGAGCACTGATCCTCGATGTACGAAACTCGCTGTCTTGATCGAATCCGTTCTGAAGCTCGAATCGAATTGGTAAGCTGTGCTCTGCGCCGCAAGTGGCAAAAGCGGTGCCATACCGGAGTGCGTCGTATCGACGGGCGTTTGAGCGTTTGCCCCAAGGCAAGAGAGGAATACTGCCATGGACAGAGCAGCACACCGGCACCATAACTGTTTGTAATGAGTCATCGCTTTTCTCCAGAGTTGAATAGATTTCAACATTCCCAAATCCCTCGGCGTGCCGGGAAAGACGCTTGAATAGTTCGAGCTGTCCTCAATTATTAGCAATCAAGCCGTGTGATATTGGAAGTCCAGAGTGGTTATAGAAGCGCAGAAAGGGCGCGACAACTGTCAGAACTTACAGCGACTCGTCGAGGTGCGGTGCCGCGAAACAGTGGCGTGGGTTGTGCGGACTGTCAGGTTTGACAGTTGCCCGAGCGCCACGCTGCCGCTATCGTTGGCCATGAACTCGTCGGGAGAGCTTCGGATTTGAGCGGCAATTGTCGGTTTCCTCCCTGGGTATCCACATGCGGCCTCCATCTGTGCGGGCGCATGCGATCTTGCCCTGATCGGACAGGGAAAGCTACGAAATGACGACTCAACCGCCCTCATCGATAGTGACAAAACCAGGCGCTGAGCCACGTGACTTTTCGTTGGTCTTGGGCGGTCCTCTGTTTCGACTCTACCGGCGGTTGCATCTGTCTGGGCCTGCTCTGGAATGGTTGGGGCGTCGGGTCCTGCTTATTTCATTGTTCGTTTGGTTGCCGCTGCTGGTTCTGTCCGCGCTCGCTGGTCACGCCTTCGGTCGAGGCCTTGAGATCACTTTTCTCCAGGACATCGAGGCGAATGCTCGATTCTTGATTGCTCTGCCAGCGCTCCTCATCGCCGAAGCCACAGTTCACAGACGAATTAGCCCGTTAGTTCCGCGGTTCATCGATAGGCGAATCGTGGCGACTGAGGAATTGCCTGCGTTTAACTCAGCGGTCAACTCGGCCCTGCGCATACGGGATTCAACCATTGTGGAAAGTGTGCTCCTGGTACTCGTCTATACCGTTGGACTTTGGATCTGGCGGAGTCAGATCGCTCTGGGAGTGGCCACCTGGTACGCCCAGCCCGACGCCAAGCATCTGAATCTCACATTAGCCGGTTACTGGTACGTCTTCGTGAGTGTCCCGTTTTTTCAGTTCATTCTGCTGCGCTGGTATATGCGACTAATGGTGTGGTTCCGGCTCCTGTGGCAGATTTCAAAGCTAAATCTGCATCTCACTGCTGCGCACCCGGATCAGGCCGGGGGCATTGGTTATCTCGGCACAGGTTCTTACGGTTTTGGCCCCATGCTTTTCGCGCAAGGGACATTGCTGGCTGGCTTGATCGCCAGCCGGGTTCTGCACGATGGACGAAGCCTGCCGTCTTTCAAGATGGAGGCTGCCGGATTCGTAGTCTTCTTTGTTCTGGTCATCATCGGTCCGCTAGTGATGTTTACCCCGAAGCTTGATGATGCTCTGCGAAAGGGCTCCGAAGAGTACGGATTGCTGGCCAATCGCTATGTGTTCGGTTTCGAGGAGAAGTGGATCAGCGATCGTCCTCCAGAAGCGAACAACTTACTTGGGACACCCGACCTTCAGTCATTGGCCGACCTGGGGAGCAGCTATTCCATGGTGCGGAAAATGCGCATCTTTCCATTTGGGCTGCAGGTTGTGACGCGCCTCGCTGCCATAACGGCTGCCCCTCTCTTGGCCTTGGCGCTGACGGTTCTCTCGCCGCAAGAAGCGCAACAATTGCTGAACCGCCTAGTCAAGGTTCTTTTCTAAGAATCGAGACCTCAACAGAAGTTCGGCAAGGGCTTTGGCATCGAGCTCACTAACTTTACCAACAAAGCTGATTGATTAAAGACCCTCTATTCGCCGACATGAGTGCATGGCGCTAGGTTTATCCGCCTAGCGCCAGCCTGTCAGGTTCGTCAAAAGTTATCCCGCTTTGAAGAATCGCACTTCTGCGGCGCGCTCATCCACTGGGACGATTGGCAATTCACCCGGCTGTTTTGCCGGAAGATTGCGCAGGTGTTCCATGATGGCCTGCCATTCTTTGATCTCCTGGTGCTGGTCTTTTCCAACCGCAATACTGTTCGGATCCTGCGTGCCTGTTGGCGCCAGCAAGTACGGCGTACTGTCACGAGGAAGCTCCAGTGCCTCTGCCTTGGATGCGTGAGGCTGCCCCTCTTTATTCTTAGGAACAAGCGAGAGCGCCCCCTTAGTCATTTTCGGAATGCCCATGACAAGTGAGGCAAACATGAGAGGTCCTGTGATGCTGTACAATCTCCCGTCGTTTCCCGTAGTGTCGATCGCTTTGTAACCACGATCCAAGTCTCCGAGTTCGATGGCTGTCACAACGTCCAGCTTTGGACGCGAGGTGTCATAGCGGAACCTCATACCAGAGGCGCGAGGGAACATCTCTCCGGGATGAGTCGGGCTATCGACGAGGAAGACTTCAAGAATGTTCTTAATCTCCTTGCCCGTAAAGTAGGCGGTTACCAAGGCGCTGCCAGCAGTTTTATCAACAATACCGCCGCCAAGAGGTGCGACGGCGAATACGTCGTAGACCGTCTGCACACCAGTCTTCCCGCGCTTGAGGCTGGCGCGCATCATTCCGTTTGCGGTAAGTCCGATGTCGGCCTTGGTTGCTTCTCGGAATGCGTCCGTGACGAGGTTTGCGAGCAGTGTGCTCGCAGCGATATCGGTAAACGTGTTGGGAATATCCCGTGGCACAACGGCCAACTTTTGATCGACGCTGAAACCGCGCGACGCGAACACGGCTGCCGTCACCGATTTCTTGAGATTGTCGATCTCGCGATCGATCGCAGGATCGCCGGCGATGGTGTCATCGATAGGATGCAGCTGATAGGAATCCACTAACACATTATCGCCGTCCATGGTGATCACCATTTCGCCGACATTGCGACCTTCTTTCCCCGTCTGAACCACAGGTACCCGGCCGTTGATGATAATCGGTTCCGGCAGTTCCGTGTGGCTATGTCCGCCCACCAGCACGTCGATTCCCGGAACTTCTCTCGCCACACGGAGATCATCCCCTTCCGAGTAGGTCCCATCCTTCCCCTTGACAACGCCTCCGTGGCTGAGGCAGATAACAACATCCACTTTTTCCGTCTCGCGAAGGATCTTCACCATTTCCTTGCCGGTCTCAATGGCATCCGTGAACTGGACAGCTCCCGCGCCAGATGTATAGATCGTAGCCTCTTTCCCGATCAGGCCAAAGATGCCAAAGCGAATTCCGCCCCGCTCGATCACGACATAACGACGAATCACATTTTCTTTTGCCAGGCGTTGAAGTTCCGCCAGGGAAGGATCATTTGCCGCAAAACTGCTGTTCGAAGGGACGATAGCCGGAATTCTCCCGGCGGTGGCAGCCACCCTGATTTCTGTTCCCAAGCCATCCGGCCCGAGGTCGAATTCGTGATTGCCAAAGGTCGTTGCGTCGAATCCCATACGGGACATGAGTTGCAGTTCGCCCCCAGTCTGCCGAGTGGCGGCAGCAAAGGGAGTGCCCATAGTGAAGTCACCGGCATCCAGCAGTAGAACCGGCCCTTGGCTTTTGCGCGCTTCGCGCCGCGTTGCCAGCAGCGCTGCGATGCGTGCGTAACCACCTCGAGTGTCGTCGTCATTGGTCGTAAGCGGCGAATAGTCCGAAGAAGGCCCCATCCCGATAAGGGCGGAGTGCATATCATTGGTGTGCAAGATGGTGAAAGTCTTTTTTGAGGTCGTTTCTTCCGCAGCGGAGGGTAGTTTTGCAGTGAGCATCCCCGCGCCCGCTACTGCGGTGACTGCAATGAACTCTCGTCGCGATAATCCTTTATCTTTCATTATGAATACCTCCAGATGATGGGTACATGCCGGAGAACAGCGGCGCCACTGCAAGCTGTAACTCGCAGGTGGTAGGCATCAAAGTTATCTTTCTGCGTGCGTATCGGGAAGTGAACTGTCAAAACTTACAGCGGATAAAATACCCAGCGCAGCCACTAGCAGAACTAAAGGAAACTAAGAAAGCGAATCTTAGTTAGGTTTTCCCAACCACGAGTACTGCCAGCCTACCGACACGTTCTGGTAGTTCCCGCCATATCGGATGTAAGTGCCATCGCTATAACTGAATTTTAGAGATTGGTGTTTTGCAATTCGAATTGCGCCAGTGCCTCCGAGACGGGAGTTCTGCTGTTTCGTCAGCGGGTTCTCGATGCCGGCCACGCTCGTCCGCCCGCCAGCCCAAAAATTGCCGTCCAGAGAGATCCAGACTCCAGGCTTGAAGTCGTAACTCAGGTGTCCCTCGAAGGATGCCATGGGCTTTTGCGATTGAGATCTCGTGCCGGGATAGCTGCTGTTGTGCGACCAGAATTCATGATTCGTGGTGAAGAACCAACCTCCGGCGTACCCATCGAGAATCCAGTTTCCCCAGCGCTGGGAATAGCCGAATTCCGGTTTGAACGCCCAGCGGTTGGCGCCCCAGTTAATCAATTTGGTCGGATCGTACTGGCCAGTCGGAGCGATCACGTTGAGACTCACGCCCAGCAGGACCTTCTGATGCCATTTGACGAACTCCCGTGCCGGCATCGCCGGACCACCCTTGAGGTTCACTGAAACGCGATAGAACGAATCCACAAGGCCGGAACGGTAGAGGTGCTGCGGTACATCCGCCGAAGTTCCGTGGAAGTTTCCCACTGCGTAGGGCAGTGCGGCGGCGACGTTGGCCGACCGGCCAAGGAAATTGAAGGAGTGATAGTAGCCAAAGATCGGGACATTGTATCTCCCCTTCGCGTCACTAACCGGGAGCGCGCCATTGAAATTGATATTCCCATCGGAGAACGAGTACGACAGCGTGACGGCATTGGAATGGATCGGTGTGACGAGGTAGGCGCGCGGTGAAAGGTCCTGGGCATTGAGCGCGCACGGCAGAAAGAGCAACTGCGCAAGCGCTAGGCCAAGCCCCGAGAAATATCGCATTCCCATTTCACCCGGTGAACTCACAGAAGCAGGATGATGCCGGCGATCGACAAGATTCTTCCTTGCGAACTCCCGAGGCATCATCCCTGACAATTGGCTCCAAGTGCGTGCAATCGAAAGAGCGAACCTTCGCATCCTGTCGAGCACTAGAGGCCATGCGGTTGAGCCTATTTGACTGAATATCCGCGAGCATCCATGCAAGCGGAGAATCCTCGCTTGAACGTACTCATTTGCTTGTTGTATGCGGCCTTGGCATTATTGGCTTCCTGTTGCATCTGTGCGCCTGCCGACTGTGCCGCCTGTTCCTTGGCTTGTTCGTTCGCCGCACGCTGCCTTCTTCCGCCTCGCACAGTACCAACCGTTGCGCCGACGGCCGCTCCTCTGCCCGCATTTCCAGTAATCGCTCCGATCGCCGCTCCGCCCAAGGCACCTCGCGCCGCACCACGGACCCTGCCACCTTGCGCCTCTGGCGCATCGGCGGCGGCCTGTTGTTGCGCTGCCTGAACGTCTGCTGCGGACGGACCTGATGGCGGACCAACGCTCGGGTCGATTCCAGTCTGCTGCTGGACTGAGTTGTAGCAGTCGTATTCGTCCCTCAACTGCTGATCGCTGCTCTGATTGTTCTTGGCATACGCGAACATCCCCAGCTTCTGCGCTGCCGAAAATGGAGGCGGCGGCGTAGCAGGGGCGGCGGCTGGCGCCGGGGCGGATGCTGGAGTCGGTGCCGGTGCTGTTGCTGACGACGCTGGAGCGGATGCCGGCGCTGCGACTGGCGCTGGTTCAGTGGCCGCTGGAGAATTCGCAGCTGTGCTCGCACCCGTATCAGCGCTGCTGGAAGCTGTTTTTTTGCATGCTCCGCTTAGCAGGAGCAATAACGAAATGCTCAATACTTGAAACTTTGCGCGCTTCATTCGATTTCTCCTCAAATCAAAATTGTTCATGCAAGTGACCGGCAGCCCAGGTTCGAGCTGCCGGTTCCGCTGATAGGGGTAAGACCTAGCTGTTAGTCAACGGAGAACGCTGCCGCCACCGCCTTCTCCAGGTCGAGGTACTGCGCCTTCTCTGTGGTCACTTCGACAAAGAGGATCTTCCCGCCCTCAAATCTCCCAGGCGATTTGTAGTTCTCGCTCACTGCGTCACCGCTGTCGTAGCCGATGCAGAGTCCGTCGCCCGACAGGGTGAACTTGCCCACCTGTGCGCGCATCGGCCCTGAGGCCACGATCTTGTCGTTGACGTAGAGGTTCGTCTTGCCGATCGATTCGCCGTTCGGCCCGGCTTTTTCGCGGGTGAACTCCATCCCCAGCGTGTACTTGCCGGGCTTGAGTTCTGTAGAGATGAACTTCTGCTCGGGTCTGAAGCCGAGGAAGTTGTACGAGTATTGCAGCTTCCTGTTGGCAAGGAACAGCGCATGACCGCCGAAACGCGACCCGTGGGCGAAAATGACGCCTGAGCAGTTCGGATCGGTGATCTCGACATCGGCGAGGATCTTGTACGAACGTCCGCGCACGTTTACGGCAGCACTTTCCGGTACGGCAGAAGTCCCCGCGTAGTAGATGTACCGTTCGCGGGGTAGTTCCTCGGTGGGGCGCGGTGTGGTCAGGACTGCCACTCCACTGCGGTCGTCCATTGGCAGCACCTTGTTCGTCTCGGCCTCTTCGAACCAGGCCTTGATCAACTCCTGAAGCTTCTCAGGATATTGCTTGGCCAAGTCTTTGGATTCGGAGCGGTCTGCGTCTACGTGATAGAGCTCCCACTCGTCCTTTTCAAAGTGTCCAAGATCCGAGGGAAGCGGTGGGTGGACGGCCGAGGCCTTCCAACCGTTCTCCCAAAGTCCGCGGGTACCCATCAGTTCGTAGTACTGGCGCTTCTTTGTGGTAGGCGCGTCTGGTGCATCGAAGGTGTATTTCATCGAGACGCCAGAGAGCGGATACTGCTCGACGCCCTT
>Ga0335070_10012116_pt1 | contig 10071 bp, 8 predicted proteins | sample Lox_Sample_13_FD_206722 | JGI IMG/M metagenome (GOLD analysis project Ga0335070, IMG submission 206722) | Soil microbial communities from Loxahatchee National Wildlife Refuge, Florida, United States - Lox_Sample_1.3 | ecosystem: Environmental > Terrestrial > Soil > Wetlands | place: USA: Florida... | reverse complement strand
GCCCGAAGATGAGAATTCTTTTATAGCTGCAAGCATCTGCCGATTGGCGGAGAGAACATCCGCGTACTCTTCCGGATAACCTCCGCCAATGTAGAGGGCATCGAGATTATCGGGAAGACGGCTGTCCGCAAGGGGTGAGAAGTAACGCATTGTGCAGCCCCTCATTTCCAGCTCATCAAACAGATCCTGATAATAGAAATGAAAGGCAGCATCATGGGCGACGCCTATGAAAATGCGTTTGGATTGATGATCTATCTCCCCACTGTTCTTAATCACTTCCACGGGGGGACAGATACCCGTTCTATTTGTGTTAACGGAATTGCCTGGGTCTGCAGTTATATTAATTGGCAATGCACTTCGGGCGATTCCTAGGATATCATCGACGGATGCGTATCTTTCAAAGGCGTCCGCCAGACCGTCGAGGACGGACGAGGAAAGATTTCCTGGATCAGCCGTAACCAGCCCCAGATGGCGGCTGGGAAGATTGGGAAATGCATCCTGCGGTATTCCGCCCACTAAGGGAGGAAGCTGTTCGGCTGCAAGTGAGATTGCCAGCATTGATGCATGACGCTCCGAGCCGCAGCGGTTGGCGATCACGCCTGCCAGATGCAAATTCTTTTCGAAAGAGCCATATCCTTTTACTACGGCAGCAATGCTTCTGGCCATGCCGTATACTTCCGCTATCAGGACAACCGGAGCATCAAGCCAGCGCGCTATTTCCGCCGTGCTCCCTTCAGAACCGGTCGGGTCGTATCCATCGAAGAGCCCCATGACCCCTTCGATGACGGAGACATCAGCTCCTTTTGAGACACGGGCGAACAGCCTGCAAACATACTCCCTGCCTGCCATCCAGCCATCGAGGTTGTAGCAGGGTCTGCCCGAGGCCACGGTCAGATAAGTGGGATCCAGAAAATCAGGCCCCACTTTGAATGTCTGCACAGTGAGGCCGCGCCTTCTCAGTGCCGCCACAATGGCCAGAGTGAGTGATGTCTTTCCCACGCCGCTTTGTGTGCCTGCTATGACGATGCGGGGACGATTCATTTTTGGTATTCCAATAAAAATAATGAACTATTTTAAAATTAACGGCTTCATAAAAAGTCCAGAGGCAAGGCGCGCAAATACCGAGGAATGAGTCGTACTGGGATGTACGTTGCAATGACGAGGGATGAAGCGCAACACAGCATATGAACTTTTTATTAAGTCGTCATTAGTACTCAACTCCTTTTTGCGCCTCAAATCCTTCTGTGAAGCCATGCTTGACCATGCGCATTTCCGTTACCGTGTCGGCAAGGGATGTAAGTCCTGCTGTGGCATTGCGGCCCGTCATGACCACGCATGTTCCTGGGCCTCCCTTTAAAACAGCATCGATGATCCTTTTCTCATCCAGCAGCCCTTTCCAGACGGCAATGCATATCTCATCGAGTATCACCAGATCATAGCCGCCTGACAAGAGCGCCCGTTCGGCCAGATCCATACCTTGCTCGGCGGCCTGCCTGTGTTCCTGAAACAGCGGGTCTGTCCGGTCCGGTACAAATCCCCGCCCGGCCTGTACTATCTCAACACCGGAGATTTGCCTGCATGCAGCAAGCTCTCCCGTGTCGGCATCCGATTTTACGAATTGAATGACCAGGCTCTTCATGCCGTGTCCGCTGGCACGCAGAACCATGCCCAGGGCGGCCGTCGTCTTCCCCTTGCCGTCGCCTGTAAATAGTATGATTCGTTTAGTCGCCTTCACAGCAGACACCTTAAGTCTCCCTTTCGTAAAGGGAGATTTAGAGGGATTTTCGTCGCAACCCCAGTAAGCGGTAGATTTTTTCCATGTTCAAGGAGCTTCGCACAACGTCAGCCAGCCGGTCAAAGGCAGGCTCCAGGTCGTAAGCCGCCATCACCTTTCCGAGAGGGGGCAGCGCCCGGCGCACCCTCAATTTATCTATAAACCACCTGCGGAATTCATCGGAGTCGAATATTCCGTGGAGATATGTGCCCCATAGGAGACCGCTATCTGATTTCACACCGACTACCGCACCGTCTTCACGGACAACTATAGCAGGCAAATTGATACCGTTGGTCTGTCCGTGGTGGATCTCGTAGCCCTTCACGGCAAGTCCTGAATCGATATGTCTTGCTGTGACAGATTCGAGCGTCTTCTCAATGGCCAGGCTTGTTGTCACTGGTAAAAGCCCCAGCCCCTCGATGGACCTTCCTGCCGACTCTATACCGTGAGGGTCGGCAATCTCTTTGCCGAGGATCTGAAAACCGCCGCAGATGCCGACTATTTCTGTCTTTCCGTTGTGGGCAAGGCTGGCGATCTTTTCTGCGAGACCGCCTTTCTTCAAGTAATCCAGGTCGCCGATGACGTTCTTGCTGCCCGGCAGGATGATGGCATCGGGGTTGTTCATGTCGCGGGGTTCCCGGATGATGGACAGGTGCACATCAGGCTCCAGGCGGAGCGAATCAAAATCGGTAAAATTTGATATGTGGGGAAGATCGATCAGGGCTATTTCCACACCGTCCCCTGAAGGGCGGATATTTTCTCTTGGACCGTTCTTGAACGAGACTGAGTCCTCTTCCGGCAAGCCCAGGTCATGGAGATAGGGAACCACGCCAAAAGTCGGCCTGCTCGTGTAACGCTCCACATAATTGACGGCGTCATCGAGAAGCGATTTATCCCCCCGGAAACGGTTGATCACGAATCCCGCCACAAGCGCCCGCTCCCATTCCGCGAGGACCTCCATCGTCCCTATGAAGGACGCGAAGACTCCTCCCCGGTCGATATCGCCTACAAGAATGACAGGTGATCGGGCATAGCTCGCCATGGTCATGTTCACGATGTCATGGTGCTTCAGATTTACCTCCGCAGGACTGCCGGCCCCCTCGAGGACGATCACGTCATGCTCTGAGGCGAGGGAGTCATAAGCCCTTTTTACCGCTGCGAACGCTTCCGGCTTATATCGTATGTATTGATCAACGTCCATGTTGCCCACGGGTTTTCCCATCAGGATGACCTGGGCGCCGGTGTCACTGCTCGGCTTGAGGAGAATCGGATTCATCCGCACGTCCGGGTCTATCCGGCAGGCCTGGGCCTGAACGACCTGGGCCCGGCCCATCTCGCCGCCGTCCTTTGTGACGTAGGAGTTCAGGGACATATTTTGTGCCTTGAAGGGAGCGACGCTGTAACCATCCTGGAGAAGTATCCGGCAGAGGGCAGCGGCCATGATGCTCTTGCCTGCATTGGAGCTCGTTCCCTGGAACATGATGGCAGGCTTTAATTTTCTTACAGCGGGTTTTTGGGCAACACCGAGGGCATCCCTCAAGGCATTGCAGAGACGCCCGTTTTCTTCCGCTGTCCTCACGGCGACACGGAAGAACCTTGAATCGAGACCATCGAAATTTTCGCAGACCCTGATGGCAATTCCTGTGCGGATGAGTTCTTTGGCCAGCTTCGGGGCATCGATTCCACTCCGGTCGATCCGGACCATAAGGAAATTCGCCGCGCCCGGATACACGTAAAGACCGGGGATGGAACGCAGTTCCTCTGCTAGTGATTCCCGCTCTGCCCGGATATACTCCTTCGACTTTCTCGCGTATTCTGCATCCGCAAGCGCCGCTTTTCCGACCACCTGAGCAAATGTATTAACCGACCAGGGCGGCATAAACTCCCGGATACGTGAGACTACGGCGGGATCGGCGACGGCGCAGCCCAGTCGGAGCCCCGGAATAGCAAAGAACTTGGTGAAGGAAAGGAGGATGATCACATTGGCGGGCCGCCTATGGGTAAGGCTGTCCATACCTTCCACAAAATCCGCAAATGCTTCATCGACAACAAAGGTAGTTGTGCCATTCCTCAAGGCCATATTCCTCAGCTCTTTGGCATAGCAGAGGACCCCTGTGGGGTTATTCGGTTGGCCGAAGAAGACAATATCATTTCCCGCAATTCGTAATTCGATGGCCGGAATATCAATTCGGAATCCGGTTTCTTCTTTCATAATGACTTTTTCGACTGTAAGCCCGGATAACTCCGAAGCCCGTGCGTAATCTGAATAGGCGGGCACAGGGATTATCGCGCGGCTTGCTGCAATGACACGGGGAATGAGATAGAGAAGTTCTGTGGAACCGTTTCCGGCTATGACTTCATCTTTCGCAACTCCGTAATGTGAGGAAATGGCATCGGTCAGAGCACTACAGTCCGGATCGGGATAATGGGTAAGCGAGCCGATAGCCCGGCTTGTGAGGGGACGGAACCACTCCGGCAGACCCAGTGGGTTGATACTCGCAGAGAAGTCCAGGATATCCTCTGCGGCAATGCCCGCTGATAGTGCCAGCTGTCTTACATTTCCGCCATGCCTGTTCGTCGGGATTGGCCCTCTCTTCATTTACGCGACCTCCCTTGAGCACAGGCACATAGCCTGAGCGCAACAATCCTTACTGTTCGAAATGGCGGATTTGTGGAACAGAGATAAAAGAGATATGGAAATTAATGTAAACGTAACAATCCCCCCTCGAGGAACTTCGATGGATTGGTTTTCCGGCTTCGGGCCGCCTACTTGCCCGCCTTCCCGTCATGAACTTTTCACGACAGTGGCTATCGGGTTTTCGTTCCCTTCACGGCTGCGGGGCAGCGGGGGATTTTAACCCCTCTTCCACACATCCATCTGCATGTATTTGAATTATTACATTGACCACTAACAAAGGTGGGTTTTTTTGTCAAGGGTTAATATGCTGAAGGTCAGACCTTGAGGTCTATGAGCTGCTTCTCCATCTCGTCTTTGGTCTGAATGGTCTTGATATTTGCACTGAAGTCATGTTGGGTGACAATCAGATTGACGAGTTCTTCTGCAAGGTTGACGTTTGATGATTCCTGGGCATTACCCTTTTCATCGGGAGGTAAAATGTCACCGGGTGTATTAACCTGGCTGATGGAGACTTTGACACCCGAGGGATAGACATCTTCCATATCCACACGGCTCTTTTTGAAATTATTCGTCTCGGAATTAGCGATATTATTAGCCGTTACATCCAATTTCTTGAAAAATGCCCCTAAAGCAGAGAGAGCTGTATTAAATGCTTCTGACATAGTTTTCCCTCCTTATCGTATTACTTTGTTATATAATCGGCTTTCCAAAGGGAAAACTTTAATCTTTCTTAAATTATTATGCCACTTTAGCTTATCCAAACCACCCTATTAAAAAGACACCTGTTATCATGATGATAGCCCCTGCCAATCGCTCCATGATTTTTTCCTCCTTAAATAATAAAGCACCATAGACTACTCCGAATAGGAGGCTCATTCGTTTCAGGGATATCATGTAGGCTACGTTTGTCAGCGAAACAGCCAGCATGTGGCTGAATATCTCCACGGCTACAATCGCACCGAGGATCAAACCAACAACCGGTTTTTTCAGCAGATTTTTCCGAGGGCCGGCATTCACCGCTGCGGGAAGAAAAAGGATCATTAACGTCGTGAGGGCAACATTATAAACAATGCCGAAAAAATAGGGATTAGAGTGAATGATGGCAAGTTTACCGATAGTAGAGGTAAAGGCATATATAAAAGAAACCAATAACATCAGGCGCGACCCCGGTTCTTTGAAAATAGCTATCAGAGGGCCCACCAGTCCGTACCTGGTATGGGAAAGATTGAGAGAGTATGCTCCGGCCATGATCAGAATTATTCCCCAAAGCCCGCCGGTGCTGATTTTTTCACCTAATATTAACCAGCCTGTTAGGATAATGAAGCCCGGTGTAAAGGCCAGGAAGGGTACGGTCAAAGACAGGGGTGAAACCTTAATTGCCTTCATGTAGCAATAGAACGCCAGTGCCTCCAATGGCAGACCGGCGAGCATACAGAGCCAGAATGTCGAATCCGGAACTACCAGGGGGATAAAAAGGAGAGATATCAGCATCCAGGGCAAGGTATAGCCCAATCTGATAAGTCCCATCATATAAGGGGATTGGTCACTGAAAGACTTTTTTGTTAAGGCGTCGGAAGTGGCAAGTGTGAAAGCGGCGAGCAGGGAAAGAAAAAACCAGGACACAAAATTGTATCACTTTCTATTAATCTTTATCTTGGTATCTGCGGTTGTACCCACTTATTTGTGCTTCCATCATAAAACCACTTATCGGGGAAGCCGCGGCGTTTTGTATAAGTGGGCTTCCTGGCCCAGACTATCAATTCCTTGTAGGCCTCGTGAATTTTTCTAAATGTTGCGGCATCGCCTCCGCTATCAGGATGGTGTATCTTTGCCTGGCGCCGATAGGCGGTTTTTATGCTGTTTTGTAATTCAGCAGAGCTCAACTCTGATTTGTTAAGCTTAAGATGGGATAAGTGCGTAGCCTTAATGGAAGGAACTTTTACCATTGTCGGTTTGACGGAAAGTACCGGTCCGCCATTCCTGACGGCCTGCGCAAGTACACGAAATGAAGCCAAGTATCGCTTGTTTGTTCTTTTTCTTTCCGCCCACCAGATACTGCCTAACATATCGGCCATCTTGCTGAAATCTTCCGCTGGTTTTCTGCCCGGGGATCGCGGATAGAAAAAGCTGAATATCTCCTCCGATCCATAGGGGAGCATGTCCATGATAATCATCACATCGGAGAAATAAAACGTCGCGTACTTCGCGTTCAGTGCTTTTATTAAACCGGTTCTCACCTCAAGTTTATAATGGAGCCGTTTTCTGCATTCCATGGAACAGTACCTGCGTCTGCTGCCGCTTACAATAGTTCCGCAGGCAAGACATCTGCCTTTTTTCTTGCCGTTTGGCTCAATTATATTTCGAATTATTAATTGTTTCATAACACTACAAAGTCAATAAAATGCGCACTGTTACATATTACAGAATGAGAGCAAAGTCAATCCCATTCAACATTTTCAACATTTCATCTTGCCTCAATATCTATTATTATAATATAAAGATTTGAAAAAAGGGATAGTTGTTTCTGTCTTTCCACGGTGGGATTCCATATGAGGATAACGTCCGCATTTATCTGTTTTATTGTTTTATCAGCAATATTTGCGTCTGCCGCCCTGTCGGATATTGTCGTCTATGATGTTGTGGCACTTAAGGGCAAGGAGGTTATACTCAAAGCCGAGACCCGGGGAACATTGCTCAGCAGAGGCGGAGAGCTCGTGGAGTTCTTTGTTAATGGAAAATCTATAGGAAAGAACCTTTCCGGCGGAGATGGATTTGCCGTGAAACGGTTTGTTCCGTTAAAAGCAGGTCTGAATAAAATACTCGTGAAGTCCGGAGATGACAAAGACAGCGGTGTGCTTCTCGCGCTCCCTAAAAATGCGAAGATTGTTTTCGTAGATGTAGAGGGATCTCTGCTGGAAGGCCCCTTTGTGATAACAGTAAGACCGGGAAGCAGAAAGGCCTTGGAAAAAATTCAAAAAAGATTTCCGATAGTTTTTCTCCAAAAAGGCTTTTTAAATGTGAAGGCTTTAAGATTATGGCTGAAGAAAAATGACTTTCCTGACGCGCCTGTACTACCATGGAGTCGGGGTGCAGTATTTGATGAATTAAAGGAAAAGGATTTAAAAATTAAGGCCATCATAGGAGCGCCGGACGTGATTGAATCGGCAGAGTCTTATAAGCCACGCGCCTTCACCTTTGATTCAGTGGAGGATGCGGAAGTCGTTGAAAACTGGGAAGAGATAGAAAAAAAGTTAAGATGACATTTTCTTTATGGCTGTCCTCAGGCTGTTTACCTTGGCGACAATATCCGTAGCTTCCACGATTTCCGTCACCAGCGCAATACATCGGGCTCCGCTGCGGTATACCTCAGTGATATTATGCTCTTTGATTCCTCCTATGGCCACAAACGGCAGCCTGATATTCTTCACAACATATTCGAGATATTCCAATCCCGCCGGGTTGCAGACATCCTTCTTGGTATTCGTCGCAAAGATGGGACCGACCCCTATGTAATCAACGCCCAGCTTAACTGCAGCCTCGGCCTGAGCGGGGGAATGTGTGGAAAGGCCGATGAACATTTTTCCCCCTACCAGTTTTCTTACCGCCGCCGGGGGTAGATCATCCTGGCCGAGGTGCAGCCCATCTGCCTTCACCAGCAAAGCCAGATCTACGTGGTCGTTTACAATAAAGGTGACACCGGCATCCCGGGTCATCCCCCGGATCTTCAGGCATTCTTCGTACATCTGTCGGTCGCTCTTTTCTTTTTCGCGATATTGGATAATTTTTATCTCGGCCTCAATCATGCGCGCCACAACTTCAATGTTGCTTCTCCCCTGGGAGTATTCTTCTGCTGTAATACCGTAGATGTCCGTGTTCAGTGGGCCGTCCGGCCTTCGTTTGTCCCAAATCATATTTTTTCCATCCTTTTTACCAGTGTTGTGTCTCGAAAAAATTTACAGTGCTGTCCTTCTGAACGAATGTGAGGAATCTTAAAGGTCCCTCCTTTCCGGTCGCAACAAAGATTTCTCGTTTCACTCGAAATGACAAAAAAGAGTATGACACATCAGTCACTCCGATCCTTCGAAATGATACCCCTTATTGGTATGTTGGTCTAAGCGTTGTCAGATAAAAACTGCCAGTCTTTATATACCGGCTGGTAGCCCTGGGAGTAAATCATCTTTGCCATCTCGGAAACGCTCCGTTCATCCGAGATATCGAATTGGCCCGCTGAATAGTATTCCGAGCGGCCGCCGACGGCGGTACAGGAACCGGCCGACATTCTGGTAGCGCCCAGTCTAATCAGATAGTCCCGCAGTTCGGAACGCTCCCTTGTGGAAATGGTGATCCCGCCCCGGGGCATAAAAAGCCTGAACGCCAGCATGTATTGCACGAGGTTCCTGTCACTCACATCCACCATCGGCTGGAATCCACCCAGGTGCGGGCGCATCCGCGGCGGTGAGATGCTCATTTCTACTTCAGGGAACAGATTCTGCAAATAGTCGGCATGCAGCCCTGTGAAAAATGCCTCGGTCCTCCAATTGTTCAATCCCAGCAGGGTGCCCACATTTACTGTCCTTATACCCGCCCGGCAGGTACGCTCCGGCGCTTCCAGGCGATAACGGTAGTCCCGTTTCGGGCCTGCGGGGTGCATCAGGGCATAGACCTCTTCATCATAGACCTCCTGATAGATGGTCAGCCCGTCCACACCTGCGGCTATCACCTCGGCATATTCGTCTTCTTCGAGGGGATAGATTTCGATGCTGATCGATGTGAAATATTTTTTTAATATGTCAGCGCATTCACTGATGTATGAAACAGGTGAATGCTTTCTGGATTCTCCTGTGAGGATGAGCACGTGTTTCAGGCCGGTAGCGGCGATGATCTCCGCTTCTCTCTCCAGCTCTGCCATAGTCAGTTTTTTTCTATCCAGTTTATTGTTGACCTGAAATCCGCAATAAATGCAATGGTTGACGCAATAATTGGAAAGATAAAGGGGGGTGTAAAGAAGTATCACCCGGCCGAAGTGCCGGATAGTCAGGCTCTGAGCCTTCTCCGCCATTTCCTCCAGATAGTTTTCGGCAGCAGGAGCAAGCAGGGCCAGGTAGTCATGCTCATTTAGGCGATTTTTACCGATGATTTTTTTTATGTCGGTGCCGGTCAGCCTCTGAAAAAAACCGTCAAAATCAAAAGTGTGGTATTTCTGGATTTCTTCGTAAAAACTCATGGAAAAGTCATCCTTCATGCATCCCGCAAAAATCCCGTCAATGGTGAAGACGCTCTGGCGACGTCCATGATATCTCCCGGTCCTGAAAGGTAGGCCATACGCCCGGCTTCCACCGCCATGCCGAAGGCCTTGGCCATTGTTACCGGATCGCCGGCAGTTGCTATGGCAGTGTTTACCAGCACGGCCGCCACACCCATCTCCATGGCCTCTGCCGCCTCGGAAGGCCGCCCGATTCCCGCATCCACAACGATGGGCAGGCGGATTTCTTCAACTAATATCCTCACCAGCTCTTTGGTCTTCAGTCCTCTGTTACTCCCAATGGGTGACCCGAGGGGCATCACCGCCGCAGCGCCCGCCTTAACCAGACTCTTAGCCACCATGAGATCCGGGCTCATATAGGGAAGCACGACAAACCCTTCCCCCGCCAGGATTTCC
>Ga0335070_10012114_pt1 | contig 10072 bp, 5 predicted proteins | sample Lox_Sample_13_FD_206722 | JGI IMG/M metagenome (GOLD analysis project Ga0335070, IMG submission 206722) | Soil microbial communities from Loxahatchee National Wildlife Refuge, Florida, United States - Lox_Sample_1.3 | ecosystem: Environmental > Terrestrial > Soil > Wetlands | place: USA: Florida... | reverse complement strand
CCGGATCGTCACGTACTTTTTTTTAAAAAACTTTCAGTCCACTTCTCACCAAAAAAGGCTCCAATCTGGCCATTTTGCTTCCGCACGATACTCTTATATATATATCTTTTTATTTAACATAATGATTATTATCAGGAATTTTTGCGGACAGGTTTGAATTTCAATGGAATTTAAAATCGAAAATTATATATAATATTGAGATGTAGTAGCATGTGCCAGCGGTGGCAGTGTTGCACTCGCGCAGGTTTCGGGCCTGGAGCGCCCGTCACCGGTGCAGCCGCAGCACGCACCCTGGGTATGAAGGAGAGTAACCGGGATGCCGGGAGAATCCCGCCCTCGCGGGGCATATCGGGGATCCGAAAGGGTTCAATGCGCACCAGGGGAGCCCTCAGGACAATCCCCCGGCGGGAATGACCCAACCATCCCGGCGGCGGGGAGAAAGGGTGCTCTCGAGAACCTCCGATCTGTCATCTCCGCGATGTTTCTTCCCCTCGCCATCTCCGCACTGGTCGCAGGCACAGGCACCACGGGCATGGTTCATCCTGTCCTCCTCACGCAGATGCTGGTCGTCGCCTGTGGTGCTGCCTGCTGCTTCGAATTCCTTACGCACGCAAGCCACGTCCTTCCGGCTGGCATCTCAAGACCTCATCCAACCACCTCCGCATCCGAACTCCGAAGATATCCGCTCTTACCCTGGAGTGATCGGGGCTCATTCCGGGGAGCTGCCCCCTTGGCCTTCACCGTACCCGTATCGGCGGGAGCGTCCCCTGCCGACAGGGGTTTGCAGAAGAAGACCGGGGAAATACGAGGCCACGGGGGCAGCAGGACCACTGCTCAGGGCACCTTTTGTGCGATTCCCTCACCTGGAAGCAATTCAGTGAAGCATCCTCCTTGCATTTCAGAATTGCTCTAATCTCATTGTTTTTCGGATGGCCTGCCGGTCCGGGAGCCGGGGCTCTCCACCCTCCTCTCACGGCCTCCGGCCGGGGGAACGAGGAGGTTGAAAGAGGTGAAAAAAGGGGTGACCGGGTTCAGGAGGTGAGGATGGCCTCGGCCTCGCCCCGGTACGCGTCCATCACGTAGGGGATGCCGGAGATCTTCGATGCCTCCTCGGTGAGGGCCATGACCTCCTTCCGGGAGATGGTGGGGACGGTGAAGCACCGGGCGCCTGCCATGAGCTGCTGGAGCCCGGTCTTGAACCGCTGGGCATAGGTGTAGATGCCCATGGCGCCCGTGGGGATGTCCTTCATCCGTGCGCCGAACTTTGCCCGGAGGTCCTCGTACGAGATGAAGATCTCCTCGACGGTCTTCCCATACTTGGAGACGGTGTTCGGGAGGTTCCCGTCCTTGACCCAGGTGCCGATGTTCTTCCCCACCATGCCCGGAATCATGAGGCCCCGGCCCATGCAGACCGCCTTGACAAAGGGGCTCCCCATGGCGAGGGCCTTGAAAACCCCGTCCTCGGAGGAGAAGCCGCCGGCCATGGCGATGTCCGGGACCCGCCTTCCCTTCTTCGCGAGGGTGTTCGCGTACTCCATGGCGAGGCACTGGAGGTAGAAGGTCGGGATGCCCCACTCGTTCATCATCGGCCACGGGCTCATGCCGGTCCCGCCGGGGGCCCCGTCGATAGTGAGGAGGTCGATCTTTGCCTCGGAGCCGAAGCGCATGGCCATGGCGAGCTCCACGGCGGAGTAGGCACCGGTCTTCAGGGTGACCCGGGAGAAGCCGACGTCCCGGAGCCGGTCCACCTCCTCGAGGAGGCCCGCTCCGGAGACGAAGCCGAGCCGGGAGTGCCGCTCGAACTCCTTGAAGGCCCCGCTCCGGAAGCCCTTCTGGACCTCGGGGAGGGCCGGGTCGGGGAGGACGATGTAGCCCCGCTTCTTGAGCTCGAGGGCACGCTCGAGAGTCTTCACCTTGATCTCCCCGCCGATGCACTTCGCGCCCTGGCCCCACTTGAGCTCGATGGTATCCAGGTTGTGCTTCGAGGAGACGTACTCTGCCGTGCCGAGCCGGGTGTCCTCCACGTTCATCTGGACGAGGATCTCCCCGTATCCCTGGTGGAACTTCCGGTAGGTCTCGATCCGGCGGTCCATCTCGGGGGACTTCTTCACCTTCCCCTTGTTGTCGAGAACGAGGTCCGGGTCTACCCCGCAGACGTTCTCGCCGCAAACGAGGGTGATCCCCGAGATGGCGGCCCCGACCGCGAAGTGCTCCCAGTTCTTCCGGGCGATCTCCGTTGAACCGAGGGCCCCCGTGAAGATGGGGAGGGCAAGCTTCACCTTCTTGTCCCAGCCATAGGAGGTCTCGGTGTCCACGGAGTAGAAGACGGCGGTGTCCGGCCCGATGTCGGTTCCCTTCGGGAGCCCCCTCGCACCCTGGGCGTACCCCTGGATGTTCAGGTGGGAGTAATCGATGGGATAGTCCTTGTCCGCCCCTGCGGTGATCTCCCCGAAGGGCCCGGGGTAGAGCACCTCGCGCCCGCGGAAACTGGAGAGCCAGATGTCGCACATCCCCTTGCACCCGTCGATGCACCGGGTACAGATGCCCGACACCGGGGCCACGTTCCGGGACCGGTTGGAGGTCCCGACGGCCTCGTTGGCATTTGGTCGTCTTAAGTTCATACGAAGACGGTTTCTTTCTAGCTTGTAAAAGTGTTTCGAAATAATCCGGCTTATTCTGCCCACCATATCCCCCGGTTCAGCCCGGGGTACGGGGAACCGGCAGGCACGTACTCCCGGTATAACGGATTTGTGGTCGGGCACACCCCTATAAATAGGGAGACCCCGAACCTTGGTTTATGAACCGGAGCATAGCAATCATACCCGTCCTCCTGGTCCTTGCCGCAGCCCTGGGGGCAGGCTGCATGACGACCCCGTCACCAACCCCGACGCCGACGCCTACGACCATGACCCAGCCGCCCGCCACCACCATGACCACGGTCCCCATCACTTCGGGAGAGTGCCTCCAGACCGGCCCGACGGACATCGTGGACCCGAGGTACACCGTCTCCGTGGACGTTATCCGGGACCCCGTATCGTTGAACAAGAAGGTCACGGTCACCTTCCAGGGAGGGAAGGGGCAGTACCTTACCTCCCGGGTGGACGCCACCATCACCCGCGATGACTGCTCGACCGAGACGAAGTCCATCACCAGGCCGGAGTCAGGGTCCATCATCGCCGGGAGCTCCGTGAGCTTCAACGGGTCTGACCGCGACCGGATCGAGGTCACGGTCACCATCAACGGGGTCCTCTACAAGATTATCGACCAGGTCTACCAGTTCCAGACGAGACCGTAACCCCCCCTCCTTTTTCCAGGTACTTCCTGGTACCTTCTCAGGTGGACCTGTTCCCGGGGCGGTCTCATCCCGGGTTTTCTTCCCCTTCCCCATCCTCCCCTTCGAAGATGGGGGACTCTTCCTTGTGGGCCTGGTTCTCCGGAGTCCCGCTGTCGCGCCGGTAGGGGATGAGCTCGCCCGTCACCCTGAGGGCCCCGGGGGCGGCCGGGGAACCGGTGACCGGGGCCGAGAAGACGATCTTCCCCTGCGCGGCCCCTCCCTCCTCCCCCGCCGGTTCGGGCGGCGACCCGACCTCCCGGGCGAACCCGGCGAACCGCTGGAGGACCGAGCCCTCGGGGCTCTCGTCCGAGGCCCGTGCCGAGCCGACGGCGAACTCACGGCAGGCGAGGAGGACGAGGAAGGGGAGCATGAGGATCCAGTAGTGGAGGTACTGCCGGATGAGGAGGGTCGCGAGGAAGCAGATGATAAAGAGCCCGAAGGCGTACTCGTCGTCGGTCCTGAGGCCTCTCCGCCAGATGCTTGTCCCGGCAAAGAGGAGGGTGGGGGCGACCATCATCACCGAGGCGAGGAGGTTTGCGGTAAAGGCGAGGACATTGTTCGGCTGGTAGGCCGGGACCTCGACGATGCCCCCGGTGACGTAGGAGGGGGCGATGCCAAAGGTCCAGTTGATGGCGCTCCTCGTCGCCTCCGGGCCATAGTAGAGGTAGAGGGCCCCGAAGAGACAGAAGAAGACCCCGAGGGCAGCGACGATGAACTCGGTATACCGGATGACTCGCTGGCTCCCCCTCACCCGGGCGAGGAAGAGGAGGGCCGGGATGGCGAGGAAGGCGTACTGCTTGAAGCCCATGGCGAGGCCAAGGCAGAGGCCGCTCACCGCGAAATGGTCCTTCCGGGCAAGCATGAAGGCGAGGATGAGGAAGAGGACGGCGAACTGCTCGGAGAAGAGGAAGTAGCCCTGGACGAAGACCGCGGCCACGAGGAAGAGGAGCCCCGCGGAGAACCCCGAGATGTTCCCGTAGTCGTTGCGCCCGATCCAGTAGATGAGGATGGCGCAGAGGACGTTCACCCCGGACATGACGAGGATGTCCACGCTTCCCGCCTTGGCAACGAGATCCATCGCCGAGACCATGAAGAAGAGGAGGGGCGGCTTCGGGTCCACGAAGTCGATGTACGGCTTGAAGCCCCCGATGATGACCTCGGCCATGGCATGGAACCGGTCGGCATCGAAGGTGAGCCACGCGGATCCGCTCCCGCTCACGAGGTACATGAGGACCGCGATGAGGGCGGCGACCCCGGTATAGCAGACGAGGACGACGGCAAGGTCCACGATGACGCGCCGGTCTAGGGTCATCTTCTCACCCGCCACCTGAGGAGCACCCCTTCGTCGAGCTCTTCCACATCCATGAGACGCAGCTGCACAAATTCCTTGTCATTGGCCGCGCCCCTGCCGTCCGCGGGGGTGGGGGCGTCCCTCCCCCCGATGACGATGGCCCCGACAAAGGTGTAGAACTCGTCCACGAGGCCGCGGGAGAAGAGGGACGCCACGAGGGAGCCCCCTCCCTCCACCATGAGCCTCGCGATCCCCCGTTCATGGAGCCGGGCCAGGAGGACGGGGAGGTCGACCTCCTCCTCCCCCACGGCGATGACCGTGGCAAGCCCCCTGAACCGGGCGGGGGCCTCCTGCCCGGCCCGGCCCGACACCGCGATGATCCGCTCTCCCGGCCCCTTGTGGAGGATGTCTGCGGAGAGGGGGGTCCTCCCTTCGCTGTCCACGACGATCCTCGCCGGGTTCTCCGGTCTCCCCGCCCCGAGCCGCTCCCTCTTCAGGTCATCGGACTTCACGGTGAGGGAGGGGTTGTCGGCGAGGACCGTCCCGATCCCGACCATGACCGCGTCGCACCCTGCCTTGAGCCGGTCGACCCGGGCCCGGTCCGCGGCCCCGCTGATCCGCACCTGCCTCCTCGCCACGGAGGAGATCTTCCCGTCGGCGCTCATGGCCATATTCACGATGGTGAAGGGCCGGGGGAGGGGATCCCCGCGGCCCCCTGTTCCGCCGGCCTTACCGGTTCCCATCGGGCTCACCCAGGGAGGGATCCAGCTCCTTCGCCTTCTTCACGGCCGCCCTCGCCTCGCGTTTCCGCTTGAGGGCCAGGAAGGTGGATCCCTTGTTCATCCAGGCAGAGGCATTTTCGGGGTCAAGGGCGATGGCCTTCTCGAAGGCGGCGAGGGCCTCCTGGTGCCTGCCCAGCTGGAAGAGGGTCCCCCCCTTGTTGTTCCAGGCAAGGGCGTTCTCCGGGTCGAGCTCGAGGGCCTTCTCCGCCGCGAGGAGGGCCTCCTCGTGCCTCCCCTGGCTCCCCTTCACCGCCGCGAGGTTATACCAGGCGCCGGCGAGCCGGGGGTCGAGGTCCACGGCATTCTCGAAGGAGTGGATGGCCTCGGGGATCCTCCCCATCCGGTAGAGGAGGCCCCCCCGGCTGTTCCAGGCCCCGGCATCCCCGGGTCTCTTCTCCACGGCAAGGTCATAGGCCGCGAGGGCCTCCACCTCCCTCCCCATCCCGTCGAGGACGGTGGCCTTCCCGAGGAGGGCCCCGGGGTCGCCGGGGGAGATCCCGAGGACCCTGTCAAAGGAGGCGAGGGCAAGGTCGAGTTTCCCCTCACCATGGTACGCCCAGGCCAGGTTCGTGAGGGCGACCCGGTTGGCCGGGTCGATGGAGAGGGCCTTCCCGTACGAGGCAAAGGCCTCCTCCCTCCTCCCGAGCATCTCGAGGGCGAGCCCCCGGTAGGTCCAGGAGATGGGATTCCCCTTGTCGATCCCGAGGGCCTTCTCAAAGGGGGCGAGGGCGCCGGCATAATCCCGGATGGCCATGGCAGCGAGGCCCCGGTTGTGCCAGGCCCCGCCGTCCCCGGGGTCTATCTCGAGGGCACGCTCGAAGGAGGTGATGGCCTCCACGAACCGGGAGAGGGTGAAGAGGGCGAGGCCGCGGTTGTACCAGGCCCCCTGGTGCCGGGGCGCGATCTCGAGGGCCTTATCGAAGGTGGCGATGGCCTCCTCCTCGCTGCCGAGCTCCCGGAGGCTCAGGCCGAGCCGGTACCAGGCCTCGGTTGCGGAGGGGTCGGCCGCGACGGCCTTCCCGAGGGCCTCCGCCGCCTCCCGGTGCCGGCCGCCGGTCCCGAGGAGCGACCCCATCCGGGCCCAGGCCCCGGCGTCCCCGGGGTCCGCCTCCACGGCCTTCCCGAAGGACCGGATGGCTTCCTCGTCCCTCCCCAGATCGGCGAGGACGGTCCCCCGCTCGAACCAGGCATGCCCAAGATCGGGGTCCAGCCGGAGGGCCTCATCATAGGCCTCGAGGGCCTCCGGGTTCCGGCCAAGGGCATGGAGGATGAGGCCCCTCGTCTGCCAGGCCCCCGTGTGGGCCGGCTCGAGGGCGATGACATGGCCGAGGGACCCGAGGGCGGGTTCGGGCGCACCCCGCTGCTTCTGGATGAGGGCCCGGTTGTACCAGGCCGAGGGGTTGCCGGGCTCGATCTCGAGGGACCGCTCGAAGGAGGACTCCGCCTCCCCGAACCTCCCGAGCTCGAAGAGGGCGCTCCCCCGGTTGTTCAGTGCCGCGGCAAAGCCGGGGTCGGCCTCCAGGGCCCGGTCGAAGGCCTCCACGGCCTCGGCGAACTTCCCCTGCTCGGAGAGGATGCACCCCCGGTTGTACCAGGGCCCCGGGTCCCGGGGGGAGAGCTTCGTCGACCGGTCGAAGGCCCGGAGTGCCTCATCGGTCCTCCCGAGCCGGTAGAGGGCCCCGCCCGCGTGGTACCAGGCGTCCCCGTTCCGGGCATCGATCTTGAGGGCCCGCTTGAAGGAATCCACGGCATCCTCGGACCGGCCGAGCCCCTCCTGGGCGATGCCGAGCCGGTACCAGGCCGCCCCGAGGGAGTCGTCCAGGGCGATGGCCCGGCCGAGCGCCTGGACGGCCTCCTCCAGCCTCCCGAGCCGGGTGAGGGCAACGCCCTGGTGGCACCAGCCGGCGGGATTCGCCGAATCAAGGGCGAGGGCCCGGTTGAAGGCGGCGCTGGCATCGGCGAACCTCCCGGCGAGGAGCCCGGCCCTCCCGAGGTCGAACCAGACGCCCGCACCGGCCCCCTCCATGGCCGCCGCCTTCCCGAGGTCATCGAGGGCCTCCGGGACCTTCCCCTGGGAGAGGAGGGCCGACCCCCTTCCTGCGAGGGCCCGGAGGTTCTCCGGGGCAAGCACGAGGGACCTCCCGTACGCCTCCACCGCCTCGTCGGACCGGCCCAGGAGGGCGAGGGTCGCGCCCTTCTCGTCCCAGGCCCTCGGGTTCCCCTCGTCCGCCCCGATGGCCCTGTCAAAGGCCGCGATGGCCTCCTCGGGCCGGGAGAGAGATCGGAGGAGGAGCCCCCTCCGGAGCTGGGCCTCCCCGTTCCGGGGGCTCTTCTCCAGGACCCGGTCAAAGGCCGCGATGGCCTCCTCCGCCCTCCCGAGGTCCGCGAGAGCGACCGCCCGGGAGAGGAGGGCCTCCCCGTTGCCCGGGTCGATCTCCAGGGCCCGGTCCAGGGCGGCGAGCCCCTCCTCCGGCCTCCCGAGGGAGATGAGGAGCCGGCCCCAGCGGTGCCACCCCTCCACGAGAACCGGGCCGAACCGGACGGCGCTCCCGTAGCAGCCTGCCGCCTCCTCCCTCCTCCCGGTGGCCTCGAGGGCGAGTCCCTTTCTGAACCAGGCTTCGGCATGCTCGGGGGAGATCCGGATGGCGGCATCGAAGGCCCGGGTCGCCTCCTCGACCCTCCCGAGGCCGGCGAGGACGAGTCCCTTCCTGAACCAGGCATCGCTCCGGTCGGGGTCGGCCTCCAGGACCCGGTCGAGCATCTCCAGGGCGTCGGCCTCCCTGCCGAGGCTCATGAGGGCCATGGCCCGGTGGGAGGGCGCCTCCACGTCGTCCGGGGCAAGCTCCGCCACCCGGGCGAAGTCCCGCTCTGCACCGGCATGGTCGGACCGGGCCTCCCGAACGAGCCCCATCCGGTACCAGGCCTCGCTCCGGCCCGGGTCGAGGGCGGTGGCCCGCTCGAAGGCCTCCACCGCCTCGTCATGGCTCCCGAGGTCAGCGAGGGCGGTCCCCTTCGAGAACCATGACCTGGCATCGCCCGGTTCGAACTCCAGGGCCCGCTCGAAGGCCTCCACCGCCTCCTCCAGCCGGCCGAGCCGGAGGAGGGCGGCCCCCTGGGACCGCCAGGCGGCCGCCTGCCCGGGCCGGAGCTCGGCGCTCTTCCGGAAGGCATCGTGGGCGTCCTCCACATGGTCGAGGAGGAGCAGCACCTCCCCCAGGTGGAACCAGCCGTCGGCATCCCCTGGGGAGCGCTGGAGGCTCTCGGCAAAGGCCTCGGCTGCCTCCCGGTGGTGCTGGAGGGCGAGCTCGGCCCGGCCGAGGCCGGACCAGAGGGCCGGGTCCTCCGGCGCGAGGGCGAGAGCCGTGCGGTACGCTTCCGCCGCCCGGCCGGGCTCCGCGAGGGCCTCCTCGAGGACGGCCTTCTCGGCCCAGCCCCTGGCCGAGGACCCGTCCAGCTCGAGGGACCTCCCGATGGCCTCCATCGCCTCGGGGAGCCTCCGCCGGGCCTTCTCCACGAGGGAGAGCTCCTGCCAGGCCGCGGCATCCCCGGGCTCGCGCCTGAGGACCTCCTCGAGGTCCGGGGCGGCCTCACCGTCCCGGCCGAGGGCATGGAGGGCCTCCCCCCGTCCCCGCCGGGCCCCGGTCAGGGAGGGGTCGAGGTCGAGGGCACGGCCGTAGGCGGCGATGGCCTCCTCGGTCCTCCCGAGCCGGGCGAGACTCCTCCCCCGGAGGTTCCAGGCCTCCGGCTGCTTCCCGTCGATCTCCAGGGACCGGGAGAAGGCCTCCACCGCCCCGGTATCGTCCCCGCCCGAGGCGAGGGCGATGCCCCGGCTGGCCCAGGCACGGGCATCGCCCGGCTCGAGAGCGGTTGCCTTCCCGAAGGCCTCGGCCGCCTCCCCGAACCGGGAAACCGAGAGGAGGACATCCCCCTGCCGGGACCAGGCTGAGGCATTCCCGGGCTCGAGGGCGGTTGCCTTCCCGTAGGCCTCCGCCGCCTCCAGATGCCTGTCGAGGGCCCGGAGGAGGTCTCCTGCCCTCGCCCAGGCTGCGGGGCTCTCGGGCATGAGGGTGAGGAAGCCCTCGAGGGCGTTCAGGGCATCGGCGGGCCCCCCCGCCTTCTCAAGAGCCAGGGAGAGCTGGTACCAGGGCTCCGGGTTCCCCGGTTCGAGGCCGATGGCCTCCCCGAAGGAGGCGGCCGCGTCCCGGGGGCTCCCGAGCTCCAGCTCGGAGGCACCCTTGAGCATCCAGAGGCCGGGGTGCTCCGGGCTGATGAGGAGGCCTCGCCCGAGGGCCTTCACCGCCTCGCCGAACCTGCCGAGGCTCATGAGGGCCTTCCCGAGGGAAACATGGACGGAGACCTCCAGGGGATCGAGTTCAAGGGCCCGGTCAAAGGCGGTCACCGCCGCCTCGTACCTGTCCAGGTGGGCGAGGGTGGTGCCCTTCTCGATCCATGCCTGCCCGTGGGAGGGGTCCAGGGCGAGGACCTCGTCGAAGGCGGTGATGGCCTCCTCGTACCTGCCCAGGGTGGCGAGGGCTGCCGCCCTCCGGTAGCGGGCATCGGTGTTGGCCGGGTCCAGCTCCCCGGCCCGAAAGAGGGACCGGATTGCCTCCTCGTTCTCTCCCATGGCGAGGAGGGCGAGGCCCTTCTGGTAGTGAGACGGGGCAT
>Ga0335070_10012113_pt1 | contig 10072 bp, 8 predicted proteins | sample Lox_Sample_13_FD_206722 | JGI IMG/M metagenome (GOLD analysis project Ga0335070, IMG submission 206722) | Soil microbial communities from Loxahatchee National Wildlife Refuge, Florida, United States - Lox_Sample_1.3 | ecosystem: Environmental > Terrestrial > Soil > Wetlands | place: USA: Florida... | reverse complement strand
TCGTAGTGGCCCTGGAAATGGATGATGGTGAAGTCGGAGATATCCACCCAAATTGAGCCATCGAGAAATGGCGCTTGCCCAAGACTGCGGGCATTCGGGTTCGCTCTGACCCGATAAAGCATGCACCGTTTTTCGTTCCATTTGGCATACCCGTTGAATTTGAACGTGTAGTTTTCCTTTGTGAACCGGTCACCGTCAAGAAACGCGAGTGAAATCAGATGGGCGGGGTGGATGCGCCACACAGGATTGCCGAACTCCTGGTATTCCGCGCTTTGCAGGAAATCACCGAAGTGAGAGAGATCGACCCGATTGACAAATTCACGTTCCAGCTTCGTGAACTGGAGCAGGTGCAAACTTCGCTTTACTACGATGCGATCGTCGATGGTGACCGAATAGCCCGCGGTTTGGTTTCTAATCTCCGATTCCCGTCCAACAATAAGATCAGGGCGGCTGTCGATGCTGAGCTCCGTCTGGCTAAAGCGGGATGGACCAACCTGTGCGCGTGCGACAGGAACGCCAGAGATCGAGGGCAGCAATATCAGTGCGATGAAAGGGGCCTTTGTGACCATCGGCCTGCCTAAGGCTAATTGAGAGCGGGGACTTTCAGACTCCCGAAAGAAGCATTCTGGGGGCCAGCCTGACGCTGCCGAACGCGTTTCGGCTGGATTGGGCTCATCTGAAGGAATCTGCAGGAGATAGCCGCTCGTAATCCTATCTGCTCAGTGTGTCTTCTCAGCAAATGGGCGACGTTTCACGCCAGGGAATTATTAAAAAAGTCCAATTTAGGATTGAATTCCCATTTCGGAACAGCGCGAGGTATTGCCTTTGCTGGAAAATCGTCAAAAGGCTTGAGAGTCAGGGCAGGATGATGCGGGATTCTTCGCGCTTGAGTTCGTGGGCGCCGGGGAATTGACTGCGGAGAAATTCGATGAAGCGACGGGAACGGGGACGCCCGTTGGTGCGCAGCAGACCCATACGGTAGAGAAAAACCAGGAGCTGGAAAATCTCGGAGTCTTTGGGGTGGCCGAGCGGGCTTTGCGGCGCGGACTGCTTGGTTTCGGCCAGAAAAGCCGAGAGGGAATCGTAAAGGCCGCGCTGGACGGCAACGACGGGAGGCCTCTCGTAGACGATGCCGGCGCAGAGCGTTTTGTAGGTTTCGGCGAGGGCTTGCAAGGCGGCCAGCACATCGGGATCGGTGGTGGCAGGTTCGCCGGCGCAGAACTTGGCGATGGCAAAGGCGAGGGTGGAAAGAAATTGCGGATGCAGGTGGACCAGATCCGGGGAGAGGCGGACTTCGAGCAACGGCGTGTCCGCGGGGATAGGCCGCGGATGCTGCTCTTCGTAGCGATGCGCGGCGAGGAGATAGCCGCAATCAGGAGGGCAGTCGAGGGTGACTTCGCGTTCGACGCCGCAACAGACGGCGCAGATTTTTTCGGCTTTGGCCGGGCAGAAGCGCTCGGCTTTACGTTTATTGCAAATTGGACAGGCCACGGAATCCCCTGAGAATGAGTGCGACCTCGACAATCAGAAATGAGTCTCCGAACTATAACACCATCTGTTCGAGGTGAAAGTCTGTCGCTCCTCCTGCGCTTCATTTCGTGTTGGGGGCGAGCGGCCAGGGGCCTGCCTAAAGATGGCTGCTGCGCGAAACGCGGGTGGGATCAAGCCATGATGACTTTGTTGTGGAAGCGACGGGCGGCAACGACCAAGAGCAGGGAGCCGATGGTGAACAGCGCGAGAGCGTCGACCCAGAGATGAGTCAAGGTGGCGCCGCGGAGGATGATGCCGCGGGTGATGTCAATGAAATAAGTGGCAGGGACGAAATAGCTGAGGATGAAGAAGAATTTGGGCATGGTTTCGCGCGGAAAGATGTAGCCCGAGAAAAAGATGCTGGGAAGAATGGTGAGGAAGGCAAGCTGCATGGCCTCGGCCTGGGAATTGGCTTTGCTCGAAATCAGCATGCCGAGCGAGAGGGAAACGAAAATATACGGCAGGGACAGGAAGGCCAGGAGCAGGACACTGCCGTGAATGGGGACGCTGAAGACGAAGCGCATGAACGTGAGGATCATGCACAACTCAAAAAAGCCGATCATCAAGTAGGGAAGCAGTTTTCCGAGCAACAGGCCCATAGGGCGGACGGGTGTGACGAAAAGCTGTTCGAGGGTGCCGCGCTCTTTTTCGCGCACGATTGAAAAAGCCGTTAGAAAAGTGGTGACGTTGAGGAGCAAAACGGCAGTGAGGCCGGGAAGAAAGAAATTGGGTGAACGCGAATCGGGATTGAAGAGGATTTTCGGGCGCATGTCCACGGGGAAGGGAGCATCGCTATTGGCGAGGACGCGGCGCAGCGACTCATCCAGGCCGATGGAGGTGGTGACGTTGATGGCCTGGCCGGCGACGGAAGAATCGGAGCCGTCGATGAGGACAAGCACTTGCGCGCTCATGCCATGGAGCAGTTTGTCGGAATAGTCCACGGGAATCTTGATGCCCACGCGGCATTTTCCGGAAACGATGGCGTCAGTGAGGTCGTGGTCCTTTTCGACGAAACGCACCACGTGGAAGGTATCGGAATTGCGCAGGCGATCGAGGAGTTCGCGGCTTTCGCGGCGGCCGTCGGCATTGTAGACGACGGTATTGATCTGGCGGATGTTGGTGTCGATCGCGAAGCCGAGCAGGAACATCTGCAGAAGGGGAATGATCAGCGAGAAAAACAGGGTGGCGAAATCGCGGCGTACGTGCAGCGCTTCCTTGTAAAACACAGCGTTGAAGCCGCGGAAGGGGTTAAGCACGCTGGGCCTCGGCCTGCGCCTGATGGCGGTAGGTGAGTTCGACGAAAACGTCTTCGAGCGAAGGGGCCAGCGGGCGGATTTCCGCGACGACGATACTTTGTTTCAGCAACAACTCGCGGAGTTGCTCGAGATCGAGGTCGTCGTCGATCAGCGCATGGATGGACTGGCCGAAAATCGTGGCGCTGCGGATTCCCGGGAGGGTGCGGGCGATGCGCAGGGCGCGGGTAACCTCCGGAGCGGTGATTTCGACGCGGTAGGTGCCTTCGGGCCGGACTTCCGGGAGTTCGCGGAGCGAATCAGGGGTGCCGTCGGCAATGAGTTTTCCGAAATAGATGTAGGCGACGTGGCTGCAGCGTTCGGCTTCGTCCATGTAGTGGGTGGTGACAAAAAACGTGATGCCGTGGGCGGAGAGTTCGAAGAGCAGATCCCAGAGTTGGCGGCGAGCGACGGGGTCAATTCCCGCGGTCGGTTCGTCGAGGAAAATGAGTTTTGGTTCGTGAAGCATGGCGCAGCCGAGGGCCAGGCGCTGTTTCCAGCCGCCGGAAAGCTGCGCGGAGAGGCGATTAAGATACGGGCCGAGTCCGTTGAGCTGCACGATTTCGTCCATGCGCTTGCGGAGGCGCTCCTCGCCAAGGCCATAGATCCTTCCGTAAAACGTCAGATTTTCTTTGACGGTCAAGTCCGAATACAGGCTGAAATTCTGGGACATGTAGCCGATGTTTTCGCGGACGCTTTCCGCATCCTTGCGCACATCAATGCCCATGACGGAAGCATCGCCGCCGGAAAGCGGCAGAAGGCCAGTGAGCATTTTGATGACCGTGGTTTTGCCGCTGCCATTGGGACCGAGAAACCCGAAGATCTCACCCTTCTGCACGCGGAAACTCACGTCGTTGACGGCCGTGAACTGGCCGAAGCGGCGCACAAGGTTTTGCGCACCAATCGCGAGTTGGCTGGCGTCGTTCATATTCAACCGCCGGGAGCCAGGGTCACATCGGCGGCCATGCCGGCGCGAACGCGGTGAGAAGAATCGTCGATGCGGACTTTCACGCCAAAGACCTGGTGAACGCGCTCTTCGACGGTTTGCACGTTGCGCGGGAGAAATTCGGCTTGTTGATTGATCTGCTCGACGGCGCCATCAAAGACCTGGTGGGGATAGGAGTCCACGCGGATCTGGGCTTTCTGGCCCAGATGCACGCGGCCGATCTGGGTTTCCGGGATATAAATGCGGACGTAAATCTGATCACTTTCGAGCAGCGTGGCGATGGGGGTGTTGGGGGCGATCAAGTCGCCGGGACGAACATCGAGGACTTCAATCGAGGCATCGGCGGGAGCGAGCACCTGGCGTTCGCGGAAGAGGGCATCCTGATAGGCGAGTGCGGCGTTGGCGTTCTCAATATCCTCGATGCGGTTGCCGCGCTCGTATTTTTCGAGCGTGGCCTTGGTCTGCAAGTAGCGGGCCTGGGCCGAAGCAATTTCCTCGGGCCTGTAGCCGCGGCGCAGTTCGTCGAGCTTGTGCTGAAGATTGGCCTGAAGGGCAACGGCCATTTTCCAGGAGGCTTCCGCGGTATCGCGCTGCTGCTTGGAGACGAGGTCTTTCTTGGCGAGGGCGTCGTAACGCTGAAAATCAAGATGTGTGCGGATTTCGTCGGCGTCGGCGCGCTCCAGGTCGGCTTGCGCGGCGGCGATATCTTCCTTGCGGTAGCCGTTGAGGCGTTGCTCGTATTCCGCTTTGGCCTGTTCGGCGGCTCCGCGCGCTTCAGCAATCTCTTCGGGGCGAAAGCCGCGTTGCGCTTTGAGGGCGTTGGCGCGAGCCTCTTCCAGAGCCGCGGTGAGCTCCTTATCGTCGAAGGTAATCAGGATCTGACCGGATTTGACGGAATCCCCCTCGCGGACAAGGACCTTTTCGATGCGCCCGCCGATTTTCGAGCCGACGCGAATGTTATGGGCCTCCACAGTGCCGGAGCCGTGAAGCAAATTGTCGCGATGGAGCATGCCCGAGGAGTAGACGGCCAGGCCAACAAGGGCAAGGACAACGAGAATGGGAATCAGGAATTTGCGTTTCATAGCGTCAGACCCCATTCGACCCAGGCAGCAGCGGAATTCGAATTTGCGGGCGCGGGAGGCTTTGTGCGAGGGGAGAGCCCGGTCCAGAGCACTTCAAAAGAGCGTTCCATGCGCTGGAGGAGAGAGGCATCGCTATAAAGCGACCAGATCAGCAGCGTGCCGAAGATATTCTGCCGGAAAACGTGTGCGAGTTCCTCGGGCGGCACGTCGTCGCGGATTTCGCCGCGCTCCTGGCCCATGCGAATCATTTCCGTGTGAATGGCAGTGACGCGACGCTGCAGGTCGAGCATCGGCTCGCGAACGGCCGTGTTGGCCAGGAAGGCCTGCAGCAGGATACGGATGATGGACGGATTGCGTATGGGCTCCTGGGTCATGCGCGGGCCAAGGGACCGGAGGAAAACGGGAATCGGAGTATTCGTGGCGCGCATTTCGTCAAAGGCGGCTTGCAGTTTGGCCAATTGCATTTCACCGAAGGCGAGGAGAATGTGCTCCTTGCTGGGGAAGTAATTGAAAAACGTTCCTTTGCCGAGATCGGCTGCGTTGGTGATGTCCTCGACTGTGGTTTCGGCGAAGCCCTTGCGAGCGAAGAGTTCGAGAGCGGCGCGGAAGAGGCGCTCGCGGCGTTCGGCGGAGTGTCGTTCGCGACGGGTGGGTAGTTCGGGTGAAGTGAGGAGGGTCATAATATGACCTGTAACCATAAATGACTATAAGTCAGATTCGTGCGAAAGGCAAGAAAAAAGGCCGCCGGTTTCCACACCGAACGGCCTTTTCCTAACCTATTTAATTTACAATTCGTTACCGGCTAGATCTCTTTGCCAGAGGAGAGGTTTTTCGGCGACTTCTTGTTGAGGTAGGAAATCAGCTTTTGGGCGGACGCCGGCACCGGAACCTCTCCCTTGAAAATGATGTCCTGCGGCGTAATGCTCTTTTTGTAGAGGTCGGCGTTCGCGCCACCGTCCGGACGCACCGTGGAGCCGGCGAGGGAAATGCCGACGAATAAACCACGCGCGCGGGAATAGGAAAGAATTTCGGCGCGCAGAGTCACGTCCGTGGAAGCCTCGGCGTTACGGCCTTTGGGACCGGCCGCGGCGGAGGCGTCGCCTCCGAGCTTTACTTTCGAGCTCAGGATGGCGTTGGCGCCGCGGGCGTTCATCACCAGGAGCACAAAGTCCGTAGCCTGACCGCCGATCTGAAGACCGAAGCTGCCGCCTTCCAGCGCCATCATGGTGGGGGCGCTCCAGGGGCCGTTGAAATGCTCGCCGCTGCGGCAGGTCATGGCGCCGCGACCGTAGCTCCCGCCGCCGATGAAGGCCGCCTTCAGAACCGAGGGGTAGACGATGATGCAGTAGGCTTTGTCGATGAGATCCTGGGGAATATTATCCGGGATATCCATAATCTCCTGCACGACGGTGCCGCAGTTTTCCAGGCGGCCATCCACCTTTTTTTCATCGGCCGGGAGCGCCGGGCAAAGGAGCAGGAACCCCAGCAGAAATGAAGCAATCTTTTTCATGCGAACCCACCTTTTAAGATGACTGCCCGCGACTGTATCGATAAAACCAAGTCGCCGGGCGGAAGTTGCGGGGCTCGGCTGGAGAAACTGCGCCCTGCATTTGCTTCCCGGAGCTGAGTGAGAAGAAGCGCCCACAGACTTTCGACTATACTTTCAGTTCATGGGAATTGCCAAGAGTGGAATTGCAAGGCGTTTTTCGCGGGGGGTAAGCTCGGCGCAAGTGCTGGGGCTGCTGTTGTCGATTGCGGGGGTGAGTGCGGCGGGGCAGGAGAAAGGAAATCCAGAGAAAAATGGGCCGGAAGCGACGCGATTTGCGCTTCGCGCGGCGACCTTGCTGGGTGCGGAACCCGTGGATAAGGGGGAATGGGGCTTGCTGGTGGTGGATGCGGAGAGCGGAGCGATTCTCTACGAAAAGAACGCGGACAAGTACTTTTTGCCGGCTTCGAACATGAAGCTGCTGACGACGGCGCTGGCGCTGGACACGTTGGGTCCGGACTACCGGTTTCGCACGACGATTGAGACGAATGGGACACTGGGCGCAGGCGGAAAACTCTCCGGAGATTTGATCCTGGTGGGGCGCGGCGATCCGAATCTGTCGAACCGGAAATTTCCGTACGAGACGAAGGAGGAATTTGACGGGCCGCCGGAGAAGGCGCTTGCGGAACTGGCGGACGAGGTGGCGGCGCGCGGCGTGAAGGAGATTACGGGGGACGTCGTTGGCGACGACAGCTATTTCCCGCGCGAGCGCTATCCGGACGGCTGGGAAATCGACGACATGGTTTGGGAGTATGGGGCGGCCGTTTCGGCGATCGTGGTGAACGACAACACGGTGACGCTCACGCTGACTCCCGGGCAGAGGCCTGGCGATGGAGTAACGGCGGTTTTGGAACCGGCTGCACGAGAATTCACGCTGAAGAATCAGGTGATGACGATTGGGACGAGAGAGAAGATGGATCTGCGGTTAACACGGGAGCCCGGCGGGGACACCGTCGTCGTGAGCGGTGTGATGCCCGCGAAAGGCGAGCCGCGCAAGCTGGCGCTGGCGATTCAAGAGCCGGCCTTGCAGGCGGCAAATTTGCTGGAGCAGGCGCTGAGGGATCGGGGAATCAAAATTGACAGGAACGTCAGAACGGCGCACGACCCGGTTCCCAACGAAGCGGAGCGAACAGTGCTGGCAGAACATTTGTCCATACCGCTGAGGGAGTCGGTAAAGCTGGTAAACAAGATCAGCCAGAACCTGCACGCCGAAGTGCTGTTGCGGACGGCGGCACGGCAGCAGGGAAGATGGGAGACGCCGGAAGATCTGCAGAAGTTCCCCACGGCGTTTTACGCGAAAGCCGGGATACGGGAAGGCGACGTGATTCAAACGGATGGCTCGGGATTATCCCGGCACGACCTGGTGACGCCGCGGGCCTTTGTGGCCCTGCTGGGATACGCGCAAAAGCAGTCGTGGTTTCCCGCGTATGCGGCATCGCTGCCGCTGGCGGGAGAAGACGGCACGTTGAATGAACGGATGAAAGTGCCGCCGCTGGCGGGGAAGATTGAGGCGAAGACGGGTTCGGTGACGCATGTGCGGGCGCTTTCCGGGTACGCGGAGACGCCGGGAGGACGGAAACTGATTTTTTCGTTCCTGAGCAACAATCAGGGCGGCAAGAATCACGAAGTGCACGAAGCGATTGAGGAACTGTGCCTGGCGATGGTGGAAGAGTTTGATGAAAGGAGAGAAGTAACGAAATAGGGAGGAAATGCAGCGGGGAAAAGGCAAGCGAGGACCATGAAGACGGAAAAGATTGTGACGGTGTTCGGGAGTTCCCGCCCCAGGGAAGGGGACGCGGATTATGAGGAGGCGCGGGAACTGGGGAAACATCTGGCGCGGCGCGGGCTGGCCGTGTGCACGGGCGGCTATGGCGGGGTCATGGAAGGAGTTTCGCGCGGAGCCAAGGAGGAGGGCGGGACAACCTATGGCGTGACGGCGGAATTTTTCAAGCGAACCGCGAACGAATGGGTGGATTCGGAAGTCCGCGTTAAGACGTGGGAGGAACGGCTGTTTGAGTTGATTCGTCTGGCCGATGGATATGCGGTGTGCAAGGGCGGAACCGGGACGCTGGTGGAGTTGGCCGTGGTTTGGGAGATGTTGAATAAATCGGTGATGTCCGGCAAGCCGATCGCGGTGGTGGGAGAGTTCTGGCAGCCGATCCTGGATCGCGTGAGGGAAGTGGAGCAGGGGGCGAGGTCGTCTTCGCAAGGAAGGGTTTGGGGCGAGGCGAACGGAAATCTGGTGCACAGCGCGGGTTCGGTGGAAGAGGCGGCCCACTACTTGGCAAAACAGCTGGGAATCTAAAGAAGAGATGTAATGCAGAGGCAGCAGAGGAAGAGCACAGAGGACACAGAGAAGAGATGTCACGGCGGGCGGAAGAGGTACTGGAGTTTGACAAGCTGCGCGAGTTGCTGCGGCTGCGGACGACGTGCGCGCCGGGGCGGCGCGTGATTGACGCGCTGGAGGTGAGCCGGAATCGCGTGGGGCTGGAGCGCGCGTTCGCGCTGATCCGGGAAGCCCGCGAATGGCTGCGTTTGGGGCGGGAACTGGGTTTCGGAGCGCTGAGTGATCCGGAGCTTTGGATGGAGCGGCTGGAGGCGCCAGGGACGGTGCTCGAGGCAAAGGAATTCTTGGAAGCGGGATCGCTGCTGGAGACGGCGGGCTGGTTGAAACAGCAGTTTCGCGAAGAAGCGGGCAAATTTCCGCTACTGGCGGCGCGCTGCGCGACGCTTAGCGATTTCCGGGATTTGCAGGCAGCGATCCGGCGATGCGTTTTGCCGAATGGAGAGATCAGCGACGACGCTTCGAGCGCGTTGCGCCGGATACGGGCGAGCATCCAGCAGACGCGCGAAGAGATTCAGAAGACGCTCCGGCAGATCTTGCGGTCGCGGCAGGCGGAGAGCGGCGAGGATTACGTAACGCTGCGCAACGACCGGTTTGTGATCCCCGTGCGCGCGGAGCACCGGCGCAATGTGCCCGGGGTGGTGCACGGGGCGAGCGGCACGGGGCAGACGGTGTTCGTCGAGCCGTTTGAGACCGTGGAAACGAATAACCAGCTGGTGCAGCTGGCCGAAGATGAGGCCGCGGAGATTTTTCGGATATTGAAGGAGTTGACCGACCGGCTGCGGGCCATGGCCGGGTCGCTGCAACTGGCCGCGGAGACGATCGCGGAACTCGACAGCGTTTTTTCGCGGGGGCGATTTGCGCGGGATTTTGACGCGTGCATCCCTGCGTTCGCCGAGGCGATGGAACTGCGGCTGGACGCGGGGCGGCATCCCGTGCTGGAGGACAAACTGCGGCGGGAGAATCGCGCGATTGTGCCGATGTCACTGGCGCTGGGTGGTGAAGAGCGGCTTCTGGTGATCAGCGGACCGAATACCGGCGGGAAAACAGTGGCGCTGAAAACGACGGGCATAGCGGCGCTTTCGGCGCAGTCGGGAATTCCGGTGACGGCGCAAAAGGCCGTGCTGCCGATATTCGACCGCGTGCTGGTGGATATTGGCGACGAGCAGTCGATTGCTGCGGACCTTTCCACATTTTCGGCGCATATGCTGAATTTAAAAGCAATGCTGGCCGAAGCCACGCCGCAATCGCTGGTGTTGGTGGATGAAATGGGTACGGGCACGGCGCCGGAAGAAGGCGCCGCGCTGGCGGTAGCGCTGCTGGAGGAGTTTC
>Ga0335070_10012111_pt1 | contig 10073 bp, 10 predicted proteins | sample Lox_Sample_13_FD_206722 | JGI IMG/M metagenome (GOLD analysis project Ga0335070, IMG submission 206722) | Soil microbial communities from Loxahatchee National Wildlife Refuge, Florida, United States - Lox_Sample_1.3 | ecosystem: Environmental > Terrestrial > Soil > Wetlands | place: USA... | reverse complement strand
TGGACGTTTCGCGTCCATGGATTTTCGGACACTTGTGGTCGCTGAGTATCGAAGAACAGTTTTACCTGCTCTGGCCGTTCGCGTTGAAGAGGTGGAACCAAGCCAAGGTGGCAATACTCGTCTGTGTATTCTTTGCCACGCCGGTGTTCAGAACGGTTCTGTATGCTGTCAAGGCGCGAGGCCCCGTGGTCGGTAGTCTGCCCGCCGTTGCAGATCAGCTGGCGATCGGATGCTTGCTGGCGATCTTTGCAAAGCGGCTACCAAGGATACCGGGCTCTCTGGCTCTGGGGATGACGGTGGCGGCCCTTGTGCTTCCCTGGTACCCGGCAACAAGTCCGGCACGAAGTTTGTTGATGTTGTTCTTGCTTCGTCCAATACTGCACGTCTGCCTTGCAGGAATTGTGCTGCACGTGATTCAAGTGCCTTATGCTGCGTTGAACTGGGGGCCTGTCGCGTGGCTGGGGAAGATCAGTTACAGCCTGTACCTGTGGCAGGAACTATTCTGTTCAAACCCGAATCTGCATTACGGATACCTGCTTGCATTACCGGCGATCGGGTGCGCAACTTTGTCGTACTACCTGGTCGAGCAGCCGATGCTTAGGTTGCGAGAGCAGCTTTCGAGAAGGCCGGAAAAGTCCAGCGAGAAGTTGGTTCCAGATAACAAGTTCGAGTACGCGAGTGAACGCGTCGCAAGCTAGTAGTAGCAGAGCTTGAACGCCGTCTTATAGAGAATTGCGCGCCAGCGGCGCAGCCGGCTTCGCGGGTACTCTTCCCATCGATCTGCCACATCTGCAAACTTTTTTTCTCCCGTTAAGCGATGCATGATCCGGAGTTGAACGGTGTGAAGCCGATGGTAGAAAGTGCTGGCTACCATGGGCAGGCGTGTGCCAGATTGCTCGTACAGCGACCAGAAGCCAAGATCGTAGCGATCGAGGTTGTGCATGATAGTGCGGCTGCCACGCGCGAATGAGTCCTGCGCAACCTCATCCTTTGTCGCCAACGCGTAATCGTAAACTCCCCAGAGCGCCCAAATGAATCCGTTCAGAATGTGTGTGGGCGGAGACACGATGTACTCTTCGAACCACAGATCGCCGGAGTTGTCTGTGAACGCCACTCCACCTTCCTGGATCGGGCGCTGAAAGCTCAGGAAGGCGCGCTGTGCCGCCTCGAGATAACGAGTGTGCGCAAGCTCCTTGTGGGCACGAAGCAATAGAGAGATTCCTTGTCCTTGAGCCAGAGCCGAGTACCAGGGAGCCTTCAGGGTGTCGCGGTATTCCCAGTCGAAGTGGTGATTCCAGACGGGAAGGCCTTTTGAGTTCGGTTCCAGATGCGCGGCCAGCCAGTCGGCGACCAGCTCGAACTTCTTCTTGTTTTCCGGATTCGCAGTTCTGCGCCACAGGTTGTAGTTTCCCAGGCCGTATTGTGCGATCGCGATTGGGTTGTACTGCAGGCCGATTTGGCCGTGGTAATCGAGTTGTGGGATGCCGGCCAGGTCGTATGCGCCCTTGTAGTCGGCCTTTTCAGCAAAAAGCATGTAGTACTCACCCAGTTCTTCCGGTGTGGCGTTTGGATTTTCGGCGGGCGTTTCGTGCCAGAAGGTGAGGTGACTTTTGCTGCCGACGACGTAGGCACTGAGGATGCGGCGGTAATAGGCGAGCGTGGGCACGATATCGACTTCATATTACGGCAGCCGGCGCTTGCTCGTGGTACGCGAGGGTCGGGAAATAAAAATGGCACTGAGATAGCGAAGAAGGAAATCTCTAAACACCGTTCGTCGTGTAGATCAAGGTCGACATGTCACCGGACTTCACGCCTACCGTCGAGAGCGCCAAAATCGCGGTGCTGTTGTGTCCGTCCGGAAGAAACGCGTTGCCATACTGAAAGAGGCCCAACGGCAGTGGATCCTTTTCCCACGCGAGCAGCGGTTGCCAGGAGTTGGCCTCTGGTAGTTGTGCACCATAAATCCGCACGTTCCGATCCGGATTCACTTTGCTCGGCTCGACCATGGTTGAGAAGAACACACGGCTTCTTACGCGGCATCCATAGATCGAGGAGCTGCTGATCTGCGCAAGTTGAGTCAGTTTTCCTTTCTGATCGAGGCGGTAGATGTAATTGGATTCCAGCGGTGTATCGGTCGAGAAATAGAGGGAGTCTTCGGCGGGAACGGCCGCGACGGCGCGGGCCTGCTGATTGCCCTGCATAATGATGTCTATTCTGCTTAGATCACATGCAGCACGGAGGACGCGGCACTCGTCTCCGTAGTCGCCAGTCAGTATCCAGAGGCAGTCGCCCCATGGATCATGAATGATGTTATGGACATGGCGTATCGAACCTTTCGGGAAGGTGTAAGCGGTATTCCAGGTCGCACCCGCATCGGTGGAAGCATAAATGTGAACTTCGTCACGTGCGGCATTGTCGAAGTATTCTCCCCAGTACACAATTCCGCCGGGAACGGGCGTGATGTGAAGCGGGCGCGTGCCGCGAGTAATCGCGTGCGTTGCGCGGAACTGGCTTTCGCCTGCACTTAGAGTCACGATGGCTCCGGGGACCGCGCCGACCAGTCCGCCGGACGGAAGAACAGCAAGCGCGTGGAAGCCGTCGCGAAACAGGCGCGCGGTGAAGCGATTCATCACGGAAATGCGCCGCGAAAACTGGGGCCGGAATTCAGCAACCGGCTGCCAGAGGATGCTGCTGGGATCCTGGATCTTGGCGCGGACAACTTTGTAGCCGCGCGAGGCGTATAGTTCGTCGCCGGCCCAGGCCAGTGCCCGCAAGTTTTGGAAACGTGCTACGCGAGTCAATCTGGCAGGAACGTCCACGCGGACTAGGCTACACCAGCGTGCTGTCTAGGGCAGGAATGCTTTGAGGCAGAAGCAACTTCCCCCAGCTTTTTCGAACTCGGAGGTATCAACGACCACAGGAGTCAAACCCTCTTGATGAAGAATGCTCTCCAATTGCGGTGTCATGTGAGGCGTGATGTAGCGTCCGTTCACGACGATGCCGTTGCCCATGAAGTGGTGGGCTTCGTCAGAATCGAGCAGGTGCACACGCTGCCAGGAACGATGGAGGGAGTCGAGTGCTTGAGAAGAGAATGCGCCTACGAAAACAAGTGCAGCCTCGTTGTTCAGAGGACTGAGGCACGTGTCCAGGTGATAGCAGTAGGAATCAATGAGCTGAAGGGGAATCACCGGAATTCCCATTTCGGTCATGGCAGCGGAGAATTTGTCGATTCCCCCACGACTGCTGCGAAAGCCGTAGCCGGCGTAGATGCGAGATCCGTCGGGATGCCATAAGAGATCACCGTGGCCCTCGAGGTAATCGTCGCCGAAATCGATGTTGATGACGCGATAGTCGTGGGCGCGGTACCACTCGGAATAGAACGGGACTTCCCGTTGGCGGGAGGAATAACGCATGCGGCTGGGCACGATGAATTTTCCGTAGCCGGGCTTTTCGCCGACGAAAACCTGGTTGGCGGCGAAGACCATGTCTTCGAGTCCCTCAACGGGCGAAATCGTTTCGACGTCGCACCCGTTCTGTTGCAGAACACTGCAGAAATTCTCCCACTGAGTGCGCGCTTTTACCCTGTCCACCGCATGTTGTTTGGACATGTATGGGTTTTTCTGATCAACGACATCGAAATAATTCGGAGGGCAGACTAGCACCTTGGGCATACAAAAGAATGGTAGTCGCCGAATTTGAGTAGAAGCAAGAGTACGAATGCCGCCAGATCGTCATTATCTGCCGAATACTCGACAAGTCACCAGCGGAGTCGCGAACAGACTCGCGAGAACGAGCCATAGTCACATGTGCATACACCGGAAAGTCTGGCACGCAACGTGCAGTTAAGATCGAATTCGAGGGTGCTCTTACTCGCTAAGAGCAGAAGGTTGTTAAGTCATGCTAAGCCACTGTGCCAATGCCCAATGCCGTAAGCCATTTCTGCGCCTGCGAGACGGCAAGCTGTTTCTCGTGGAAACCGATCGGCTGACGAAACCCGGCCGGCCAGCCGCTCCGCCGTTTGTCCGTGCGCGGCAGCAGGCACGCGAGGTGGAGCATTTCTGGCTTTGCGATGATTGCGCCACCCACTGGACGCTGGTCTACGACCGAGAGCGTGGCATCTCACTGATGCCCTTGAAGCAACGTGCGGCCAATGCCTCCGGAACTGCGATCGCAGCGCAATCCGGCGTTGCCTGAAGCTGATCGGTTACTCGTAGCCTCGCTTCTTCCATTCTTTCCAATCGTCTCGTACAGCCTCAAGCATGGCGAGACTAGCTTCGTGTAACCACCTGCCCTTCTGCTTGTGCATGTGCCGGAGGATGGGCTTGACCGCTTTGCGGCTCCCAAGATGAACGTTGGCCGTTTCGAATCCCATCGCTTGCAGCAGATGGATTTCCTTGCCCTGCGCCTTCATCTGAGTCAGTTCAATCCGCGAACAGTGCGGGCTGAGGCGGCGGACGATCCAGCGTCCGCGGAGTTGCACGAATGGATCAAGGCAGCGCACCGCCCGACTTATGATCGTTTGATACAGGATCTCGGGCGAGGCTTTTTGACCTTCTGCCCAGTGGCAGGCAGAGGCGACCAGGGCTTTCGCCTCACGTGCGATTCTTCCACCCTTCCAGTCAGCCAGGGCGACATAGCGGGCATGGCCAAGACTTCCGAGTCCGGCGACGCGATGCACCAATTTGTAGTTGACTTCGCGGCTCGGCATGAGATGCTCGACGGCTTCGATCGCGCTTAGTGGCACATCTCCTTTGATTAGGGATAAAGAGTCCATTTTTCTCCAGAAGCGGACGGGATCGCGCAATTCGGTTTCCGCGATCTTATGCAGCCAGTCGTGGTTCTCTCCCAAGACGAACGGCCGTCCGTGCTGCTGCATACCTTCGCGATAACCATCCAGGATGGCCTGGCAGGCCTCCTCCCGCTCGATCGGCAAATGACCAGCTTCGATGGCGAGGTGCGCACTAGCCGCGAGCCGCACCAGGTCATTTGCGTAGGCGAGAGGATGCGCTTCGTCGAAGTCGTTTACGCCCCAGATAAGGCGGCCTTCGGCATCGAGCCATGTTCCGAAATTCTCGACGTGCAGATCACCGACGGCGAGAACATGCGGGGCATTCGCGAGGTCGGGGCAGACCTCTGGCCAGACTTGAGCCCAGCGATAGTATGTGGCACGAAGGAATGGGAAGACCCCCTCCTTCATACTGGTGTGTTTCAGGCGGAGGTCTTTCTCAACGATCGACGTGTGATAGGAGAGCCACTGCTCAAACCGGTGGGTCGCCTTGACGATATTCACAAGCGGAAGATATAGCGGGATCGAGACGGCGTCAACGGGGACGGTTGCCAGGCGTGGCCTGACGGAGAATTCCCGGCTTGGCCACCCGGGACGACGCGTCTCTGAGATAAAGCGCAGAGAGTCAGTCACCGGGCGCGGAACAGGCAGTTTCACCTGACGTCCGACGCCCGGCAATTGCTACCGAGCGGAGATTACTGTTTGAAATAGACGGCGTTCTTCTCGATGAATTCCTTCTTTTCTTCCGGAACATCTTCGAGGGCATGAATCGAGTCGGAGGTACAGGCCGGGACACAGGCGCCGCAATCAATACACCCGTCGGGCTCAACATACATCTGCGTCGCGGCTTCAAAGCCGGGCTCATCCTTCTTGGGATGGATGCAGTCGGTGGGGCATACCTCCACACAGAGGGAGTCTTTGATACAAGTATCTGTAATTACATAAGCCATGATGAATCATTCTCCTGGAATGAGGACGTTCCAACTCGCTCAAGACCAGTGTAAGAAGGCGACATGAAAGCGAGCGGTGATTCGGATCACAGCCGAGTGTGCGCGGGCGAGAAACCAAGGCGTGCAGCTGGATCGCGGCTCGAAAAGCACAATTTGCAGTGCAACCTCGTTATGATGTTAATCACTGCGAACTGTGACCATCGTCACAGAAATTAAGGGTCAATGACGGTTTAATAAGCACAATTGAACTAGGCCTTCTAGTCATAGGATCGCCCGGCTCCACCCACAGAACCCCACAAGCCGTTACCCCAGACGGCGGGAGCCGGGCGTTAGGCTTTAAAAGGTAACCTCCTCCCCCTCCCCTCCTTTTTCAGTTGTCAGTTCTCAGTTTTCAATTTTCAATTTTCAATTTTCAATTGGAGGTCGTGTGTGTGGGTTGACACATGCGTTTCTTCCTGCCCACGTCCCAGACTGCCGGTCAGCTTCTAAGTAGTTGATTCTTCTGCGCATATGCTCTGGCCCCCTGTCTGCCTTGTGAAATAGCGACCGGATATTGCAAAAGGGGGCAGAGATGAACCGAGTTGCTGGATGGGCTCAGAAGACGGCAAGCAGACACATTCTGACAGTACTCGCGTTAACAGCGGCGATTCCCGGCTGGGCGCAGGATCCGGCTCCAGACGATGGCGCCAGCCAGCGCGACCGGGTTGTGCTGGTCAGTCTTGTGGACCGCAAGCTCGCAGTCATCGATAACGGCGTGGTCATCGCCACATTTCAAGTCGCAGTCGGCGCGAGCGTAAGTCCAAGCCCTACGGGCGAATTCAAGATCATTAGCCGCGTTGCCAATCCCACCTACTACCACCGCGGAACTGTAATCCCCACCGGGAAAGACAATCCCGTGGGAACTCGCTGGATCGGACTCGACCTTAATGGATACGGCATTCATGGAACGAACGCCCCGCGCTCGATTGGGCGGGCGGCTTCGCACGGGTGCATCCGGCTGCGCAACCGCGATATGGAGCGGTTGTTCACGATGCTCCGAATTGGCGACAAGGTTCAGATTCGGGGCGAGCGGGACGGAGAGGTAGCGCGAGTATTCGGCGGCGAGACGCCGGAGACGGTTGTGACCGTTGCCGAAAGCAGAACTGAAAACGCGGGACAGCAAGAGAAGCGGCAGTGCAGCGTCGGGCTCGGAAACTAAGAAACACAGTGGATCTCAGGAGGACGTTATGCAGATGGCAATCACATTCATGGCAGTCATCGCGGGGATGGTCTTCTCGCTGTCAGTGGCTCTGTTGGCCGAGGAGCTGATTTTCGGACAAGTTTTCCGCCTGTTCTTTGCCCGGCAGACGGCAGAGGTGAAATCAGGGCAGAAGCGCTAGGGCGCGCATAGGAGAACGACAATGCTGGCGTTGAAGTATTTGCTGATGATCGGTGGCTTCGGGATGATTCTCGTGGCTGTGAGCATTTTGGGTTATGACTTGTATCTGGAAGCGTTGTATCGGAGAGCGCTGGCGACTCCAGGATCGACCTTGCCTCCCGAGCCCGAGCGGCGTTGGCGGAGCTCGGTGGCATTGGTCTTGCTGGCGTGGGGGCCCATTCTGCTGGCATTCAGCATCGTGGTGGTGCCGAGTGGAATGGGAGGCGTACGTGTGAGCGAGATCAGCGGGACGAAGCCGGGGACTCTCTATCCGGGCGTTCATTTAGTGCAACCGCTGGTGGAAGACGTCGCGCTGTTCGACACACGCGATCAGGTATTTACGACGGGCGCTGCGGAGGATGGGAAGATCGCGGCAGAAAACGTCCCCGCTAAATCTAAACTGCTGAACGTTCAAGCAAAGGAAGGGCTCACCCTGGGGCTTGCGATTACAGTGCGGTATCGGCTGGATCCCACGCGTCTGGATTACATCGAGGGTAACCTGCCGCATCCGGTGGAAAAAGAAATTGTGCCTCCGGTTGTGGCTAGCGTCTGGCGCGAGTTGATTCCGAACTACACCGTGCGTGACGTTTTTTCAGCGAAGCGGGAGGAAGTGCGGCAACGCGCGGCGATGATGATCACCCAGAAGCTTGCGACGGATGGGATCGTCGTCAAAGAGGTCATGCTGCGCGACATTCGCCTGCCGGACGAGTATGCGAAAGGGCTTGAAACTCTGCTGCTGAAAGAGCAGGAGAACGACCGCATGGGCGTCGAGACTGAACTCAAGCAGAAGCAGGTAAGGATCGCGGAACTGGAGGCAGAGGCGACCAAGGTGCAGCAGATCAAGCAAGCGGAGGGCGAAGCCCAAGTGCACGTTCTGCAGGCAAAGGGCGAAGCCGATGCCATGCAATACACGTTGCCGCTGAAGGAGAAACAGATTCAGCAGAGCAAGCTGGAAGCTGAGGCGCGGAAGGAAGCGACGATCCAGAACGCGGAAGCTTCGGCGCAGGCCAAGGTGATCGACAGCAAGGCTGAGACCGAGCGCAGGAAGCTGCTGGCCGAGGCTGAAGCGGATCGCATTCGACTTACAGCCTCGGCAGACGCTGAGCGGATGCAGAAAGAGGCGGCCATTCTGAAACAGAATCCGCTGCTGATTAACAAAATCGTGGCGGAGAAGCTCTCGGACAAGCTGCAGATCATGATGGTGCCCGCCGACGGAAAGTTCTTCATGAACGATGTGCTGCGGAATATGACGGTGGCTAATACGGGCGGGCAGAACGGACAGGCAGAACAGGCAGACGAGCAGCAGCGATGAGTTCGGGCCGCGAAGCTCAACGAGACCCCACTTCACGCCGAGAAGTGGGGCCTCCCATGTCAGATTGCGTGGCCGTGGTCTGTGCGTTTCTTGGTCAGAGTGGTGTCCAAACAGTACAGAGCATGGATCGGATCAATGTGCAAAGCCATTTATAATTCGGGCATTCCAGAGGCAATTCTGAAATCGGTGAATCGCGTGTTGGGTCGAGGTTCCGGTCTTCGACTGGCAGTGCTCTGCACAATAGTGTTAGTGACAAGCGCTGCTTCCGGCGCTGATTGGAGCACGGCCGAACAGCAGCTTGCGAAGAAAATCGTTGGGGTCACGGGGCCGGGAACGGTTGCGTTTACCGTCGAGAACCGATCATCGCTGGGCAGGCGTGATGCCGATATTGTGCAGAACGGATTGCGCAGCGCGCTGGAGCAGGCCGGGATTCATTTCGCAGGCGCGGATCAGGCGGCCGCTTCGGTCACGTTGTCATTGTCAGAGAATCAGGCTTCCTACGTTTGGGTTGCGCAGATCCACCAGGGTGCGGGTGACGCAGCGGTGGTGATGGTATCTCTTCCGCGCTCAGGACATTCAGTTTCTGCGCATGACTCGATGCCGATCACGCTGCGCAAGGTCTCACTGTGGACACAAGACGATCGCATTCTCGACGTTGCTGTTCTTGAGGAGAACGGAGCACCGACACGGATCGCGGTACTGGACGCAGAGAATCTTTCCATACATCGTCTACAAAACGGAAAGTGGGAGTTGGAACAGGCAGCGCAGATCATCCATACTAAGCCGTGGCCGCTCGATGTGCGCGGCAGAGTCTATCTGGCTCCCGATCACTCAGTCACCGCATATCTGCCAGGAGTCATTTGCCACATGGGCATGCAAGGGGCGACTGCGACGATGAACTGCCATGCCGGCGAAGATCCCTGGCCAATCGTCCCCGGGTTGATGAATACCACTTCCACAGTATTCCCCAGCGCTGGTTCCACGGTGACGCCCTCAGCAGCTATTCCTCCGCTGGCGGGCTTTTTCGCGCCGAGTCGGAACTACTTTAATGGCGTGCTGAGTCCGGCGATCGGAAAGTTCGGAACGGTGCCGAAGTTTTTCTCGGCTGCGTTTGTCCCGCGCGATAAATACACGCTTTGGCTATTCGCTTCTGTGGACGGGAAGGTCCATTTAGTTGACGGGATGAGCGACCAGACTTCCGCGCTGCCATGGGGCAGTGAGATTGCGACGGTCAAAACGCCTTGCGGAGCAGGTTGGCAGGTCCTTGCAACCAGCAATGGCGAACAGGCGCAGGACGCGGTGCGGGCATACGAGTTTCCGGATCGTGACCCTGCAGCGGTAAGTCAGCCGGTGGAATTGCCTGGACCGCTTTCAGACTTGTGGGCGGAATCGAAGGGCGATACTGCGATTGCAATCGTGAAGAATCGAGATACGGGGAGTTATGAAGCCTTTCGCCTGCTGCTGGCTTGTGGTCAGTAGCGTGTTGTGCGCCGAGTTGGCTCGCGGCGAAACGCGGCCGCAATATGGCGGAACTCTGCACGTGACAATGCGGACTGCGCTGGTGTCCTTGGATCCCGCCGACAGTAGTTCACCAGATTCCATTGCGCG
>Ga0335070_10012110_pt1 | contig 10073 bp, 9 predicted proteins | sample Lox_Sample_13_FD_206722 | JGI IMG/M metagenome (GOLD analysis project Ga0335070, IMG submission 206722) | Soil microbial communities from Loxahatchee National Wildlife Refuge, Florida, United States - Lox_Sample_1.3 | ecosystem: Environmental > Terrestrial > Soil > Wetlands | place: USA: Florida... | reverse complement strand
CATCATTCACGCCCAAGGAACTCAGGGAGGACAGAATCTCCTCGCGGAAACCTGAAACCACGTTGTTACCGTCAATAACGACGTAGGCGGCCTTCTGACCTCCACATTCGACTATGATGACGGTGATCCCCCCTGCCGCCATCCCGTCTTCTAGACTGAATTCTTTGGGCACAACAGTGGCTGCGCCAACCTGAAAAGGCAGCTGTTTCATGGAAACAACCTTTCTTAAGCATGCGCTTGTCACGTCCTTCAATGAATCCAATGACTTCTGCATCTCTGCATCTCCGTCAATACTGTTATGTGCGTTGACAACGGCACAAAGATCTAACCCGTTCCTTCGAGCTTCTTCACCAACGAACAAACCCAATTCAGGCGGAAGATCTTCAATCGTTCTAGGAGCAAGGGTAAATGAAATTAATACGGATTTCCCAAAAACCTGGCAACTGGCAGTGGCCAGACCGTTTGTGACTTTGACAAACGGTGAGCTTTTGCCGTCAGAGACTCTGAGGTCGCAAACCGATGTTACAAGCTGGCTAATGATTTTCTGATTCTGCTCTTGTGAAGCCAAATCAAACTCGTGCCCCATCAGTCCATGTGGAACGCACACGATACGCCCCGATTCTTTCTCCAAAGCAGCTTTGGTCAATGACGGCAAAAGACTGCTTCCAATATTCTTGAAAGGCCCAGGATGAACAGACGGCACAACCATCACGGTTTCGGCTTTGGAAGAAACGAACTTCAAAAAACTGATTTCAACATCTTTCTTTTCCCCCAGCTTCTCTAGAAGCTGCTCAAATGGCGTGTTGAGACCTAACACCCAATTGAGCATAAATGCCCTGAAAAGGGCCAATGAGCGCACTCCCAAGGTCTGTTCACCTATGCGATCAAGAAGGTGGAGAAAGACATAGCTCGAGACCAACGTCAAGGTGATTGAGAAAAGAATGAAACTCAACGTCGGAATCGCGTTCAAGCGTCCAAGATCAGACCAAAACGCGAGGAAGAGAGCTAAAGTGGTAAGGGGCTGTAGAAAAGTGGAAACAAAAATCTTGGAGTAACTTAGAGAGGTTGTCGAAGAAAAGACAACAATGCGCGCGATCGTGGCTGCTGAGTAACCGAGAAGGCAAAACCTGATCCACCAACCTAGATCGTTGAGCACTATCGAAAGGAGAGATCCTAACAGGATGAAGAAAAGCCAGATCATCCAAGAAAAGAGTGAAAGAACCATCTCCCGCCGAAGATTGAAAATAGTCTCTCGCTTAAGAATTATTGCATTTGTTAAGTAATCTTCGACTATTTCGAGGACGAAAACTGCCACGCCAAAGAAAAGGCTGTAGGCTAGCCCATTTAGGGAAAGAGATAACGTCAAAGTGGAAAGGAAGCCTCCGACAATACATGAAACCGCCAGCAGAGAAACGACCACTCGGTCTGATGGAAGCCTGAAAAGCGATGAATACAGTCTCACAGCACTGTCCATAGATTGCTTCAACGAGTCTTCAGTAGCCACCAAGCATTCCTCAAACTTGACTTTGCTAAGATGAAAACACGCACATATTAAATTGTCGCGACGACGAGAACAATAACCTTGAGTCAACGTAGCCTTGTGCATACAAATTGTAGGAGGACGTATCGAGTTCTCTTGACATGAAACAGCCAAAGTTCAGGCAAACATACCCTGGAATTCTTTCTCAGCAACATTAGTACACTATATATTTAGGTGCAGCAATTATTTCATATATCAAGCACCAACCATAAGGTTTTGTGAGTCCCATGCCCGAGCAGAGCTTTCCTCCCACTATATTCCACATGCTCGAAAAAAATGTGGGAAATCAGATACGTGTGATCCTAGATCCCGCGTACGGTTTTGAGGGAACTCTAGTTGCCGTGACGCGAGAACCGTCGGGCATATGGCTTTCAGATTCTGAAGCCATTATCTTGCGTGCAACGATTGCACAGCCAATCCCTCAAGTCACCAGCAGGGAAGAAAGAAGCGAGATATTCGTGCACTTGAACTCGGTACAAAGAATAGAAGTTTTACACACGAACTCTAAGCGGTAGAGTCGCGCCCTAATGAAAGAACACGTTCGCCAAAGCGCATACTACAATCAGAGCTACGGAGAAAGCAACTAGAATCTCGGGCCTAACTTTGATTCCCTCTGTCTCCTCTTCAAAGAATCTAAGCAGCCCTGCGCTGGCAGCAGGCATCGGTGACTGGCTCTCTTTCTTCTTCTTGCTCATGGGTCAGGCCTTGGTTCACGATTTAATGAATAACCTCTAACGCGCTCTCCATTATTAACGTTATGGACACTCAAAGAGCTTTTATTTTTGAACAAATCTTAGTGTCACGCAAAGGTGAGACTGATGTCTAGTCCTAGGGACTCCTATAATCATTTGTTCGACCTCCTCCAAGAGCATCACAAGTGGTTCCAAGAGAGCATTCCACTGATTGCTAGTGAAAATGTGCCAAGCCCAGCCGTCCGTGAGGCCATCGTGACAGATTTTGGAAATCGATACGCTGAGGGGTGGCCAGGAGAACGGGTCTATGCTGGATGTCGCTTCATCGATCAGGTGGAATTCAAATGCATCGCCCTCATGAAGCAGCTCTACGACGCAGAATTCGTGGATGTCAGACCCATTTCAGGTGTTGTGGCGAACCTTTCAGTCTACACAGCGTTCACGGAACCTGGTGACACATTGCTGGCTTTATCTATACCTAGCGGTGGACACATCACGTCAGGTAAGAAAGAACTCGGGGGCACAGCAGGAGCGGTCAAAGGACTCAACGTGGAGTATCTGCCTCTTGATTACAAAGAACTCAACATAGACGTAGACAAGGCAAAGAGCAAGATACAAGAGCTTGCTACAAAAGGGAAACCTCCAAAGTTCGTCATGTTCGGTGCGAGTGTTTTCCCTTTCCCACATCCAGTCAAAGAACTGACGGACTCCGTACATTCAGTCGGAGCCATCGTAGGGTACGATGCCGCCCACGTAGCGGGGTTGATCGCTGGAAAACAGTTCCAAGACCCGCTTAAAGAGGGAGCGGACGTGGTAAGCCTGAGCACACACAAAACGTTCTTCGGACCTCAACATGGAGGAATACTCTCTTGGAACAAGTACGCTGACCAGATAAAGAAGGCGACGTTTCCAGGCATGGTGAGCAATCACCATCTCCACAACGTGGCAGGATTGGCAATCGCCTGTGCGGAGATGCTTGAATTTGGGGAAGAATACGCGAGTCAAATAGTGATGAACGCAAAGGCGCTGGGTCAAGCGCTTTACGAAAGAGGCCTTAATGTTCTGGCAGAACACAAGGGGTTCACACAATCTCATGTCATCTTGATTGACATCACCAAACAAGGCGATGGTGGCACAATAGAAGAGACGCTGGAAAAGGCGAACATAATCATAAACAGAAACCTGTTGCCATGGGACATAAAGGAAGGTAGACACTTCATGCACCCCGGCGGCATTAGAATGGGAGTTTCAGAAGTCACACGGCTCGGAATGAAGGAGTCAGAAATGGCTCAAATAGCCGAGTTTGTAAAACGCGTTGTCCTTGACAAAGAACCCGTTGAGAACGTAAGAAGAGATGTCGCCGAGTTCAGAAAAGATTATCAAAGAGTTCACTACTGCTTTGAGAACGCAACGGAAGCTTACAAGTACGTAAGAATTCGCTAGGACTCCTATCATACCTGATTTTGATATGGGCGACTCGTGATGAGGAGGGGTGGTTAGCAAATTGCACATTCATGAATTTCAGGAGCTGATGCGGCGCCTTTATCTGAATCGAGACTGCAAACGCGGCGCAAATGGAACGTACGAGTGGCTCACCGACGAGCTGAAAGAGTTGGGCGATGCATTGAAGGCGAATGACAAGAAGGGAATGGAAGAGGAGTTTGCCGATGTCATGGCGTGGTTGGCTTCTCTTGCAAACGTACTCAAAGTGGACCTTGAGAAGGTATCTCTAGAAAAGTACGACGGCAAATGCCCGAAGTGCCGGCGCGCGCCTTGCGAGTGCACTTTCTAGTTCGTGGAAACAAGTCGTTTCTGCCCCAAGCCTGTAAGAGCCCATATGTATGGTTTGTTTTCTTTCCGTAGAACAATACCTGTTTTTCTCATCAACTTAAGGTGGTGCATTGCTACAGGATAAGATAACCCTGATTCCTTTGCGATTGTTTTAGCGTCCCCAGAAACCCTTTCAAGAGCGTTCAGAATTCTTGTTCGAGCCTTGAGTCCAAGCTTTACATTTCTCATGTTAACTAAGTAAGCATTCGGGTGATAGGTTCCTTTTGTCATACCTGTTCAGAAATATTCTCTGCATCTGCACAGAAAAGCCTTTGTTAGGCGAAGTCTGCGAGACTGATCTGTCTAGGTTTCTTGCTTTCGAACAGGTCATTAATCTCTTCCTTTACCAGAGAAATCCTCTGTGAGTAATACTTTGGCAGTTTGTATTTTTCAACCAAGTTTTGGGCTGCTTCCATATACTTCTCTATTCCTCCTCTATGGACGGTAAGTGTTAGTTGACCGCCGCAGGACGTGCATTTGCCGCGCAATGGCATTCGGCGATGACGTTTGCCACATGATTTGCATCTGAAACCTTGTGTTGAGAAGGCTCTGAGGTTACCAGCAATGTCTCGCATGAAGTGAGTCGTCAACACTTTCAACGCCACTTTATCCGCATCGACAGCATCTATCTTTCCAGCCAATTCAAGCTGATGCTCCATTTTTTCTGTCATGGCTGTGAACCGTTTGTAAGCACTCTCAGAATTCCCCGCGTTGATGTTACTAACAGGAGTTGTGAAACTGAAACCCTCAAACTGTGCTTCGGTTCCGAGCCTATGACTCACGAGATCTATAAGCGAAATCGCCTGCCGAGCCTCCGTGTTCTGCCACGTTTTTTCATAGAATTCTAGTGGATAGGATTCCGCAACGTCAAAATCATGCGCCTGCCTCTGCACTTCTGCAGTGTTGACAACTGGAATCAGTAAGAGAGGCGCATCCATGATCCCTCCTATCTGGGCAGGGAGATATTCGCGCGAAAAGTTCAGCAGCATGTCCAGAGCAAGCATAATAGTATCTTCGTCTCCGTCACAGTCTCTCCTCTTCGCAGAGTGCCAGATTGGATGGGCATAACATAGGGTAAGGTTAGTGAATCCAATCACGCGACCAAGTATGCCGACACACGTGTGCGGAGCCAGCCCGATGATCAGATGCCCAACAAGGTCTTCAACGTCCCTGACGTTGTAGAAAGAAGGCAGACCGTAAACCTTTAAAAGAAGCTCATCTACGAAACTCGCGATTCTTATGAAATACTCAGCAGCCTTGTAAGGAATGACAATATCCTGAAGCTTCAGCTCGCAGACTTGATTTGGATCTGTTAAGGGTGCACCTTTGCAGTCGTACGTATAACCAAGTTTGCTAATAGTCTCTGCGGAAACACCGATCTCGGACAACTTGAAGTGTGTCAACGGCGCATTAGTGGCGTCAAACCTTATGGTCCCGTCTTTGTAGACTGAAAGGTCATGTTTTGCTCGAAGCACCCCCTTTTCAAGTATTTCAGGGGTCTTGGTCTCGTTCGTGAGCCCCCGGACACCTTTCAAGATCTTCGGCATAGACAAGCTTAGCTCGGCACAGGTGGTTTCAAGAGACTCTTTTAGGTTGAAAACTTGCTTCTGGAACTTGCTCGCCGGAACCTTGCACGTAGGACACGTGTCCTCCTTGAGACTCTTTCCGCACCTGGGGCAACTCTTTTCCGGAAGAGTTTCTGAACCACATGAGGGACATTTCACGCGAGAAGTATAGGTCTTACAGACTGGACATTTCCGTTTGTTCACTTCCACAAAGGTTGGCCCCTGCCTTGCAGCTTCAAGTATGTCTCTCTGTGAACCCCCCGCCAAACCGATTGGGAAAAGCACGTGAACAAGTGGTTTCATTTCACGTCTCTTTGCTTTTTCAGGTCTGCCCATTCTGGCTCCTATGCTCGTCGGAGCCTTGTCTCTAATGGGAACTCCTGACAGCGAATTCACAGCCTCAAAGACAGTCTTTGATTGGGATGAAACTTCGCTGCAGGGAACCTTGTAGCCAAGTGAGAGCGCAAGCGAGGCCGCATCGTCACCCTCAACAATGATCTTCCCATCTGAGACCCTGTGCGGTAGGTAGATTTGTTCCAAGGCCTTTTTGACCTCTGCATCTGCCTCGCCAATGATCCTTTCAGCAAGGTCCTCTCGGTCTTGAATCTCCGATTTGAGAACCCACTGCCTCAACTTCTCAAGTTGCTCGAGGGAAGTCAGATTCGACCAGAAGTGTGTGAAAGCTGGATGAAATGCTATATGCAGTTGCATAGACAACATGACGGCTTCGGCCAGGGTGGGTTTCTTGGCGAACGGATCAGCGAGAAAATCCTGCAATCTCTGCATAGAAATGCCAAGATTAAAGGAAGCTTGCTCAAAGTCACTGCTGAACTTCGTAGCCAAAGCGTTTCGCAGATCTTCAGCCCACCACTCCTCAACATAGCCTGACGGAGCCAGCAACTTGCTGTTGTAAAGGAAATCGCCGAAACTGACAAGCATGTCCCCTAGGAACAGAATCCTCTCGATCTTGTGTTTTATCTCGCCGTAGTTGTTCATGGAAACGCGAAGGACAGACCCATCATTCAAGCGTACTACTGGCCCTTCGATCGCATCAACAGGAACCACGACGCCGCCTTTTCCTGGAAGTTCCGTGCGAAGCTGCGTTCCTCCTGCAAGAAACCCTTCAAGCACGAGCATTGTCGAAGGGTGTATTCCTACAGCCGAAAGCCCACTGTTCCGGGCCCGCCCATATCGCAAGCGAAAGCCTCCTCGGCGCGAAGGAAATGAGAAAACAGGTCTTCCAGCTATAACGTCGTCCATGAAGCCTCCAGATTTCTTCTCAGTCTTTCCCCTAAGATCTTTCAGCCAATCCCATCCCTGAAACCCCAGCTTCTCCACTATGGTAGAAACCTTGGAGGCGCGTCCAACGATACCGTCATTTACAACCCTCAGTGCCCCTCCTCTAACCCTATTGGTTTCAATTCGTGGCAGGTTTCGAAAAGTCGACACCTCTATGGGGTCGGACTCTGTTCCAGTGACTTCGACAGGGAGAAACTGAAGCGCTTTTCTCAATTCTTCGTCTGGGATGTGGTACTGGAAGCGAGTTGCCGTACGTTCGTAGAGTCTCAGCTCCTCGATGAAACGGGATATTTCTTCCTCAGTGGGTATGTAATTGTCAAGCTTGAGGAGGCGACGAACGAAGTCGCCGACGACCAGCGTCAAAGCTTGGTCAGTTCCTCCAGCTGATCTTATCGGACCAGCAAAATAGATTGCTAGGTAACGTGTCCTGTTGTCGTTTGTTTTTATCCTGACTTTTGCCACTCCTTGAATCGGCGCTGCTGTCAATCCCTCTGTGAAGATAGCCAACGCCGTTCGTATTGCCTGTTCTGCAGCAGGCTCTGGCTCTAAGTGGCCGAACCTGCCATAAACAATCTGTTCGGCCACCTTGAATGCAAGCTCTTCCCTGGGAAGTTTGGAACTCAACGCTCTAATGCTTTCAGCGACGCCTTTCGGACCGACGAGTCCTTCTACCAGATCAGCCAAGTCCTTGGCGACATTGCATTCAGGTTTCAAAGAAGGGTCCAACCCCTTCTCGCGAGCTCTTTCGGTCAAACGGTAGAGCCCATCCAATTCATCCTCAAGATCCGCAACGTATTGTGAATATCCTTCGCTCATTCGAGAATCCAAATCTCCCACTCGCAGAAGCCTCTTGCTTGCAAGAGACTTATTTCTGTTCTCTAACAAAAAAGAAGCAAAAACTCGAACCTCAGATTTGTTCCGCCCATCCTTATTCTACACAAAAGTAGCCTGACTTGCCGCGTTGATTATCCCTAAACGCTACAGCTTTTCAGGTTCTACCGCGCCTTATTCCTTCAACGATTTCAGACACCTTGCGTCTAATCCCGTTCTCTTCAACCACGTTGCCAGTGACTATCACGTCAGCACCAGCAGAAGCAGCGGCCAGCGCTTGCTCCCTAGACCTTATTCCTCCTCCAACGATCAGCGGAACATCAATATAGCTCTTCACAGCGTCAATCATCCCCGGTGGGACAGGGTTCTTCACGCCTGATCCGCCTTCCAAGTAGATGAACCTCATACCCAGGTACTGACCAGCCAAAGCGTGGGCGGCAGCGAGTTCAGGTTTGTTGTAAGGTACCGGAATTGCCTTACCAACTACCCCTGCAGATCCGCCTTCGCCGACTATGATGTAACCAAGAGGAATAGGCTCCAAACCGTACTTCTTCACGAGAGGTGCGCCCAGTATTTGAGCTCCCATTATGAAGTATGGGTCAACAGAGTTAAGAAGGGACATAAACCAAATCGCGTCTGCGTAACGGCTTATTCCAGTCACGTTGTTTGGAAAGAGGATTACTGGAATCTTGACGGTCCGTTTGACTGTCTTTACGACATCGTCCAGGTGCGTGCCAGAAACAAAAGTTGAGCCGCCGATCATGATCGCAGAAGTCTCGCATGCTTTCGCCTTACTCGCGATCTTCGAAGCTTGTGGTGGCGTCACCTTTTCCGGATCAATAAGCGTGATATGAATGGAACCTTCGGCTTGGATTCTTTCAAGGAGATATTTTTCGACGTTGCCTTTCATAAAGACCGACCTTACTACGCACCAGTAACTGCGGTTGGGGATGGGTTTCTAGGCTTCCCGTAAATCTTATCGGTAAACATGCAGTAGACGTCCACTTCAGCCTGAGCTGGTTTTATTGGAAACTGCTCCTTCAAACCGCAACTGCTGCATCCTACGAGTGCTGTTCCGTCCTCTCTGGAGGTTTCAACTCTCACGGTTTCCTTTCCGCATCTAGGGCATGGGAAGAACTTTGGCAAATGCTTCTTTGGAATGCGAACGACTTTTTTTCTTCTTCTCCCCATGTTCAGGTCCTTCTAGGACGCCAAATACTGTCCATCATTATTTGTGTTTGCCCTTAAATAGTTGCCTACGGACATAGAAAGCTGAGGGTGCGTTCTTTTGAATTTAGCACCGGACGTCCTGAATCTCGATCTGTCACAAGTGGAAAAACGAATCGAGCGATTCATTGCAGACTACGTAGAAAAAACCAAGACAAATGGAGTTGTCCTCGGAATGTCGGGCGGAATTGATAGCTGCACTGTAGCAGCATTGTCAGCAAAAGCCATAGGCGGCGGCAGAGTCCTGGGACTTATGTTGCCCGAAAGGGAGACACGTAGCGCCAAGGACATTGAACATGCGACTGTCGTTGCCAAGAAATTCAAAATCAAGACGGAAACAATTGACATCACCCCCACATTACAGTCTTTCTACAATTCGATTCCGATATTTGACCCTGCAAACAGATTAAGCAAGGGGAACATCAAAGCAAGAACACGCATGATCTACATCTACTACTATGCTAACAAATTGAACATGCTCGCGTGTGGAAGCTCAGACAAATCGGAGACAATGATGGGCTACTTCACTAAATGGGGTGACGTCGGAGGTGATATCCATCCGATAATGGACCTCTTCAAGACTCAAGTTCGTGAACTTGCCTTACATATGGACTTACCAGAAGACATAGTGTACAAACCGCCCACCCCTGCGTTATGGCCAAACCAATTGGCGGAAGACGAGCTGGGCATGAAATACGAGCAGCTTGACCTTATCCTCTATGGGCTCGAACGTTTCATGAGCCCAGATGAAATTGCTTCACAGCTTCAAATTCATAAACGGGTCATCGACAAGATCAAAAGAAGGTGGCTGTTGGCAGAACACAAGAGACGCCCGTTGTTGACAGCAAAGCTTGAATATCGAACAATAGGAACTGACTTCAGACTTCCTCGTGATCCTTATTGAGAGCAAGAGAGGATGAATTATGAAAGAAAAGTTCAAGATCGCCCTTGCCCAGATAAGATGCAAACCTGGTGACAAGAAAGGAAACCTTGCCAAGATTGAACAAGCCGCCAAGAAGACGGCGAAACAGGGAGCCGACCTACTCGTTCTTCCAGAAATGTCACTGACAGGCTATGTGGTCAGAGATC
>Ga0335070_10012107_pt1 | contig 10075 bp, 4 predicted proteins | sample Lox_Sample_13_FD_206722 | JGI IMG/M metagenome (GOLD analysis project Ga0335070, IMG submission 206722) | Soil microbial communities from Loxahatchee National Wildlife Refuge, Florida, United States - Lox_Sample_1.3 | ecosystem: Environmental > Terrestrial > Soil > Wetlands | place: USA: Florida... | reverse complement strand
GGCCGCCTGCGACCCGGACCGGGCGGCCCAGGCGCGGTAGGCGAGCAGCGTGTCCTCGTGACGGGCCGGCTCCCACGCACCACGCGGGCCCACGCGCGTCCCTTCGAGCTGCGGCACCGTGCCGTCCGCCCACGGCACGCGCACCCGCGCGATCTCCGCGAACGGATCGTCGGCATCGTCGAGCGGCCCGAGATAGGCGATCAGGAAGGCGAGCCACAGGCCCTCCTCTCCGCCGGCCCCGCGCGCCGCGCCGTAGAGGCCGGGCGGGCTGCCGCCCCCGAGCTCACCGAGGCGGGCTGCCGCGAAGGCGAGCTCGGTGGCAAGGCGCCGCGCGTCCGCGCTGGACCGCAGCCCCGGGACGAGGTCGCTGTGGAAGCCGTCGTCGCCCGCCCGCGCGAGCCGGCGCACGCGAACATCGCCGGCGGAAGCGGCTCTGCGGCGGGCCGGCGCCGTCCCGCCCGCCCGCGCGGGGCGCGGCGGACGGCGCGCCTGCGCCGCCTCGCGCTCGCGCTCGCGCTGCTTGCGCGAGCAGATCGGGCAGGTCGTCTCCAGGCGGTTGTGGCGGCAGAACGAGGGCACGAACAGGCCAGTCTAGGACCGCTGCGCCGGCGTGTCCTCCACCGGAAACCGGACGGTCACACGCCCCGCAGGCGCTCGAAACCGCCTACGAACACGCCGGTCAGCAGGCGCACCGCGCCGTCGACGTCTGGGGCGCCCTCGTCGAGCAGGCGCACGCCCACCTCGAAGCCCGCGCCGATCATCGCCGTCGCCATCAGGTCGACGTCGTGGGCAGGCAGGAGACCGCTGGCGACGCCCGCCGCGAGGTCCTCGCGCAACTCCTCGGTCCCCGCGCCGACCGAGGGCTCGTCGAACATCGCGCGGATCGTGCCGGAGTTGCGCCGGAGCAGCTCGAGCCGCAGCGGGTCCTCCACGAGGTACTCGAAGTAGGCGCGGAACCCCCGGTCGACGAACGACTCGATCGTCGTGGCACCGCGGCGCGCGGCGCGCACCCGGGCGCGAGCCTCCCCCGCGGTCTGCGAGATGATCGCCGTGAGGACCGCCTCCTTGTCCGGGAAGTAGTTGTAGAACGTCCCGCTCGCGAGCCCGGTGCGCCGGATGATGTCGCGCACGGTCGCCGCGCCGAAGCCCACGTCGGCGAACACCTCGGCGCCCGCGGCGAGGATCGCCGCGCGGTTGGCGGCCTTCGTCGCCTCGCGCCTGCCGGAGACGGTCGCGTCGGTCACGGTCACGCGGCGGCGGCGCGCTCGGCCGCCCTGGGCGCGACCGGCAGCGCGTAGCCGGCCAGGCGGGCGCGCTCGGCGCCCCGGCGGCGCTCCTTAGCGAGGTCGCGGAGGTAGTCGTCGAAGTCGACCTGAATGGTGTGGCGCTTGGAGGCGACGTAGCGCCGGCGCATCGCCTCCTGGTCGGCGGCGATCTCGCCCAGCAGCTCGTCGCGCGGCGGCAGCGCATACTCGCCCCGCAGGTGGTCGGCGACCCAGGCGCCCTGCGCCTCGGAGAGCGGCATCACCGCGCCGAGCGGCTGCAGCAGCCCGATGAAGAACACGTTCGGGACGTCCGGGTGCACGACGCGGCGGTACAGCTCGATGCGGTTGTCGGGCGCGGCGATGAAGTCCTCGTCGAAGAACGGGAAGGTGATCTGATACCCGGTGCAGTAGATGACGACGTCGGCCTGCACGCGCGAGCCGTCCGTGAAGACGACCTCGTCGCCGTCGAGGCGCGCGATGTTCGGCTTCGGCGTCACGGCGCCGTGGGTGATCCGGTCGAGGATGCGCCCGGAGACCGTCGGATGGGCCTCGCCGAACTCGTGGTCGGGCTTGGGCAGGCCAAACCGCTCGGGCGGCCCGACGGTCGCCTTGATGATCTGGTGCATGACCTTCTGGCGCACCTTGAACGGCACGCGCGGGTCGTTTCGCAGCTGGTCCGTCGGCCTGCCGAAGAGGTACTTCGGGACGATCCACGCGCCACGGCGCGCCGCCAGGTACACGCGGTCGGTGACGTAGGAGGCCTCGACCGCGATGTCCATCGCGCTGTTCCCCATGCCGAGGACGACGACGCTGCGCCCCTCCAGGAAGTCCGGCGACATGTAGGCGTGCGCGTGCATCTGCACGCCCGTGAAGGTGTCCGCGCCGGGGAACGCGGGCTCGGGCCAGCGCGGGTTCCAGTGGTGCCCGTTGGCGACGAGCAGCACGTCGAACAGCTCGGTGGTGCCGTCGTCGAGGGTCAGCTCCCAGACGCCGTCGTCAAGCCGCTCGGCGTGCTGCACGCGCGTCTCGAAGCGGATGCGGTCGCGGATGGCAAAGTGGTCGACGTAGTCGTCGAAGTACGCCGCGATCTGGCGGTGGTCGGGGTAGTCCGGGTAGTTGCGCGGCATCGGGAAGTCCGAGTACTCCATGCGGTCGCGCGAGGTGTTGATGTGCAGGTCGCGGTAGCACGCGGACATGCCGTTCTTGTTCTCGAACACCCAGTTGCCGCCGACGCGGTCGGATGCCTCGAAGCACGTCACCTCGAACCCCCGCTCGGCGCACGCCTTGAGTGCGGCGATGCCGGACGAGCCGGCGCCGATGATCGCAACGGTGGGGAGCTGCTGGGACATGCAGGGGGCCTTCCTGGGCGGGTGCGGGCGCGGGAGCCTATCCCGAAGATGACGCAGGCGTCAAGTTCGTGGCGATGCGGGCGAGGCTGCGACCCCATTCGCCGAGACCTGGTCCGGCTCGTGCTCGGCGAGCGCGATGCCGGCCCGCGTCGCCGCGGTCGAGGTGAGCGGGTCGTCCAGCAGTTGCAGCAGGCCCCGCGCCGCGAGCAGGGGTCGCGCCCACTCGGGCGCGACGACCCGCGCGCGCCGGCGCTCGATCCCGCGCACGATCGCGGCGCCCGCGCGCCCAACGGGGATCGGGTGGGCGAGCAGGCCCGTCGGCGAGCGCAGCAGCTCCTGGAACACCGGCTTCTCGAAGCTCTCGCGGACAAGGTCGGTGTCGACGAACCCGAGGTACGCGGTACCCGCGCTGGCCCCGTGCGGGCGCAGCTCCGCGCGCAGCGCACGGCCGAGCTGCTCGCCTGCGGCCTTGCTCATCGCGTAGGGCGCGGCGAGCACGCCGTTGACCATCGCGTAGAGCGAGGAGACCACCATGACGTAGCCACGGGCCGCCACGACGTGCGGGAGCGTCGCCTTCACGGTGTTCCACGCGCCCCCGACGTTCACGTCGAGCACGCGGCGGAAGTCGCGGTCAGACACCGCGAGCATCGTCGCCGGCGGCGGGGCGATGCCCGCGTTGGCGACGACGACGTCGATCGAGCCGAAGCGCTCGAGCGTGCCGTCGACCGCGGCCTCGACCGCCGCGCGGTCCGCCACGTCAGCCTCGAACCACGCCGCCCGCGCGGCGCCGAGCGCGGCGGCCTGGCGTTCGAGCGGCTCGCCGTGGAGCCCGACGAGCGCGACCCGCGCCCCTTTGGCGGCGACCCTCACGGCGACCTCCCGGCCGATGCCGCGCGCGGCCCCGGTCACGAGCACCGTCCTGCCGCGCAGATCGAGGTGCTCACCCATGCCCGCGACGCTACCAGCACCGATGCGCGAGCGTCCCGGGCGGCCCCGCATGGGCGGCAACCCGGGACGCTCGGTGAAGGCAGGGGCCGCAGCGGCACCCCCGCCCCCCATGCCCGAGCGTCCCGGGCGGCCCCGCATGGGCGGCAACCCGGGACGCTCGATGAAGGCGGGGGCCGCAGCGGCAACCCCGCCCCCCATGCCCGAGCGTCCCTGGCGGCCACGCCTACGCGGCAACCCGGGACGCTCGGTGAAGGCGGGGGCCGCAGCGGCACCCCGCCCCACCCGCGAGCGTCCCTCGCGGCCCCGCATACGCGGCAACGCGGGACGCTCGGCGAAGGCGGGAGCCGCACCGACACCCCGCCCCATCGGGGCTCCTTGGCCGGGGTTACTCGACGGGGAGGGCGCCCTGGGCGTGGAGCGGCGGGCCGGAGGGGCCCTCGTCGGCGTCGGCGGAGGCCGCGAGCGCCGGCTCGTGGTGGTCGAGCGAGGCGAGGTAGCGGTCGGCGACGCGGGCGCACTGGCGACCCTCGTTGATCGCCCAGACGATCAGCGACTGGCCACGGCGGGCGTCGCCGGCCGCGAACACGCCCGGCTGCGAGGTCTCGTAGGTCGCCGCACGCACGTTCCCGCGCTGGTCGAGCTCGCAGCCGAGCTGGGCGACAACGCCGTCCTGCTCGGGGTGCAGGAAGCCCATCGCGAGCAGCACGAGGTCGGCGCGCAGCTCGCGCTCGGTGCCCTCCACCGCCGCGAACGGGGGCGCCGGCGCGGCCTGCGCGACGTGCTGGGCGCGCACGCGGCCGTCCTCCCCGGTGAAGCGCGTCGTGACCACCGAGAAGTCCTGCTCGCCGCGCCCGATGTCGCGCGCCTCCTCCATCGCGTAGGAGAGCCGGAACTTCTGCGGCCACAGCGGCCATGGTGTGCGGTCGTCCGGCCGGTGCGCGGGCGGTTCGGGGAGCAGCTCGAGCTGGATCACGCCGAGCGCGCCCTCGCGGATCGCGTTGCCGACGCAGTCCGCGCCGGTGTCGCCGCCGCCGACGACCACGACGTGCTTGCCGGCCGCGCTGATCGCCGGGCGCTCCGGCGCGGGGACGGCCGGCGCCGGGCCGTCGCGGCCGGCGACCCAACGGTTGCGCACGTAGAGGTAGTCCATCGCGAAGTGGATCCCGTCGAGCTCGCGGCCCGGCACGGGCAGGTCGCGCGGCACGCGCGAGCCGATCGCCAGGACGACGGCGTCGAACTGCTCGCGCAGCTCCTCGCCGGTGACGTCGACGCCGACGTCCACGCCGCAGCGCAGCTCGACGCCCTCGGCGACGAGCTGCTGCACCCGGCGCTCGACGATCCACTTCTCGATCTTGAAGTCCGGGACGCCGAAGCGCACGAGCCCGCCGGCGGCCTCGTCGCGCTCGAACAGCACGACGCGGTGGCCCGCGCGGCGCAGCTGCTGCGCGGCCGCCATCCCCGCGGGGCCCGAGCCGACGACTGCGACGCTGCGGCCGGTCTCACGCGCGGGCGGCTGCGCGGCGACCCAGCCGCTGTCCCAGGCGGTGTTGATGATCGACGCCTCGATCTGCTTGATCGTGACCGCGTCGCCCTCGTTGATCTCGAGCACGCACGCGGCCTCGCACGGCGCCGGGCACAGGCGCCCGGTGAGCTCGGGGAAGTTGTTCGTCGCGTGCAGCTGGCGGATCGCGTCCTGCCAGTTCCCGCGGTAGACCAGGTCGTTCCAATCCGGGATGAGGTTTCCCAGCGGGCAGCCGTTGTGGCAGAACGGCACGCCGCACTCCATGCAGCGCGCGCCCTGCGCGGCGAGCTCCGCGTCGGGGCGCTGGATCATGAACTCCCGGTAGGGGTCGACCTCGACGCGCTCGACCGGATCCTTGTAGGGGATGCCGACGCGGTGGATCTTCAGGAAGCCGCCGACCTCGCCCATCAGTGGCCCTCCTCCGGACGTCGGTTCGGGGACGCCGCCGCGGCGGTGCCGTCGGGCACGGACGCAGGATCGGCGCAATGCCGGTGGCATTGCCCGATCCGAGGACACAGCCCGCCGGTGATCGCCGTCCGGCGTCCCCGGACTGATGTTTGGAGGAGGGCCACTAGGCAGCGACCTCTTCGCGGGCGAGCTCGGCGAGCACGCGCTTGTAGTCGGTCGGGAAGACCTTCACGAACTTCGCCTGCAGCGCGTCCCACTCGTCGAGCACGCGCCGGCCGACCGTCGAGCCCGTGCGCTCGACGTGCTCGGCGATCAGCTCGCGCACCTCGATCGCGTCGGCCTCGTCGAGCGGCTCGAGCTGGTCGAGCAGCGTCGGGTTGACCTTCGCGCGCAGCGCGTCGTGCTCGTCCAGGACGAACGCCAGGCCGCCGCTCATGCCGGCCGCGAAGTTGCGCCCGGTCGGCCCGAGGACCACGACGCGCCCGCCGGTCATGTACTCGCAGCCGTGGTCGCCGACCCCCTCGACGACCGCGCTGGCACCCGAGTTGCGCACAGCGAAGCGCTCGCCCGCACGGCCGCGGAAGAAGGCGCGCCCGCTCGTGGCGCCGTAGAGGACGGTGTTGCCGATGATCACGTTGTCCTCGGCGGCGTACGTCACGCCGTCCGGCGGCATGACCGCCAACACGCCGCCCGAGAGGCCCTTGCCGGTGTAGTCGTTGGCGTCCCCGTGGAGCGTGAAGCTCACGCCCGGCGCCAGCCACCCGCCGAAGCTCTGGCCGGCCGAGCCGCGCAGCTCCACGCGGATCGTGTCCTCGGGCAGCCCGTCACCGCCGTGCAGCTGCGCGATGCGACTCGAGAGCAGGCCGCCGACGCAACGGTTCACGTTGCGAACCGGCGTCTCGATCGCGACCGGCTCGCCGCGCTCGATCGCCGCCTCGCAGCGCTCGATGAGCGTCCAGTCGAGCGCGTCGTCGAGCACCGCAGGCGGCGGCTGCAGGCGCCGCAGCGGCGTCCCGTCCGGCAGCTCGGGCCGGTGCAGGAGATGCGTCAGATCGATCCCGCGCGCCTTCCAGTGCTCGATCGCCTCGTCGGCGATCAGCAGGTCGCTGCGGCCGATCAGCTCATCGACGGTGCGCACGCCGAGCGAGGCCATGATCTCGCGCAGCTCGTCGGCCACGAAGAAGAAGAAGTTCACGACGTGCTCGGGCTTGCCGCGGAAGCGCCGGCGCAGCTCGGGGTCCTGCGTGGCGATGCCGACCGGGCACGTGTTGAGGTGGCAGGCGCGCATCATGATGCACCCCGTCGCGATCAGCGGCGCGGTCGAGAAGCCGAACTCGTCGGCGCCGAGCATCGCGGCGATCGCCACGTCGCGGCCGGTCTTCAGCTGGCCGTCGGTCTGCACGATGATCCGCGAGCGCAGGTCGTTCTTCAGCAGCGTCTGCTGCGTCTCGGCGAGCCCGATCTCCCAGGGCACGCCGGCCGAGACGATCGAGCTCAGCGGCGAAGCGCCGGTGCCGCCGTCGTGGCCGGAGATCAGCACGTGGTCGGCGTTCGCCTTCGCGACGCCGGCGGCGACGGTGCCGACCCCGACCTCGGCGACGAGCTTGACCGACACCTGCGCGCGCGGGTTCGAGCAGCGCAGGTCGTAGATCAGCTGCTTGAGGTCCTCGATCGAGTAGATGTCGTGGTGCGGCGGCGGCGAGATCAGCCCCACGCCCGGCGTCGTGTGGCGCACCCAGCCGATGTACTTGTCGACCTTGTGCCCCGGCAGCTGGCCGCCCTCGCCGGGCTTGGCGCCCTGCGCCATCTTGATCTGCAGCTGGTCGGCGTTGACGAGGTAGTGGATCGTGACGCCGAAGCGGCCGGAGGCGACCTGCTTGATCGCCGACCGGCGCAGGTCGCCGTTGGGGTCGGATGTGAAGCGCCGCGGGTCCTCGCCGCCCTCGCCGGTGTTCGACTTGCCGCCCAGGCGATTCATCGCGATCGCCAGCGTCTCGTGCGACTCGGTGGAGATCGACCCCAGCGACATCGCGCCGGTCGCAAAGCGCCGCACGATCTCCTTCGCCGGCTCGACCTCCTCGAGCGGCACCGGCTCGACGTCGGTGCGCAGGCGCAGCAGACCGCGCAGGGTCGCGCGCGCGGTGGCGTCGTCGTTCGCCATGCGCGCGTACTCGCGGTACTTCTCGCGCGCGTCCGGCTCGCCCGTCCCGTTCATGCGCACGCTGTGCTGCAGCAGCGAGATCGTCTCCGGGTTCCACATGTGCCGCTCGCCGTCGCGCCGCCAGGCGTAGACACCGCCGACCGGAAGCAGCCCGTCCGGGCCCTCTGCCCGCGGACCGAACGCGCGCGCATGGCGGTCGAGCGCCTCCTGGGCGAGCACGTCGATCCCGATGCCGCCGATGCGCGAGGCGGTGCCGGTGAAGTGGCGGTCCACGAGCTCGCGCTCGAGCCCGACCGCCTCGAAGATCTGCGCGCCGCAGTAGGACTGGATCGTCGAGATCCCCATCTTCGAGATCGTCTTGAGCAGGCCCTTGCCAAGTGCCTTGACGATGTTGCGCTCGGCGGCGTCGGGGTCCGTCACGGGCGGGTGGGATCCGAGTCTCCCGTCGGCCGCGAGCTCGGCCGCCGTGTCGAGCAGCAGGTACGGGTTGATCGCGCTCGCGCCGTAGCCGATCAGCGTCGCGAAGTGGTGGACCTCGCGGGGCTCGCCGGACTCGAGCACGAGGCCGGCGCGCAGGCGGTTGCCCAGGCGCACCAGGTGATGGTGGACCGCCCCGACGGCCAGCAGCGACGGGATCGGCGCACGGTCGCGGCCGGCACGCCGGTCGGAGAGGATCACGATGTTCACGCCGGCGGTGATCGCGTCGTGGGCCTCGTCGCAAGCGTTGGCCAGGCGCGCGGACATGCCCGCCGGCCCCTCATCGACGGGCCAGGTCATGTCGATCGTGTGCGCGCGGAAGACGTCGCTGGAGACGTGGCGCAGGGTCTCGAGCTCGTGGCTGCGCAGGATCGGCTGGTCCATGACCAGCTGATGGGCGTGCTCGGGCGTCTCCTCCAGGAGGTTGCGCTCGGAGCCCACGCCCGTGCCCAGTGACATGACGATCGACTCGCGGATCGGGTCGATCGGCGGGTTCGTGACCTGCGCGAACAGCTGCTTGAAGTACGAGAACAGCGGCGGGCGGTTGTCCGAGAGCACGGCGAGCGCGGCGTCGTTGCCCATCGAGCCGATCGGCTCCTCGCCCGAGCGCGCCATCGGCGCGATCAGCACACGCAGATCCTCCTGCGAGTAGCCGAAGGCGAGCTGGCGCACGGGCGTGGGCAGCACGCCGCTCAGCGTCACGTGCGCGGGCTCGAGGTCGCTGAAGTGCACGCAGTTGCGGTCGAACCACTCCGCGTAGGGCGCCTGCGTGGAGACCTCGCGCTTGACCTCCTCGTCCTCGACGATGCGTCCCCGCTCGAGGTCGACGAGGAAGATCTTGCCGGGCTGCAGGCGGCCGAGGCGCTTGATGCTCTCCGGGCGGATCCCGAGCATGCCGGCCTCCGAGCCGAGCACGACCAGGCCGTCCTTCGTCTCCACCCAGCGGCCGGGCCGCAGGCCGTTGCGGTCGAGCGTCGCGCCGACGACGCGGCCGTTGGTGAAGCAGACCGCCGCGGGGCCGTCCCACGGCTCCATCAGGCAGGAGTGGAAGGCGTAGAAGCCCTTCAGCTCGTCGGAGAGGTCCTCGCGGTCCTTGTAGGCCTCGGGGATCATCATCATCACCGCGTGCGGCAGCGAGCGGCCGGCGAGCATCAGCAGCTCGAGGACGTTGTCGAACGTCGCCGAGTCCGAGCCGCCGGGGCGCACGATCGGCATGACCTTGTTCAGGTCGCGGCCGAAGAGCTCGCTGGCGAGCGAGCTCTCGCGCGCGCGCATCCAGTTCACGTTGCCCATCAGCGTGTTGATCTCGCCGTTGTGGGCGATCACGCGGAACGGATGCGCGAGCTCCCAGCTTGGGAACGTGTTCGTCGAGAAGCGCGAGTGCACGAGCGCAAGCGCGCTGGCGAAGCGCTCGTCCCTCAGGTCCGGGAAGAAGCCGCTGACCTGCCGCGAGATCAGCATCCCCTTGTAGACGCACGTGCGCGAGGAGAAGCTCGGCGCGTAGAAGTCGGGGCCGGCGGCGAGCTCGACGATCCGCCGGATGACGTAGAGCTTGCGCTCGAAGGCGTCCTGATCGTCCTCGAAGCCCGGGCCCGCGCCGATCAGCAGCTGGCGGATGTGCGGACGCGAGCGGTTGGCGGTGTCGCCGACGTGCGCCTCATCGATCGGGACGTCGCGCCAGCCCAGGACGCGCTGGCCCTCGACGCGCACGTTGAGCTCGAGCAGCTGCTCGAGCTTGCGCCGCAGCGCCGCGTCGCGCGGCAGGAAGCAGACGCCGACGCCGTAGGCGCCGGGCGCGGGCAGCTCGAACGGGCACACGGCGCGCAGGAACGCGTCGGGGATCTGGACGAGGATGCCCGCACCGTCGCCGGTCTTGACGTCCGCCCCCTCGGCGCCGCGATGCTCCAGATTGTCGAGCGCCTCGAGCGCGCGGACCACCACGTCG
>Ga0335070_10012105_pt1 | contig 10076 bp, 11 predicted proteins | sample Lox_Sample_13_FD_206722 | JGI IMG/M metagenome (GOLD analysis project Ga0335070, IMG submission 206722) | Soil microbial communities from Loxahatchee National Wildlife Refuge, Florida, United States - Lox_Sample_1.3 | ecosystem: Environmental > Terrestrial > Soil > Wetlands | place: USA... | reverse complement strand
GCCGGCGCCGGTCTCGGCGAGGATGCGCCGCTTACCCATGTGGCGCGCCAGCAGGCACTGGCCGAGCACGTTGTTGATCTTGTGCGCGCCGGTGTGCGCGAGGTCCTCGCGCTTCAGGTAGACGCGCGCGCCGCCGACGTCGGCGCTCACCCGGCGCGCGAGGAAGAGCGGCGTCGGTCGCCCGGCGTAGCTGGCGAGCAGCTCGTCGAGCTCCGCGCGGAAGGCGGGCGAGCCGGCGATGCGCGGATACGCCTCCGCGAGCTCGTCGAGCGCCGCGACCAGGGTCTCCGGGACGTAGCGCCCGCCGTAGCGACCGAAGCGTCCCGGCGTCGCTGCCTGCGTCGCGCTCACTCCTTGCCCTCGGCTCGCCGCACCGCCTCGACGAAGGCGCGCATCTTGTCGGCGTCCTTGCGCCGCGGCTCGATCTCGACGCCGGTCGCCACGTCGACGCCCCACGGCAGCACGTCGCCGACCGCCTCGATCGCCGACGCCACGGTGTCGGGGTCGAGGCCGCCCGCCAGGATCACGTCGTAGCCCTGCGCGATCAGCACCCCCGCGTCGGCCCAGTTCCAGGCCTTGCCCTGGCCCCCGCCGTGCGTCGGGTGATCGAGCAACAGGATCGAGCCGGGGTAGCGCGCCGCAGCCTCCTCGTCGGCGCCGCGCAGCGCCTTGATGGTGGGCAGGTCCACCTGCTCGACCTCCTCCGGCGGCTCGTCGCCGTGGAGCTGGATGCGCTCGACCTCGATGCGGCGCAGCACGCGCTCGATCTCGCTCCAGGCGGCGTCGCGGAACACCGCGACGCGCTCGACCTGTCCCGCCACGCGCGCCGCGATCGCATCGGCCTGCGCGAGCTGTAGCGCCCGGGGCGTGCCCGCGACGAAGTTCAGCCCGATCAGGTCGGCGCCCGCGTCGACCGCCGCCTGGGCGTCGTCGGGACTGGTGATGCCGCAGATCTTGACCCGGACGTTCACGACCTCCCCCGTAGTTCGGCGAGCGCGCGGCCCACATCGGGCTCGCGCATCAGGGCCTCGCCGACGAGCACGGCGTCCACGCCGGCCGCCTCCAGCCGGCGCACGTCCGCGTGCGTAAGGATGCCACTCTCCCCCACCACGACGACCCCCCGCCCTGCGAGGCCCGGGGCAAGCCGCTCGGTGACCCCGAGGTCGGTCTCGAACGTGGCGAGGTCGCGGTTGTTGATGCCGACCAGGTCGGCGCCGGCCGCGAGCGCGGTCTCGAGCTCGGCCTCGTCGTGCACCTCGACGAGCGCATCGAGCCCGAGCCCCGCCGCGCGAGCGCGCAGCGCGCCGAGCGCATCCGCCGCGAGCGCACGCGCGATCAGGAGCACCGCGTCCGCCCCGTGCGCGCGCGCCTCGTCGATCTGGTAGGGATCGACCACGAAATCCTTGCGCAGCAGCGGCAGCGGCACTTCGCGGCGCACGGCCTCGAGCAGCGCAAGGTCCCCGCCGAAATACCGGCGGTCGGTCAGCACCGAGAGTGCGGCCGCGCCCGCCTCGGCGTACGCCTTGGCGCAGCCGACGGCGTCGAAGTCGGGGCGAATCTCGCCGCGGCTCGGCGAGCGGCGCTTGAGCTCGGCGACGACGCGCGGGCGCGGCGCCCGCTGGAGCGCCGCGCGGAAGCCGCGCGTCGGCTCCTCGCAGCGCGCCGCGCGCTCGCGCATCGCTCCGGGCGGGACGCGGCGCTTGGCCTGCTCCACCTCCTCTCGCTTGTGGGCGAGGATCTCGTCGAGCAGGCTGCCGCTCATCGGCTGGCCTGGGCGAGGGCGGCGAGCTTCGCGCGCGCCGCGCCCGAGTCGATGCTCTCGCGGGCCCGCACCAGACCCGCGGCGAGGTCGGGGACCGCGCCCGCCACCCAGAGCGCGGCGGCGGCGTTCACGAGCACGAGGTCGCGCCTCGGGCCCGGCTCGCCCGCCAGCACGTCGCGCACGATGCGGGCGTTCTCCTGTGCGTCGCCGCCCGCCAGGTCCTCGAGCCGCGCGCGCGCCAAGCCGAGCGCCGCGGGGTCGATCGCGAAGCTCTCGAGGCGGCCCTGCGCCCAGTGGGCGGCGCGACTCGGCGCGGTCGTCGTGATCTCGTCGAGGCCGTCGTCGCCGTGCACCACCAGCGCCACCTCCGCCCCGAGCGCAGCGAGCGCGCGCGCCAGCGGCTCGACCAGCCCGCGCGCGTAGACGCCGACCAGCTGGCGCCGCACTCCGAGCGGGTTGAGCAGCGGGCCGAGGCAGTTCATCAGCGTGGGCACGCCGAGCTCCTCGCGCACCGCCGCCAGCTGCCGCATGGCCGGGTGCGCGCGCCGCGCGAACAGGAAGCCGATCCCGTGCTCGCGCAGGATCTCCGCGGCGCGCGCGATCGGCAGGTCGACGCGCACCCCGAGCGCCTCGAGTACGTCGGCGCTGCCGGCCCGGCTGGTGGCCGCGCGGTTGCCATGCTTCGCGACGGGCACGCCGGCGCCCGCCACCACGAACGCGGCGGCGGTCGACACGTTGAAGGTACCGGCTCCGTCGCCGCCCGTGCCGCAGGTGTCGACCGCGCGCGGATCCACCGGCGGCGCCGTCTCCGCGCGGGCGCGCACGGCGCGCGCCGCGGCGACGATCTCGGCGACGGTCTCGCCCTTGCTGCGCAGCGCGACCAGCAGGCCCGCGATCAGCGCCGGGCTCGCCTTGCCGTCCATGATCTCGCCGAAGGCCGCTTCGAGCAGCGCGGCGGGCACCGCCTCGCCGCGCACCGCCGCCGCCAGCGCCTCGCGCGTGCTCATGCGGGTCCCCGGCAGCGCCGCACGAAGTTCGCCAGCAGCTCGCGCCCGCAGGCCGTGCCGATCGACTCGGGGTGGAACTGCACGCCTTCCGCGGGGGCCGCGCGGTGGCGCAGGCCCATCACCTCCCCTTCGGGTCCCCTTGCCGACACTTCGAGGACGTCAGGGAGGCCCACCTCCTCGACGACGAGCGAGTGATACAGCATCGCCTCGAGCGGCCGCGGCAGGCCGTCGAACACGCCGCGGGCGTCGTGTTGGATCGCCGCGCTCTTGCCGTGCCGCGGCGCGCTCGCCCGCACCACGCGCGCTCCGAACGCGGCCCCGAGCGCCTGGTGCCCGAGGCACACCCCGAGCAGGGGCACTCGATCCGCGGTGAAGCCGCGCACCGCGTCGAGCGCGACGCCCGCGCGCTCGGGCGTTCCCGGCCCCGGCGAGACCACCACCCCGTCCGGCGCGCGCGCGCGCAGCGCGTCGAGCGACGCGGCGTCGTTCGTCACCACCTCCACGTCGGCCCCGAGGTCCTCGAGCAGCTGGACCAGGTTGAACGTGAAGGAGTCGTAGTTGTCGATCATCAGGATGCGGACCGGCACGGCGCCGAGAAATCCGAGTGGGGAGCCCGCCGGTTGGTATCAAACGCCGACCCAGGCGTCAAAAGAACGGAGAGCTGCGGCCCCCTTGCCCCTGGAAGCGACTCACGCTGCCCCGACCGGTGAACGGATGGGCGGCGTCGTCGCCCAGGCCCAGCAGCCGGTACTGGATGTGCCACTCGAAGCCGCGCACGACGCTGTTGTCCACCTCGAAGCGCGCCGCCCAGCAGCGGCATCTCGACAGATACTCGAGGCCGAAGCGGTTCACCAGGCTGAACGCGTTCTCGAAGCTGTACGAGCCCACGTAGGTGACCGCCCACTGCCGCGTCAGCTGCACGCGCGCCGCGCCCGAGACCTGGTTGACGAGCTTGAAGCCCTGGTCGAAGCGCTGGTAGCGCTCGTCCTTGAACGTGAAGGCCTCGAAGACCTCGGGGATGTTGCGGAGGTAGCGGTAGCCGAGCGAGAGCGAGTGGCCGAACGGGTGCGACCAACCGAAATCGGCGAGGCCGTCGGTGAAGCGGGTCTGATCGGGCTCGTAGACGCCCTGGAAGCGGAGCCGCAGCCCGGCCGGCAGCTGCGCGGCGCCCTGCAGGACGGCCGGGCCCCAGCGACTGCTGGCCGCTTCGTACTCGGACGACACCAGCAGCTCGCCGAGCAGCGACGAGTCCTCCGAGCGGAAGAAGCGGTTCTCGACACCGAACACGACCGAGTCGGCGTCGCGGATGCGGTCCGAGGGGTCGAGCATCACGTTGGCGACGTCGAGCTCGCGCAGCCGGTCCTGCGGCCGCGCCGTGGTGGGCACGAAGAGCGGGTTGCCGTTCTGGCCCGCGCTCGATACGCCGACCCACGTCACGTGCGGCTCGATCAGGTGCGAGGCCTCGCCGAGCCCGAACGGCAGCGGCAGCGTGCCGCGGATCTCGGTGCGCAGGTCGAGACGGCCCGTGAACAGGCTGCGGCTCGCGGTACCCTGCAGGTCGGTGTCGTAGAGGGTCCCGTAGTAGCCGACCTCCGGGTTCACCTCGACGAGGTCGGCAAGGCGCATCGGATACGCGAGGCGCGGCTGCGCCACCATCCGGTGTCCCCGGTCCGCGAGCGGCTCGCCCTCCTCGAAGCGTCCGTCGCGCTCGGTCCCGTCGCGCGCCGTGGCGGCGTCGTCGAGGTTGGCGTCGAAGGAGACGGTGGTCCCGGTGCCGTCGCGCTCCAGGCCGTCCCGGACGCCATCGGCGCCGACGTCGTAGAACTGGTTCTTGACGCGATACGAGCCCGGGTAGTGGCCGCCCGGGCTGCCGAACGCCGCGAAGTGGGTGTACTCGAGCCCGCTGCTCGCGACGAGGCCGGACACCGCCTCGATCGGCTGCGGCAACGCGGCGAACGCGACGTCGGGCAAGCGCTGCAGCAGCACCTTGTTGCGGTTGCGGTCGGCCTGGTTCTGCATGTCCTGCGCGGTCATCACGCTCGCGCTCGCCGCGAAGCGGTTGCCGAAGTCGTCGCCGACCAGCCCGTTCGACAGCAGGTAGCGCTCGGGCAGGCGGTTGGCGAAGTCGCGATAGTCGAGGGTGTAGAGGTTGTCCGACACCGCCAGTGCGTCGAGTCCGAGCCAGGCGTCGTCGGGCAGCTCCTGGAGGTGGCGCAGCGAGGCGGCCCAGCGCTCCTGCGAGAACGGCGTCTTGGGGCTCGACGAGTCGAGGTTCTGGTCGTCGTTGAAGGTGCCGTACAGCTCGCCGGCGCCGCGCTCGCCGAACACGTACTGGACGTCGCCCGCCGGCTTGAAGCCGTGCTTGGTCTCGTACTCCGGGTGCAGCATCACGTTGACGTTGTCGCGCGCCGCCCAGAAGAACGGCAGGTCCACGTAGGTGCCGGTCTTGTTCGAGTTTCCGACGCTCGGGAACAGGAAGCCGGTCTCGCGCTCGCGCTTCAGCGGGTAGAAGACGTAGGGCCACCACAGGATGGGGACGCCGAGCACTTCGAAGGTGGCGTTGCGCGCCCGCGCGTAGCCGTCGACCTGGAGGTCGGCCTTCTCGGCGGTGAGGGTCCACGGCCGCCGCGCGTTCGGGTCCGGACAGCGACAGGTCGAGAAGCGGCCCTTGTCGAACGAGTAGGTCTGGTCGCCGGTCTTGCGGACCTCCTCGCCCTCCATCTGGTAGTTGCTCTTCGCGGAGTCGAGCCGCCCGTGGAACACCACGCCGAGCAGCGTGTCGACGTCGAACTCCAGGAAGTCGGACTGCAGCACGTCGGTGCCTTGGATCACCTTCACGTTGCCGATCGCGACGCCCTTCTTGGTCTTGTTGTTGAAGAGCACGCGGTCGGCCGTCAGGCTGCGGCCCTGCTGGGTGATGTGGACGTTGCCGCGCGCGATGTAGGCGTCGCGCTCGGCCTGGTACTCGACTTCGTCGCCGGTGACGTCGAAGGGGGCTTGGAAGTCCTGGTGCTCGGCCGCGGCGAACGCCGGGGCCGCGAACATCCAGAGCGCGAAGGCGAGCGATGCAGGGCGCCCCAACGCGCGCGATCCCCCCAGCCCGTCAGGTCGGGCAGGGCCAAGCTACCGCACGCGTCTCCCGAGGGTCAACGCACCGCGCCCGAGCCGGTCGATTCGGCGTCGTCCTCGAGGCAGGCCGAGAGTGCGGGGGGATCCGGCACCAGCAGTGCGTCGTCGACCAGCCGCACCAGCCGGCGCTCGAAGAGCTCCTGGAGGCCGCGGTGGGCGTCGCGCAGCGAGAGACCCGCGGACTCGGCGAGAGCGCGGAGGCTCACGGCCGCGCGCGCGCCCTCGCTCGCCGGCTGCGCGCGGCGCAGCAGGCTGCGCGCGATCGGCCGCACCAGATCGTTCATCCCGAGCACGGCGAGCCGGCGCTCGAGGTCGGCCGCGCGCTGGGCCAGGCGCTCGAGGATCCGCAGCGTGATCTGCGGGCGCTCGAGGCACATCTCGAGCAGGGTGGTCCGGTCGAGCTGGAGGAGCCGGGCATCGCTGGCGGCCACCGCGCGCAGCGTGCGGGGGCGTCCGAGCAAGGCGTCGGTCTCGCCGACCGGATCGCCGGGCCCGAGCCGCGCCACCAGGCGTGGCGCATCCGCGCTCCCGGGCTGGAGCAGCATCACCTCGCCGGCCTGCACCACGAACAGCGACTCGCCCGGGTCGCCGACCTCGAAGATCGGCTGCCCGGCCCGCACCCCCAGCACGTAGGCGCGGCGCACGTGGACGCCGGTGTTCTCACCCGCGCCGTCGAGCGCGGAGGGCTGGGCCGAGGGCGGGTTCGAGTCCACGACGCCCGTTTCGACCGGGCTCCGGCGCCGCTTGAGGCCGCCCGCCTCCACCCGTCTAGTGGCGCGCCGCCGCGACCGCGGCCGCGAGCTCCTCCCGCGTGCTCACCCCCAGGTGCAGCGAGTCGATCCGCCCGGCCCCGTCCACCACGGCGAGCGAAGGGAAGCCGGGGGCGCCGTAGTCGCGGGCCAGCCGCTCGCTGCCGAGCAGGACCGGATACGCAATGGCGTGCTCGGCCGCGAAGGGTGCGACGAACTCGCGCCCATCGGCGTCGACCGCGATCCCGAGCACGACGGCGCCGTCGGGCCCCTGCTCGCGATAGAAGGCGTTCAGCACCGGGATCTGCGCGAGGCAGGGTTCGCACCACGTCGCCCAGAAGTCGATCACGACGGTGCGTCCCGCGAAGTCGGAGAGCCGGGTCTCGTGCCCGGCGAGGTCGAGCAGCGCGAACGGCGGCGCCGCGGCCGGCAGCGGCCGATCCGCGTCCGAGCACCCGAGCGCGACGGCCGCAGCCAGCGCGGCGAGCCCGCGTGCGAACCTCAGAGTCAGAGCAGCGACTCCTCGAGGCGCACGACCAGGTCTTCGAGGAAGGCAAAGTGCGAGTTGAGCGCCGAGAGCTGATCGGTCATCACGAGCACGCCGACGCCGACCAGCAGCATCCCGGCCGTCAGCTCGAGCGCGCGGAAGTGGCGTCGCAGGCGCCGCAGCGCCGACAGGAAGCGCTCGACGCTCCACGCCGCGAGCAGGAACGGGACCCCGAGGCCGAGCGAGTAGACGCAGAGCAGCCCGATTCCCTGGCCGACGGTGTCGCGCGAGCCCGCGAGCGTCAGGATCCCGCCGAGGATCGGGCCCACGCACGGCGTCCAGCCGAAGGCGAAGGCCCCGCCGACGAGCGCGGCGCCGAAGGGTCCGGTCGGGCGCGCCGGACCGCTCAGGCGCCGCTCCTGATAGAGCCACGGGATCCGCAACACGCCCGCGACGTGGAGCCCCATCGCGATGATCACGACGCCGGCGAGCTGGGCGATGCCGATCTCGCTGCCGAACAGCGCGAGCTTGACGCCGCGCAGCCAGCGGCCGAGCAGCGTCGCCGAAGCGCCGAGCGCGACGAACACGCTGGAGAAGCCGAGCACGAAGCTGGCGGCGGCCGTCATCACGCGGCGCCGCACCTGCCCGACCGAGGCCTGCTCGCGCAGCTCCTCGACCGAGATGCCCGAAACCAGCGAGAGGTAGGCCGGCAGCAGCGGCAGCACGCACGGCGAGAGCACCGAGAGCAGACCCGCCACCCACGCCGTCAGCAGCGAGCCCGCGCTCCCGGCCTCCACCGATCCTCCCGCCGTGCGTGCGGCGCGCGGCGGCGGCTAGTTCCAGCCGCCGCCCGGCGCTTCCTTCGCCGCCGACTCGTGCGCGCCCGGCGGCTCCGGCGCGGAGCCCACCGCGGGCGTCGCCTCGGTCGACGCGCGCAGCGCCTCGTTCTCGGGCGAGCGGCCGATGAACTCGATCGGCTTCTCGCCGCGCAGCTGCTCCGGCGTCACGAAGTAGTCGCCGCGCAGCGCGGCGTTCAGGATCGGCCTGGCGACCGCTTCGTCGCCGCCCGAGAGCGCGTAGCCGAGGCCCGCGACGATCGATCCCCCGGCTGCGTAGGCCACCTTCACCGGCGCGTAGATCAGCGAGCAGAGCGCCGCGACCGCGCTCATTCCGGCGCCCGACGCGACCACGTCGTCCGAGCTCGAGTCCGACTCGGCCCGGACCGGGCTCGCGGCGAGCACCCCCACGATGACGAGCGTTGCGATGCGAACCAACACGTTTCCCTCTCCTTCGGCAGCGTTGTGGCTGCCTCCCCCGGCCCCAGAGTGTGCCGGTCGCCCGCGCGCACGCAACCGGGCGCCGGGCGAGCGCTCAGAACAGCCGGTCCGTGTCGAGCAGGAGGGTGACGGGGCCGGCGTTCACCAGCTCGACGTCCATGCGGGCGCGGAAGCGCCCGGTGACGACCGGCGCACCGAGCGCGCGCGCCGCCTCGGCGAGCGCCTCCAGCAGCGGCTCCGCCTGGTCCGGCGCGGCGGCCCCCGCGAACGAGGGCCGGCGGCCCTTGCGCGCGTCGCCGAAGAGCGTGAACTGCGACACCACGCCGAGCGTGCCCCCGACGTCGAGCAGCGACGCGTTCATCTTGCCGTCATCGTCCTCGAAGACGCGCAGGTGGACGAGCTTCGCGGCCAGCTCCGCGGCCGACGCGGGCGTGTCGGTCCGCCCGACGCCGACCAGGGCGAGCAGGCCCGGGCCCATCTCGCCCACCAGCTCGCCGCCCACCTCGATGCGGGCCCGCCTCACGCGCTGCGCGACAGCCCTCAAACCTGGCCCTCAGGGCCGCTCCTGTTGCGCGAAGCGACCCCGGTAGGTGGCGGTGCCCTCGGTGCGCATCAGGACGAGCTGGCACAGGCGCACGCCCGCGTGGATCTCCAGCGGATGCCCGGCCACGTTCGACATCTCGAGCACCTGGCGGTTCGAGACGCCCGGCTGCACGAAGGCCGACGTCACGTGGATCATCAGGCCGAGCCGCGCGAAGCGGCTGCGGCCCTCGAGGAAGCCGCACAGATCGGTCGGGAGCGTGATGCGCTCCACCGTGATGCCGTGGATCGTGCCGCCCGGGGCGAGCACGTACGGCTTGTCGAGCGTGCGGCTGACGGTGTGGTCGCGGAAGTCGGCGTCGTCGCGGATCGGAATGGCGTCGGCGCCCGGCTCGATCACGCGGATCTCGCGTCCGAGCGTCAGGTCCACCGACGCGGGACCCACCTGATCGGGCGCCAGCGGCTCGATCACCAGACGTCCCGCCTCGATCTCGCGCAGGATCGCGTCGCGGGTCAGAACGGTCATAGGGGCGCGCATGGTACCGTATGCGCGTGCGCCACCCGTTCTTCGACGTTCCGGTGCCGACCGTGATCGGCCACCGCGGCGCGTCGGGCGAGCTGCCCGAGAACACCCTCGCCGCGTTCGAGCGCGCGCTCGCGCGCGGCGCAGCGATCCTCGAGAGCGACGTCCACATCACGCGCGACGGCGCGCTCGTCCTGATCCACGACGACGTGCTCGAGCGCACCACGGACGGCAGCGGCCGGGTCGCCGAGCACTCGCTCGCCGAGCTCCGGCGGCTCGATGCGGGCGCCCGCTTCTCGCCTTCGAGCGACGGCCGATTTCCCTATCGCGGGCGGGGCTTTCGGATTCCAACCCTCGAGGAGGCTCTCGGAACGTTTCCGGGCACGCGCTTCAACCTCGAGCTCAAGGAGCGCATCCCCGCGTTGGTCGAGCGCACCGTGGAGCTGGTGTGCCGCGCGGGGCGCGAGGACAGCGTGCTCCTGGCAGCCGCGGAGGACGACCTGATGGCCGATCTGCGCGCCCACCTCGCCAAGACCGGCGCGCGGCCGGCGGTCGGCGCGGCCGCCGGCGACGTGCTGCGCTTCGTGCGAGCCGCGCTCGCC
>Ga0335070_10012103_pt1 | contig 10078 bp, 7 predicted proteins | sample Lox_Sample_13_FD_206722 | JGI IMG/M metagenome (GOLD analysis project Ga0335070, IMG submission 206722) | Soil microbial communities from Loxahatchee National Wildlife Refuge, Florida, United States - Lox_Sample_1.3 | ecosystem: Environmental > Terrestrial > Soil > Wetlands | place: USA: Florida... | reverse complement strand
AGGGCATCCAGTTCATCGATGAAGATGATACAGGGGGCATGGTTTTGAGCCTGGGCGAAGAGATCCCTGACCCTTGCCGCTCCCACGCCGACAAACATCTCCACAAAATCGGAGCCGCTGATGGAAAAAAAGGGAACGTTCGCCTCTCCGGCCACGGCCCGGGCGAGCAGCGTTTTCCCGGTTCCGGGCATTCCCACCAGGAGGACTCCTTTCGGGATCCTCCCGCCGAGGCGTTGAAATTTTCCCGGACTTTTCAGAAACTCCACTACCTCTTTCAATTCCTCTTTGGCCTCGTCAATTCCCGCCACATCGGTGAAGGTGATCTTCTTCTCCTTCTCGGCGTAAATTTTGGCCCGGCTCTTTCCGAAGGACATCACGCTTGTTTCGGCTCCGATTCGGGAGAAGAGGATCCGCCATAATATAAAGAAGAAAACGAGGGGAATAATCCACGAGACTATATTGGTCAGCCATTTACTATCGACCTTCCCTTCGTACTTGACGCGGTGGGCCTCCAATTCTTTCACCAGATCCGCATCTTCCACCCGCACCGTCTGGAATTTTCTTAAACCCTTCCCGGTCTCCCTCTTCCCTGTGATCACTTCGGGAGTAATGGCCAGGTCTTTGATTTTGTCGGCCCGGAGGGACTCCTTGAATTCACTGTAAGTGATGACATCCTCGTCCCTTCTGGAGCTGATGTAATTCTGGATGAGCAGGATGATGAGAAAGGCGATGACAAAATACCAGATTGTAAAGTGGGCCTTCTTAAAAATGGGTTTCTTCCCGCCTCGATCTGAAGGCTCCTTGATGCGGAGAAGATCTCTCAGGTCAGGGGTAGGTTTTTGATCCTTCTTCATCTTAAGCCTCTCCAAATACTCTTCGGAAGATATCGTCGACGTGTTTCAGATGAGCCCGGACATCGAGCAGCGTGTCCAATTCATTTCCGGTCATGAGGCGCTGGATGGTTTCATCCCGTGAGAGAAGGGTTTTGAAATCCTCGCTCTTTTCCCAGACCCTCATCGCATTCCTTTGCACCACCCCGTAGGCCTCTTCCCGCGAGAGACCCTTTCGGGCCAGAGAGAGAAGGATCGACTCGGAAAAAATGAGACCCCCCATCTTCTCCAGATTCGCCTTCATATTCTCCGGATAGACGATGAGATTTTCGACCAGAGAGCTGAGGCGGCTGAGCATATAGTCGATTAAAATCGTGGCATCCGGAGCAATCACCCTTTCCACGGAGGAGTGGCTGATGTCACGCTCATGCCAGAGGGGAACGTTTTCTAAAGCCGCTAGGCTGTAAGATCGTACCAGCCGTGCCAGGCCGGAGAGATTTTCTGAGGAGATGGGATTGCGTTTATGGGGCATGGCAGAGGAACCCTTCTGCCCCTTGGAAAAGAATTCCTCGGCTTCCAAGACCTCCGTGCGCTGGAGGTGCCGGAGTTCTACAGAAAATTTTTCTATTGAGGAGGCGATGACGGCCAGGGTGGTGAAGAATTCGGCATGGTGATCCCTCTGGACGATCTGTGTCGAGATGGGTGAGGGTTTGAGTCCCAATCGCCCGCAGACGAATTCCTCAACAGAGGGTGGAATATGGGCAAAGGTCCCGACCGCTCCCGAGATCTTCCCCACACTCACCGCCTCTTTGGCCCTCTCCATGCGGATGAGATTTCTTTTCATCTCATCGTACCAGAGGGTCATTTTGAGGCCGAAGGTGATGGGCTCGGCGTGGATGCCATGGGATCGGCCGATCATCAAGGTCTGCTTATACTGGAAGGCCTTTTTCTTTAGTACCTCTAAAAGCCGGTCGATGTCTTGCAGGATGAGTGCAGAGGCCTCCTTCAAAAGCATGGCCAGAGAGGTGTCGAGGATATCGGAGGATGTGAGACCGTAATGGAGATATCTTGAAAGGGGACCGATCGACTCCCCCACATTGGTCAGGAAGGCGAGGACGTCGTGTTTCGTTACCTTTTCTATTTCGTCAATACGGTGAATATCGAAGGAGGCTTTTCCCTTGATTTCTCGGACAGCCTCTGCTGGGATCTCACCTAACTGGGAAAGGGCCTCGCAGACGAGAAGCTCGATTTGGAGCCAGGCTTCAAACTTTCTCTGATCCGTCCAGATCTTTCCCATCTCCGGTCGGGTATATCTTGGAATCATCTCGTGCACCTCATGGGACGTACAGAACAATATTACCGAATAGTGTTGAAAAGTCAATAAAAAGCGGGTCGTTAAATCTGTGATTCAGACAATAAGACAGCAGACCTCAGACAAGAGAATGAAAATCGAGGTCGAGGCCAAGATGGAGGTTGGGAAATTCTAAATCTGAATTTGAACCCGTGCGAAACGCCCATCGGATGTCCAATGTCTGACCTGCTCGCCGAACCTGCCTCCGCCGGAGCGCCTGCCCGCCGCACAAGGCTTTGGCAGGCGGGGCTTCGCGCGGGCAGGCAAGTTCTTTGGCAGGCGAGAGTCCGGTGTCTGAATTGGTGGGGTCGAAATGTTGACAATTCCATGGTTCAAATGCATATTAGTGCTATGGTTATCCTGAAATCCGAGCGGGAGATCGAGCAACTGAAGAGGTCCAATGTCATGGTGGCAGAGGTCTTTGAAAAATTGAGGGGTATGATTCAGCCAGGAATCACGACAAAGGAATTGGATCAAGTGGCCGAAGAATACATCCTTTTAAAGGGAGCCCGTCCCGCCTTCAAGGGTTATAGGGGATTTCCTGCAACCCTTTGTATTTCCATTAACGATGAAGTCGTTCACGGCATACCAGGCCAGCGCCGATTGAAAGAGGGCGATATTGTGAGTCTGGACGTAGGAGTCAATTACCTTGGCTATTTCGGAGATGCAGCCATCACGTTTCCCGTGGGGGAGGTAGATCCGGAAGCCAAAAGACTTCTCGATGTGACGGAGAAGGCGCTTTATATTGGTATTGAAAAAGCCAAAGTAGGAAACCGACTTTTTGATATCTCCTACGCCATTCAGAGCTGGGTGGAATCTCATGGATTCTCTGTGGTCAGGGATTTCGTAGGTCATGGGATTGGGAGAGAGCTCCATGAGGAACCACAGATTCCAAATTTTGGGATGCCCCACCAGGGACCGAGACTCGGGAAGGGGATGGTCTTCGCTTTGGAACCCATGGTGAATGAAGGAACCTATGAAGTCAGGGTTCTCTCGGACGGCTGGACCGTGGTGACGGCCGATGGAAAACGCTCCGCCCATTTTGAGCATACCATTGCCATCACGGACAATGGCGCTGAGATCCTCAGCGTCATTGAACCCTTCATAGCGTGACTCGTGCCGGCGATTCGTGATTTGGAGAGAGATTTGACCCCGGCAGCAGAAAGCCACGGCCTTTGGCCGTGGATGAATGCGCCAGCTCTTGGCCGGGATGTCGCCCCGCTTGGGCGTTCGTTAGGTGCCACGGGCTTTGCCCGTGGGGCTCCACTTTTCATAACACGATTCATCATTCACGACTCACGTCATTTGAGTAGTGCGGAGGCAGGAGAATAGCGATGTATCGTATCGGCAAAAATATGGTCGATTTGGTGGGAGACACGCCATTGGTGAGGATCAATCATATTGTTCCCAACAAGAAGGTAAAGGTCTATGCAAAGTTGGAGCGATATAATCCAGCCGGTTCTGTGAAAGACCGGATTGCAAAATACATGATTGAGTACGGGGAGAAGGAGGGGCTTCTGACGAAGGATAAGATCGTCATCGAGCCTACCAGCGGAAATACCGGAATTGCACTGGCCATGGTCTGCGCAGTCAAAGGATATCGATTAGAATTGGTGATGCCGGAGACCATGAGCATGGAGAGAAGAAAGATCCTCACCGCCTTTGGAGCAAAGATTATTTTAAGTGAGGGGTCCAACGGAATGGACGGAGCGATTGATTTGGCTGAGGAAATGGCCAAAGATCCTAAATATTTCATGCCTCAGCAATTTGAGAGTAAGTATAATGTCCTCGCTCATTACGAGACGACGGGTGAAGAGATCTGGAAGGCCACCAAAGGGAAGGTCAATCTATTCGTCGGGGGAATAGGAACCACCGGGACCTTGATGGGTGTTTCGAAGCGACTGAAAGAACACAATCCTGAGGTCAGGATTGTTGGCGTGGAGCCCTATCCCAACTCGAGTATCCAGGGGTTGAAAAACCTCAGCTCCCAGTATGTGCCGGAGATCTACGATCCAAGACGATTGGATGAAAAGATCAATGTGAAGGACGAGGATGCCTTTGAGATGGCGAGGGTCCTTACTATCCGGGAGGGAATCTTTTGTGGGATCAGTTCCGGGGCGGCCATGTGGGGGACATTACAAAAAGCGACAGAGATGGATCGGGGCGTGATCGTCACCCTCTTTCCGGACGGTGGGGAAAAATACGTGAGCACCCCTCTCTATGAGCCGAGCAAATGTTTTGAATGTCTAAAAAAGCATCGTATCCCCACTTGCATGACAGAGGAATATATCACGGCCCTGGAATGTCTGGTAAAAGACGGGGGCTGATCAGCATCAATAATGTGAGCGATTTTTTGTTCCAATTATTGAAAGAGGTTATTGGTGTCTGAAATGTTACATATTCCCAAAAGGCCAAAAACGACTGATTTGACAACAGAATCATTTCTGGTTTTTAGAAGTTCTTTCTATGGGAAAAATGCAAAGCCAAGACATTACCGACTGCGTGATGAGCGGAATACTCAAGATGATCCCCTGGATGAATATATTCAGAGACTGCTTTCAGATCAGCTCCCAGCCGATGTTGATTGTTTGAAGGCACCTGGACCACTTATAACCCCTGATTTCGTTGTTCTGCGACCGGAAGTCTGTAAGAAGGCCAAGAGGGTAACCTTGACCTCAAACCTCACACATATTGCGGCGATAGAAGTAAAGAAGCTCGAGAGGACGCAAAACGGCGCAGTGGCCAGACCATCAGGTATGGATTACAATACGACCCCACCTTGTGGAACAGTTCGCGTTTACGATTCAAGCGGGGCTGCGCTGGACATTCGTGGGTTCTATCTTTTTGTGTGCCAGGAGCCTGTTCGTGATCAAGGAGGCAGATATCAACTATCGGCGTTGGTCCTGTGTGATGGTGACCTTCTGAACGAAGACTTCGATTACTACCTGTCGATTGTTGGAGAAAGAGTCAAAGAGATTGGTCTTGGAACCTATGGTAACGGGGCCAATCGTACACGCCCCATGCTTATTTTTTCAAACCCCCTTAGTACTCAACAGCTTGATCATCATATTACTTTGATCCATTCCAGAAATGACCTGGAGAAAGAGGTTTCGCAGCTTCGACAGGTGGGGATCATAAAGCGAAGTATACATCAAGGGGGTACAAAGGCGTTTTATTGTTACCGCCTTGCCGATGATGTTCCTAAAGACTATAGACCATTTGATCTCTTGGACCCATTTCCTTTGCCCGCCAGAACAGAAAAAACCCAGCCCCGAGGCCGATTTCGATTGAATTTTCAACCTGCTAATTAAACACACTATTTAGAAAGCAAATTTTAGCAGATGAAAAACAGTGTCTGGCGTTCACCAAAGGGCGAGTTGTCTTGATTGCTTGCTCGGAGGCCGCTCGGCTATTCGTTGACTCCCATGTAGCTCGCTAATAGCTCTTTCAATCGATGTATGGCTTGAGTCCAGGAAGCTCAGACTTTCTTGGAGAAATGGTTGCCACGACAATCGCTTGATGACCTGGGCCATTAAAATTACATAGACATCGTTCCGACTCAAAGACCTGCCTGACCCGTTGAAGCGAGTGACCTGCTCGGTCGCTTCGTTGATAGCGTTTTTAATGATCTTTTTTGAATCTGACGGTTCAGCTAAAGTAGCCTCTCGTTTTCGGCAAACAATAATTACATCCAGGTCAATAGGTTCCTTGGCTTGAAGCTTTGGCTTGGCCACCGACATCTCTGCCTTGATCGGATGGGTCGCAACGACTGCAAAACCTGCCTTGACGATTGCTTCTAACACTGAACACCAACCTTCATTTCGAGAATGATGGTAGGTGAATATGAGAAGCCCCTCGCGTCGGAGAACCCGATTGCATTCTTTCCAAACACCATAAAGACGTTCAGTAAAGATCGCTGGATCGCTTTGTTGAACCTCTTCCTCAGAACGAGTGCTTTTGGCATTATGGTTACCATTCGTCCCAAGGACATGGCGCTGCCAGACATAAAAGAAATCGGCAAGCTGTGAATAATGTACGTTGTCAAAAAAAGGAGGGTCAGTAACAATTCCGTCCACGCTTTCTGGTGAAAGGTCCGTTTTTGCAGAATCACCGCAAGAGAGGTATAAATCCTTATCTCCTTGGAACTCATCAAAAGTTTCCGCAATGTCAGTGCTCAAGATAGAAGAGAGACCATACACCTTCTCCCCGACAGTCTTTCCGTTGTTGTATGTGGAACCGATTTCAAAGGGGTTTTCGCGGTAATCAAGAGCCCTGAGTAGACGGCTTTCAAAGAGAGTGGAAAAAGCACCAGAACTCTTGGGCGTTCCCCAAAGATTAGCCTCCAAAGGCGTTCGCTCGGGCTTGAGGATGTGATGAGAGAACATGTGGCGGACGGCGCCAGTGCCTTCTCCTTTGAAAGAGGTAAACATATTGTTAAATTCAAGAGTGCCGGAGAAGAGACAAGTAAAAAGATCCCGAAGTCTCCTATCGGGGATTTTCCGAATGCGATCCGCAAGAAGACTTAAACAAAGGAGCTGACGGTCATTGAACATTTGATGCCAGTACTGATAGCAGTAATTGAGAACCTGATTGGTGTTATAACCGGCCTCAATCGAGACAATAGGATAAGGATTCTTTCGTTTTTTAAGAGCTTGAGAAGCTTCTTGATAGAGGTGCAGATCGTAATCGCCAATTGGGAGATAATCCTTTGAACCATTCGGCCGTATGACCATTTTTGCATACAGACGGTGGGCAGGTGGTTCTTTATATTTCTGGACGGTTTTTGCAATTGGGAAGCTGTGTCCACAACCTGGGCAAGCTGCGTTCAAGCCCTTTGCAGGTCCAACCTGTGGATTTTGGGCCAGACCACAGGCCGAGCATTTATAAAGGTGAGTGTCGTAACGAATTTTATTGATAGCCCCACAATTTGTGCAAAGCGCATGTGCTTCTGGGTTACGAGCAGGGTAGGCATGCCGTGAAAATACGTAGGATGAGAAGAGGTCCACCATCCGCTCACACTTCGGGCAGGGAACGGCCTTTACCCAAAAATAATAGAGAACATCTGCCATTCCTCCTTCGGGGAGGCGGGCCTGGTAAAGACGACGAATTGCAGGGGCAACGTCTCGCTCAATGGCTCGAAAGGTCTCAATGACTTTTTTACGGGGATGGAGACCAAGAGCATTCTTTACGATAAAGTGGGATACAGGGTTGATGTCACGACCGATAGATCGAGCGCCAAGCTTGAGAGCTTCACCGATGGTGGTACCGCTCCCCATGAAGGGGTCGAAGATAACAGCTCCTGTCAATCTCACAGGCTGATAGAACATTTCGAAGACATTGGACCCTTTGGGAGCAAATGCGCCTATGATAATAGTCCGAAAAACCGAACCAAGCCTTTGGGCCCACCACTTGTGGATGTGATAAACAGGACGGTAGAGCTCTTTTCGCCAGCTTTCAATCTCTGCGATGTCACTAAAGTATTCAAAAGGAAAAGCAGGATCTTCGATAGCCCGCACCCCTCCAAAGGAAAGTAGGGTTCTGCCATAGGGACTCTTCGGTTCGGCAACATAGCTATAGAGAACGCTGCGGAAAGTCTCGGCAATTCGGGAGGGCGAGTTGGATATAGCCTTTTGCCAATTTGCAGGCACACGCCCCGCCAGGAGAAATAAGCTCTCAGGTTCGGTCTTCAAAGCATCCGCAACCGACCGTATGAATGCATCCGAAGGCGGTACAATTCCACGTTCCACACGAGAAAGATAGGCCGGATTGATTCGCCCAATCTCTGCCAATTCTCGAAGAGAAAGGCCGACCGTTTGTCTGCATCGACGAAGATAATTACCAAACTTCATGTTTCGAATAATATTATCTGTTGACAGATTTGTCAACAATAATTTGTAATAGTTCTCTGCATAATCGGCTTGTCTCGATTTGTTTTGTTGTTACTTTTTGCATTAGCTGTCTATGAATTCATTGACCCGTTCAGCGACGCCAAGTTCCAGTAAGTGCATAAGGGGGATGGAACCGGCTGCTCAATGTCATCCGCAGGCTGAACGGTTATGAGGGTTGCTGAAGCAGGTGCCAAAGTTTGAGCGCGGAGTGCTTGAGGTTATCTTGAAAGTTGACAGGATAGAGAAGGTCTTGGGTTATCCTCGCAATAAACATCAAACCGAATTCCTTCTCGGTTCGTTATGCCCTTGAGAGAGACGTTGCTTTTGTAATAGACCGGCCCTTTGAACAGCGCCATTAGACCGAATGTGGATGGATCGAAGTCTGAAAAGCAACTTAGGCTTTTTGTGAGTACTAATACCGGTTGAGCAATATCCCTCTTAAAACCGTATCGCCTCGCGTATAAACTGCTGTAGTGAATCCCGTTGACATCCCCGGAAATCCTGCTGAAGCGAAACCCGACGCCATCCGGAAGATACCAGGAGGCCAATGTCCTAGGTTCTGAAATAGTTAGAAGTTCCGGTTGGTCAAAATGGGAGGGATTCCCTTCTCCAAATTTTCCGCGGTAGTAAAATGTATGTGAGGATTCCCACACGGTTTGAAGATCGGTCCGAACGGCAGAGATCAAATCCAATTCAAGCCCTTTAGGGACAATCCGCAGGGGCCCGGTTTCACAGATAATCCGCAGAGGTTCACGCGGTCCGATTCGGCGATGGGAAGTGACCTGCAATCTCGTGTTTAACATGCGAAATACGCTTAAAGGCGCCTTTTTATGGCCGAGGACCCTGAGGACAAGGGGATAAATGAGCGTTAGGGGATACAGGGGATAGAGAAACTCGCCATGCGGAGGCAATCCGCAGGCTTCTCCGAAATCCTTAAGATGATCGGGGTCTATTTTCACATCTTCCCACACCGCCTTGATTTTCGGCACAGGGTCGCCCATTTTGAAATGAGTTGAAATTCCAGAAACGGCGAGTGCAATGCTCATGAGAACATTGGGCCGTCGATGAAAATGTAAGATGATCTCATTCTCCGTCATCAGGATTTCTCGCCGGCTGGCTGGTTACAGTTTATACTTAAACTTCCTCAACAGGTTTTTCCTCCACGCAATCCCGTCCTCATTTTCGACCCCTTTCGGAGAAGAGCCATCGATCACGCCCAGGACGCCTCTGCCCTGTTCAGACTGAGCGAGGATTACTTCCACCGGGTTTGCCGTGGCACAAAAAATCGTGCAGACCTCCTGACACATCTTGATCGCGTTGAGGACATTGATCGGGAAGGCATCCTTTAAAACGACGACAAAGGTATGACCTGCCCCAATCTTCAGAGCATTTTTTTTGGCTGCTTCCTTCAGGGTCTCATCGTTTCCCTCCAGCCGGATGAGACAGTCACCCGAGGCTTCACAGAATCCGATTCCAAATTTCGCGCCCGGAACGGAGCCCACCATGATCTCATAAAGATCTTCCAGGGTCTTGATGAAATGGGTTTGGCCAAAGATAACGTTGCAGCCTTCTGGGATCTCCAACCGCTCAGTCTTTAGTTCCATGACTCACCTCCTTGGATTCTAATAAAAAGGATAAGGATTCGAGAGTTCAAGCGTACTTGCTAATCAGTCCATAACTGTGTGGACGTTCGATTCCATTCTTCAGGTCACTAATGAAGAGGTGTCATTCCGGCGAAGCCGGAATCCAGTTTTTCCAAGAGTTTCTGGATGCCGGATCAAGTCCGGCATGACGAACTAAGGATTTTATCAATAGGCTCTCAATAGGTAAGGCCGCCGACCGGCCATGTCCATATTATTATAGACCCATTAGTAACTCGATCCTTTAAACCTTTATTGAGTCTAAGATATCGTCAGATTGGTGAATTGTCAACGAACGAGAGCACTGTTTGAAGACCAAAGGAGTTGCGAGGGCAAGAAACTTAGGTTAATAAAAGTTTCTCTTCGCGA
>Ga0335070_10012102_pt1 | contig 10078 bp, 7 predicted proteins | sample Lox_Sample_13_FD_206722 | JGI IMG/M metagenome (GOLD analysis project Ga0335070, IMG submission 206722) | Soil microbial communities from Loxahatchee National Wildlife Refuge, Florida, United States - Lox_Sample_1.3 | ecosystem: Environmental > Terrestrial > Soil > Wetlands | place: USA: Florida... | reverse complement strand
GCGGGAATAACTCAGCGGTAGAGTGCAACCTTGCCAAGGTTGAAGTCGCGGGTTCAAATCCCGTTTCCCGCTCCAAAGGCGGCATAGCCAAGTGGTAAGGCGACGGTCTGCAAAACCGTTATTCACCGGTTCAAATCCGGTTGCCGCCTCCAATGATCTCAAGGGGATTAAGCCATATCGCTTGATCCCTTTTTTTGTTTCTGCTAACATTTCTTCTCATGGACCTAAATGCTCCGACAAAGGACACCGACACGTGACGAAGAAGGAAACAAAAGATATAGAAGGAGGTTACTCCATGCGCTCTATCCTCATTAGTATATGGTTGAGTGCGATCGTTTTGGCGATGAATTCCTCCTGTGCCACCGTGCCGAAGGAACCTCTCGCTTCTGGCGAGATAAGATTATTAAGTATGGAAGCGCTGGGAAGCGGCATCAAAGAGGGGGCAGCATTTCCGGTTAATGTTTTCTTTGAGGCAGAGGGTAGAGTAGAAATTAAGAGGGCTTGTTTCTATGAGTCGAAGGAGAGGCAATACTGTTCTGACGTATCCTATATAACGTTTGGAGGAAAAAGGGTTTTCCAAGTTTACCTCCCCAGCACTAAAGCCGGATCATACAGAGTGGAATGTTATGTGGAATATGTTCAAAACGGAGAGATACGAAAGACTAACGTGATAACTACTCAGATCTCGATCGGTTACTGATGACTGGAGGACCCCATGACCGCGAGAGATTTATTTGGAGTAAATGACATTTTGACAATCAACAGGTGGTGAAGGACCGGTGATCGCCTCAAATTTTAGATTCCAAGTTGTAAATTCCATGGGTTACGCGTGCCTATTTTTTAGGCAAAATGGTGGTGATAGCCACCCTCAATAGGGAGACGGTCTCATTCCACAACAATTCAACATCCATCTGTGGATTGTTTAAAAAATAAAAGGTAATAGCCAGAGGGTAACGGTAAAGATGCCCGTTTCGTCAGTCGGTTACGTTAATCGTCTTAAAGTCTTGCCCTTACCCCTTGACGCTAAACCATACGGGTTTTGTAACCGTAGCCGTAACCAATCGGCTATTAGAACCTGAGTCTATAGCTCGAAATCATAGATTGAAGTTACTTCGAACTGTCAGGGGGCGCCATGAAACAAGATATGAAAAAGATTCTGAAAAAAATCGATACTAAAGACTGGAAGAAAATCTCGGTGGAGTTCGGTCGAAATGTTTTAGAAGTCTCGGTCCCTCCGTCCTGTATTGAATTGAGTATGAAGGAGGTGCCGGCACTTTCCGATCACGGGGCATCTCTCGAGAAGGCTTTTTCAAATCCCATCGGGTCTCCTCCTCTCGAAGAGGTCATACGAAAGAAGAGCAAACGTCCGGAGGAACTTTCCGTTGCAATTGCTGTTTCAGATATTACGAGACCTGTCCCTTACAAAGGAGAGAGTGGTATCCTTCTCCCTATCCTAAGACGCTTGGAGGCTTCCGGCGTCAAGAAGGAGAACATCAAAATCATTGTGGCGACTGGGATGCACCGTCCGAGCACTTATGAGGAGAAGGTAGAGATGTACGGAGAGGAGATCGTTGAGCAGTTCGTAATCCTGGATCACGATTGTGAGAATAGCGATCTTTTGGAAAGCATCGGTCAGACCAAACGAGGAACGAATGTCTATGTGAATCGCGACTTTCATTTTTCTGATTTGAAGATCGCCACCGGGCTTGTCGAAACCCATTTCATGACCGGAATCTCCGGGGGAAGAAAATCGATCTGTCCCGGGCTCGTTGATGTCAAGACGATTCAGAAGTTTCACGGCCCTGGTTATCTTGAAGACCCCAATGCCACAAATCTCATCCTTGAAGGAAATCCTTGTCATGAAGAGGCATTGGAGGTAGCAAAGACCGTTGGCGTCGATTTCATCGTGAATGTAAATCTTGACAAGGATTTGCGCCTCACGCAAATCTTCGCGGGTGATCTGGTCCAAGCGCACATGAAGGCATACGAGATGATCAAAAGCTATGCTGAAATCCCTGTCGATAGGGAATTTGATATTGTCCTCACTCACGGCGGTTATGTCGGAAGGGATCATTATCAGACAGCAAAGGCAGGGGTAGGAGCCCTTCCAATTGTAAAGCAAGGGGGCATCATCATCATTACTGCCAACAATCGCGACCCTCTCGAACCGATCGGATCGGTCGAATATAAGACACTGATCCATCTCTTGAAAATTCAGGGACCGGATAGGTATTTAGGGTTGATTCAGAGCCCACACTGGCAATTTACAAAGGATCAGTGGGAGCCCGAAGTATGGGGTAAAGTGGTCAGAAAAGTCGGAGAGCAGGGATTGATCTACTGCACGATTGAGATCTCAAGAGAAGACTATTGTCTTCTTCCTGGGGTCTGCGGACTGGATTTCCTGAAAGGGAAGAGAAAGACCCCTACCCCTGAAAGGGCTCAGGAGATGGTCCAGAACGGTGTTCTCCTGGCAATCAGTCGTTGCCGCGAAAAAGGAATAGAAGCTTCTATGGCCTTCATTCGAGAGGGTCCTTACGCCGTGCCGATACAGAAGAAATTGGGGAATTGAGGAATTACTAAGGACTCCATGATTGAAAAGACATTTTGTTGTGAAAATCTCCCCCTGCCTACCGGCAGGCAGGCTAACCCCTCTTTACCAAAGAGGGGTGGGAATTCCTCCCTTTAGAAAAGTGAGGTGGGGAGGGATTTTGAAAAGTTTATTTTAAAGGGATAATATTGATACGAAGTTTACAATCCGAAATGTGCAATCTGGAATCCGACATCATTCGTCAAGAGTCGCTCCTGTATTTGCGGAAGTCACCAGTTTCGCGTATCGTTTGAGGTAACCCTTCGACTCTTTCTTGTGCGGTTTCCACTTAGATAATCTTTTTTTCATTTCTTCCTTAGAAATGAGTACGTTGAGTTTCCTTCCGGGAATATCGATCTCAATCTGATCTCCATTCCTCACGGCGGCAATGGGACCACCCTCCGCAGCTTCCGGAGAAATGTGTCCAATCGCTGCTCCACGACTTCCCCCTGAAAAACGGCCGTCCGTCAGCAAGGCGACATCGCGGTCTCTTCCAACCCCAACAATCGCTGAGGTCGGAGCTAACATCTCCCTCATCCCAGGCCCACCCTTTGGCCCCTCATACCGAATGACAACGACCTCCCCCTTTTTAACCTTCCTCCCGAGAATAACTTTGATCGCCTCTTCTTCGGAATCGAAAACTCTGGCCGGTCCTTTATGCTTGAGCATGACTTCATCGACGGCTGACTGTTTCACCACGGCACCGTCAGGGGCTAAGTTTCCGAAGAGAACAGCCAGACCTCCTGTGGGATGATAGGGTTGTTCCAGGGAACGAATCACTTCCGGATCGAGAATCTTTTTTCCCCTGATATCTTCTCCTATCGACTTTCCGGTTACAGTCAAGGTATCTTGATGGATCAACCCTCCACGACTCAATTGATTCATCAGAGCTGGGATTCCTCCAGCACGGTGAAGATCTTGGATGTGATGGGGACCAGCCGGTGACATATTGCAGAGGTGAGGAGTCTTCTCACTGATTTTGTTGAACATCTTTAAGGAAAGTTTGATCCCTATCTCTCTGGCGATTGCGGGAAGATGAAGCGACGTATTGGTAGAGCCTCCAAAAGCCATATCTACAGTGATCGCATTTTCAAAGGCTTTCTCCGTCAGGATTTTGGAAGGCGTCAAGTTTTTCTTGACCAGATCCATGACTCGGATGCCCGATTTCTTTGCAAAACGAATTCTCTCTGCATAGACGGCAGGAATGGTACCATTGTAAGGAAGCGCCAATCCGAGAACCTCGGCAAGACAGTTCATTGAGTTTGCCGTAAACATTCCCGCACAGGAGCCAACGCCCGGGCAGGCGCACCCCTCTGCGCGACGAAGGTCGCTTAAACTCATCTTTCCAGACTTCACCTTACCCACCCACTCAAATACCGTGATCAGGTCTATCTCCCGTCCCTGAAATTCACCGGCCAGCATGGGGCCACCGCTGACAACGATTGCCGGAATGTCGAGGCGGGCCGCGGCCATCATCATCCCGGGAATGATTTTATCGCAATTCGGAATCAGGACCAGGCCATCGAAGGGATAGGCCATTGCCATCGATTCAATCGAGTCAGCGATCAACTCTCTTGAGCTGAGGGAATATTTCATCCCCTCATGGCCCATGATGATTCCATCGCAGACGCCTATCGTGAAGAATTCGAGCGGGGTTCCTCCTGCCATTCGGATTCCGTCTTTGACTGCCTGGGAGACCTGATGTAAGTGAAGATGGCCTGGAATGACTTCATTGGCCGAATTGGCAATTCCGATCATGGGCCGCTCAATCTCCTCATCCGTCAGTCCGAGGGCCTTAAAAAGGGAGCGGTGGGGCGCCCTTTCAATACCCTTTTTCATACTATCGGATCGCATCGATTTCCTCCTTCATAGCAGAAACAAAGTGATATCGGTAGATCTTCTAACATAAGATACTATATGAAACAAGAGAACGCCCGCAAAGAAATTTCTTTTGACGTGACAATTAGCTCTGCGGTTAAGAACGGAGTTGACAAAATGACCTGAAAGCTATATTTTGATTTTTAGTAATTGATCAATAACGCAATGACCCAATAAACTTAATAACGAAATAATGCCTGGGTGGCGGAATTGGTAGACGCAAGGGACTTAAAATCCCTCGGTGGTCCCCCACCGTGCCGGTTCAACTCCGGCCCTAGGCACCATGAATTTCAAGAGGTTAGACATTCGTGCTAACCTCTTTTTGTTTTTGGGGATTTCCCTTGGTGTCTACCGAGGTGTATAAGGGAGAAATTAAAGTCTTTAATCCGGCTCATCTATCATGTTGTAACGCTTGAAGACTGATATCGCCTTGTGTCCTGATACGGCCATGATTTTGAAATAGGCATGGCTTTCTCCCTCCAGTTATTGATGCAGGTATGCCGAAAATCGTGAAGTACGAATCCGCTTATCGCCGCTTGCTCGCAGGTTGATTCATGGGTTCCTATTTAGCCACTTCTTCTGTAAGAATCCATGTAAAGCCTTCGATTCTGTAAAAGAGTTGGAAAAGGATCCTTAAAGGGTCAGCTCCATTCTTACAAAATGTGGCTCTTTGATAAGTGAATATTGATCTTCTTCTGAGGCTTCCACCTACTATTCTGGAATGGTGAGATGGTCTGATAGTTGATGATTACCGAAGAAAATAAACAAAAAAAGCAGGGCCATCTCTGGCCCTGCCTTTAATCAGAAAACCAACTGCTCTTTACTCTACAACCATCAACCATCCAGACAAGCTTCCGTTCTGATTCAATGTTCTGGGATGTTTTTTGTTATCGGTGTCCCAATTCTTAATGCAGTATCCAACTTCCCAAGTGCCTTCTCCCAATACAGCATCCTTAACAAATACCCAAAAGGAGTATTGTGATGAATCATTAGACCACCACGGACCCGATATCGAATCAGTATAGAACGTTATTGGGGTCAATGGATCAGTTGACCCGCCAGGTCTGTAACAGAATCCATAGTGGAAATTTACCGTCTCTTTTCCCATATATCCCAATTCAGCCTGAATGAGGCCTATTAATTGTTGAGTTGCTGTGGTGGTAATGGTACCATGCGGTTCAATAAAGACGTATTGAGTCGCATTACCGGAAATGTCTGGTATATTACCTATAAGCGGTTCGTAACTGACCACACCACTTTCTCCTCGTGGACCAGCGGGGCCAACAGGGCCCTGTGGGCCTTGGATTCCCTGAACTCCCTGCGGCCCCTGTGGGCCAGTGGGGCCAATTAGTCCCTGTGGACCAGTATCACCCTTCTCTCCTTTGGGACCTTGAGGTCCCTGTATCCCCTGTGATCCTTGGGGACCCATTGGTCCCTGTTCTCCTTGTAGTCCTTGAATCCCTTGAATGTTGATCCAAATTAATGTTTCAACAGGAATGGTTGTCCCATAAAAAAATCTTGTGATGCAATACGGTTCATAATCTTTATTCTTAGTTCGATCAATATCTTTCACCGGAGCAAACCTTAGTGTTCCTGTTTTGTTATTCTGACATAAAGGAATTTCCCCTCCATGGCCCTGATACCCGTCAAAAGCCAGACATGGAACGGCAATGAACATCCCCATAGCCAACAAAACCAATACAATCTTTTTCATATTGTTCCCCCGTTGTTAGGTTAGCAGGGGCATAAGCCCCTTTGCCCTTTCAAAGCATTGATAATAGACAACGGACGTACCATTAGCTGCTCCGGCTGCTCTTGGACATTGACCTGAGTGGAAAAAGGTAATTGAGGTTAATACTTCGCAAATTCCGTGCCGCAGAAAAGGATGCAGTGAATTTTTTACGCCCCTTTACAGCACCACAAGATCATTTCACAACTCTTATCAAAACATCATAAGGAAATTCTGGGGCTGTTTAGATGGAATGTGCGGATCGGGAAAATTTGTAAGCCAAAAGGTAAAGGAGGGTCAATAAGTACCAGTGATTGCAAGCCTTTTCTCCTATAGCCTAAAAAGCACGCCTATTCATAAAAGTAGTTTTTCATTTAAGTATTTAATTTTTAACTAAAAGATAAGAGATCGATGAAAGGTCGTGAAGATGGCCTCTCCTTGCCTTTACAGTAGGTGGGAATGGTTTGCAATATATATAATCGGAAGTCTCGAACACTGATACAAATATCTCATTCTGAACTCCTTGTTGAAGCAAGAATTAATCACGACTCGATTTGGCAAGGATCGGAACAAAAATTGAGATTGAGTCCACCCGATGAAGAGTCTGATGAAATAACGCTTGAAATCTTCTATTTGACGGGTCGATTGAGAAAACTGGAGGAAGGAGTCCTCAAGGAAGGGGGGAAGATTGGAAGGATAGACAGAAAGTGCTTCCTCCAGAGGAGAGGCAATTTTCGGGTTGTTTACAATTCTTGCACAAAGATATTTTTCCTGGACAACGGTCTCGGTCTTTCAGGAGATGGATACATCGCTGGCTTCCCACTGAAATGTCGAATCCGAAGCGCTTGCTATAAGCCTTCACCTTGAGGAGGGTAAGACCTTTTCCCCCTGCCCCGAAATTATATGGCTTCTTAGAAGTATATAGCTCCGTGTCCGGCACATGGAAGAGACCGTCAAAAAGATGTCGCTGGTTTTCCTTTGTGATTCCGATCCCAAAATCCTGGACCTTGAGTTGAATCCACTGACCCTTCTGTTCCAAAACAACCCTGATCAACCCTTCATCGGGGGTATTCTCAATTGAATTTTTTAGGAGTCCTATTAGAATATCTTCAAGGACTTCAGCGTCCATATTCAAACTGAGATCCTGAGTTCCTTCGAGTTGAATACGGAGATCCCGATGGGCGGCATTCTGCTTTACCTTATTGAGAATTTGTTCTGTAAACGGGTAGAGGGAGATCGTTTCCAGAGAGAGCGCGTCTTTCGAATCAATTGTCTCAGATGACGACGTCCTTTCTAATTTCTGGTAGGACCGGATGATCATGTCTGATTCGCGTTGGATATCGGAGATACGATTCAGGTTTCTCTCCAGAGAATCAAAGACCCTTTCCTTTACAATGGGCCATGCCTGAGCTCGGACCTTCCGTTTTAAGAGAAGAATATTCCCTCGGATCACTGAGAGTGGCGTCCTGAGTTCGTGCGAAAGATGGTCTAGGGCCTTACTCTTAACTCTGCTCAGTCTCTCATGCTCGGTGCGGGATTGTTCGAGTGCGTCGATTCGATCCTTCTGAAGTTGGGACATTTGCCGTTCTAAGGAACGAATATGGAGGGCAATCGCGATCGTTAGAAAGGCGGAAAGCCACAAGGAGGCAAGCCATAATTGGTGATCCCTTGATAAAGTAACAATTCCCGCTACCAGCAGAGAATCATGGACCGCCCCCAAGAGCCAGACAAATAGGCCAATGGCAAAAGGCAATAAGTATGACAGCTCTTCGTTCTTGGAACGCCACATTCTTAAGACAACGAGCAAAATGTAAGAAATGCAAGCCGTTAAGCAGAACAATTGAATGAAGGGCTTGAGAAGTAATGACCGGGGGCGTAATATGTCCGGGGCAATTGGGTCTGGTTCAAGAGGAAGGCCGAAGAACAACGTCCCTCTGCCGAATAGTGCCAAAAACCAAAGAAGAAGGCTTAATCCAGTTACAAACCAAATTAAACGTACCGGCTTTTGTTTAAAGAAAGATATGTAAAACCAAAACCAAATAGATGGTAAGAGCGCGATTGATGCATAAAGTATTCTGTTCCCCAAGAGAATAGATTGAGGCGATTTCTGAAGTCCATAGATCACCCATCCTAAAAAAGCCAAAACTAAGAAGATGTAAAAAACCGTGAGAAAGCAGAGGGGCCTATAATGCTGATAAAAAGCGAAGATAACCACGCAAAGAACAGCAAGCATGCCATTAGCAATTAGACCACAGAGAGGGCCGATGCTAAAGTGGGGAATCGAATCAGGAAACATTGGATCTGATTCCTTAATCCAATCGAGAATACGGTTATCTTCTGATGATGACTGATTCGAATTTACATATTTTATGAATATTGGTCAAGCAAAAGTTTAAGGAAGGAAGAGGTAGGGAACCCTGTTATCGCTTGCAGTAGAGTAGAGAGCTGGCGCATTGGATAGAAGTCTACTAATTTTGGGCGAAAACTTCAACAAGAATTATTGACTGTTTGAAAGGTTGTATTGTGGAGCAAAAAAGGACTACCAATGTTCAGGAACTACTAAACGAGATTGTCGTCCATGACTTTTTCAAGACGACCGACGTCGGGTATTAACGAGTTCACCTGCAAGTCATTACTGGGGACCGTATTCAAGAATCGAAGACTGCGGATTGAAAGTGAGCATGCCGAGCGGATAGAAAAAGAATTAAGAAAAAGCGTTTTGTTCTTTCCTCAATTTTGTCTTCCTGAAGCGTTGCGAAGATTTTCAAGAAATTCAGAAGGAATTTTGTGCCCCAAATCTTGTGCCTGTTTAATGTCCTTCCAAGATTTGTCGTATTCTTTCTTAAGGTAATAAGCAATTGCTCGATTATAGTAGGACCCAGCACTCTTTGGGTCTATCGCAAGGACCTTGTTGAAATCAGCGATCGCCTGATCATGTTGACCTTTTGCCCCGTAGGCAACCCCACGATTATAGTAGGCACTAACACTCTTTGGGTCTATCTTAAGGACCATGTTGAAATCAGCGATCGCCTGATCAAATTGGCCTTTAATCACATAGGCAATTCCCCGATTATAGTAGGCGCTAGCATCCTTTGGGCCTATCTCAAGAGCCTTAGTGAAATCTGAGATCGCCTGATCATGCTGGCCTTTATTCGCGTAGGCCATTCCCCGAAAATAGTAGGCATCGGCCCTCTTTGGGTCTATCTCAAGGGCCTTGGTGAAATCAGCGATGGCCTGATCATACTGGCCTTTTTTCACAAAGGCAACTCCCCGATAATAGTAGGACCCAGCACTCTTTGGGTCTATCTCAAGGGCCTTGGTGAGATCAGCGATGGCTTGGTCGAATTGACCTTTGTCCCCGTAGGCAATCGCACGATCGATGTAGAACTTAGCATCCTTGGGCTCATCCTGTTTTTGTTGAGCGGAGGCATAGGAGAACAAAAAGAAGAGAACTATTGGCAGGATGATCCCGATCGATTTATTGACAGTATTTTTCATAGTTCCAATCAAAAGCCGAACTTATCCCGCATTGGCTTTTTAGGTGAGTCGTTACTGGTAACTTGTTTATCAAGAAATGTAACATTTCTCAATCAGGCAATTCACTTTGTTTAAGGTATTAACACATCCAATGGAATTTGTCGATTATGTTTGGAATCTGCATTATAAGAGCAAAATGACTTCCTTCAGATTTCAGCTTACTAAATGGGATTTTGCTTTTGAGAGTTTTCGGAGCAGGTTGATGGGAAAATTTGGCGAGTGCACCTACGAATGCTCAGACGCTTCAAGATTTGTCAACTGACAATTACTGGTACAAACACGCGTTGATGAGAAACAGGGCGGAGTAGGGACTCCAATCAACCCACCCCGCCCGATTCAATCTCGCA
>Ga0335070_10012101_pt1 | contig 10079 bp, 11 predicted proteins | sample Lox_Sample_13_FD_206722 | JGI IMG/M metagenome (GOLD analysis project Ga0335070, IMG submission 206722) | Soil microbial communities from Loxahatchee National Wildlife Refuge, Florida, United States - Lox_Sample_1.3 | ecosystem: Environmental > Terrestrial > Soil > Wetlands | place: USA... | reverse complement strand
CTGACGAACTAGCGAAGCTGGCGCTCGAGTTGGAGAACAAGCGCAACGACCTGAAGAAGAAATATTACGAGAAAGTCCGCGAGCAACTCGGAGGTGTAGTGGCCGCGCGATTTCTCCAAGTCGAAAATCAGATGCTGATGATTGTCGACCTCCAGATTGCCTCGTTACTGCCGATCGTCGAGTAATCGGCTCGATGGACCAAAGAAATCTACGAAAGGGATGAAAGAGAATGAAAACACGCGCGTTCGCAATTTTGCTGGCAGCACTCTTCATCGTGGCCGGAGCAAGTGCAGATACTCTGAAACTGCGCTCCGGCCAAACCGTCGAGGGGACTTTCATGGGCGCCACCACCAGCCAGGTCAAGTTCATGGGCACCGATGGTCAGTACAAGGTCTATACCGTGGCCTCTGTCGAGGGTATCGCGTTCGCAGTTCCTCCGCCCCCACCGCCCACGGTACCCAAGGCGATACCGGCGCAGGTCAACGTGTTAGCGGGAACTGCGATTTACGTGCGCATGGTTGACAGCCTGGATACCAGCCGGACACATACTGGCGATCTGTTTACCGCGACCCTCGACTCGAATCTGGTCGCAAACGGCGTCGTCGTAGCCCGCAAAGGAACCACTGTTCATGGCAAGGTCACCAAGTCAGAGAACGCTCGGAGGTTGTCCGGGAAGTCGGATCTCCAGCTTATGCTGAGCAACATTGTCATCAACGGTACTGCGTACCCGATCAGTACCAGTGGCTTTCAGCAAAAGGGCAAAAGTGAGGGCGCGCAGACAGCAAAGAAAGCTGCCGGCGGGGCAGGATTGGGAGCAGCCATCGGTGCCATTTCTGGGGATGCTGGAAAAGGCGCAGCCATCGGCGCCACAGCTGGTTTGGGTCTAGCTATGGTAAAGAAAGGCGAGCCTATCCGCGTTCCCAGCGAAACCCTGCTGGAATTCACATTGAGCATACCAACGACACTGCCAGTAGCGAAGTAATGCCGCAGCGCACGCACGGCAACCGTTGTATAGGTAAACAGGACAAATGCGAGGAGTGCTTTGTGCAGAAAACGACTTGTGTGAGCTGTGCGTTCGCTTTCTTCATTCTGACTTTCGTGGTCTCCGCGCTCCCCGCTTACTCACAGCAGGCGGCAAATCCGGAACTGCAGCAGAAGGTTGCAGCGCTTAAACAATCTCTGGCACAGAATCAGGAGGCTTTGCATCAGTACACCTGGACGGAGAAGATGGGCACGATCTTCAAAGGAGAAACCAAGTCCACGAAGTCGCAGTGCAAGTATGACCCAGACGGGATCGTGCAGAAGACGGCTCTGGATGCTCCTCAACCTCGGCCCCAGAAAAAAAAAGGGGGTAAAGGGTAAGGTAATTGAAAAGAAGAAGGACGAAATGAAGGACTACATGGAGCGCGTGGGTCCCTGGTGAAACGCTACGTACCGCCCGAGGGCTCCCAGATGCGGCATCCATTCAGTCTGGCAAGGGTGGGATACAGCCCGCAGCAGGGGGAGTCGTTACTCTCATTTTTCATGATTACGCGAAGCCGGGAGATACTGTGTCGCTGAAATTCGATACCGCTGCCAAGAAGGTTCAGGGTTACGACGTGAGCACGCATCTGGACACACCAGACGAAGTGGTCACGCTGAAAGTCGTGTTCGACAATCTGCCTGACGGAACAAATTACGTCGCACAATCGATTCTCGACGCGACCGCGAAGCAGATTCAGATTCGCACCACGAATTCTGGCTATAACAAGCTTTAACGGCTTCACCTGTGACTGAAGGCGACCATCTCGCCAGAGTTGGCCGCCTTCGTCTTCGAGTTGATTAACGGCAGATCGTTCCGAATCCCGCAGTTGCTCGTTTTCGAGAAATGGTTCCCTTTGCGTCGGGGCTGAACTAGAAACTCTGCCGGACCGGCTTCCACTCCGATTCAGTGCTCCACCCTCATTCGGGTTGGTTAGAGTCATCCGCGCTTTCCCCTACGGCATTTCGGAGCCACTCCGAAATGTCGGGCGCCGCCTTACTTCACCAAGGTCGAATCCTTCACGCAATAGGTTTGTTCTCAGTGGATTACGACCTGCCGGGTCTTCTTGCGTCTTGGTGTGTCGCTTGCATCTTGCATATTCGCTAAGAGCAGCACGGCGTTACTGGGAGAGCTTATGGCCGTGGCAGAACCGCTGACTTCACTTGGATTGGCTGAAGAACGAACGCTCATGGGGGCCGAGCGAACTCTGATGGCCTGGATCCGCACTGGCCTCTCCATGCTGTCGTTCGGTTTCACAATTTACAAGTTTCTGCTGTACGTCAGAGAGAGTCTTTCAGCGAACGTTCTCCGGGCTGAAGGGCCGCGGCGGTTCGGAATTTTTCTGATCGGCCTGGGCACAGCGTCGATGATTTTGGGCTTGCTCGACTACTACCGGCGGGCCAAACAACTGAATCAGGAGAGCGGACAAACGTTCTGGACCTCTGTGCTCGTGGCAGGCACCCTCTCTGTGCTTTTGGGACTGTTCTTGTTCTTCACGATCTTGCTTCACAAAGAGGTTTTCTAGATGTTCGCGCAGACAGTGATGGAATCGACGGTGGCTATCCAGGTATTGGATAAGTCGCTGACAAGTAACTCGAACTGAGAAGGAGTGAGTTATGGGAGATTGGCAAAGAAGTGCTGAAAGATTTTCCGGCCTTTTGCAAATCTTGATCGATCGCCTCGTATGTCTTTGGAAGAAACCATGACAACCCAGACTACAGTTCGCACAGGCGGCCTGACCTTCCCCGGAAATGCTCCACCCGCATTTCATGTTTTGATCAAGCCGACAGGCGCCATTTGCAATCTCGATTGCAAATACTGTTTCTTCCTGTCGAAAGAAATGTTGTATCCCGGGAGCCGTTTTCAGATGGCCGAAGACCTTCTGGAAACCTATCTAAAACAATTGCTGGAAAGTCATCGAGCGCCACAAGTGGACGTCGCCTGGCAGGGTGGCGAGCCTACCTTGATGGGGTTGGATTTCTTTAAGAAGTCTGTCGAGCTGGTGAAAAAGCTAAAACGTCCTAACCAGCAAATCCAATACACGATCCAGACCAACGGCACTCTACTCGAGGACGAATGGTGTGCTTTCTTCAAGAAGAACAATTTTCTCGTCGGCCTAAGTGTGGACGGCCCGAAAGCCTTGCACGATGTTTACCGAGTGAATAAGGGCGGCGCCGGCTCTTTCAATCAGGTCATGCGAGGATTCGAATTCCTGAAGAAGCATAACGTCGACGTCAACATCCTCTGCACGGTTCATGCTGCGAATCAACATCGTCCCCTGGATGTGTACCGATTTTTTCGCGATGAATTGGAAGCCCAATTTATCCAGTTTATTCCGATCGTCGAGCGCGTCAGCACCGAACTGCTGCCGATCGCCAATGAGGGCTGGAGCGAACGCCCCGGTGGAGACCGCCCGCTCTACACGATTGAAGGTAACCAGGTCACCGAACGCTCGGTGGATGCACAGACGTATGGCAACTTTCTGATCGCAATTTTCGATGAGTGGGTGAAAAGGGATGTCGGCAAAGTTTATGTGCAGCATTTTGACTCGGCCCTAGCCAACTGGGTGGGAGTGCCCGGTGCGGTTTGTATTTTTGCGGAAACCTGCGGACAGGCGCTGGCCCTGGAGCATAACGGCGATCTTTACAGCTGTGATCATTTTGTGGAGCCCGCATACAAGCTGGGAAATATTCACGAAACTCATCTGATCCAGCTGCTTTCCTCCCCGCAACAGGTCAAGTTTGGTCAAGAAAAGAAAAATACTCTGCCTCGTTACTGTCGCGGGTGCGAAGTGCGTTTCGCCTGTCACGGCGAATGTCCCAAGAACCGCTTTATCCAAACGCCCGATGGGGAAGATGGATTGAATTACTTGTGTGCCGCATATAAGGCGTTCTTCACGCACATTGACGAGCCAATGAAGATCATGGCCGGTCTGTTGAGCCGTGGACGGTTCGCAGACGAGATCATGCAGATTTCGGAGCCTGAAAAGGAAGTGTTTTTGTCCGGTGTAGCGAAAGTGGGAAGGTGAATATGCGAAGCGCTTCTATAGCCGGTTTGCCGATTTCTTTTCCGCGCGTGCGGACGCCTGCGGCAGTTTTGCTCGCAGGCGACTTGAAAGCTCTGATCATCCTGCTACTCCGCAGTGCGAAACGGCTGAATGATCACGGCGACAACAACACTCAGCACCTCACAACGAAGAACGGGATCTGAGATAGCAAGAAAAGATATCAACCACACGCCGTCAAGACTTGAGATGCAATGCGAATACATAAGAGGAGATGAACACCATGTTGAAGAAACCGTTTAAGGGCACCATTAAGCTCGATGTCCGCGACTCGGTTCCCGATTGGGAACCATATACACCAACCAGAGCTCCTGATGGAGCGCCAAACATTCTGTTCGTGCTATACGACGACACCGGAATGGCCGCATGGTCGCCATTCGGCGGCCGGATCAACATGCCCACGATGCAGAAGGCGGCCGATAACGGCCTGATGTATTCGCAGTGGCACACGACTGCGCTTTGCTCGCCGACGCGTTCCACACTTTTGACCGGACGCAACCACCACCTCAACGGGAGTGCCTGCATCTCGGAAGCGGCGACTGGATATCCCGGCGCGAACGGCCACATTCCGGATGAGTGTGCCACGGTCGGGCAGATCTTGCAGGACGGTGGCTGGAGCACGTTCTGGCTGGGCAAGCACCACAACCTCCCTGAGACGGACACAGCCGCAGGCTCCACAAGGCATGGATGGCCACTGCAGAAGGGCTTCGACCGCTTCTACGGTTTCTTTGGCGGCGAAACTAACAACTGGTATCCCGACCTGGTGGAAGACAACCACGCCGTTGACCAGCCGTATTGGCCGGAACAGGGCTATCACCTCTCCAAGGATCTTGCCGATCATGCGCTGCAGATGATTAAGGACCAGAAGGCAGGCAATCCGTCGAAGCCCTGGTACATGTGGTTCTGCCCGGGAGCCAACCATGCGCCGCACCATGCTCCGAAGGAGTACATCGACAAGTACAAAGGCAAATTCGATGACGGCTACGAAGCCTACCGCGAGTGGGTTCTGCCGCGCATGATCGCCAAAGGCCTTCTGCCCAAGGGAACTGAGCTCACTCCCATCAACCCGATGCCTGCCAAGATTGCGACCCCAGAAGACGCGGTGCGTCCCTGGAATACGCTCAACGCCGACGAGAAGAAGCTGTTCTCACGCATGATGGAAGTCTACGCGGGATTCTCGGAATACACCGACGCACAAGTGGGACGGATCATCGACTACCTGGAGCAGAGCGGCCAACTTGAGAACACCGTCGTCATCTACGCCGCCGACAATGGTGCCTCGGGAGAAGGCGGCCCCAACGGAACCGTCAACGAGAACAAGTACTTCAACAGCTATCCGGACGATCTGGCCGAGAATATGAAGCTCCTGGACAAGCTGGGAAGCCCCGACACCTACGGGCACTATCCGACCGGTTGGGCCGCGGGGACCTCAACGCCGTTCAAGATGTTCAAGCGCTACTCGGAATACTCGGGCGGCACCTGCGATGCTCTGGTCATCTCGTGGCCCAAGGGCATCAAGGCGCGCGGCGAGATCCGGAACCAGTATCACCATTCCACGGATATCGTTCCAACCATCCTGGACATCTGTGGGCTGGAAATGCCCAAAGTCTACAAGGGAGTGGAGCAGATTCCGCTCTCGGGTATCTCGATGCGCTACACGTTCGATGCGAAACCTGACGGACCAACCCAGAAGAAGCGCCAATACTACGCGATGCTTGGCACTCGCGGTATCTGGGAGAACGGCTGGAAAGCTTCTGCTCTGCACGCGCCGATGCCCTCCAATCAGGGGCACTTCGACAAGGATGAGTGGGAGCTCTATCACGTGGATGTGGACCGCGCCGAGTCCAAGGACCTGGCCAAGGAGAACCCTGAAAAGCTGCAGTCGCTGATCAAGGCCTGGTTTGAGGAAGCAGAAAAGAACAACGTGTTTCCACTGGATGACCGCCTGGGTGTTGACATTCTCACCGACCCGCGGCCCACGGAGGAAGCACCCCGCGAGCGGTACATCTACTATCCGGGAACGACTGCGGTTCCGGAGTCCGCCGCCGTCAACGTGCGGGGACGTTCCTACAAGATCCTCGCCGATGTCGAGATCACCGATCCGAACTGCTCAGGCGTAATCTTCGCCCATGGTTCACGCTTCGGTGGTCATGCGCTCTTCATTGCCGACAAGAAGTTGCAGTACGTTTACAACTTCCTCGGGTTCAAGCCAGAGCAAACATTCGTTTCGCCGGAACTCAAACCCGGCAAGTACTCGCTGGGCATGGAGTTCATCCGGGAGAGTGCGGGGAAGAATCGCGAATCCCTGGGCAAGACGAAGCTCTACGTCAACCAAAAGGTGGTGGCCGAAGGTCCGATGCGCACACAGCCTGGCAAGTTCACTCTGTCGGGTGATGGCTTGTGCATCGGCTACGACAGTGGCGACGCCGTGAGCGCAAGCTACAAGTCACCCGGGACGTTCAAGGGCGGGACGATCCTCGCCGTTGGAGTCACCGTCGAGAAAGCGCAGTACCTCGATCTGGAGAACGTAGCAGCGGGAGCGTTCGCCCGAGACTAACGCATAGGCGCACTCCATCAAAGAGCCGGCAGCTCGAACCTGGGCTGCCGGCCAGTTGACCGGTCACCGGATTGGGATCCGGATGCTACCCCTGGCGAGCGGAGTGCGATCGCACAAGCAAGCACCAATCAAACATCAGGAAATCAGGAGTCACCCATGCAAAACACCGATGATAGGCAACGACAGGCACTACCCTCATGGAACGAGGGCACGGCGAAAAAGTCCATCATCGATTTTGTCAAACGCGTTACGGCCGAAGGCACTCCCGACTTTGTACCGGTGCCGGAACGCATTGCTGTCTTCGACAACGACGGCACGTTGTGGTGTGAGCAGCCGGTCATCCAGCTTGCCCACATCATGGAGCGCTGGGTGGAAATGGCGCAGCAGAATCCGGCGCTCCGCGATCAGCAGCCGTGGAAGGCTGCCGTCGACAACGACATGACCTGGTTCCGGACGGCCATCAAGAAGCACTATGGCGGTGACGAAAGCGACATGCCCGCCATTGCGAAGGGTGTACTCTCCGCGTTCGAAGGTTTGACGACCGACGAGTTTGCGGAGCGTGTGGATGTCTTCTTCCGAACCAATTCGCATCCCAAGCTGAAGCGCTTGTATCGCGATTGCGGATACGCACCGATGGTCGAACTCCTGCGCTTTCTCGAAGCAAACGGGTTCACGACCTACATCGTGTCGGGCGGCGGGCGTGATTTCATCCGCCAGATCGCTAGCGACATCTATGGCATACCGCCGGAGCGCGTGGTCGGCACCAGTACGTCGATCGCGTTTCACGAACAGGGTGACAGCGGTGACCTGCAGATGAAAGCCAAGCTCGATGTCTTCGACGACGGGGCGGTGAAGCCGACGCGGATCTGGAGCCGGATCGGAAGGCGTCCTATTTTTGCTGCCGGCAATTCCAACGGCGATATCCCGATGCTGCAGTTCGCTAACAAACCGCCAAGGCCGGCGTTCCGGCTCCTCGTCCTTCATGATGATGCGGCTCGTGAATTCGATTACGTTTCGGGCGCCGAGAAATCCTTGGCGCTCGCGAAACAGTACGGATGGACCGTTGTCAGCATGAAAGATGATTGGAGGCAGGTATTTGCTGCACAATCACCGGTTACAGCCATCGACATCTTGCTCGAGCCGGATGCCACCATGCTCATGCATGCCGAGGCCAATAACCAACGACTGCGTGCGGTCTACCCGAAGAGTTTCGCCCTGGATGCAGAGCACCGTCCGCACATTACGCTGCTACAGCGCTTCGTTCGGACGGCAGATCTCGAAAAAGTCTATGACGCTGCGGGAAAGGTTTTCGCCAACGCCGACGTAACCCGCTTGAAGCTTGAGGCCTTCAGGTACTATTATGTCGCGGGCGGTCCGACGGTTGGTGTCCCCGGCATCTGCGCGAAACCTACAACGGAACTGCTCAAGCTACAAGCGGACCTGATAGCCGCCGTTGCGCCGTTCACAGTGGAAACCGGCCCTATCGGAGCGTTCACCGCGCCGCACGATGATCCCGCGACCGACGCAGCGCTGATCCAATACGTTTCGACGTTCGTGCCGAAGATGTGCGGAGAGCACTTCAATCCACATGTCAGCACCGGTGTCGCGCCGAAGGACTACCTCGACAAAATGCTGGCCGAACCGTTTACATCATTTACGTTTTCGCCTGCGGGCGCAGCCGCTTACCAGCTAGGCCCCTTCGGCACCGCGGCAAAGAAACTCATGGAGTGGGACCTCCGGACATCGGATAAAGCATTCATTGGCAAAACATCGCCATCACTTTCAGTGGCCTAGCTTTGGGGGGCGCCGACTGACGACTGTGATAACCAGGCCGCCAAACCGCGGTCGATACAGCAGCAACTTTCATTCTGCTGAACGTGCTTCATCTCCTTAATACCCCGTAATACTCCGTCAACACCCCGTCCCAGTTCTTTTGGGCGGGGCTTTTTATCACACTGACGGCTGCTGTCATGCCGGTAGTTGGGAATTGACTCCAGAGGTCGCTTTCACCCAAACGCTTGCCCGAAGCACATTCTCGAGTAAACCACCTTTTGTTCTTAGAATCTCAATGAGAAACTATTGTGAAGGGTTAGGGTTCTGATCCGCATCGCCACTGCTCTGTGCCGCCAGCGCAGTTTTCCCCACGGCATTTCGGAGCTGCTCCGAAATGTCGGCTTCTAGCCAGTCCATCAAGATTTAAACCCTTGCACAACAGGCTTGTTTTCTGCGCATTACGATGCTACGAGGCAAATCGGCATTGGCGCATGGCTTGCATCTTCGTATCTGCGGGCGACTAGCCACGCGCATCGGGAAGGCTCATGGGCCAGGTTTCGACCATGCGCTCTCAGGATGAAAAATATTCGCATAATGATGAAAACAATGACAATGAAGGTGTCTACAACACGCGCTCAGCGCGCGAGAATGGAAGAAAGATTTATGACCAGTAGAAGGATTGGTGTTTTGGTTAGTCTCTTGGCAGTGTGCTTCTTGAGCTTGGGATCAGCCCTTGCTGCCGATAAGATCAAAGGCAAAGGAGTAATCACCCTACGCTCTGGAAACACACTAACCGTAGAAACCGACGAGGATGCCGCAGTAAGCGTGATTCTCACGTCTGATACGAAAGTCGAGCACCCGATCGGTCTAGGTGCCAGGAAAAAGGAAGTCGGGCAAGACGTCCTGATCCCGGGGCTCAAGCTGAAGTACGAAGGAACGGGTGATTCGAACCAGGTGACAGCGGAAAGGATCACCTTCGATCGAGATGATCTCAGCCTAGCCAAAGTGATCCAGGCCGGTTTGAACCCGACCGCTCAACAACAGGCCCAGAACATGCAGATGTACCAGACTAATAAGCAGGCGACCGATGCATCGATTGCGGCCAACCAAGCAGCCATCACCGCGGCGAAGCAAGACATCGCCGCGAACCAGCAGAGGATCGCAGCCAACCAATCGAGCATTGATGAAGTTGCGCAATCCACTCAAAAGCGCTTTCAGGAGTTGGGTGACTTTGTCGAGAAGGGCGGATACACCGTGTACTTTGCCACTGGGGATTACAGCATCTCGGCAGAGGACCGACAAGGACTTGCGGATTTGGCAAAGCAGGCCACGGCCTACCAAAAGGGCTACCTGATTCAGGTGGCGGGCTTCGCTGACTCGGTGGGTACCGCTGCCAGCAATCAGGTACTGAGCAAAGAACGCGCGCAAGCGGTGGTCGCCTATCTGCTGCAAGATTGCAACGTTCCAGTTGGTCGCATTGTCGCGCCGGGCGCGATGGGTGAGACCAACCCTGCTGCGTCGAATGAAAGTTCTTCCGGGCGAAGTCAGAATCGCAGGACTGAAGTCAAGCTGCTCGTCAACAAAGGCATCGTTGGCTCCGGGAATTAGCGGCGCGATCGGCGGTTCGTGTGACAGAAAAAGAACGGGCCGCCTTCTTTTTTGGA
>Ga0335070_10012100_pt1 | contig 10079 bp, 7 predicted proteins | sample Lox_Sample_13_FD_206722 | JGI IMG/M metagenome (GOLD analysis project Ga0335070, IMG submission 206722) | Soil microbial communities from Loxahatchee National Wildlife Refuge, Florida, United States - Lox_Sample_1.3 | ecosystem: Environmental > Terrestrial > Soil > Wetlands | place: USA: Florida... | reverse complement strand
ATCATCACAATCGTGAGTTTCTTGTGCCTGACCGCGGCGTCGGCGGCGCTGGGCATCACGCTGATGAACTTCTTCCAGCCAGGTCGCGGGCTCGACCCCTCGGTCAAGGCAAGTCTCCTGGAGACGTACAAAGGGCAGACCACGGGTGCCATGGGGCTCTCGGAAGGGGCGTTCGGCATCGACCTCCTGGTGAAGATCGTGCCGCGCAACCCGGTTCAGGCGGCGGCAAACGGCGACATGCTCGCGATCATCTTCTTCGCCCTGATGGTCGGGGTGGCGATCACCACGATCTCGGTCGAGCGGGCCGAACCGATGGTGAAGTTCCTCGACAGTCTCGGGCACATCACGGTGGCCATCATTCACCTGGTGATGAAGGTGGCCCCGATCGGTGTGTTCTGCCTGATCTTCAGTGTGACGGCGCGTTTCGGCTTCCACCTCCTGATCAGCCTCCTGCAGTACGTCCTCACGGTCGTGGGCGGCCTCGCGATCTTCCAGTTCCTCGGCTACTCGGTGATCCTCGTGCTCGTGTCGCGGTACCCCCCGCTCGAGTTCTTCCGGAAGATTCGCATCGTCATGATCACCGCGTTCTCGACCTCGTCGAGCAACGCGACGCTGCCGACGACTCTTCAGACCAGCGAGGAGAGCCTCGGAATCCCGAGGGAGATCGGGGGGTTCGTGCTGCCACTGGGCGCGACCATGAACATGAATGGCACGTCGCTTTACGAGGGCGCCACCGTGCTGTTCCTGGCCCAGGTCTTCGGGGTCCACCTTTCTCTCGGCACCCAGGTGATCGTGGTGCTTCTGGCGGTGTTGACCGCCATCGGAACCGCAGGGGTCCCAGGCGGCTCAATTCCCCTGATGATGATGGTGCTCGGGATGGTCGGGGTGCCGATGGAGGGGATCGCGATCATCCTGGGTGTGGACCGGATCCTCGATATGTGCCGCACCACGCTCAACGTGACCGGCGACATCGTCACCGCGACGATCGTCTCCCGGTTCGAGGGCGTCGCCCTGCGGCCTGCGGCGGGCGTGGAGGAGTGAGCGCCTGTCGGGGTAAGGCTCGAGCTAGGCGAGGCCAAGACGTCGACGAACGAGGTTTTCGGTGCCTCCCGCCACGACCAGCGACTGCGGGACCGAGCCGAGTGCCGGAAATGCGAACGCCTCGCCACGGTAGGTGAGGGTCGAGGTCGTGAAGTCGATGGCCACCTCGTCGCCGGGGAGCACCGTCCGCTCTGCCGCGGCGACCTCGGAGGCGAAGATCTCCTTGACGCGCCGCACGAACTCCGGCGTCTCGATGCAGAGGAACCCGTTGTTGAACGCGTTGCGCAGGTAGGTCTGCGAGAACGAACCGGCGATCACGAGACGAATCCCCTTTGCCTGCAGCGCGGTCACCGCCTGCTCGCGCGAGGAGCCGGTGCCGAAGTTGAACCCTCCCACCACGACGTCGCCTGTGCGCGTGCGGCCGGCGAAGGACGGGTCGTAGTTCTCCATCACGACCCGGGCCATCTCCTCGCGCGGTAGCTCCTTGTACGTGTAGTCCTTGCCGTAGATCCCGTCGGTGTTGAGGTTGTCCTGCGGGAGGAAAACCAGACGGCCACCGAGGTGGGCCGGGAAACCGTCGAGAATCCGCACCTGCTCGGCAGCAGCCGCAGGGGGCGCGAGTTGGGTCCAGCGACGTCGCGGGGCGCTGGCCTTCCAGCTCTGCGGCGCAGTGATGAAACCCGCCACCGCGGAGGCTGCGACCACCGCGGGGCTCGCCAGGTAGCACTTGGCGTCGCGTGATCCCATGCGCCCCTTGAAGTTGCGGTTGGTCGCCGAGATCCCCACCTCGCCGGGCTCGAGCAGCCCCTGGCCGAGGCCGATGCACGCCCCGCACCCGGGCGGGAGGGAGATCGCCCCGGCGGCGAGAAGCGTCTGCCACACCCCCTGGCGCTCCGCTTCCGCCTGCACCTCGGCACTGGCGGCCGCAAGGTAAAGCTTCACCGACGACGCGACCTGCTTCCCCTCGAGGACGGCGGCGGCCTCCGCGAGGTCCTCGAGGCGCGAGTTGACGCAGGAGAGGAGGTACGCCTTGTGGACCGCGACCTTCTTGCTCGCGATCTGGGCGAGGGTCTCCATTACGAACACGGTGTCCGGGCCCGACACGGCAGGCGTCACCTCGGAGAGATCGAGCTCGATCCGTCCGGCGTACGCCGCGTCGCCGTCGGGGACGGGCGGCTGCGAAGCCCAGCGCTTAAGCGCCTCTGGCGTGATGCGGTCGATACCACGCGACTCCAGGTGCTGGCGGCGGGTGTTGAGGTACGCAAGCGTGACCTGGTCCACCGGGAACCAGCCGACCAGTGCCCCCCACTCGGTGGACATGTTGGCGATCGAAAGACGGGCGTCCATCGAGAGGGCCGCAACGCCCGGTCCCGTGAACTCGACCGCGGCGTTGAGGACCTCCTCGGAGTTGTAGAGACCGCAGAGCGCGATGATCACGTCCTTGCCGGTGACGCCGGGCTGCAGCGTCCCCTGGAGAACTACCTTGACGGTGCGGGGGATCTGCCACCAGAACTCTCCGGTGGCCCAGATTGCTGCCGCGTCGGTGCGGACCACGGGCGTGCCGAGCGCGCCGAGGGCGCCGTACATGTTGGAGTGCGAGTCGGAGGCCACGACGAACGAACCCGGCAGCACGTACCCCTGCTCCACCATGATCTGGTGACCGATCCCGGTGCCGGCGGGGTAGAAGTCCACCCCGTGCTCCCGGGCGAACGCCTCGATCTTCCGGTACTTGGCGAGGTTCTCCTCGGATACGTTCTGGATGTCGTGGTCGAGGGCAAACACCGGCTGGCGTGGGTCGGCGAGCTTTGCCGCTCCGATCGCCTTGAACTTCGACATCACCGCCGACGTGTTGTCGTGGGTCATGACGTGGCGGGGCCTGATGGAGAGGAAGTCGCCGGCCCGCAACGGCCGGACGGGTCCCTCCGCCATGTGTGCCTGTGCGATCTTCTCGATGATCGTCTGACCCATCCCTACCTCCAACTCGTGCAGGCTTGAGCGCCGAACCCCAGTCCGCGGCTGGGCGGCCGCGAGGACCGCCTCTACGATTGCTTCTTTGCTTTCAACATCCTCATGAGATCCGTCACCGTGCTCAGCTTCTCGAGGTTCCACACGACATCCTTGACCTTGCCGCGCGCTGTGGCTGAGAGCACCGGTCCGGCCAGGGCGTCGAACTTCTCCTCGATCTCGCGATCCGAGAGCGGGTTGCGAGGATCTCCCTTGGGATAGTCGAGTTGCTTCGTGAGCTCGCGCCCATCACCCGTGAATATCGTCACGCTTACCCTCTGGAGGGCAGGGAAGACCTTCTCGATCTCGGGGTCTGCCACGACCTCCACCTTCCGGAGTTGGGCACGAATCGTCGGGTCGTTGATCTTCGCTTCGGTGAACTGCTGGGGCGTGACCTGGCGGTCCACGATCGCGGCCGCGATCACGTACGGGAGCGAGTGGTCGGCGGTTTCCTTGCTGCGTGGGTCGTACTTCGAGGGGTCCGCGAGGATGTCGGCGGCTCGTGCCAGCGACCTGATGTGCACCCTGGCGATCTGTTCGGGCTTGAGGTCGTGCTGGTGCACGAGGTCCAGCACCGCGGAGATCGGGGTGTGGGTAAGCGCCTCGGTGGGGAACGCCTTCATGCCGCAGGTCGTGATCCGCCACGACTCGCCGAGCCCGTCGGTGAGCACGCCAAGCCTCCACTCGGGCCCAAGGCAGCGGACCAACCCCTCCTTGCCGTCAATGACGTGTTCCGGGCCGGTGTACCCGCGCTCGGCCAGCAGCGCCGCGAGGACGCCCGCCTGTGTGGCCAGCGGGTCCACGGTGTTCTTCATCATCGTGAGCTTGCCCGCGGTCACCGCACCGAGCGTCGCGTGGTGACTGGCGGAGATCCCAACGGCGTGCTGAATGGCCTCCCAGGGGAGGTGCAGCGCCCGCCCGGCCACGATCGGCGAGACGAACGCAGTCAAGGTCGCGTGGTGCCAGCCGCGTTCCCGGATCCCAGGAAAGGCGGCCTCGCACATGCGCTGCTCGAACTCGTGGCCGAGGGCGATGCCCACGATCAACTCGCGCCCGTCGCTCCCCATACGCTCGCAGCACGCGATCGCGGCCGGGATGATGTCCGAGGGGTGGGAGGGGTCCTGCTTCCAGTAAATGTCGTTGTAGTCCATCACCCGGACCATGAGGGCGTTGGCGAGGGACGCGGAGACCGGGTCGACCCTTCCCCCGGTGCCGATGACCGTGGCCGGGCCGCGCCCCGCGGTCTCGGCGAGCACCTCGAGCACGATCTTGACGTCGTGCTGGAGGTAACCTCCAAGGGCGCATCCCAGGGAGTCGAGCAGGAACCTCTTTGTCTCGCGAACCGCGGCCTGCGAAAGGTCATCGAATTTCAAGCGGGCGGCCCAGCGGGCCATCGTCGCGGTGATCTTTTCGGTGGTCTCGGGCATGGGTGTGCCTCCACTCACTTGGCGAGGTTCTTGAACGGCAGGAAGCTCATGAAGTCCGCGTGGTGCACGATGAACGCCTCTGTGGAGCGCTTGACCAGGTTCCCCTCGTCGGCGTGTGCCGCGATGATGTGACAGACGCGATCCGGGACGCCGGCCTCCATGGCAAGGGCCACGCCTGTGAACGGGTGGCGCAGCAACTTGCCGCGCTCCGACTGGGTGGCCTTGCCGCTGACCTTCTCGTACTCCAGGAGCTTGCCAACGTCGGCGAGGATCGCGCCGGCGATCACGGTGTCCATGTCGACGGGCAACGCGTGTCCCATGAACTCCTTCATCGCCTCCGCGGCGCGGCGGGCGATGTGCACGACGCAGCGCTTGTGCTCCATGAACGTGACCGGGCAGTCGGGGACCAGCAGCGTAAAAGGGATCTCCTGCAGGTCAGCGGGGCTCAGAGGGGAGCGCTCGAGCGCCTTCACCCAGGTCTGGGTGACGCTGTCACGGAGCTTTGGATCTGCGATCCACTCCAGTTCGGGCCACAGCTTGCGTACGGCTTCGCGCATCGCCGCACCTCCGGGGATGTGAAAGTTACCACATGTCACGGTGATCGTGGCGTGGGCTAACTGATCCCCATCGCCTCGCTCTGCTCGCGGTTGGGGCCATAGATGCTGGGAACGCCGAGGCCCGCTTGCCGCATCAGCACGGTCATCGCCCCGCGGTGATGGGCCTCGTGAAGGACGAGCGCCAGGAGCGTCATCCCGCGTGGCCAGCGCTCGCCGTACATGTCGTCCTCGACGGTGAGCGTCTCGTCGGTCCACGAGCGGAGGATCTGCTCCAGGACCGAAGTCGCCGCTGTCAGGTACGCATCGTGGATGGCCTTTGCCGTGCTCGGAGGGGGAGCATCCTCGGCTGGGCCGGCCACGGCAAGCCCGGCTCGCGACATCATCGCGACCGACGTGGCGATGTGCCATGCCAACTCGCCGAGCGTGCGGTCCTTTGCCGTGATGCGCTGGGCGAGCGAAGCGTCGGTCAGGGCCGCGAGGGTCTTTGCGGTCATCTCGCTCTCGCCCCTCCAGATCCTCTCGAAATCCGCGACGGTCCGGATCATCGGCGTCTCCTCCTGAGCAGGCACTGTACCCCGGCCGCGACTGCGGGCGTCGCGTCGGCTAGGATGGTTGTGGGGAGGAGTGGTGAGGCCACGACCACTGCACCGCTTGGCCGGACCTGCGGCCGTGCTCGCCGTCGTGCTGGCGGCGGTGTGCGAGGCGCAGACCTTCTCCACCTTCGTTCCGGCTCCGGACGGCAGCCCTCTCGCGACCGACGTTTACCTCCCAATCGGCTCGGGTTGGGGGCCTTGGCCGGTGATCCTTCAGCGCACCCCGTACGGGAAAGACTCGGGCACCGTCCGGGACAGCTGCCTCCTCTTCACCCTCTGGGGGTACGCCTGCGTTGGGCAGGACGAGCGGGGCCGTGGCGCCTCCGGCGGGCACTACACCGGCTACGCCGACGAGGGGACCGACGGGCGCGCAACCCTCGACTGGATCGCCTCGCAATGGTGGTGCGACGGCAACGTCGGCGCGTTCGGGGCATCCGCACTGGGGATGGCCCAGTACGCACTGGCACCCGGGGCACCACGCGCGCTCAAGTGCATGGTCCCGATCGTCGCCACGCCGGACTTCTACCACCACGCCGTGTACCAGGGGGGGGCGCTGCGCTACGCCCTCACCCACGGCTGGCTCGAGGGCCACGACGCCCTCGATGTGTTCGAGCAACTCAAGCTGCACCGGCTCTGGGACGCGTGGTGGGAGGGGTTCGCGGTCCTTCCCAGGGTGGGTGATGTCGACGTTCCGGCTCTCCACGTCGGCGGCTGGTTCGACATCTTCCTGCAGGGCGCGCTGGATGGCTTCACCGAGTTCCAACGCCGGGCTGGGCCCGGGGCCGCCGGGAAGCAAAAGCTCATCGTTGGCCCTTGGACGCACTACGGCACCTTCCAGACCACCGCCGGGCAGCTCGCCTACCCGGCGAACGCGGGTTTCGTCACCGATATCTTCCCGATCGTCCGCGACTGGTTCGACTTCTGGCTCAAGGGCGGCAGCCCCGGGGTGGCGCGCGGGTCTGACGTCACGGTCTACCTGATGGGTGCCGTTGGCGAGGCGGCTGCCCCTGGCAACGTCTGGTTGGAGCTGCAGCAGTGGCCGCCTCCGGCGTCGCAGCTCGCGCTGTTCCTCGATGCCGGCCATGGCCTGTCGGAGGAGCCACCACCTGCGGCTGAGGTCGAGCTCGTGGCCGACCCTCAGGATCCCGTGCCCACCGTCGGCGGCCAGGAGCTCAGTTCAATAGCTGGCCCGTATGACCAGCGGGCGGTCGAGGGACGGCGGGACGTCGCAACGTTCACGACCGAGCCCTTGCCGGCGGCCCTGACCGTTGTCGGACGGGTGCGATGCCGGTTGTGGGTTCGCTCCGAGACGCCCGACCTCGACCTCGCGGTCCGTCTCACCGATGTGTACCCGGACGGGCGCTCGATGCTGGTGACCGATGGGATTCAGCGTGCCCGCATGCGCTGCGGCGATGACCGCGAGTGTTTCCTCACACCCGGTGTGGCGACGGAGATCTCTGTCGATCTGTGGTCCACCGCCCTCGTTTTCAACGCGGGGCACCGCATCCGCATCTCGGTTTCGGGGAGCAACTGGCCGCGCTTCGAGGTCAACCCAAACGACGGACGGGACCTCAGCGAAACGTCACCGGGTAGGTTCGCGCGATCCGAGTTGCTGCTGGGCGAGAGCTACCCGTCTCGGCTGGAGTTGCCCGTCCTGCGCCCATCCCCGTTCCCGCGCCGCCATCTCACGGAGGGTTCGGCCGCAACCTCCGACGTAGGCGTGCGTACCACGGGGCAGGGGGTAGTCTGCCCGCCAGGTCCAGACGGGGGCGGCGGGGCTGTTGCCACCCTGGAGGCACAATGAAGACCAAGGTTCTCGTCGTGGCGGGCGTCGTCGTGGTTCTCGGGATCGCGGGCGCGATGCTCCTTCTCTCGGGCCGAAAGCCAGAGTGGACCACGTCCTCCCCGCAGGCGCTGGCAGAATTCAACAAGGGTCTCGATTCGTTTCAGAAGCTCTACTACCGAGAGGCCTCCCAACACTTCGAGAAGGCGGTCGAGTTGGACCCCAGTTTTCCCTCCGCCAAACGGTTTGTCCTTGCCACCATGCAGCGCCCGTCCACTGATCCGGAGGTCAAGAAGCTCATCGCGGACCTCGAGAAAGCCGACCTCTCCAAACTGACCGCCCGCGAGCGTTTTCTAATTTCCTACACTCTGGCCGACTTCGCGAAGGACCCGGCGAAGGCGCAGAAGGTACTGCAGGAGTACGCGGCGAAGAGCCCGAACGACCCGTTCGCTCTCGAGGCGCTGGCCAACCGGGCAGCCGCTCAGCAAGACTGGCCGGAGTGCAGGCGCCTGCTGACGCGCCTCATCGAAGTCGCGCCGAACCGCGTGACCGCGTACAACCAACTCGGCTACCTGGAGATGGGCCTCGGCCAGTTCGCGCAATCGGAGAAGATGTTCGAGACGTACCGGTACATCGCGCCCGACCAGGCCAACCCGCGCGACTCACTCGGTGAGCTCTACATCCTCATCGGGCGCTACGACGACGCACGGCGAGAGCTTGAGGAGGCGCTACGCATCAGGCCGGACTTCTGCGCCTCCTACGAGCACCTGGTGACGCTCGCCCTGATGGAGGGACGGCCAGAAGACGCGCGGGCCGCGATCGACCGCGCCGAGAAGGCCGAGGCCTGCCCTGCCTACGAATTGAAGCCAATGCGCTGTCAGCTGGCGGTCTGGGTGTCGTTCTTCGCCACCGACTGGCAGGGCGTCTGGCAGGCTGAGAAAACCGCCTGCGCCGACGACAGCGAAGAGTTCCCGGTGATGAAGCTCTGGGCCGCGCTGCGGACGGGACGGACGGCCGACGGTGAGGCCATTGTCGCCAAGGCCCGTGAGGACGTGGCCAAGATGAAGGCAGCCCCCTCGCGGCGCTACGCCGAGGCCATCCTTGCGCACATGGAGGGTGCCCTCTTGTTGGCGCAGGGGAGGCCAACGGAGGCTGCCGAGCGCTTCCGCTTCGCCGATGGTGGCCTCGCGTACCGCGAGTTAAGCCTCGGCAGGTTCAAGCTGATCAACCGGTTCGTGCTGGCACGGGCGCTCCAAGCGGCAGGGTCCGGCGACCAGGCAGATGCCGTGCTGGCAGAGGCGCGCGAGGTCAACGCGAAGTTTCTCGACCGTCTCGGGGCCTTGACGGCGCCCCTCACCCCCAACTGAGGCGCTACTGCGGTATCAGTGCGTCAACGTACGTGGGATCGCCCGTGATGTTGTCCGTCACGACCGCGTACGCGAAGAACTTGGCGCCCGCCGTGGTCGTGCGAACGATGATGTAGCCATCGTCTACCACGTCGCTGGTGACCTCCTCGAACGCCTTGTCCTTCTGGAAGAACTCGAACGCTGCGAGGTCGTAGCTCGTCTTTCCCAGGAAGCTGCCGTTGGCTCGGTAAAACTCTGCCTCCACGTGAATCCCTGCGGGGCTGGCGTTGAGGAACCCGAGGTTCGTCCGATATCCAGACGCCAGCGAGGGGTTATGCGAGAGACCGATCAAGCGGGCGTCCTGGCTAAACCCGATTGCCACGGCTCGGGCTCTAGCCGGCACGGACTGCCCGTAGGTCCCCTCTGGGAGTTGGTTGTAGGTCCGGCTCGTGATCAGTGGGGTGCCATCGATCGGGGTGATGCGGATCGCGGCCGCACCGGAGAAGCCGAAGGTGGCGAACAGGATGTCATCGTAACGGGCGCTCAGGCCTGGATTGAGCGTGAACGTGGACTTGAACGCCGGGTCACTGTTGCTGTGGTCCCGGAGGAGCAGGGCGATGACGTAAGTTGCCCGTCTCGTGCCGGGGTTGTGGATCTCGAGGTCAGTCCGCCAGTTGACATTCTTGAACCCTGTGAGGTGTGCGCCCGTAGGTATGTAGATCTCCTGATCGGCGGTGCTGGAGGTAACCGCGAGTTGGACGGTGCCAGTGAAGTTCTGTCCACTGATGTTCCCGGTCACGTTGACGGCAAAGACACCTGCCCCCGCATAGGCGTGCTGAATGGAGTTGCAGCCGTTCGGCAGGATCGTGCACCCCACGCCGAACTCGATCTTCCCGGTACCTCCGTCCCCGAAGTCGAACGTCACGCTATCGCCTGCGTGCTGTACTCCAGGAGCAATCCGGAAAGTCACCGGAATTCCCGCCGGTGCGGGGTTCAAGTCAACCGTGACGGTGAGGGTGGCGGCCGATGCGCACGCCGCGCTCACGAAGGCGAGCACTGCCACCCAGGAGGATCGGGCTCCAATCTGGATTCTCATCGTGTACTCCTTCCAAAGTCTGTGTGCCCGGTCCGGGCCGGGGACCCGAAGGGCCCGCTCGCAAACGCCGGGCCGCCCTGACTCACAGTATACGCAGAGTAGCCGGCAGGGATGGCGGACTAACTGTCCCGAGGATGCAGCGCGTGACGCAGCTTACATCCTGAGATGAGTGGCTGCAGGCCGCACGATCTGTCGCGGAAGAGCTGCTCGGGTATTCTGTGCGGGCCGGGCT
>Ga0335070_10012098_pt1 | contig 10080 bp, 5 predicted proteins | sample Lox_Sample_13_FD_206722 | JGI IMG/M metagenome (GOLD analysis project Ga0335070, IMG submission 206722) | Soil microbial communities from Loxahatchee National Wildlife Refuge, Florida, United States - Lox_Sample_1.3 | ecosystem: Environmental > Terrestrial > Soil > Wetlands | place: USA: Florida... | reverse complement strand
CATACACGGGCATTGTTTCCATCAAAGCACGCAGCGCTTCGATTCAGAAAATGAACGTCGGTGACATCCTTCCCTCAATGTATGTCTACGCTAATGACAGCACGATCCAGCAGTATTCCGTCCCGACATCTCCGCAGAGCACCGTCAAGGAGGTGGTACTCTCGCCGGAGGATGATGTGGGACTTGGCCCACATGCGTGGGTCTGCCTCAACGACCCCACGTCAGGGAAGGTCCACGGACTCATTTTCAGTGCCACCACGGGGATCACGAACGGTTCCGAAGATGGCCTTCAGGTGAGGGCGTACTCGAAGCAGAACGTCAAGCTCCCAGGCCTTTCGGCTGACACAGGGACCCTGGAACTCACCAGGACAACCTATCAGAGTGGAGACCACCTCACCACCGTCGCGCAGGGGAACACGTATCATTACAAGGTCGAATTCATCACCGCTGAGACTGGAGGAGACACACGGATCGACGAGGAATCCACCATGTATCAACATCTCGTCAAGGACGCCCCGGTCTTCCGTGGTAATGAAACCACAATCCCTGAGGAAAACGTCCAGCGGTATAACCTCACCGTGTACGCGCATCTCGCACGCTCCGTCCCGCTCGGGTCGCTGCTCTCTGCAGCCCTTGGGAAAAACATTTCCTACATCTACGCTGAGCTGTACCAGGAGCAGACTTTCCGATCTTCGGGAACCGTCGGACGCCTCGCGCTCGGTGCGATCTCGTTGAACATGTCCGGCAAAACCTTTACGCAGAAACTCCAGTCGATCCTCGGCATCTTCGATTTCAAAAACACGTCACTGTTCAAGAAAATCCGGTTCCCACTCCTTGACCCAGGGACGTACGTGGTGAAGATCTACCGGGAGAACCCACGGTTCGCCAAGGAACGCCAATTCATTGGGGTCGTCGTGGTGAACCTATCGAAGGACACGAAAGTCCATGTCCTTTGCCGACCGCAGGGTTCCATCAAAATCTCTCTGTTAGACCAAGAGAAGAACGGGGTGCAGAATGCCCGCTGCGAACTGAAGCTTGCCGACATTACAATCGCTGAGACAATGACGGATGCGAACGGAACGGCGACACTTGCAGCACCCTGCTATCCTCTGAAACCATACCATCTCGTTATCCAATACCAGGGTTTTATCGTGGGCGAACAAAAGGTGACCCTCAACCTCGTGCGACGATTCATTGCCATGAAGACAACATTTTCAGTTGATCGGTACGCGCTTGCGCTTACGGTCACGGATACCTGGGGGTTTCCACCTGCAGTGGAGATCAACCCCACGCTCGTCAGTACCGCGATGGCCACCTCGACTCCTATCCGGGCGAAAGTAACCAAGGCAGGGCAGTACCAATTCAGCGACCTCCCGCCCGCGTCCTATCGCCTAAGCCTCGTGTACAAGGCGTTTAAAGTCGAGGACAACATCACGCTCGACAAGGACACGGCCCTTGAGACGAAATTTCCTGCGGAATTCCCCGTGACCTTCACGCTCTATGATTCGTACGCAGGTTCGCTTTCGCAAGGCGAGATATCATTCAGGAGGAACGACAAGACCGAATCGACCACTATCAAGGAGAACGGCACTGCGGTCATGAGCCTCCCACCAGGGGACTATGAAATCCTTGTCCAGGCGGATGATGACACCATCGCCCAGCAAGAAGTGCACGTGCGGGGAGAGAAAAATCTGGATATCGTCACCTCACAGGGATCACTCATGCATCTGGCGGTCACCTACCTTGGACTTGCTCTTGTAATTGGCGCCATCCTCTTTGTAATCTGGAAACGGAAGCTGGGGGTTGGCCTCAAACTCATCGCAACCGGCGTGCTCGTCATCACCCTCGTCTCACCCTGGTGGGTGTTGCATGGGGAGACAGGCACCGTTTCGACCACCACTAACACGCTGGTGATTCCACCGCAGATCGTTACGCTCACGACCTCGTCGAATGCGACCGGGGGAGAAATCAGTGCGGTCCCTCAGCAGGTCACGATGGTGCTGGGACTTCTGTCCCTGCTCGTCGGGGTCGCCTTCCTTGTCATCCTTGGAAGTCTTGCATTGAAAAGTAAGTTTAGGAAAATAACGATCCTAGTCTGGCTCCTGAGCATCATCGTACTCCTTCTCACGTCAATCCTCTTCTACTTCGCGTTTTCGCAGCTCACACAGGTGGGCGTCGGCAGTTTCATGGGCAGCGGCACCCTCGACATCACGATCCCTGGCGTAGAGGCTCCAGTACAAGTTCCATGCAGCTGGGGACCAGGCCTCGGGTTCTACCTCCTCATCGTTGCACTCGCCCTTGTAATTCTCACATTTTTCAGTAAGGGAATCGAAGGCAGACTCAGCAGGAAATAGGTGCCTTTAAAAACACAATCAGCAAAGATTGGATGATTGCACTATAAACTATTTATAATGAAAGCATTTTTATGCAATCTCAAAAATAATGAGATACCATAGCAAGTATGGGAGGAAAAAAAATGGAAAAGAAAGCAAACAAGAACGACATAGTTGTAGGGAAGAAGAAATTGAGTCACCGTCAATTTTTTTCGAGCCGACACACAGGTGAAGGAGGGGCAGACGTATGAAGAAGGGGCTCGTCCTAATCGTCATGGCTCTGTTGCTGTCAGTGCCCATCGGAGGCGCAGTCAACCAGCCAACGCACGTGAAACCACCGGCGAACGAGACAACGGTCATTCGATGCATCGTGGACGGAAAGCGTGTGGAGAAGGTGCTCCCGATTTCCACAATACAAAGTCTCGTCGACATGGGCTCGTCACACAAGGATGATTTTCTCACGATTTATGATAAAACCAAAACAGCACAAGACGTTGAGCAAGCGTTCACGAACATCCAACCGTTCTTCCAAGCGCTCATTCAAAGCGGCCTCACAGACAAGACCGTCGAAGATCTGAACAATCTATATCATGGCATCCGCGAGAAGATTCGAGAGCCGCGACGACAGCCGGCATGGAAACCCCAAGACGGCGGAGATGCAAGGCCTCTGGGGATCTGGAACGGAATTCCGACACCAGTTTGGGGTAACATATTATGCGGCATCTTCGACGTCGGTACCTGTGCAGGATTCGCTGGTGGAACGAACGCAGCAATTCCAACCATAGGAATCGACGTGTTTATCACCTATGCATTCACCGGGACAAGTGCTACTGTCGGTTTAGCTGGTGGAACAATAGCCACCGCTGCTTTCCAGGTAATCATCGGATTCGTAGGGGTCCTGATAGCAACACCATTGGTAATGATTGGTCCATACTTTATGACAGGACTTTGCATCCTCATGATCGGAATCGGCGCTTAGAACAACCTGCATCCACCCTGACACTCTCTCCTTCTTCTTTTATTTTTCATGATGACAAAAAATATTGTTGCGATTGTGGTCATAGTATCACTGTTCACCACTGGTGTCGTGTTTTTTACCTTCCAAAAAACTGATCTACCTGCAACACCCGAAAACCATACACTACCAGAGTCATCCAATGAAACTACAAATTACACGGATGACCTAGAGTTCGATCAGCAGACGCTCGATTTACAAAAGGAGGTGGTACAGTATGAGATCGATTTTCATCAAAACGATTGGGTGGATGTTTCTGTGTACATGTACGTCAGTTATGTCGATAACGTCATCACTTCGAATTACTTCCTTCTCACGAACGGCGAACAACCGTTGATGGCACCAAGGATTCTTGCGTACGTCCCGGAAAGAAAATATCTTCTCGTGACTCCAAGGACGCAAATATCTCTCGGGAAATTCTGGTTAATTAAAATGTTAAACGACCGCGAAGGAAGAATCAGAATCGGTTCCTCGTACAACGATTCCAATGGTTTTGGGGTTCACGCTGGTGATGTCTGGTATCTCACCCTTGCGGTGCCGACATCATCGGAGCAGAGCGGTTTTCATGTTGCATTCGTATCCACCCAGTGTTCAATGACCGTCAGACAGGTTGTGAGACATCATGACCTAGGACTCTTTACAGCAACCTACAACCAATTCTCAGGAAAATATTACGCTATCAAGTTCTCGTTTCTTGGCGGATGTAGCGTAGGTAATATTACCAAGGAGATCGCAACAAGAAACGGTTCCATTGTTGATTTTTGTGTCGCTGCTCACAGGAAAGGAAGTCTGGTTGCGATACAGCCGAATGACGCGGTAATCTTGAACAATAACAAAGGATTCATGCATTATGAATTTCTGGGAAATGCCACTGGTGAGTGGACGTTCAACTTTAAGGGTTGGTCTGTGTATTATAGAATCTCTGCAGTGCTGTTATACATCGATATCGATCCCCATTGCTTCTTTTCTATCAATGAACCTTAAAAAAAAAAGGGAAAAAAAGAGAGAAAAAAGGATTTATTGTAAGGTCTTGGCGAGGAGCGCCGCGGTCATTTTCTGGGTGCTTGACAACCAGACCTCACCGAATCCCTCAATCGCCATGAAGTTCATGATGAAATTCTGGGGAGGAATGCAGCCCTCCGGAGCATAGACGCCTGGTTTCTTGACGGCACCCTCCGCAAGCATCTTGGCACCGACCGCGACCGGAGTCCCTGTTCCCGGCCGCATGCTTGAGGACCCTGATAATTCAAACACCATGGGATCCCCGTTGACGTCTCCGGAGACACGGACGAGCACCGAACCGCCAGAGGCAATCGGTTTCTCGACATCGAGCGCACGCTGACGGATGACGCGAATATACCCGGCGGCGAAGTCCTGAGGCTTCATTGACTGCCCTCCCGGCAGCAGTATGGGTTTGTCGGAGGTCAGACCGAGGGCTTCCATTTTGACAAGCTCATCCCGGAAATATTGGGGGAGGTACGAGCCTTTGCAGCAGACATGTTGCACTCCTTTGATGTACCGCGGAATCGTGACCGTCTCCGGATGCCCGAAATACCACACGGGGACCTGACCAATGGGAGGCGGAAGCGTGACGTATTCCTCACCATCGACGAGCCCTTGGGCTTTTTCAAACCGACCGTTCTTGTAGATAGGAATCTTCCCAAGAAAACAATGCATCATGTGGTAGGGGATCGCGCCGCCCCCGCCCTCTTCGATACTACGGACGACAAACACCTTGATTTCCCTGACGCTGGTCATCTGGGACGCGCCGAAAGCTGCGATGATGTTCGTCAGGCCAGGGCTTGCCCCGAGACCGACGATGCAGGTGACACCAGCGTCTTTCGCTGATTTTTGGTAGTCATCAAGTAGGGTTTCGGTTGCATCATAATCGTCACAGATATCAACATAATTGACGCCTTTCTTGATAGCAGCATTCATTATCTTCGGAGCGAACTTATAGAAGGGTCCGATGCAGTTGACCGCCACTGCAGCCCCATCAAGACTCTTCTGCAGGCTCTTATCATCTAAGGCATCAACCTTGATGAAATCAATCTTCGGGCTGGACTTGACGATTTCTTGCGCCCGTTTCTCATCTGCATCAGCGATGGTAATGTGCGAGAATGTATTCATTCGCGCTAGGCATTGGACGGCGTAGCTACCGATCACACCTGCTCCCCCAAAAATGACTGCTTTCATAGGAATCACGGGAGGAAGGAACTGTGTGTTAAATATATTTCGCCTTGCCGCATGATTCCAGGGACAGCAGGGCATGGCCCTTTTAACATGAATCAACCCTGAATGTTCGACAATTGCACATAAAAATTACATAAAGTTAATAAAATGATGATTCCTCTTATTAGTAGGAAACGTTTTAAAAGAATATGGACTGCAGTGAAACACCTATGACCACCTTTAAAATCGACCCGATGGACGTCACCTTTGAGCCCCTGGCTGGATCCACGTTCACGAACTTTTTACGGTTGCTTGCGCAGAACAAGTTCAAGATCGGCATGATCGGGGTCCCCAGGACCTTGTACTCGGCCGCGATGAGCCTGGTGCTATCACCGATGAACTTGTACGAGAAGCTCCATTGCGACAAAGAAATCAAAAAGACCACAATCGACAAATCACCGCTCTTCATCATCGGTCACTGGCGAAGCGGGACGACCTTCCTGCATAATTTGCTCTCACAGAACGACCAGTTCGCGTACCCGACCACGTTCCAGACTGTGACACCCGGCCTGTTCCTCTGCTTCGAGGACTTCGTCAAACCCATGGTCGCAGCGTCCCTCCCGTCGAAACGACCCGAAGACGACATCGCGCTTGGCGCTGACCTTCCGCAGGAGGAGGAGTATGGTATCGGCAACCTCTCCCCGTACTCGTTCTACAACGGCTGGTGCTTCCCCCGCAACGTCCACTACTACTACAACTTCGTCACGATGGAGAACGTTCCCAAAGAAACGATTGAGAAATGGAAATACGTCTACACGTACTATCTGAAAAAACTGACGCTCTCTCATAGGGGAAAGCAGCTGATCCTCAAGAACCCGGCGAACACCGCGCGGGTGAAACTGCTCCTGGAGATGTTCCCGGATGCCAAGTTCATCCACATCTACCGCAACCCGTTCTACTGTTTCCTCTCCATGATGCGGGACATCGAAAAGGAAATGACCCTGTACTGCGTGCAACAGCCCCAGGATCACTCCATCTTCGAGACCGCGATGGTAAACCTCTACAACAAGATGTTCGAGAAGTATTTCACGGAGAAGTTGCACATCCCGAACGGGAACCTCATCGAGATCAGGTACGAGGATCTCACGACGGACCCGTACCATGAGATCGAGAAGATCCACAGCGCGCTCGAGCTCCCAGGGTTTGACGCGTGTCAGAACAAACTGCAGCGCTACGTCGCGTCACAGCGCAATGTCAAGACCCACAAGTACGTCCTCGATGACGAGCTGAAGCACAAGATCTATCGGTACTTCAAGACCACCATTGACACGTGGGGTTACTCCTACGCTCTTTCGTAGATCACGGGTAGTGCGTTTTTTGGAATAAGAGCTGCGTGATGAAATGATTTTTATGACGATCTTTCGATGAAATTGAACACTTGTTACCAGTTTAGTCCGTATTACCTTTAGTTTAAACGTTCTCTCCCGCGATTCTGACGGCTAGGTTCAAATGTCTTTATCTTTTGCCCTAGGGTTCCTTCCTGACTGACGATGCTTTTAAGGGTGTAGCAGGAACCACTACGTCTACGATGCCCTTGTTCCTTTCGACCGATCATAATGATTTAGCGTAACTGTATTTTCCAAAGTATGAGAGAAACGGAATTCTGATTACCCGCGTTGTCGTACGCGACCACCTTAAGTGTCCGCTGGAAGAGTCCTATCTCTGACCAGGTCCAGTTATACGGGGCGGTATCATCGGTGCATTTGCACACATCGTCCACCCAGAACTCGACTCTGTTCACCCCCGACTGCGTGTCGGAGGCGGCAACCATGACGTTGATTTTCCCGATGACCACGGTCATAATGAACGGGAACCTGAGGAGGATTTTATCCGCGATATTAAGGTATAGGATCCCTGATTGCGGCTGTGACAAGGTCATCGTGGGGGGCGTATTATCTAATTGTACTTCTGTTGTGAAATCCCAGAGGGGACCCTGAGTTGATGCGCCATGATCGTCCCAGGCGACAACACGCCAATAGTATTTCGTAAGATATTGAAGCGAACCAGGAGGATCATAGGAGGTGGTCGATTGATTGGAATGGACCAACGCTGGTGGGTTGGTCGTGCCGAAGTACACATCATACGTCACGCTATCACCCTGATCAGGGTCACCCCCTGTCCAACTCAGAGCTGTGGTGACATTCACGTTGACGGATCCATTGTAAGGATCCGGATTACTAGGGACGTTGGGTGGTTGATTCGGTTTCGTCGTCGTGGTAAAAACATACCATTTCTTGGTGTATAGTCCGCTCCCGTCAGGGTCCGTCGCGTTCACCCAAACTTTGTACATAGTATTATAAGCGAGGCCCGAAAGGGATAGGGATTTCGTGCCATTGGAATCATCGGTCGCCCCCGAGGTCTGACCATTGCTGCACTGGATCGTCCAATCAATGCTGTCCCCCTCAGGGTCACTGATGGAGATGCTCCATGAGAAGCTGAGAGGATTACCAGTGGAACCATTGGCAGGCGATGGCGTCCCGAATACCGGCGGTTGGCTTGCCTTCGTCGTGAAGGTGTACCACTTCCTCGTATACCGGCCGCTTCCACCGGGGTCCGTCGCGTTCACCCACACCTTATAGGTGGTCGAATACGCAAGGCCGGACAACGCAAGGGATTTCGTCCCGTTCGTCGCCCCGGACCCACCGTTCGTCTGCCCGTTGCTACACTGTATCGACCATGAGAACGTGTCTCCTTCTGAATCATTGATAGGGATACTCCAGGTGAAGCTCCGAGGATTATTGGTGGACCCGTTCGATGGGTTCGGGGAACCGAACACCGGAGGTTGATCCGCTTTAGTGGTGAACTTGTACCATCCCCTGGTAAAAAGGCCGCTGCCGCCTGGGTCGGTCGCGTTCACCCACACCTTATAGGTTGTCGAGGGCGCGAGACCCGTTAATGCAAGGGATTTCGTCCCGTTCGATGCACCGGTTCCACTATTTTGTTGGCCGTTACTGCATTGGATCGTCCAGGAGAACGTATCACCCTCGGGGTCACTGATCGGGATGCTCCAGGTGAGGCTCAACGGCTGATTCGTGGAACCATTGGATGGCGTAGGGGACCCGAGCTCGGGTGGTTTATTCTGCTCGGTGATGAACCACCACAGCGGTCCTTTCGCCGACATGTCATGGTTATCCCATGCGATTATCCTCCAATAGTACCTCGTGAAATACTCCATGGTGCCAGGATCATAGGAGGTGGCGGAGATGTTCGAGGCGACCTTGGGAGGAGAGGTGCTCGTCCCAAAAAACACATCATAGGTGACGGTATCACCTGAGTCAGGATCGCCACCAGTCCAACTCAAATCAGTGTTGAGGAGAACATCGGTCGATTGGTTAGAAGGATTCGGGTTACTCGGGGTGTTGGGTGGTTGATCAACACTGCAAATAATCTTAAAACTCTGTGGTACGTCCGCGGGACAGACAAATAAATACGTGTGGCTCAACAGCATATCCTCGAGAGGGGCCCCGAGGCTTGTACACAGCATGACGTGCGCGTATTCGCTGTTGTTCAACGCGGCGGAATTCCATCCGATGACCAGGTTCGTCGGAGAGGTGTCGTCCTCGGGTACCCAAAGGATCGTTAGGTTCCAAATCGTCTGAGTACCTGGATAATGCCGATAATCCTTCCAGAGTTGATTGTATGGCACGGGGAGGTTGTCATTGAACCAGGCGCGAATAAAGGGCGGCATCGGTGCTGGCGGTTTTGCAACATCATAGGCATCCGGTGGAGGACCACCATGAGCGTCTGGCGCCTCACCGAACACGACGAAATCAAAGGAGCCGAGTGGTTCCATGAACGTCAGCGTCGCATCCCAGGTGATGCCTCGATCCTGGCCCTTCGTTGTGGTCATGGCCTTTATATCCTTAGCTGAAATACCTAAGAAAACACTCGACACCAACAGACATATGATGCCAATCACCATCAATCTTTTTAAACACGACGATTTCAACATAACCTGCAGTGTATCCGAAGTTTTTTCCCGCAAGAATATGCCTCCCTTGATGTACAATGGGTAAATAAATGAATGAGGAGGTTACATAAAAACATTTCGTATAAAATCTGGTATTATTATATTATTTTCCATTATTTATCCAATCTTACTATTTTGGGTTAAATAGAAGAGGAAATCAAACCTATGGATGTATTAATATCAGAAATCCAAATCTTGAGTATGGGCACCACGTGTGAACATGTAAGAAATTATACTCTGAACGACGCAGAATTAGGTGGACGCACCGTCTAAAAAAGATCGAAATCAATATCCATCAAAACTATTTATTCCGGAGAAATATTACTTGTATCAGGATTTCGTCCTTATTGGAGGTGCCTGAGATGGATGAGTTAACGACGATTTCGACGATCGTGGCAACGGCAAGCATCATCATCGGGGTTATTTTTACCTTGTTGGAACTCCGGCATTTCCACAGGACCAGAAAGACAGAGATCATCATGAAGATCTATGACCGGTTTAGCAGCAAGGAGATGATCGAGGCGATGAAT
>Ga0335070_10012097_pt1 | contig 10080 bp, 8 predicted proteins | sample Lox_Sample_13_FD_206722 | JGI IMG/M metagenome (GOLD analysis project Ga0335070, IMG submission 206722) | Soil microbial communities from Loxahatchee National Wildlife Refuge, Florida, United States - Lox_Sample_1.3 | ecosystem: Environmental > Terrestrial > Soil > Wetlands | place: USA: Florida... | reverse complement strand
GGACCGGCTGGCAGGTCAGTGACATCGGCTATGGCATGTGGGGGATGGGCGGGTGGACCGGCTCGGAAGATGAAGAATCGATGGGATCTCTGGAACGCTCCGTCGAATTGGGCTGCAATTTCTTCGACACCGCCTGGGCTTATGGGGATGGCCACAGCGAGCGCCTCCTGGGGAAGCTGGTCCACGCACATCCCGAAAAGCGCCTCTATACTGCCACCAAAATCCCGCCCAGGAGTCGAAAATGGCCCTCTCGGTCGGGGTTTCTTCTGGCGGACAATTACTCTCCGGATCACATCCGCGAGTACACCGAGAAGAGTCTGGATAACCTCGGCCTCCAAACGCTGGACCTCATCCAGTTCCACACCTGGAATGACAAATGGGGCCAGGATGCGGGCTGGCAGAAAGCCGTTCAAAGCTTGAAACAGGAGAGCCTGGTCCGCGCGATCGGGATTAGCGTCAACCGCTGGGAGCCCGACAACGTCCTCGAAACCCTGCGCACCGGCCTAGTCGACGCGGTCCAGGTGATTTACAACGTCTTCGATCAGGCTCCCGAGGATCACCTCTTCCCCCTCTGCCGCGAGCTGGGCGTGGCGGTGATCGCTCGTGTGCCGTTCGATGAGGGAACTCTCACCGGCGCGCTCACCCTCGATAGCAAATGGCCGCAGGGCGACTGGCGCAATTCCTATTTCGTCCCCGAGAATTTGAAATCCAGCGTCGAACGTGCCGAGGCCTTACGACCCCTCATCCCTGCCGGCATGACCATGCCCGAGCTGGCGCTGCGCTTCATCCTCTCCAACCCCGTCGTCAGCACCGTGATCCCCGGAATGCGCCGCCTGCGCAACGTCGAGGCCAACATCGCTGCCAGTGAGAAAGGCCCTCTGGATCCGGCCCTTCTCGAACAGCTCCGCGCCCACCGCTGGGATCGCCTTCCGACCAGGTGGTCGCAGTAATTCACAAAGAAGACCCTAAGGGTTTCGGAAATCCTTAGGGTCTGGTTTCCATTCCCAATTTACTGAAACCGAACCACTTCTTTGATGGCTATCCCGCGCCGTGCCAGCTCCTCGATGAAGGGCTGCGGCGGAACCATGATTTCCACCCCTCCCGCCCCTGGTGGAGTCTGCTTCCTGGACATCATCCCGGCCACAATCGCGGCGCTCCACCCCGTGCAGCGCTCCATCGCGGTGAAGCCGGTACGTGGATCGTAATAATCGATCATCTCGACCAGCGCCTCCGCCGGGCGACCGTCTTTCTCCCCGGCAGCCTTAATCCGGATGATCGCCATGTCCGGGTCATCCGGGAAGGTGACTCGCGCGGCAAACAGCGCCTCGAAGACCCGGCGAGGAACCACCTCCACCCCATCGACCTGGATCGGTTCGAGCCCCCACAGTCCCAGGTCGTAACAGGCTCTCATCTGGGCAAAATGCCCGGGGTAACGCAGCGTCTTATTCTGCAAGCTGCGCACTTTCCCGGCGAAGGTCCAGGGAAGCGTGTCGATTCCTCCCCCGGTGACGAAAGCCTCCAGTTTCCCGATCGGCTCGGGAAACTCAACCTCCTCGAGCTCGGTCATCGTCTCGACCTCGGTCACCTGCCAATCGCGCAGGAACATCGCGTTCTCGGCGTACTCGTTGCTCAAGCCGACGATGCTGAAGGTCATCTTGTAGTTGAACGGTGGACGCGGGAACTGCGGCAGACCGCCGTCCCACATAATTACATCCACCGCCTGATCCAGCATGCTCATGGCGTGCACGATCAGCGTCGTCCCCATCCCCGGCACCTGGCCGCAGTTCGGGATAACGCTGATCCCCGCCTCGAGCGCTGCGCTGTGGTAGCCATGCTGCTCGCGTCCAATTCCAACGTGCCCGCCCAGGTCGCACATGGAAACCCCGGCTCGCACCGCGAATTCGGTCAGCTTGAGATTATAGGTATAGGGCACTGCGCTGAGCAGGACATCGATCCCGGTGAGCGCCTCTTCGACGTCCTGAGCATTGGTCACATCCAACTGGAGCGGCTGGCAAACCTCCCCCCCGATCAAATCATTCACCCGGCCGGCGGCCACACAGGCTGCTTCCAGGTCCTGGTCGGCAAGCAGGACCGATTCAGCTTCGCCCCAACGGGCCAGGTCATACGCCGCCGCGGTGCCTTGCCTCCCGCTGCCAAAGACTGCATACCGAAACGCCATATCCCCTCCTGATTCGTTGATTAACTGCCAAACTGCACGTCCACGCTCATCCCGGCCCGCAGACCGGATGGATACTCGTCCATTTCGATGCGTGTCTTGTAAACCACGTCACCGCCCAGGGTATCTGCCACTGGCGAAATCCGGGTAACCTTTCCCTTCACATCCTTGTTCAGCGCCTTGACGTGTACTCGCACGGGTTGGCCGACCGCCACCATCGGCACGTCGCGCTCGCTCAGGTCGGTTGTTTCCACATAAAAATTGGATACGTCGCTGATCACGATCAACACTTTCGCCGGGGCAAGCATCTCGCCAGCCTTAGCACTGACTGCGACCACCGTACCATTGATCGGTGCTTTAAGTTCAAGGTTTTCCAGGCTGGCGCGGGCCGCGTTGGCCTGATCCTGCGCTGATTTCAAGCGCGACTGGAGCAGAGCGAACTGGTCCGGGTCCGGGCCATTTTGCACTTTTTCCAACTGAGCTTTCGCATCGTCCAGCTTGGCCTGGGCTACTGCAAGGTCGGCGTCGGCTTCTGAGATATCTTTGGGGTCAGCCTTCCCCTTGTACCAGTTCAGGTTGATCAGGGCTTTGTCCCGGGCTTTCTTGGCGTTTTCCAGGTTAGCCAGCGCCAGCGCTCGAGTAGCATCGTCCTCCGGGCGTCCAGCGATGGAATCATACTGTTCCTGACGTTTGTCGACCTCGTTCTGGGCTAGGATGTAGTTGGCGTTGGCCGCGGCGATCTGGTCTGCGCTGGCGCGGAAGTCCAGGTTACGGCGGTGTTTTTGGGCGTCGTCGAGCGCTTTTTGCGCCTGGGTCGCCGCCAGTTGAGCCTGCGCGGTGACCAGCGCGGCTCCCTTCTGCAGCCGCTCCAGATCCTGCTGCGCGCTCAGCACACTGAGCTCAGCCGCCGATACGGCGGCCTGCTGTTCTTCATCTCCGGTCAGGCGGGCCAGGACCTGCCCTGCCTTGACCACGTCGCCCTCGCTGACATTCACCGACTTCAGCTCGCCGCCCAGCGGGAAGCCAAGTTGAGCCTGCTGCGCGGCCATCACCGTTCCGGAAGCGGTCACCCCGCCTCCGCTGTCTGCCTGGACTGCTGAAGGCGCGGGAGTGGTTTTGGATTGGTCCAGCACCACGGTCGGCAGTGGCTGCTGGCCCTGGCCGAGCGCGCTGCATCCGGCCAGCAAGGTGGTAACCATCATGAGGATCGATCCGCTGACTTTCAGCGTTCTGGTATTCATGCTAATCTCCCGCGGGGATCTTCTCCGCTTCCGTGGTATCGATAATGAGCCCATCACGCAGGGTGATGACTCGCCGGGCATACTGGATCACCCGTGGGTCGTGGGTGGCGAAGACGAAGGTCACTCCCGTCTCCTGGTTCAAGCGGGTCATCGTGTCCATGATCTGCTTGCCATTAGGGGTATCCAGGTTGGCAGTGGGTTCGTCGGCCAGGATCAATGATGGGTTCGTCGACAGCGCCCGCGCGATTGCGACGCGCTGCTGCTGCCCCCCGCTCAGTTGATCCGGGCGGTGGTTCGCCCGGTCCGTGAGCTCGACCGCATCGAGCAGGAAGTTGACCCGCTCTTGGCGTTCGGCCTGGCTCTTCCCCACCAGGAGCAGGGGCAGCTCAATGTTCTCGTAGGCATTCAGGGTCGGGATGAGGGCAAAAAACTGGAAGACGAAACCAATCGTCCCGCGCCGCATGTCCGCCCGCTGGTCCCGGTTCAGCCGGCTGACGTCCTTGCCGTTGATCCAGACTTTTCCGCTTGTCGGTTGGTCCAGGCAGCCAATCAGTTGTAACAGCGTCGTTTTCCCCGAACCGGACGGCCCCACCAGAGCCGTAAATTCACCGCTTTCAATCGATAGATTGACGCCGCGCAAGGCCCGGGTCTCGGTTTTGCCAACCTGAAAAGTTCGGGTAACGTTCTCAATCCTTGTGACTTCCATTGTGATCTCCTTACGCCTGATTCCCGCCGCCGTGTAAAGCTTCGACGGGTTCCATGCGGGCTGCGAGCGACGCGGGATAGAGCGCCGCGAGCAAAGATATGATCAGGGTTAGCACCGTGAGGGTAACCGTATCTTGTACTGTTAGATAAGCATAGATCCGATCGCTGATCAGGATCCCGGTGGCTCCATAATTGCCGAGGTAGAAACCATACCGGCTCGCGTAAGCCACCAATAAGCCGCCCAGCGCCAATCCGATGAGGATCCCCCCAACGGCCAGGAGGCTGGATTCGGCAAAGAACATTTCCATGATTTGGCGGCTCTTCATTCCGATCGCGGAAAGAATCCCGATCTCGCGCGTCCGCTCGAATACCGACATCATCAGCGTGTTGATGATCACCGTGGCGGTAATTCCGAGGATGATCAGGTACAGCAGGTACATCGCTGCGTCAGCATACTGCTCATAACTGACGAACAGCGCGTTCAGATCCTTCCAGGTCTTGATCTGGTAATTGCCGCCTTTTAACGCCGCGGCCGCCGCATCGGCCTGGTCACGGTCTTTCAGCAGCACGAAGATGGTGCTGGCGTGGTTCTCGGTGCGGGTCATCGCTTGCGCTTTGGCCAGCGGCATGAACACCGAGATCTGGTCGAATCCCGGGTTATGCGTCGTGTATGTGCCGCGGATGGTGAAGAGTTGCTCGTCGACTTCTCCGCTTGAGGTATTGACCAGCAGATCCACCTGGCCGCCTGATTTCAAACCCAGCTTATCCGCCAGGTATTGGCCCATGTAGATACCCTGGCGGTCATCGGCGGCGGGGAACGTTCCGCTCAGCAAACCTTCCTGGAGCGGCGCATTCGCCGGTGAAGTGGGGTCGACCCCGATGATCCGCACGCCGACCGAATTGTCTCCATTGGCCACAATCCCGCTGGCATACAGGCGTGGCGTGGCCACTGTCACCACCGGCAGGGTGGCAACTTGGACGGCGATTTTGTCCGGGTTTTCAACCAGGTCCTCCCACTTGAGGCTTGTTTTTTCTTCACTGTACGACCCTGCGCGTACCTGGAGATGGCCGCTTTGCAGGCGGATGGATGATTCAAGCGAAGTGCGCATCTCGCCCCTCAGCACGCCGGCCATCAAGAGCAGCAACGAAAGGGCGATCCCCAGCGCCAGCGAGGATAATAACGAGCGGCGGCGGTTTCGGCCCAGGTTACGGAAAGCCATTGTAAAGAGTTGCTTCATCGTCAACCTCACACGTAGTGCAGCGACTGAGCGGGTTCGTTTTCAGCCGCTTCTCCAGCCGGGATAAGGGATGCCAGTAAGGCGATCGCCAGGGCTGTCAGGCTGCGCATCAGCAGCTTTTCCGTCCCCATGGTCGGGTATATCTTCCCCTGGATCAGGGCCATATAGCTGGTGATGCCGCTGAATTGGCTGTAATCCAGTCCCACCTGGCCTCCGATCCAGTTTATCAGCAGCCCCAGTATAATCCCCGAAACGACCCCTACCAGGCCAATCATCGTGCCTTCCAGGAGAAACAGCCACGAGATCTGGCGCGGCTTCATCCCCAGCGCTCCCAAGACGCCAATTTCACGGGTGCGTTCGTATACGGCCATCAATAGTACGTTGAGGATCCCGATCCCGGCGATCACCAGGATGATGATCGCGAATATGTCCATCACCCGGTTCTTGTTGTTGATCGCCGTTTGCAGCTCGGGATAATTGGTCTCCCAAGAAGTCATTTCGTATCCCTCCAGGGATGGCGCCAGGGCATTCATCACTGCCGATTCATCCCCCAGCTTCTTTAGAGAGATCACCACTTCCGTAGACTGGCCGCTTAAGCCGTAGAGCTCTTGCGCTTCACCCAGTGACAGGTAGATGGTTTGCTTTTCGATATCCGCCATGCCGAGGTCGTAAATCCCGGTGACGGTCATCGTCCGCGTGCGCATTTGCTGGTGAGTCGCTCGCCCGGCCAGTGTAATCCGGTCCCCTACCTTAACACTCATCGCCTGGGCGAGCCCATTACCGATGAAGATTGCGTCCTGATCCGCTGTGGTCAGATAGCGCCCAGAGCTCACGTGCTGCGCGATCAGGCTGACCGGATTTTCCTTTTCGGGCTCCATCCCGACGATGGCCACCGCGAAAGCTCCCTCACGATTGGTCGCCAACCCGCCGGTGACGATCCGCTTCGAAGCCGCTGCAACTTGAGGCTGTGCCTGGGCAGCTTTGACGATCATATTATCGTCCGTCAGCGGCAGCAGCGGCTTTTGATCCAGCTTCGCCTGATAACCGGCTGCATGAATCTGGATATTTCCACCCAATACTTTGATGGCGTTGGCGTAAATCGCCTGGTTAAATCCTGCCAGGATCCCATCGTAGGCCATCATCAACGCCAGGGTCAGACCGATCGACGACACGACGATCAGAGTCCGGCGGCGATGGCGCCAGATGTTGCGCCATGCCAATCGCAGATATAACCTCATGATGATTCTCCTTTCAGGTATGCTCGTTGGTTACATCCAACGAAACTTGGGGGTCCATTGCCTCCCCGGGAGGGCGATTTTCTGGTGCATTGATCCAGTGTTCCAGCCAGTCGGAGCCGTTGAGGGCGAATGAGCCTGGAGGTGCGCCCAAAACCCGCTCTATCGTCTCGATATATGCGTCAACCTGCCGCACGAGCTCCGGCTTCAATTCTGGGTGCTGGTCGATAGAAAGCAGCAGGCGGATCATCCTTTCGGAAATTCCCTCTGCGATGGCGGGTAGGATCTCTCCGATTTGGTCTGGATACCGGCTGCTGAAGACGCCTTCCTCGATCCCCTGTTCGACGATCTTGGTGATCTCCGGGCCAACCCGCTTGGTGGTAATCGCTAGCAGTTTATGGCGGAGGATGGCGTTGTCTTCGGAGTACCATACCCGTAATAACGCCATGATGAATGGTTTTTGTGCGGTCTTCCAGTTGGCTGCGGTGTTAAAGTAAAGCCGCATTTTTTCCTCGGCCCGGAGTGTTGAGTCTTCCACGATGGGGACCAGGATTTTTTCGACCTCGGTAACCATCCGTTCGGACAGGGCTTCCAGTAGATCCTGTTTCGAATCGAAATAATGATAGAAAGCGCCTTTCGAGATGTGCAGCTCGTCCAGAATATCCTGGATCGCCATCTGCTCGTACCCCTGGATATATACCAGCCTTTGGGCGACATCGAGGATTTCGTTGCGCTTGAGCGTATGTTCTTCTTCTTTCAGAGTCCTGGACATAGATCATCCTCATTCATAAACCGGCGGTCGGTTTATTATTACGCTATTATAGCTCGCTGAAAAAGCGATGTCAATGATGATTAACGTCATAACTCGAAAATCAGAGGTTGTATCCCCTATCCTCCTTAAGGTAATATAAAAAGAGCAATCTGCTCTCTTTTTCCTTGGGTGGAACCATGAGAATGCCCCATGGCTGCTGAAAAAAATCCAACAGACTCTGCCCCCGCCATCGTCGCCTGGATCGATCATCTCGACCACGTTTCATTACGCCAGCTACGCAAGGCAGTTGGGTTGGGGAGTTGGGAGCACACCCGGGTGTCTGAGCTCTATCGCGAGGTTCTTCCTGGCCCAATTTCCCAGGAAGACGAAGAAGCCTTTTTTTGCGCCGTGACCCTTTGTGCGGCTTGTAAACCGGCGAAAGAAGCCAATCGCAGCTTCGCCTGCCAGCTTGGAGCAGCCGACCAGGCCCGCCAGTTCACCGATTTTCTGGCTCACATCCTGGATATTTCTTCCATGCCCTTACTGGCGTCCCAGATCGTTCACGGGATTCGTTTTTTGAACTCCCGAAAAAAATACCTCGACCGCACCCGGCTGGTCCGCGATATCCTTGCTTGGAGCCAGGAGGAACGCACTGTGCAGCAGTCCTGGGCCAAAGAGTTCTCCAGCCAGGTCTCTTCGCTCGACCAGGAAATGGAAGATCCTGTCCGCGGATTTTTGAGCAGTGTTCAGCAGATGGAGGAGGTTAAAAAAGAAGCCTTCCGCTCGGCGCCAGCCGAATCACTGCGCCGGTCCAACGGGATGGCTTTGATCGGGTTTTACTCGGCTTTGCCGGAAAAGGTTGCGCCGGAGGAGGAGCCCCTTTTTTACCTCGTCGCCGCTTTAAGTCTGTTGAATGAAGAACCCGCCTTTCCCTGCCGGGATCTTGGCGCTTCGCTGCAGATGGTTTGCACTCAGGAGAACGAAGAATACCTCTCTGGAATCATGGCGGAAGTCATCCAGGGGGAGCGATCCGAAATATTTCCTCTCCTGGTCAAATCGGTGATCTATCTGCGCAATCTGCACGTGGGTTTTTGCGCCGAAAAGCTGTTGAACGATCTCCTATTCTGGGATCATCCCGCCCGATCCGTCCAGGCAGCCTGGGAGAAAAGCTTTTTTGGATAGTCCCCTTACACTCTCGGTTTATGTTTCAACCGCTGCGGTTGACCCCCTCACCACCAGCCGGGTGGGATACACGACCTGGGGTTGGTCCACGGTCTTCCCGTTTAATAAATCGATCAGCATCAGCGTGGCCCGTTCGACGATGACGTTGTAGGGCACGGAGACCGAGGTCAACCCGGGCCAGACCTCTTTGGCATGCGCCAGATCATCAAAGCCGGCGATCGAGATATCTTCCGGCATCCGCCGGCCGGCTTCCTGCATCGCAAAAATCGCCCCCAGCGCGGCTTCATCTGACCCGGCGAAGATGGCGGTAGGCGCGGGGTCTTCCTCAATGACTAGCCTTGCGGCGGTATATCCCCCGTCGAAATTAAACTCAGAGTTCTTGACCAGCTCCGGCCGTACCGGTAACCCGTGCTCTTCCAGCGCGGCCTTATATCCCAAGTAGCGGTCTGCGCTCATGCGGTGATTGCGTGGACCTTTAAAGAATGCAATCCGGCGGTGGCCCAGGCCAATCAGGTGAGCAGTCAACGACCGCGCTCCCTGAAAATCGTCCTCGGCGACGTAGGGCAGGTCGATCAGCCGGTCATAAGGATTGATCCGCACCAGTGGGATTCCAGACTGCACCACCAGCCCGGCGATGTAGTCGTCCATATCACAGGGCGGGGTCGTTACCAGCCCATCCACCCGCCGCTCGCGCACCAGTCGGGCCAGTTTTTCTTTCGAGGTCGTTGAAGTCGGGAAATAGGTCTGCACCAGGAAATCGTAGTGATACTCATAACCGGTTTCCATCAGCCGGGAAAGCAGTTCGCTTTGTCCATAGCCCCCGGCAAGAAGCAGAATGCCGATTACGAAAGAGCGCTGCTGGACGAGACGGCGCGCGGATATGTTCGGGGCGAAATTGAGCTCGCGGATTGCGCTGTTGACGCGTGCCCGGGTTTCCTCGGTCACATAGGGCTCGTTGTTGATCACCCGTGAGACCGTTTTGATGGAACAGCCGGCCAGCCTGGCGACATCTTTGATGGTCGCAGCCATACATCCTCAAATCGGAAGTCAGGATTCCAAAGAATCATAGCATAAATCCGAATATTCGTTATTGACAACGTTGTCAAGATCTGCTATGATAACGTTGTCAACCTTCCCTGTATTCTACCAGATTGGAGCCCATGCGACCACCATGAAACAGTACTCCTCGCTCGCCATTGGTACCCTCGACCAGTTTCTTTACGGACGCAGTCCAAAACCTGTTTCTCTCGCCAACGGCCTGGTGATCGGTGGCGGCACTGTCTACCCCGAGCTGAACTTTACCCTTCCAGAAATGACCATCGATACCCAAAGCATGTCCGAGGTCAAGAGGCAGTATCGCGAGATGATCACCGGGGTTTGTCAGCGCGCTGTGGAGCTGTCCGCGCCTGGGCTCGTGGTGGAATTTGAGCTGCTCCCCGATCTCACCCTGGCCCCGGAATGGGGCGCCGAAGTGACCAAAATCCTTCGCGAAGTCCTGGACGAGACAGCCCTGCGCCATGGCTTGCGGGTGGCCCTTCGCGTCACCCCCAAC
>Ga0335070_10012096_pt1 | contig 10081 bp, 8 predicted proteins | sample Lox_Sample_13_FD_206722 | JGI IMG/M metagenome (GOLD analysis project Ga0335070, IMG submission 206722) | Soil microbial communities from Loxahatchee National Wildlife Refuge, Florida, United States - Lox_Sample_1.3 | ecosystem: Environmental > Terrestrial > Soil > Wetlands | place: USA: Florida... | reverse complement strand
TCGCACTGACGGCAGCCGCAACGGTTGCGCTGGTGCTCGCAGCGATCAAATTCGTCGCGCATTTCGGCACGGCGATCGCCGTGGTGATCGGCCTCATCGCCCTCTGCTGGATCATCTACGCCGCGGTGCGGCTGTTCTTCTTCCTGCCGGCTGTCGTCGTGGCGGAAGGGCAGATCGGCTTGATCAGGTCGTGGGAGCTGGCCGGCGGAAATTTCTGGCGCATCTTCGCGGTGTGTTTCGTCGTCTTCGTTCCCGTCGCGATCGGCTTCGGCATCCTGCAGAACATCCTCATCGGACCGTTCATGCCGCCGGATCTGATGACGCATTTCCATCCCAACATGACGCCCGACGAGCTCAGCGATTTCTACCTGTCGATCGTCAAAGGCATGTTCCACATGCTGCGCGTCGCCCTTCCGCTGATCATCGCGTTCGGCCTTATCCGTTCGATCGTGTTCCTCGGCCTCGGCAACGGCGCGGTGGCGAAGGGTTATCTTGGCGTGACCAAAGGCTAGGCTCGCGTGGAGAAAATTCCGGTCTGGCGTACGATCGGCGCGGCCTATGGGTTCGCGTTCGGTCATCTCGCGACCATCATCGGGCTCATCTGGCTGCCGACTCTTGTCGTCCTGGCCGGCGGCTATTTCGTCATCTCGCACTATTTCGCCGGTGTGATGGCGGCGATCGCCGCGGGCAATCGCTACGCCGCCTATGAAGGCGCCGGCTATTTCTATCTCTACCAGATCGCCGTGCTGTTCTTCGAAGCGATCGCCGTCGCGCCGGTGATGCGCCAGGCGCTGGGGCTGCGCGACAAGGGCGCCTTCGTGCATTTCGCGCTGGGTCCGTCGGAACTGCGGGCCTTCGCGGCTCTCGCGGCCTACACGCTGATACTTCTGACGGTGGAGATCGCGGGGCTGATCCTCGTGCTGGTCGTGGCCGGCGCCATCGGCTACGCGGGAAAGTTCGTCGGGCCGATCGACGGAATCCCCTCCGTGCGCATCGTGACGTGGCTGGTGTGGGCGCTGCTCTTGGCGTTCTTCGCCTTCGTCATCAGCGTCATCGTTCGCCTGTCGTTTCTGCTCGTCGCCATCGTGGTCGCCGAGAAAAGGATCGATCTCATCTCGGCATGGGAGCTGACGCGCGGCAATTTCTGGCGTGCGTTCTTCGTGATGACCTGTGTCGCCGCGCCGGCCTGGCTCCTTTACCTCGGAATCCAGTTCGCCTTTGTGGGATTTGCAGCCGTGGGCCAGGCGACCAGTGTCTCGCCGATCGCGATCCAATTGGCGGGCTCGGCGCAAACCGTTGCCGCGCGCATGCATTATGTCCTGACATGGCTTCCATATCTCTACGCCGCTTGGTTTCTCGTCCGGCCCCTGACCGTCGGGCTTTCATCGGGCGCCGCCGCAGCGGCCTATCGCGCCCTTGTGCCGGACGCCCCGGCAGTGTCCACTCCGGCCGCGGATCGACTCATGCCCGCCCCCCTCGGCTAGGAATTCACCTTCTATGAATAGGCTTCCCGTCGGCAGAACGATCCTCGACGCCTACGGGTTTACCTTTGCCCAACTGGGGACAATCATCGGTCTCATCTGGTTTCCGATGGTGCTGTCGACGCTGCTGAACTTTCTACCAGAGCTTGCGGATGGCTATGCCGGTGCGAGCCAGCCGGTGGCCAGCCAGGTCGAAAGCCTCGCCGTCACGCTCCTGACGCTGCTGCTCTCCGCGATCATGTATGTCTCGGTGGCGCGCCAGGCGCTCGGCTTGCGGCAGGGCGCTGCGGTGTTCCACTTCGCGCTCGGCCAGCCCGAGTTCCGCGTCTATGGCGCGCTGCTTGTTCTTTACTTCCTGTTCGGCATCGCGGTGCTGGTGCTGGCGGAGGCGATGAGCATCGGCGGCGTCGTTTCGGCCGTGGCGGCGGTTCTGGCGCTGCCGGCCCTGTGTCTGCTCATCTACGCGGCGATCCGCATCGGCTTTCTTCTGGTGCCGGCCATCGTCACCGAAAACCGCATCGACTTCGCGGCCGTGTGGTCGCTGTCGAAAGGGAACTTCTGGCGCATCTTCGCGGTCGTGCTGGCGATCGCCATTCCGCTCGTGCTGATCGAGAGCGCAAGCATCATCGCACTCATGGGCAAGGATCTTGAGGCAGTGCTGCCGCCGGGCCAGACGACGGACCAGCAGGTGATCCAGCAGCACATGCTCGAGCTCCGCGACGTGGTCCACCGCCACATGCCGCAGCTGATCTTCATCTCGCTGATCTTGGCGCCGTTCAGCATCGGGCTGACGCTGTCGGCGGCCTCCTCGGCCTATCGCGCCCTCTCGGGCCCGGCCAAGGGCCAGCGCGCCGCGGCGGCCTGAAATCCCCTCCCATCGCGTTCCCCGGGGCCGGGCACGCTTGACACGGTATTTGCGTTTGCTGTTAAATATTTCCAGAAACGGAAATCGAATGGGAGCACCGGTATGTCCGATCGCGCGGTTTTCATTCCTTCGGTCATCTATAAGGACCAGCGCGCCGCGCTGGCCTGGCTTGAGAAGGCCTTCGGCTTCGAGCCGAGCATGGTGCTCGTCAATGGGGCGGGCGAGATCGCCCATGCCGAGATGAGCTATGGCGACGGCGTGATTATGGTCGGCAGCGAATGGCCCGCCTGGAAGGACTGGTGCAAGAGTCCGATCTCGGCCGGCGGAGCCAACACGCAGCGCCTGCATGTGCGGGTCGAACGCGACATCGACAAGCATTGCGAGAGAGCCCGCGCCGCCGGCGCCGTCATCGCCGCCGAGCCCGCCGACCAGTTCTATGGCGATCGCACCTACATGGCGGTCGATCCCGAAGGCCATCACTGGAGCTTCGCGCAGACCGTCGCAGAGCCGTCCCTCGAGGATCAGGAGAAGAAGACCGGCCTCAAATACCAGACGCTCAAGTGAAGCACGCCGCCATCGACCGCACGCTCGCCGCGCTCGCCGATCCGCACCGACGGCAGGTGATCGACCTTTTGCGCGAGAGACCGAGGCGCGCCGGCGAGCTTGCGGAGGCGGTCGAGATCTCGTTCCCCGCGATGAGCCGGCATCTGAAGACGCTGCGCGAATGCGGCCTTGTCGACGAAGACCGCGATCAGTTCGATTCCCGCGTGCGCATCTATCGCTATCAGAGCAAGCGCATGGACGAGCTCAAGGACTGGCTGGAAGAGACCGAGAAAATGTGGGCGCGCCAGCTTCTGGCATTGCGCGATCATCTCGAAAAGGATGAGACGTGACGTCGAGTGTTCTGGTCTCCTTGCGCGTTCCCGCCGATCCGATGCGCGCCTTCAAGGCGTTCACCGAAGAGATCGCCTCATGGTGGCGGCCGAGCAGCCTTTTTCAGATCACACCGCGCGGCGACGGCAGGCTCGCCTTCGAGCCCGGCGTCGGCGGACGCCTGTTCACGACATTGCCGGGCGGCAAGGAGTTCGAGATCGGCCGCATCTCCGTGTGGGAGCCGGGCGCCCGGCTGGTCTTCCGGTGGCAGCAGGCGACCTTCACGCCCGAGCAATCTACGGAAGTCGAAGTGCGCTTCGAGGCGGTCGAGCGGGAAACGCGCGTGTCGATCGAGCACCGGGCCTGGGACACGATTCCGAAGGAGCATGTGGCGCGGCACCGCTTTCCCGAACGCGCCACGCTCGAGCACGTCGCGCGCTGGTGGCAAAGATCCCTCAATTCCTTACGCGATCGTCTCGGCGAAACGGGTTAGGGGGATTTCACGATGCGCAAGGGAAGCCTCGTCATCGTCATCTCCATCGTCTTCATCGACATGCTCGGCGTCGGGCTTGCCTTCCCGATCCTGCCGAAGCTCATCCAGCATTTCGTCGGCGGCAGCTTCTCGCAGGCGTCGTGGATCTTCGGGTTGATCTCGTCGGCCTATGCGCTGACGCAGTTCTTCCTCGCCCCGGTCGTCGGCGGCATTTCCGATCGTTTCGGACGAAGGCCCGTTCTGCTCCTCGCGCTGCTCGGCATGGGCATCAACTATCTCGCCATGGCCGTGGCGCCGGCGCTCGGCTGGCTGATTGCCGGGCGGCTGATCGCGGGCGCCATGGGCGCGACGATCTCGACAGCGAACGCCTATCTCGCCGACATCACGCCGCCGGAGAAGCGCGCGCAGAACTTTGGCCTCATCGGCGCCGCTTTCGGTTTCGGATTCATCACGGGCCCCGCGCTCGGCGGCTATCTCGGCGACATCGATATCAGGCTGCCGTTTGCATTTGCAGCGGCTTTGAGTTTCGCCAATCTCGCGGGCGGCTATTTCATCCTGCCGGAGTCGCTCTCGCTCGAGAACCGCAAACCCTTCAGTCTCGCCCGCGCCAATCCGTTCGGCGCCGTGAGAGAAATCGGCCGCTTCGCCGCGCTTCCGGGCCTGTTGCTGGTTTATCTGCTGGCGACCTTTGCCAATCAGGTCGCGCCATCCACTTGGGTCCTGTTCACCTCGTACCGCTTCGGCTGGAACGGCACCGAGGTAGGCCTGTCGCTTGCGGTCGTAGGAGCGGTCTTCCTGGTGGGGCAGGGAGGCCTTGTGCGCATCATCGTTCCCGCGCTGGGCGAACGGCGTGCGATCCTTCTCGGCCTCTCGGTCAGCGTCGTGACCGTGCTCTCCTATGGCTTCGCGACGGCCGGCTGGATGCTCTATCCGCCCATGGTGCTCGGCATTTTCGGCTGGATCACGGCGCAGCCCGCCGTCATGGGCCTGATGTCTCGAGGCATGCCCCCGAACGAGCAGGGGCTCCTCCAAGGTGCGATTGCCAGCGTCAACAGTCTGACTACCATTGTCGCGCCCCCGGTGTGGACGGGTGTGTTCAGCTATTTCGTCGGGCCGTCAACGCCCGTGGTTATTCCCGGCGCGGCTTTCGTCGGGGCTGCCATGGTCTTCGCGTTGGCGCTGGCGCTCGCTTTGCGGACGCCATCGCTCAAGCCTGCGGCAGTGGCCGCCTAACAAATGCGCCCGGCCCATGGCCCTATCGTGAAATTTACCAAGGACGCCGGCTTCTTCGACAAAGCGTCGTGACAGTTTCATGCAAGCGCCCCATGATACGCCTTTAAGGCCGCGCTCAAGCGGCAGGGGTGGGATGATGGCAAAGATTTCCGTGCGGCATGGGGTGGCTCAGGCTTATGGGCTGTTGTTCGGGCGGCCGCTGACCGTAATCGGACTGACCTGGTTGCCGGCGGTGTTCTATGCCGTGGCCGCAGACTTTCTCATCCACCGCATGGATGCCGCTATGGCGAGCGCGGTGCCGTCGGCGAACGGTCTTTTCGGTCAATATGCCTTTTTCTATTTCGCGGCGCTGGTCGCAGTGACGGCCTTCTTCGGGGCGGTGATCGCCGTGCCGCTGACGCGCGAGGCTTTCGGTCTTCGCGAGGAGCGCGTCGCGGTACATCTGGTGGTCGGCGCGCGCGAAGCTCGGCTGTTCCTCGCACTGCTCCGTTACTACGTGATTGCGGTTACGGCGCTGGTGGCGCTGGTCGTCGGCACCGGCATCGTCATCAGCCAGGCCACGCATTACGCGGCCGCGCACCATTTCCCCGCAACCTGGGGCGGCTATCCGCTCGAGACCTGGATGAACTCCGTCGCCGGAGCGATCACCGTCATCACCTTCGCCGTGCTCGCGGTCCGCTACGGCTTCTTCCTCGATGCGGTCGCGGCTGTCGAAGATCGCGCCCGGCTGAGGCGCGCCGCATCCCTGTCAAAGGGGAATTTCTGGTCGATCGCCACGATGCTCGTCCTCGTCGGGCTGCCGGCGTTCCTGATCCTGCTGGCCTGCGAGATGACATTCGGCGGTCTCAATCTGAAAAGCCTCGGCCTTGCCGCGGCGGAGACGACGCCGTTCGCGGGAGTTCTGTCGGCGGGTCTTGTCGTGCTGCATGCGCTTGTCGCAGGAGCCTCGGCCGGCGCTTATGCCGAGATGGCGGAGCAGGTCGGTCAGGAGACCGACGACATCCATTATGAACCCGCGCATGAAGCACATGTCGCAACGACGGCGGCTTTTGCGCAGGGACCGTCGCCCTTCGTCGCGCCGGCGGAGATGAGCTATCAGGGAAGCTCCGCTCACGTCGCGGAGACGGAAGTCGTTCACGCCGCCGCGCCCGCACCGATGGAAATCGCAACGCCGGAGGCGGAGTCCGTTTCCGCTGCCGCTGAGGAGCCGCTCGCCACCGCCGCCGCCGCAACCGTAACGGAATGGATGCCGCCGCCGCCCGATGCGCATTTCGGCGCCGATCCGCACGATGCGCAGCCTCACGAGCAGCATCATGAGATGGACCTGCACCAAGCCGAACCGAGGCCGCCGGCCGATGCGTTGGCGGAAGCGGTGATCGCGGCACAAGCCGAGCATCCGGTCGAAGCGCAGAATGCGTCGGCGCAGGCCCAGCATGAGATTGCGCATGAAACGGCCGAGGAATCGACGAGCATGGTCGTGTCCGGCGCGACCTCGGCGGGCCAGCCGATCGCGATGGAAGCTTCAGACGTCGTGCCCAAGCACCAGGCCAGTCAGGTCGTCGGCTTTGACGGTCATCCGGTGCCCGATCATGCGCAAACCGCTGAATTTCCGCCGCCGCCGCTCGATCCCGCGGGTGTCTTGTCGGCGCAATCGGGATTCCACGTCCCGCCACCGGGCTGAGCGCGATTCAATCCTCCCCCGAATGAAATTCGGGGGAGGGGGACCGCGAAGCGGTGGAGGGGGCCGACGCTCGTGCGAAATTCGTCGCCAGTGCCCCCTCCGTCTTGCCGCGCTTCGCGCGCCAATCCACCTCCCCCAAACTTCGTTCGGGGGAGGATTGTAATCTAGCCGATCTTGAAGCTCGGAAGCCGTTACTCCGCCGCCTTCATCTTCTTCGCAGGCGTTGCCGCCGGAAGTTTTTCCGGCGCGCGCGCCTTCAGCAGCGGCTTGAGATACTGCCCCGTATAGGATCGCGCGGCCCTTGCAACATCTTCCGGTGTGCCCTGCGCCACGATCTCGCCGCCGCCGTCGCCGCCTTCAGGACCAAGATCGACGATCCAGTCCGCGGTCTTGATGACTTCGAGATTGTGCTCGATGACGACGACGGTGTTGCCGTTCTCGACCAGCTCGTGCAGCACATCGAGAAGCTTCGCGACGTCGTGGAAGTGCAAGCCCGTCGTCGGCTCGTCGAGGAAGTAGAGCGTGCGCCCCGTGGCACGGCGTGACAATTCCTTCGACAGCTTCACGCGCTGCGCTTCGCCGCCTGAGAGCGTCGTCGCCTGCTGCCCGATCGAGATATAGCCGAGGCCGACGCGTGTCAGCGTGTCGAGCTTCTCGCGGATGGACGGCACCGCCTTGAAGAGCTCCGCGCCCGCTTCCACCGTCATGTCGAGCACGTCGGAAATCGAATAGTCGCGGAATTTCACTTCGAGGGTTTCGCGGTTGTAGCGCTTGCCTTTGCAGACGTCGCACTGGACATAGACGTCGGGCAGGAAGTGCATCTCGATCTTGATGACGCCGTCGCCCTGGCAGGCCTCGCAACGTCCGCCCTTGACGTTGAACGAGAAGCGTCCCGGCCCGTAGCCGCGCGCCTTGGATTCCGGCAGCTCCGCATACCAGTCGCGGATCGGCGTGAAGGCGCCCGTGTAGGTCGCCGGATTTGAGCGCGGCGTGCGCCCGATCGGTGACTGATCGATGTCGATCACCTTGTCGAGATATTCGAGGCCTTCGATCTTGTCGTAAGGCGCGGGATGCTCGCGCGCGCCGTTGAGCTTGCGCGCAGCGGCCTTGTAGAGCGTCTCGATGACGAGCGTCGACTTGCCGCCGCCGGAGACGCCGGTGATGCAGGTGAAGGTGCCGATCGGAATCTGCGCGGAGACGTTCTTCAGATTGTTGCCCCGCGCGCCGGTGACCTTGATCCAGCGGTCATGCACGGCCTTGCGGCGTTTCGCCGGTATGGCGATCTGCTCAAGGCCGACGAGATAACGGCCCGTGAGACTCCTCGGTGCGCGCATGATGTCGTCGACCGTGCCTTCGGCGATGATCTCGCCGCCATGGATGCCGGCACCGGGACCCATGTCGATGACATGGTCGGCGACGCGGATCGCTTCCTCGTCATGCTCGACCACGATCACCGTGTTGCCGAGATCGCGCAGGCCCTTGAGGGACTCCAGCAGCTTCGCGTTGTCGCGCTGATGCAGGCCGATTGACGGCTCGTCGAGGACGTAGAGCACGCCCGTCAGACCGGAGCCGATCTGCGAGGCGAGGCGGATGCGCTGGCTTTCCCCGCCCGAGAGCGTCCCGGACGAACGCGACAGCGTCAGATAGTCGAGACCGACATTGTTGAGGAATTTCAGCCGCGCGCGGATCTCTTTCAGGATTCGCGCGGCGATTTCCTTCTGCTGCCTGGTGAGGTCCTTGTCGAGATCACGGAACCACTCGTCGGCGCGCTTGATCGACAGCGCACAGACTTCGCCGATGTGCTGTCCGGCGATCTTTACCGCCAGCGCTTCGGGCTTCAGGCGGTAGCCGTTGCAGACGTCGCACGGGCTCGTGTCCTGGAAGCGCTCCAGTTCCTCGCGCACCCACGACGAGTCGGTTTCCTTGAAGCGGCGTTCGAGATTGGGAACGACGCCTTCGAACGCCTTCTTCGTCTCGTATCTCCGGAGGCCGTCGTCGTAGATGAACTTCACCTCGTCTTCGCCCGAGCCGTAGAGGATGATGTCCTTCGCCTTCTTGGGGAGGTCTTCCCACGGCACGGTCAGCGAGAATTTGTAGTGCCGCCCCAGGGCCTCGAGCGTCTGCAGGTAATAGGGCGACGACGACTTCGACCATGGCGCGATGGCGCCCTTGCGCAGCGTGAGGCTCTCGTCGGGCACGATGAGCGCCGGATCGAAATAGAGCTGCGTGCCGAGGCCGTCGCAGGCAGGACACGCGCCGTGCGGATTGTTGAACGAGAAAAGACGCGGCTCGATCTCCGGTATCGTGAATCCGGAAACCGGGCAGGCGAATTTCGACGACATCAGAAGCCGCTTCGGCTCGCCTTTCTCCTTCGCGCTCGCCGCCGCGGAGCCCTTCTCACTTTTCGCATCTGTCGATTTTCGCTCTGGCGGAGCGGGGTCGGCGAATTCCGCGATGAGGAGGCCGTCGGCAAGATTGAGCGCTGTCTCGATGGAATCGGGCAGGCGGTTGCCGATATCCGGTTTCACGACGATGCGATCGACCACCACTTCGATGTCGTGCTTGAACTTCTTGTCGAGCGCCGGGACCTCGCCGAGCTCATAATATTTCCCGTCGACCTTGACCCGCTGGAAGCCTTTCTTCTGCAGCTCGGCCAATTCCTTCCTGTACTCGCCCTTCCGTCCGCGCACGATGGGCGCGAGCAGGAAAAGCCGCGTGCCTTCGTCGAGGGCGAGGATGCGGTCGGCCATCTGGCTGACCGTCTGGCTTTCGATGGGAAGCCCGGTTGCGGGCGAGTAGGGAACACCCACACGTGCGAAGAGCAGGCGCAGATAGTCGTAGATCTCGGTGACCGTCCCGACCGTCGAGCGCGGATTGCGCGAGGTCGTCTTCTGCTCGATCGAGATCGCGGGCGAGAGGCCCTCTATGTGGTCGACATCGGGCTTCTGCATCAGCTCCAGGAACTGCCGTGCATAAGCCGACAGGCTTTCCACATAGCGCCGCTGGCCCTCGGCATAGATGGTGTCGAAGGCGAGCGAGGATTTGCCGGACCCCGAAAGGCCGGTAATCACCGTCAGCGTGTCGCGCGGGATCTCGACATCGATGCCCTTCAGGTTGTGCTCGCGGGCGCCGCGGATGGAGATGTTCTTGAGCAAGGGAGCTCCTTGAGCCGAAACGCGAAAGCTTGCGCGGCGGCGCCGATCCCCGGCATGTCCGCCTCGAACAAAGATTCCACGCGGGAACGAAATGAGAACTTTTTTAGCCCGAGTCGACAGCCTTGTCCAGCCGATTGCCCTCGGGTCTTTCAAGGATATAGCGCTGTGGCCACCCCGTTCAATCGGTCCGGAATGCGCTCCTGCCAGCTGCTGACGAGCTCAGAGTATGCCCCATTCGAGGGATGTACGGGGTGTGTAAGGGACGCAAGTCAACAAAAGGTTTGGCCGTCCGCCGCGCAG